>Ga0213876_10001641_pt1 | contig 13651 bp, 12 predicted proteins | sample BarmaccomBMRX_R9_FD_160113 | JGI IMG/M metagenome (GOLD analysis project Ga0213876, IMG submission 160113) | Root-associated microbial communities from Barbacenia macrantha in rupestrian grasslands, the National Park of Serra do Cipo, Brazil - RX_R9 | ecosystem: Host-associated > Plants > Roots...
CGACGCCGGGCGGCGGCCTGACCACGATCACCCCAGACGGGCTTCTGTTGATCGATGGCAGCAGCTTCGGTGGCGCGGTGTTGGGGGATCAGCGCGAGGTCGACAACAGCGGCACTGTCGAGTTCACGAAGTCCGGCTTCGTCGACATGAACAGCGGCACGACCTGGGTCAACGAGGCCGGCAGCTCGACCAGCTTCTCGGGCGACGGTGGCATCTACGAGGGTTCGCGGGAGGGCTATCCGGCGGCCGGCACGCTCGAGCAGGACGGCGCGGTCAGCCGCGACGGTAACGGGACTGCGGTCGTCGGCGTACCAACCGCCTTCGGCAGTGGGATCAAGCCGAAAGTCCGTCACGGCGGAATCGGGTTCAACGGTCACGCCGTGCCCAAGGGAAAGCTCAGGCGCGGTACGACCTACGGCTTCGGCAGCTGCGAGCAGGTGAAGGCAAACCTCTGCCACGACGCCGTGGCGACGACCGACGATCCGCAGGCCGCCCTGCTCGGAACGTCGACGGCTGGGCCGAAGAAGAGCAACGTGAAGCTGTCGTTGCACAAGGCGCCGAAGAAGCTCAAAGGCCACAAGGTGATCGGCAAGGAGGTCCGGGTGACGGCGCCGACCGAGAAGACCACGCACTCGACACATCTGACCTTCGCGTTCGACTCCACGCTTCGCCACATCACCAAGCACCCGACCGTGTTCCGCGACGGCAAGGCGATCACGCTGTGTAAGGACGCCGGTCTCACGGCGAAGAACACCTCGTGTGCGATCAGCGAGAAGATCGGCAAGAAGGCGGACACCAAGGGTGATCTGACCGTCATCGTGATCAGCATTCAGCCGGACGCGACCTGGACCGTCGCCAAATAGCTCGGCGCTACCGAATCCGCGAAGATGTACGCCGTGGGTGACGTGCTGCACAGTCCGTTGCGGATCGGTGGTGCCACGGTTCGCAACCGGCTGTACCGCGCGCCGGTGCTCGAAGGAGCCGGCGACGGCGACGACGCCGTCGAGCACTACTCGCGAGCCTTCGTTCCGAACGCCGAGAGCGGTGTCGGGCTGATCATTCAAGGCTCGTCATGCATCTGGGCGGAAGGCCGCACCTCGCCCGGGATGACCTGCGTGGACAGCGCCGCGAAGGCGATGCGCCTGGCGCCGATGGTCAAGCAGGTGCACGATGCCGGCGCAGCCATCTTCATCCAACTCGGTCACGGCGGGATCTACTCGATGGAGGCATGGCACGAGCCGTATGCCAGTCGCCGCGAAAGACCGATCCTCGCGGCGTCGAAGCCACCGTGGTTCATCCGACCGCAGTTCCGCGGCGTGCCCGTCACCGTGATGTCGACTGATGAGGTCAAAGCCATGGCGGAGCGATACGGCGAGGTCTCCGGCTGGGCCCGCGAGGCGGGGTACGACGGGGTACAGCTCGGCTCCGCGAACGCCAAGCTGCTCGATCAGTTCCTCTCGCCCTTCTACAACCGTCGCCGCGACGAGTTCGGAGGTTCGATCGAGAAGCGTGCGTCGGTCCTACGACTGATTCGACAGGCGGTCGCTCGCTACGCCGGAGACGACTTTCCCTGCACCGTCAAGCTTCCCGCCGAAGTGGCGCCGCCCGGCATGCCGCGCGCCAAACCGGCCGAGGTGCTGCGCCTGGCCAAGCTCGTCGAGGAGTGGGGCTTCGACGCCGTCACGCCGGTTGAGGTTTCGGTCTTTCCCGACACGACGCTGTCGCGCGGCGATGCGCCGGACAACCTGACGACCAACAAGGCGATGGCGAGCCGACTCCGGACCGCTGCTCCGACAAGGCTGCGTCGCGCGACGATCAAGGCGGGTTACTGGTGGGGTGGGAAGCGGGCGCCGTTCTCGCCGGTCTGGAACCGGCACCTCTTCACCGCGGTCAAGCACGCGGTCTCGATCCCGGTGTTCGCCGTCGGGGGAATTCGCACCGCGGATGAGGTCAACGAGATCCTCGATGACGGGCACGCCGACATGGTCGGGATCGGTCGGCCGTTCTACGCCGAGTCGGCACTCGCCGCGAAGATCCTCGGCGCGGACCCCGGCCCGATGCTGTGCCGAAACTCCAACCGTTGTGTGCCGGCCCAGATGCTCGGCATGCCAGGGGTTTGCTACAACCCCGAGGTCAACAAGTTGGCGCGCTCCGGTTCGTGATTCGCCACTAGCTCGTCAGGTCGTGCAGTCGGTAGTACGCCGCGGTCGCGACTCTTGTCGCCAGCTGCTTGTTGCCACCCGTGCTGTTCGTCTCGACCACGCGGCAGAGGTAGCGCCCGGCAACGAAGTCGATCTGGTCGTACTCGCCGGCGTCGGCAAGCTCGACTGCCCGCGATTGCGGGATCGCCGGTACGTCGAACTTCACGCGAAAGACGTCGCCGGGCGTGCCGGCCGGCGGCAGCTGCGAGAAGCGGAGCTGCGCCTCGCGCCGACTCGGCTGCTGCGCGACCGATACCCGGAGGACGTCGTTGCCCGACACCCACGTGTCGGTGACTCCGGTTCGACGGTGCATCGTGTGGAATCCGGGGCCGTCGAGTCGCACGAATCCAGGCGGTTCGGCTGCACCTAATGGGCTGCCGAACGACAGTCTCGGTGGGAGATCTGGGTCGGATCGATCGATCGCGCCGGCCTTTGTCGCCGTCACGATCGGCTTGACCCGCGACGTGAGGGCAGAGTCAGGTAGCGAGCCTCGTTCATTGACCTGGACCGCGGCGGCGCTGTGGTTCGCGGGCAGCAGCACGGTGAGAGAGGACAGCGGTCCGCTGCCATCCGAGATCCGTTCGGCGTACCCGATGGATCCGGGCCAGCCGAGCGAGGAGGTGTCGACGATCCGCATCGTCGACGTCGTCGTGCCCGTCCTCGAACCTCGTTGCGAGTGGGTGCAGCTTGCGATGACGGCAGCGAGCGGCGCCATCACGACACCAAGGTCCTCGACGTCGGGGTTGACCTGTTCCACCACGACCTGGTTTTCGATCGTGAAGCTACGAGCCGGAAGCACCCTCCCGTTGCGCTGCCGGTACAGGCTCTCGGTGGCCACCGAGAGCGCAAGGCAGTTGGTAGGGGCGACAAAGCCACCGGTTTGCGAGCGACCCGTGCGGAATGTCCCGGGTGGAGCGAGGGCGTGCGCGTCGACCCCGTGCTTGGTGCTGTCGAAGACCAGCTGTCCACTGTCACGGTCGCTCACCACGACCGCGGCGGTGATGACGCCGACTGCGACAATGAGAGCGACAGCTCCGCGCGGAAGATGCAGGGAAGGGCGTTCGGTCCCTGACTCGAGAACGTCAGCTGGCATCCGGCAGGACGCGCAGCGCCTGGGACGGCAAATGGACGCTGACCGGCGTCCCTTGCGTCAGATCGATGGCTGACGAGTCTCCACCCAGCTGCGCCTGCACGCTCGGGCCGGCGGCGAGGCGGACATAGACCTGCGTGTGCGACCCGAGGAACACGCTCCGTTCAATCATTCCGGGCGCGCAGTTGTCGCGGCTCGTGCCGTGGCGATCGATCGTCACTCGTTCCGGGCGGATGCAGAGCTTGCCTGGGCCCACCGGAGCGGATGCGCCAGAGTCGACGTAGAGGACCGAGTCCCCGAGCCTGACCTGACATCGTGGTGCCGGGCCGGAGGTGAGCACCTCGACGGACATCAAGTTCGACACCCCGAGGAAGTCCGCCACGTACGTCGACGCGGGTTCGTCGTACACCTCTCGTGGCGTCCCCACCTGCGCGAGCCGGCCCTCGTGCATCACCGCGAGCCGGTCCGACATGGTCAGGGCTTCCTCCTGATCGTGGGTGACATAGAGAAACGTGATGCCGACGGTCTCTTGCAATGCCTTCAGCTCGACCTTGAGTGATCGGCGTAGCTTCGCGTCGAGGGCTCCGAGCGGTTCGTCGAGCAGGAGTACGGCGGGATTGAGCACCAGCGCGCGGGCGAGCGCGACTCGCTGCTGCTGCCCGCCGGAAAGCTCTGCGGGTCGCCGCTTCGCATAGTGCGTCATCTCCACGAGGTCGAGTGCCTCGTTGACGCGTCGCGTCCTCTCGGACTTGTCGGCCTTGCGGTAGCGCAGCCCGAACGCCACGTTGTCGAACACGGTGAGGAAGTGGAACAGCGCATAGCTCTGGAAGACAGTGTTGACGTTCCGCTTCTCTGGTGGCGTCCGCGAGACGTCGACGCCGTCGAGGAGGATCTCGCCGCTGGTCGGCTGCTCGAAACCGGCGATCATCCGCAGGGTGGTGGTCTTGCCGCAGCCGGAGGGTCCGAGGAGCGAGAAGAACTCCCCGCTCGCGATGTCGAGGTCGATCGCGTCGACTGCGGTCTCGGTGAAACGCTTCGTCAGCGACTTCAGCTCGATCCGGCCACCGCCCACTCGCTCAGCCCTTCCTCGCCGGTCGCCGCCGTCGCTTTGGGGTCCACCGAAAACCGAGCTCGCTGGCGGCGAACGCCATGCTGAGGCGGAACGCCCGCGCGTTGTCGACCACTGGGTCGGACAGTGCGCTCTGCACGGCGAACCCGTCGAGCAGTGCGGACAATGCGACCGCGAAGTCGTCGGGATCCACCTTGGTGAACTCACCGCCCTGCTGGCCTTCGGCGACCAGGTCCGCGATGGTGCGCCGCCAATGGTCGTCGAACTCCTGCCGGACCGCTGCGACCTCGGGATGGCGGGCGGCCTGTGCCCAAAGGTCGAGCCAGATCACCCACGAGACCCGGTCATCGGCGTCTTCCTCGGGAAGGCAGCTCATGGCGATGAGCTCCTCTAGCCGGCGGGCCGCGGTGGGGATGGTGGCGATCCGAGCAGTGCCCTCGGCGTACCAACGGTCCTCGTTGAGCCGAATCGCCTCGGTGAGGAGCTGGTCTCGCGTCTTGAAGTAGTAGATGACGAGGGCGGGGGAGATGCCGGCGCTGGCCGCGACGTCCGCGATCCGGGTCTCGGGGAAGCCGCGCTCGGCAATCACGGCAAGCGCATGATCGAGCAGCTGCTCGCGGCGATCACCGCTCCCTGAGCCGGCGGACGGCTCGTCGGCCTGGGGGGCGAGCGCGCTCATGGAGATGACCCTACGTGCCCGGGCGGCGGCGTCAATGTCACCTGAACTCCTCGCGCCGAAGGTCTTGTCGGCGACTCTAACACTTTCTAGACTGAACATTCAGTCAAACCACGGTAGGGTGCCCGTAGGCACCGACACTTGGAGACTCGGATGACCAACAACTACGACGCGATCGTCGTCGGCGGTGGACACAACGGCTTGGTCGCAGCGGCGTATCTTGCCCGCACCGGGGCGAAGACGGTCGTGTTGGAGGGCCGGCACAAGACTGGTGGCGCTGCGACCACCGAGTCGCCGTGGCCGGATGCGCCGGAGTTCAAGGTCACCCGGCTGTCCTATGTGATGAGCCTGATGCCGCCAACGATCATGCGCGAGCTGTCGCTGGAGCGACACGGGTACAAGGTTCATCCGATGGGCCCGTACTACCAGGCGTTCCCGGACGGGGGATCGATCAAGATCCTGGCCGACGACGCCAAGCGCAACTACGAAGAGATCGCGAAGTGGTCCAAGAAGGACGCCGACGCGATGATCAAGTGGGACGCGTGGATGGGCGGCCTTGCCGACGTCCTCGGGCCGATGCTGCTCATGGTGCCGCCCAAGATCGGTTCGAAGCAGCCGCGAGATCTGCTCGACACGCTGCGGTTGGCCTGGAGTCAGCGCGGCATGAACGTCCGCACGATCGGCGACGTCACGCGGTTGATGGCGATGAGCATCGCGGATCTTCTCGACGACTGGTTCGAATCGTCGCAGGTGAAGGGCGCGATGGCGGTCAACGGCGTGATCGGTACGTGGGCCGGGCCCTACGAACCTGGTACGGCGTACGTCATGGCGCATCACTCCATCGGCGACATCGGCGATGGCCATCTGGGCAACTGGGGCTTCGCCGAGGGCGGCATGGGTGCGGTCGCCACAGCGATCGAGAACTCCGCCAAGAGCTTCGGCGCCGAGATCCGCGTCAACGCGAAGGTCGACCGGCTCATCGTGCAAGGGGGCGAGGTGCGCGGTGCGGTCCTGACCGACGGCACCGAGCTGCGGGCGCCGGTCGTCGTATCGAGCTTGCATCCCAAGACGGCGTTCCTTGACCACGTCGGACCGGCCAACCTGCCGAACGACTTCGTTCGCGACATCGAACACTGGAAGACCCGCTCGGGTGTCGTCAAGATCAACCTCGCACTCGGTGAACTCCCCAACTTCACCGCTGACCCTGGCTCGAACCAGCAGGAGCACCACACGGGGTCGGTCGAGATGGCGCCGTCGATGGAATACATGGAAACGGCATTCCAGGAGGCGCGGGACGGCAGGCCCGCGACCCGGCCGTTCAGCGATGGCGTGATCCCGTCGACCTTCGACAAGACGCTGTGTCCGGAGGGGACGCACATCATGTCGCTGTTCACCCAGTGGGTCCCCTCCGAGTGGAGCGAGACGCCACACCAGGCCGAGCTCGAGGCGTACGCGGACCGGATGATCGACTGCTACAACGAGCTCGCGCCGAACTTCAAGAGCTCGATCTTGCATCGTGATGTGGTCGGACCCTACGAGATGGAGCATGAGTACGGCCTGATCGGCGGCAACATCTTCCACGGCGAGCTGTCGCTCGAGCAGCTGTTCCACATGCGCCCGGCGCCTGGCTACGCCGACTACCGGACTCCGATCAAGGGCTTGTACAACGCGAGTTCGGCGACGCACGCCGGCGGTGGCGTCTGCGGCATCCCGGGCTGGCAAGCAGCGAAGGCGGCGATCAAAGACTCCAGACGGAGCCGTGGGCGGCGCGTCGGCTGATTCGATGAGCGACGGCGTTCGCGCCATGCTCGAGCCGCAGCGGATCGCGGTCGTCGGCGCGAGCAGCCGGCCGGGAAGCTTCGGGCATCGCATGGTCACCGAAGTCCTGCGTGGTGCGGCAGGACGCGACGTGCATCTCGTCAATCCTGCGTACGACGAGATCGCCGGCCACCGATGCTTGGCATCGCTCGACGACATCGACGAACCCGTCGACCTGGTGCTGCTCGGTGTCGGTGACGCGGCGCTCGAGGCTGAGCTGACCCGCTCCGCCAAACGCCGCGACCGCGCGGCGGTCATCTTCGGCAATGCCTACGAAGCGCCGGTCGAGGGTGTCACCCCCCTCCGCGACCGCCTGGCCGCGATCGCCCACGACGCGAGCATGCAGGTCTGCGGTGGCGGCTGCATGGGCTTCATCAACGTCGGCAACGGGCTACGCGCTATCGGCTACCTCGAACCGGACCCGGTGCCTGCCGGCCCGGTCGCTCTCATCACGCACTCGGGCTCGGTGTTCTCCGCAATGCTGCGGGCCCGCCGCGGCATCGGGTACACGCTCGTGGTTTCTTCGGGGCAGGAGCTCGTCACGACGACCGCGTCGTACGTCGAGTACGCCCTCTCGCAGTCAGGCACCAAAGTCGTGGCACTCGTGCTCGAAACGATTCGAGACGCAGAAGCGCTGCGGGCTGCCTTCGATCGTGCCGCCGACGCTGACGTACCAGTGATTTTGCTACCGGTCGGTGTCAGCGAGCGAGGCCGGGCCATGGTGTCGGCTCACTCAGGGGCGGTGTCCGGCGGCGTCACCGCATGGGAGGCGCTCGCCGACGCGCACGGGTTGCACCTCGTCTCCGAGCTCGGAGAGCTGCTCGACACCGTGGAGCTGTTCGCCGCCGGCCGCCGAGCCCGACCGGCGCACGGCAACGCGGCGACCGGGTTCGCCGCGGTCTTGGACTCGGGGGCGGAGCGCGCGTTGGTCGCCGACATCGCAAGCGAGGTCGGCGTCGGATTCGCTGACCTCTCGGCCGCGACGATCGCATCCCTGACCGAACGGCTCGATCCCGGCCTGGTCGCAACCAACCCGCTCGACGTCTGGGGCAATGGCTCGGACACCGAGGAGCGGTTCGTCGCCGTCATGGACACCCTGGCCACGGATCCTGGGGTTCGCGCGCTCGCCCTGGCTGTCGATCTCGTTCCAGAGCTCGACGGCGACGAGTCGTATCCGAACGCGGCGCGCCGCGTGTCCGCAGCCACGACTCTGCCGGTCGCGGTGATGAGTCATGTGGCAGCGGCGCTCGACACCGAGGCAGCCGCCGAGCTGCGGAGGGTTGGCATCCCCGTCCTGGAGGGCACGCGAAGCGGGATGCGTGCCGTCGGCCACCTCCTCCAGCACGCCCCGCGGCGCGGGTTGCGGGTCGCGACGACCAGCGATCCCGGTCGTCGCCGGCGAGCCCTCGGACGGGTGAGCGAAGCCGTGACGATGACCGCCGTCGAAGGGTTCGCCCTGCTCGATGACTACGGGATCGCGACTGCCCCGGTCATCGCGGCCGGAGATGACGAGGCGGTGCTCGCCGCTGCGTCGGTGATCGGCTATCCGGTAGTCCTCAAGACCGCCGCGGTGGTGGCGCACAAGACGGAGCTGGGCGGGGTGGTCACCGGGCTCGGCTCCGAGGCCCAGGTGCGAGCGGCCTACCGCGACCTGGCAACGCGGCTCGGTCCGGACGTCATCGTCTGCCGACAGCTTCCGTCCGGTGTCGAGCTGTTGCTCGGCGCGGTCCGTGACGCGAACCTCGGGATGCTGCTCGTGCTGGGGGTGGGCGGAGTGCTCGTCGAGCAGGTCGGTGCAGCGGCGGCGTCGCTGCCTCCGGTTGACGTCCGGACAGCGCGCCGGCTGGTCGAGCGAACCCTGGCGCATCGGCTGCTCACGGAGCCGAGGTCCGGCGAACCTGCCGATGTCGATGTGGTGATCGAGACCGTCGTACGGTTCTCGACACTCGTTGTCGATCTGGCAGACCACGTCGACGCGATCGAGATCAATCCCTTGATCTGCTCCGTCGAGGGCGCAACCGCGGCGGACATCCACGTCGACCCTCGACACTGACCAACGCAATCTCTGGGGCGTCTCAGCTGGCGCGTGGCTCGCAGATGACGACCGGGATGTCACGCTCCGTGTTGCGTTGATATCCGTCGTAGCCCTTGTAGACCGACACGATGCGGGGCCAGAGCTCGGCCTTCTCCTCCGGGGTCGCCGTGTGGGCGTGCATCGGAGTCGTGTCGCCGTCGACCGTGACCTCGACGTCCGGGTTGGCCACCAGGTTCTTGTACCAGTCCGGGTGGTCCTGCGCGCCGCCCTTGGAGGCGACAATCACGATTCGGTCGCTCTCGCAGATCGGAGCGGTCAGCATGGTGCTGTAGCGGCGACCTGACGTGCGACCGTTCACGTGCAGCTCGATCGGCGTCATCCCGAGGAGCGTCCGCGGGAAGCGGCCGCCGGACACGGCGAGCATCAGTCGGTGGCTGTTCTCCAGCGTCCAGGCTCCCGCGCCGATCAGCCAGTCGGGTTTGCGCATAGAGACTCCTTCGTTGGTGGGACCGGGCGGATCCGCGGGCGCCGTCTCAGCCTCGCGCAAGACCGAGCGCCACCGCAACGTAGCGAGCGAGCGGCAGTCTGGTCAGGCGGTCGGTGTCAACCCACGCCGCCTCGACGGTGCTGCCACCGATCTCGTGCTGCAGCGGCCGCGACAGGTCCACGACCGTCGCGGTGTAGATGAGCCGGACGCTGTGCACCTGCTGGCCGCGCCACTCGTAGACGTCGCTCAGCGTCGCCTTGAGCACGATGTCGTCGATGTCGTGGCCGGTCTCCTCGAGGACCTCCCGATGCAGTGCCTCCTGCGGACTCTCACCGAAGCCCACCCCGCCGCCGGGCAGGAACCACTTGCCACCGATCTCGTCGGTCGAGCGGACCAGCAGGACTCGACCAGCTTCGTCGCGCAGTTCGGCGTACGCCGCAATGCGCTGCCGTTGGGCGTCCATCCCTCCAGCATGCGGCCGGTGGTCAGAAAATGACGTACAGCTTCCGGAGCGTCTCGTGGATCTGCCAGGTGCCTGCCCAGCCTTTCGGGAAGACGACGGTGTCGCCTGCTGCGATCTCGAGCGGTTGCTCGCCGTCCCGGGTCACCGTCATGGCGCCCGAGATCACGTAGATCTGCTCGTGCGTGTCGAGCTTCCAGTACGACGGTCCGGCCGTGCACTCCCAGATGCCGACCTCGGCGTCGCCTTCCTTCCAGAGCTCGAGGCCTGCGGTCTGCATGGGGACATCGGGGTCGGAGGCTTCCTCGAGTGGTCCCCAGTCTTCGAGCGTTGCGCCGCTCGCGATCGCATGAAGGTGCGGCGTGCCGGTGTCGGCGTGACTCATCGAGATGCAGTCCTTTCCGGGAAGGGGAGTGCGATCGGGTCGGCATCGAGCCGGCTGTTTCCGTCGGCGTCGAAACGGTCGAGGCCGAGGTCGGTGGTGTCGGTCACAGTGGTCGTACCGCCGAGCGCGAGGTCCGCCGCTGCGCGCGCGACACCCGGACCCCACATCATTCCGTGGCCGCCCGGGGCGGCGACCGTCACGCCGGCCAGCACCCCGTCGGCGGTGATGGCCGGCCCGAGGATCGGCAGGTGGTCCGGGGTGAAGTCGATGGTCGCTGCCCAGGTACGACGAAGACCAAGGCCGTCGCTGGCCGGCACGAGCTCAGCCAGGCGCTGCCGCACCTTGTCGAGGTAGGCGTAGTCGATCTCCCGGGCCTTGCCAGGCGGCTCGTCAGGGTTGCTCATGCCGAAGAGCAGGCCGCGCTCTTCCGGCCGCCAGTAGAGCCCCGCAACGAGATCGAACACCATGGGCAGGCGACTCGGCTCGAACTCCGGATGTGGTTCGGTCACGGCGACCTGGTGCCGCACGCCGCCGACCGGAATGTTGATCCCTGCGAGTGCGCCCACCGCCGCGAGCGTCGGTCCTCCGGTGAGCACGACTCGCTCGGTTGTGATCGCCCCGGCTGACGTCTCGACGCCGGTTACCCGGCCACCGGCTGCCGCCAGTCCGGTGAAGCGAACGCCTTCACGGACGGCGACCCCGGCCTGCGCGAGGGCGACCGCGTAGGCGAGCACATTGCGCGGGGGAGTGATGTAGCCGTCGCCTGCGAAGAACGTCCCACCGAGGGTCGCGCCGGGCCGCATCGTCGGGTTGCGCCGATCCGCCTCGTCGCTGTCCAGCCACTCGACGGCAAGGCCCGCCTCGCGCTGCATCGCCATTCGTGACTCGGCGGCTGCGACGTCGGCGGCGGTGAAGCACGGGAGGAAGTAGCCCTGCGCAGTGAAGCCCGAGTCGACGCCGAGCTCGTCGCGTTGGGACAGGTAGAACGCTCGCGACCACTCGGCGAGGTCGACCGCCCACCGGGTCCCGCCCTGGCTGCGGACGATTCCGGCAGCGCGGCTGCTGGCGCCCTGCCCGAGCCGATCCTTCTCGATCACGACGACGTCGCGAAGGCCCGCCTTGGCCAGGAAGTACGCGCACCAACCGCCGATGGTTCCACCGCCTACGACGACGGCGTCGGCGGTCTTCGGGAACTCTGATCGCGCCACCGGCACAGGTCGAACGCTTGCATAGACTGAACAGTCAGTCAATACTTTGGCCGATGGCCGGATCGACTCGGGAGCCGCGAATGTACGGGTTGACCGAAGCGGACCTCGAGGTCCAGGCGCGTGCGCATGGGTTCGCGAACGAGCTGATCCCGCACGAGGTCGAAGCCGAGCTGTCCGACGGGGTGCTCCCGGCCGACGTCACCAGCAAGCACAAAGCGCGCGCCATCGAGCTGGGTCTGTACGCAACCAACCTGCCGACCCGCCTCGGTGGCCAGGGCTGCACGACGCTGCAGCAGGTGCTGGTCCAAGAACAGGTCGGTCGGGTCACGAACGCCCTCGGGTGGGTCGCGGCCACCCCGCCCTCATGGCTACCCGATGTCGCGACCGACGAGCAGCTCGACCGCTGGCTCCGACCGACTGTCGCGGGCCATCGGGAGGAGTGCTACGCCATCACCGAAGAAGGCGCAGGCTCGGACGTCGATGACATCGTGGCGACCGCACGACGCGACGGCGATCACTACGTCCTCGACGGAGTGAAGTGGCACGTCACGTCGTACAACTCGGCGGACTATGCGTTCTTCCAGGCCAAGCTGGTCGGCGGTGACAACGCCGGTGAGCACGCGATGTTCTTCGTCGACCTCCCGACCGACGGCGTGCGGGTCGTGCGCACGCCTGCGTACTCCCACACCATCAGCCATCACCATCCGATCGTCGCCTTCGAAGGTGTGCGCGTCCCCGCAACCAACCTCGTCGGCGCCGAAGGTGACGGGATGCGGTTCGCCTACGAGTGGTTCCGGTTCGAGCGGCTGATGGTCGCCGCGCGTTGCCTTGGCGCGGCGCAACGGCTCGTCGAGGAGATGACGGCGTTCGCGACCGAACGGGTCGTCGGAGGGACCAGGGTCGCCGACTTCGGGACCGTGCAGGCGATGCTGGCGGACAGCCTGACGGAGCTGTACGCCGCGCGGGCGATGGTCTATGACACGGCGCGTGGGGCCGATGAAGGCCGCGATGTGAAGACCCAACATGTCCAGTGCTCCATGGCGAAGCTCTACGCCTCCGAGATGGCGAACCGCGTCGCCGACCGCGCCGTGCAGGTGTTCGGCGGCCGCGGCTACATGCGGGAGAACGTCGCCGAGCGCTTCTACCGAGAGCTCCGGGTTGAACGGATCTGGGAGGGCACCAGCGAGATCCAGCGCGTGATCATCGGCAGCCGGATGGCCAAGGCCGGCATCGCAGGCCTGGTCTAGCTCCCTCCACCCTCAACCCTTCGCCCAACCGTCTCAAATCGTTGATTCGCACCCTCGCAAACCAACGATTCGAGACGGTTGGGCGATAACGGGGGGGGGGTCAGACGCCGGCGGGCAGGGTTGCGAGGTCGGGCAGCACGATCTCCCGGTCGTCGTCCTCCGCGACGTCGGTGCATGCGGCGCGTGCCTGCTCGGCCCACCGGTGGGCTTCTTCGATGTCACCCGCGACGGCCGTGGCGCGGGCAAGCGCTTCATAGGCGAACGCGAGATCCCAGTCGCCGATCCCTTCGCGCTGGCAGATCTCCAGCACCTTCTTGGCGTGGAAGACGGCCGGCTCGCCGCGGCCGAGGACGGCATAGACCCGGGAGCACTGCCACTCGCCGCGGGCGCGGTTGACGGGTTCGCCGACGTGCATCCAGTGCACCGTCGATGCGTGGGCCGAGTGGATCATCTCGGCCTCCTCGGACTCGGTGCGGTCCTCCTTCTCGAGCAGCGTCCACACGTGGTTGAACAGGTCGACGGCGATCTTCCGCTCGGCGGCAGTGTCTTCGATGGTCGTGGTCTGGGTCACGGCAACAATCCCCTTGTCAGCGATCAGGTGGTCGAGGTTGTGGAGCTGGCCCTGCAGTCGCATGACGCGCGCGAGCAGGCGTTGTCGTTGGGCGACGAGCGCGACGTCGAACTCCGACGGGTTGTCACGTTGCAACGCGATCAGGCGCGCGACCTCGGGCAGTGGCAGGTCGAGGGATCGCAGCCGCTGGATCAGCCGGCCGGTCTCGACCTGTTCCGACCCGTAGTAGCGGTAGCCCGACGACGGATCGACGTACGACGGGGCGAAGACCCCTTCCGCGTCGTAGTGACGTAAAGCCTTGGCGGTGAGACCGGTGAGCCGCGCGAAGCGCCCGATGCTGAGCATCTCCTCGTCGGGGGCCACGCAACGACGGTAGGGATTGCCGTAGCGGGAAGGTCAAGCGA
>Ga0213876_10001642_pt1 | contig 13649 bp, 11 predicted proteins | sample BarmaccomBMRX_R9_FD_160113 | JGI IMG/M metagenome (GOLD analysis project Ga0213876, IMG submission 160113) | Root-associated microbial communities from Barbacenia macrantha in rupestrian grasslands, the National Park of Serra do Cipo, Brazil - RX_R9 | ecosystem: Host-associated > Plants > Roots...
ACCTACCCAAGCGCCGATGTTTTTGGCATAGGGAGGGCTCAGCTCGACGCAATGAGTGTGACCGATGACCGAGATCCTTTGGAACCGCATGACGGCCGAGGCTTTGCGCGGCCGGGCCGCCGAGGGAGCGATCGTGCTTTTGCCCGTGGCCTCGACCGAGCAGCACGGCCCCCATCTCGCCACCGGCGTCGACGACTACCTTTGCAGCGAGGCTTGCCGACGCGCCGCCGCGCTCGTGGCGAAGACGCGCCCGATCGTGGTCGCGCCCACCGTGTGGTGCGGGCTTGCCGAGCATCACGTCGCTTTCGGCGGCACCTTCACGCTGAGCCTGTCGACCTATCAGGCGATGCTGCGCGATCTGTGCCAATCGATCCTGCGGGCAGGCTTCGAGAAGATCCTGATCGTCAACGGGCACGGGGGCAATATCGCCGCGCTCAACGCCTTCACCACCGAGCTTGCGCGCGACCTCAAGGCGCCGATCGCCACGACCACCTACATCATGGGCGGCATCGAGGAGACGAAGGCGATCCTCGACGATCAGGACGGCATCCAGCATGCCTGCGAGGGTGAGACCTCGATGATGATGGCGGTGAAGCCGGATCTCGTCGATCATTCGCGGCTGCCGGAAGCTCATGGCGCGAGCCTTGGCCTTTCAGCCGCACTGGCCCGCCCGATCCATGTGTGGAAATCCTTCAAGGAGCTCACGCCCTCCGGCGTCATGGGCGACGCGCGACGCGCGACACCGGCCAAAGGCGAGGCTATTCTCGACGCTTGTGCCAAGGGGATCGCGGAGCGGCTCCTCAAGGGGGAGCCTTGGGCGTGAGCCCACATTCATCTCCGTTGGCCGTCCTACGCGGGCTTGGCCCGCGTATCCACGCCTTCCTCCAATCTACGTAAACCCGAAAAGCGCGGATCACAGGACCAAGTCCGGTGATGACGGCGCGGTAGACTCCTCCGTACTTAGATTTCGGGCGCTTGCCCAGAAGCCCGCTCTCCGCCAGCATGGCGACCCTTTCTGATGGATCACTCTCATGCGTATCTTCGCGGCCTCGCTCGGCACCGAGACGAACACCTTCTCGCCCATCCCCACCTCGTACGCCAATTTCGAAGCCTCCTTCGCGTATCCTCCCGGCAAGCACCCAGATGCGCCCAAGCACACGACGGCGCCGCTTTATGTGGCGCGCAAGCGCGCGGCCGCGGACGGCTTCACCCTCATCGAGGGGTCCTGCTTCTGGGCGGAGCCCTCGGGCACTTGCGGCAAGGCCGATTACGAGATGATGCGCGACCGCATCCTTGCCGAACTCGAGGCAGCGCTCCCGGTCGACGGCGTGCTGCTCGGCCTTCACGGCGCCATGGTGGCTTACGGCTATGACGATTGCGAAGGCGATCTCGTCGCGCGGGCACGCAAGCTCGCGGGCTCAAAGGCGGTGATCGGCTGCGAATACGACCTGCACTGCCATCTCACCAAGAAACGCGTCTCGAACGCGGATATCTCGATCCTTTACAAGGAATATCCGCACACGGATTTCCTCGAGCGCGCCGAGGAATTGGTGACTCTGGTGCTGCGCACGATCAGGGGCGAGGTTAAACCCGTCACCTCGCTCTACGACATGCGCCTCATCGGCTTCTATCCGACGACGGTCGAGCCGATGCGCTCCTTCGTCGACAAGATGGCGGCTTTGGAGACGTCGCAACCGGGTGTGCTCTCCGTCTCCTTCGGCCATGGCTTCCAGCACGCGGACGTGCCCGACATCGGCTCGCGCATGCTCGTCGTCACCGACGATCGCAAGGAAGACGGCGACAAGCTCGCGGCCGCCCTCGCGGCGGAGATCATCGAGAAGCTCGATCGCCTGACGCCCAAGCTCCTGTCGCAGGAAGAAGCGCTCGGCAAGGCACAAGCGCGCAATGACGGCACCACCGTCATCGCCGACACCTCCGACAATGCCGGAGGCGGGGCGGCGTCCGACAACACCGACATGATCCGCCTGCTTCTAGAAAGGGACGTGACCGACGTGGCGGTGGGCCCGGTTTGGGATCCGGTCGCGGTGCGCTTCTGCTTCACGGTCGGCAAGGGCGCGCGCCTCAAGCTTCGCTTCGGCGGCAAGAGCGGACCGGACTCGGGAACGCCGATCGACGCCGAGGTGGAAGTGATCGGGCTTTGTCGCGACGCGATGCAATCCTTCGGGGCCGCTAAGACCAAGCTCGGCGATTGCGCGGCGATCCGCATCAAGGGCGTCGAGGTCGTGCTTTGCGCGCATCGCAACCAGGCGCTCGGCCGCGAGCTCTTCACCAACGTCGGGATCGATCCCGCGCAAAAGCGCATCGTCGTGGTGAAATCGGCAAATCACTTCCGCGACGCCTTCGGGCCTATCGCGAAGGAGGTGCTCTATGCGGATGGCCGAGGCAACGTGCCGATCAATTGCCGAAGCCACCCCTTTACGAAGGTGACACGCCCGCTTTACCCGCTCGACCCGAGGCCCAAAGGCCAATTCATTCTTTAAGTCAGCCAAGCTTTTCCGCACGCATGGAACAACTGCCTTGGCGGACATTTCCACCTCCCTCCCCCCGCGACGCAGTCGCGGCGGGGAGGGTACGGGTGGGGGGCGCTGATGACGGACATCAACCTGGAAGGTAGGCGCTCGATGGCGGGAGGCGTTGAGGCGCGCGGAGAACCACAACCGCTTTCGTCGCTGCGCCGGCCCCACCCCGGCCCTCCCCGCCGCGACTGCGTCGCGGGGGTGGGGGCGATCGGCCCAAAGGGGATGCGGCTAGCGCAAGGGGGAAGGTCACGCAGCTCGTCGCGGCAAATCTCACTGAATGTGAGCAGCGGATCCACGAGCCCCCTGTTCAGCGTGAGGTCTCGAAGTTCGGGGAAGGTCTTGTTGGGCTGGGAATAGGTGTTCAGGACGGTCGCGACGACGTTCTCGGCATTTTCGATCACACCCGAATCGGACGCCATACGCATCTTGCTGATGAGAGCGTAGATGCTGACCAGGGCCGAAGGTTCAGCCCGGTCACGGACGAGTGCGTCCACGTACAGCTTGGAGGCCTCGTCCATGAATTGGGCGTAGATTTTTTGTCGCTCGAGCTTATTTGCTGAGGCTCGCTGTGCGCGATCCTCTTGCATCTTGCTGAGCCAAGCGGATGCAAGAGAGCTCAAGGCACCGACAACCGATCCCGAAAACACCGCCAGTCCGGAAAGAAAAGCAGCGTCCATAACGGCTTCTCCTTTACGACTACGATTTACCGGGCGTGAAGCCGCCCGGCTTTTTCAAATCTGCACCGCAAGCGTGGCCGCGGGCGCCGTCTCCTGCACGGCCGCGGCCTCGCGATTTTCCCTAATCCGATTTACGGCGACATAGAGGGCCGGAAGGAAGACAAGGGTCAGGAGCGTTGCTACCGCGAGGCCCCCCATGATCGCGTAGGCCATCGGGCCCCAGAACACCGTCGGCGCAATCGGGATCATGCCAAGGATTGCAGCGGAAGCAGTCAGGAGGATCGGCCGGAACCGATGCATGGTAGCTTGCACGACCGCATCCCAGGGCTGACGCCCTTGCGCTTTTTCCTTCTCGACCTGGTCGATGAGGATCACCGAGTTGCGAGCGATCATCCCGGTGAGGGCAAGCACGCCCAGCATCGCCACGAAGCCCAAGGGTTTGCCCGAAAGCAGGAGGGCCGAGACGACCCCAATGAGGCCCATAGGAGCCACGCTGAGCACCAGGAAAAGGCGGCCGAAACTCTGAAGTTGGATCATCAGCACCGTCAAGATGAGAATGAGCATGAGCGGCAGGACTGCGATCAACGAACTTTGCCCCTTATTGCTTTCCTCGACCGTTCCACCGACCTCGATGCGGTAGCCGCTCGGCAGGGCGGCATTGAGCGCGGCCACCTTCGGCGCCAGCTCCTGAACGATGCTCGCGGCCTGGAAGCCGGGTGCGAGATCGGCTTGCACCGTGACCGTGGGTCGTCGATCACGACGCCAAACGATCGGATATTCCTGGCCGTAATCGACGGATGCGATCTGGCTCAATGGAACGGTCCGTCCGTTGGGCAGGGGTACTTCAAGCGTCCGGATGGTCTCAAGCGACATGCGCTGCTCGGCCGACGCACGGACGAGCACGTCTACCAGGTAGATCCCGCTTCGCACTTGGGTGGCCGTGATGCCCGACACGACCGTGTTGATCGACTGGGCCACATCTTGCGTGCTGAGACCCAGCAGACGAGCCTGGTCCTGGTCGATCCGGAGCCTGATCGTGCGCCCCGGCTCCATCCAATTATAGTTGACGTTTCGGGCAGCGGGCGCGGTCCCGATGAGCTGAGCGACGTTGAGCGCAATTGACCGCACCTCCTCCGGGTCTTGTCCGCTCACCCGGTATTGCAGCGGCCAACCAACCGGTGGACCGAGTTCCAAGGGATAGACCCGCCCGATCATACCCGGAAACTGGCTCGCCAGCGCCTGCTCCAGCTTCGCCTTCACGCGCTCGCGCTGCTGCAGACCTTTGGTGACAACCACGGCCTGGGAGAAGAAGTCATTGGGGAGTTGGACATTGAGGGGCAGATAGAAGCGCACCGCGCCCTGGCCTACATACGTGCTCCAATGGTCGACGTCCTGATCGTCCGCTAGAAGCTTGTCCAATCGGGCCGCGGCGTCGCGGGTCGCATAAATCGAAGCATTCTCGGGGAGCTGCAAGTCCACCAGCAGCTCGGGCCGGTCAGATGCCGGGAAGAACTGCTGCGGAACGAAGTGCATTCCATAGAGGGCCACGCCGAACAGAACGAGCGTCACCGCGACGGTGACCCAGCGCGCTCGCATCGCCAGCACGAGGACGCGGCGGAATATCCGCAAGATCGGGCCGGGCTCGTCCGAGTGGACGGTCTTTGGCTTTTTGAGCATCCAGACGCCGAGCATGGGAGCGAAAAGAGCAGCAACCACCCAGGAAGCGATGAGGGCGATGGCGACAACGGCAAAGATCGAGAAGGTGTACTCGCCTGCTGCACTGTGCGCGAAGCCGATGGGAACGAAGCCCGCGACCGTGACGAGCGTACCGGCTAACCTCGGGAATGCTGTAGAACTGAAGGCGAAGCTGGCGGCCTTCTCCTTTTCGTCGCCGTGCTCGAGCCGCGTGACCATCGCCTCGATCGTGATCATCGCGTCGTCGACCAACAATCCAAGCGCGATAATGAGCGCGCCCAACGAGATTCGCTGAAGGTCGATTCCAAAAAGTGACATCGTTACGAACACCGCCGCGAGGACGAGCGGGATCGAGAGTGCCACCACGGCGCCTGCGCGCAGGCCAAGGGCGACCAGGCTTACCGCAAGGACGATCCCGATCGCCTCCCAAAGCGCCTCCATGAAATCGTCCACCGCGTGCTCGACCGTGTCGGGTTGGTTGGCAACAAGCGTCGGTTCGATCCCGACTGGCAGATTCGCGGTGATGTCAGCCATTGCCTGCTCGACGTTGCGTCCAAGCGACATCACGTCGCCACCTTTGCGCATAGCGATCGCTAGCCCGAGACCGTCTCGGCCGTTAACTCGGAAAATCGGCTGAGCGGGATCCGCGGGTCCGCGCGTTACGTGCGCGATATCGCCTAGCCGAATCATTCGGCCATTGGCGACGAAGTTGACGGCCAGGATGTCCTGCTCGGTTTGGAACGCGCCCGAGGTCCGGACAAGAATTTTCTCGTCACCAGTCTGCACCACACCCGCTGGACTGACGGCGTTCTGGGCCTGCAACGCGGCGATGAGCGCCGCTCGGTCGATGCCGAGGCCCGCCAGCTGCTCGGTCGAGAATTCCACGTAGACGCGCTCGTCTTGAGCTCCGAGGACGTCGATTTTCGAGATATCGGGCAGCGTCAGAAGTCGCTTGCGGATCTCGTCCACATGGTCCCTCAGCTCCCGGTGGGTGAAGCCGTCCGCGGTGAAGCCGTAGACGATACCGTAGGTGTCGCCGAACTCATCGTTGAAACCGGGTCCGACGATTCCTTGCGGCAGTGTGTTGCGGATGTCGCCCACCTTCTTGCGAACTTGGTACCAGATGTCGGGCACCTGAGCCGGAGGGGTCGAGTCCTTTAGATTGACGAAGATTGTGGCTTGGCCGGCGGTCGTGAAGCTCTTCAAGTAGTCCAGGTTGGGCGTCTCCTGGAGCTTGCGTTCGATGCGGTCCGTGACCTGTTCGAGAGTATCTTTGACGGTAGCACCCGGCCATGCGGCTTGCACCACCATGGTCTTCACGGTGAAATCCGGATCCTCGCTGCGACCGAGCCGAAAATAGGATCCAATGCCCACGACCGCGATCACGAGCATGAAATAGGTCACCAGCGCACGATGCCGGATGGCCCATTCGGAAAGATTGAAGCGGTTCATGACGCGCCTCCCATGTTGCTGACTTTCTGACCCGGATGCAGCGTCTGCGCTCCGGCAGTGACCACGATGTCGCCCGTGTCCAGCCCATGCGAAATCACGACAGAGGCCGGGTCGAACCGCAGAACTTCGAGGTTGCGTAGGGATACGGTCTTGCTCTGGGGATCGAACACCCACACGGCCGGGCTTCCGTTTGACTGGGTGAGGGCGCTCGCCGGGATTTCCACTCCGGCCGGCGCGGAGAGCTTGATGCTGCCGGTGACGGTTGATCCGAGCCGCATGGCTTCCGGCGCATCGACGATGCCGACCTTGACTTGGAAGGTTCGAGTCGCGGGGTCAGCCTGCGGGGCGACCTCTCGCACGCGCCCCGTCGCCCTCACTTGCGGGTCATTGGTGAGCGCGATTTCGACAACCGGGTCGCGTGGGCCAGACAAAATGAGCTGTTCCGGGACGTCGAAGACGGCGTCCCGCCCACCCTGCCGCGCGAGTTGCACAATCATTTGGCCGGCGCGAACCACTTCGCCCGGTTCAGCGCCGGTTGCGGTCACCGAACCGGGGGCATCTGCTGCCAGCACCGTGTAGCCAAGTTGATCCTGTGCTGTGTGAAGCTGCGCCTCCGCGGAATCCACTCGCGCCTTGGCGCTCAGAAAATTCTGCTGCGCAGCGTCGAAGTTGGCACGGGTTGTCCATCCGTCTTTCACCAGTTGCTGCTGTCGCGCGAAGGTGAGGCTGGCCTCGGTCAGCTGCGCTTCGGCTGCCGCCAGGTTCGCCTGCGCGGAGCGCAGCGCGTTCTGCTGATTCTGCGGATCGAGTCGGGCGACGACGTCGCCGGCCTTGAGCACATCGCCCACGTTGACGGGCCGGTCGATCGTGCGTCCGTCAAGGCGAAAGGCGAGGCTGACCTGGTCCTTTGCGCGAATTTGGCCGGTCAGCGAAACTGTCTCGCCCACGGCTCGGCGCTCGATGGTAAGGGTTCGGACCGGCCGCACCTGGGGCGCAGGCGCCTCCGATTTTTCGCACCCCGACACGGCCACAGTGATCAATGCGGCTACTAGGAATCGAGATTTGAACATTGGCATTGCCTTTCGAGGTTCTGAGGAGAAAGCCCGTCCAGGTGGGCGGGGGGTTCGAAACTCTTGTTCCGTTCTCATATTGAACTTATAAGTCAAATCGACTATATAGTCAATACGAGAAAATAAACCCTATGAAAATGAGGTGCACGCATGGCGAAGATTGATTTGGCGCGCAGGGCTGAAATCGGGCGGCAGCGGCGTGCCAGGACCCGAGCTCAAATCGTCGACGCGGGCATGATGCTTCTTGCGGAGCGCCCCCTTGAAGCGCTTACGGTCGACGCAGTCGTGGAAGCTGCGGAAGTCGCGAAGGGAACGTTCTACTATCACTTCCAGAGCATGGAGGAGCTGGCTGCCGCCGTGGGCGAAAGGCTCGGGGAGACCTTTGATGGCCTGCTGGCGCCAGCAAGGCTCAGCATGCGAGACCCCATTGCGCGTCTATGCTTTGCATTCAAACAGTTCTTGGAGAAAGCGATCGCGGATCCGGTTTGGGCGCGGCTGGTGATACAGAGCGCTCAAGCTCCATCCGAGTTCGCCGGCGAGGTTCGCGCCAATCTCAAGCGGGACCTCACGGAGGCGAGCGCACAGGGGCGCTTGATGATGCATGACGTTGATCTGGCGGCGGACATCGTCTTGGGCATCTGGGTACAGGTCACACGTGGTATTCTTCAAGGACGAACGGCGGCGGACTTGGTCGAGCGAGCTCTCGCTGCTGTGCTTCGAGCGCTTGGAGCGGCTCCAGTCCGACAAAGGAAGGGGAATACCAACAGCTAGCCGTGCCGCCGCGCAAGATTATCGATTGGGAGATTCCTGACCGCGCATCGCGGTCCAGGGAGAATCGGCCGAACGAGACTGGCGCAAGGAGCCGGGGTGGTCGCCGCGACTGAGAGCGTCGCATCCAGTACCGTTTTTTTGGTGGAGCTGAGGGGAGTCGAACCCCTGACCTCTGCAGTGCGATTGCAGCGCTCTCCCAACTGAGCTACAGCCCCGCGGCGCCGGTTTTCTAGGCGGTGGCACGGCCCGATGTCAACTTTTCCGAGGGCCAAGGATTCCACGATGAGGGGCCCGCTATCTGCGACTCAGGAAAGCCAGCCGCTCGAATAAATGGACGTCTTGTTCGTTCTTCAAAAGCGCGCCATGCAGCGGCGGGATGATCTTGCGCGGGTCGCGCTCGCGCAGGGTCTCGGGTCCGATATCCTCGTTAAGGAGAAGCTTCAGCCAATCGAGAAGCTCCGAGGTCGAGGGCTTCTTCTTCAATCCGGGCACGTCGCGCACCTCGAAGAAGATGCGCAGCGCCTCCTCGACAAGTCGTTTCTTGATGCCGGGGAAATGAACCTCGACGATGTCGCGCATGGTCTCGGCATCGGGGAACTTGATGTAGTGGAAGAAGCAGCGGCGCAGGAAGGCGTCGGGCAGCTCCTTCTCGTTGTTCGAGGTGATGAGCACGATCGGGCGCTGTTTCGCACGCACCGTCTCGCCGGTCTCATAGACGTGGAACTCCATACGATCGAGCTCGAGAAGAAGGTCGTTCGGGAATTCGATATCGGCCTTGTCGATCTCGTCGATGAGCAGAACCGGCCGCTCGGTGGAAGTGAAGGCGTCCCACAACTTGCCGCGCTTGATGTAATTGGCGATGTCGGAAACGCGCGCGTCGCCGAGCTGGCTGTCCCGTAATCGAGACACGGCGTCATACTCGTAGAGGCCTTGCTGGGCCTTTGTGGTCGATTTGATGTGCCAGGTCAGGAGCGGCGCCCCGACCGCCTTGGCGATCTCCTCGGCGAGCACGGTCTTGCCCGTGCCGGGCTCACCCTTCACGAGGAGCGGGCGCTCGAGCACGATTGCTGCGTTGACCGCGACCTTGAGGTCCTCGGTCGCAATATAGGTCTTGGTGCCGGAAAAACGCATGCTCGGTCCAGTTCGGCCCTCGATCGAGGGCATCTCGCATGACGGCTTTCGACCCGCAAGGGTAATCCCGATCAAGAAGGCGTGGATAAGCCAGCAAGTGCGCTCACCACTTCGCGCAAACCGCGATCGAGGCGTTTGTCGCGGCGCAAGACGAGCGCGAGCTTGCGCGACAAGCGCGGCGTCAGGGAGCGGACCACGAGACCGTTGCGCTTTCGCTCATTCGAGACCGCCATGCGAGGCAACACTCCATAGTAGCCGAGCCCGGCGCCAACGAGCTCCTTGATGGCCTCGACGCTGCCGAGCTCCATCACCGGCTTCAAGGATAAACGGCTTTCTCCACACCATTGGTCGACGATTCGACGGGTTTGCGCGCCGGGTTCGTAGAGAACGACGGGCCTTGCGGCGAGAACGGCGGGCGTAACGCGTCGGGGAAGAGGTGGGGCATCGGGCGATGCAATCGCCACGAACTCATCATCGAGCACGGGGGTGATCGAGAGCGCTCGGCCGCGCACGGGTAAAGTCACCAAACCCACATCGAGCGCGTTATCCTCGAGGAGCTTGAGAATATGGGCCGTATTGCCGGTCGCGACCGCAATGTCGAGCGAAGGGAACCTCTTGCGCAAATCGCGGAGCGCGGGGGGCAGGAGGTGAATGCAAGCCGTGGCGCCCGTGCCGATACGCACCCGGCCGAGCGCTCCCGTCGCATGGCGCGCCATGGCATCGGTCGCGCTCGCCATGACGGCCTCGATGCGACGCGCATGGGCGAGAAGCTCCGTGCCGGCGGGCGTCGGCGTCACCTTGCGACCCACCCGTTCGATCAGCTTGAGGGAGAAGCGTCGCTCGAGCTGCCTCACCTGCTGACTCACCGCGGGCTGTGTCAAATGGAGTCTTTCGGCCGCGACCGAAAAGCCGCCGAGCTCGATGACTTCCGCGAAAGCTCGCAAATGATCGGGATTGAGGGCGCGCAAGGCAAAAACGTTTCCTTATGCAATGGATAATGAAACAAAATTTTTCTTATGCCAATAAAGGGAGCAGGATGCGATGAGGTCGGCACAGGTGGTCGGATGTCCTCCCCTTGTCGGCAAAGCTCCCTTCGGCGCCGGAACGAGTCATGAAGACGACCGCAAAAGAAAAAACTGCGAGCGCATCCACGCTCAAGAGCAGGGTGATCGTTGAGGACGCAAACGAGACCGACATTGTGGCGGTTCGAGAGATCTATGCCCATCACGTCCGCAACGGCTTGGCCTCCTTCGAGGAGAACGCTCCAAGCCTCGAGGAAATGCGCGCGCGGCACGCCCAAGCGTCGCGCCAAGGCCTGCCTTATCTCGTGGCGAAGCTCGGCGGGCGCGTCGTCGGCTATGCCCACGCCTCGCCGTATCGCGCCCGCTCGGCCTATCGCTTCTCGATCGAGAATTCGGTTTATGTCCGGGACGGCATGGCGGGAACCGGCATCGGGGGGGTGCTTCTCGATGCGCTGCTTGCACGGTGCAATAACGGGCCTTGGCGGCAAATGGTGGCTATCATCGGGGATAGCGGAAATAAGAGTTCGCTCGCCTTGCATCGCTCGCGGGGCTTTCGCCTCGTCGGAACATTGCGGGCCGTGGGCTTCAAAAAAGGACGCTGGGTGGATACGGTGTTGATGCAGCGTGAGCTCGGTGCCGGGAGCACGAGCTTGCCGGGCGATGCGGCGAGCGAAGGCGGGAAGTCTCCGTGAGACGCCGCACCCCTTGATCACACGCTGGCTCGTCCTTTGGCTTGGGCTTTCGCAGCTCATCTGTTGGGGCATTTCCTACTATCTCATCGGCGGCTTCGGCGATCTGATCGCGGCCGACCTCGGCTGGAGCCGCTCGCTCGTCTTCGGCGGTTTCTCGGCGGCGCTCGTGGTCATGAGCGTCGTCTCGTCTGTGACCGGCCGCCTCATCGATCGCCATGGCGGGCGCGCCGTCATGACGGCGGGCTCCTGCCTCCTCGCTCTCGGATGTGTCGGCTTGAGCCTCGCGCATGACGTCGTGACCTACTACGCCGCCTGGCTCGTGCTCGGCCTTGCCATGCGGGCAACGCTTTACGACGCGGCCTTCGCCTCGCTTGCCCGCATCGGCGGGCCGCAAGCGCGCCGCCCGATCTCGCAGATCACGCTTCTCGGCGGGCTGGCCTCGACGACGTTCTGGCCGATCGGCGAGGGGCTTTCCTCCCTATTCGGCTGGCGCGGCGCCGTTCTCGCCTATGCGGGCTTTGCGCTCATGACGGTCCCGTTGCATCTCGCCATTCCGAATGCGCGCCATGAGGGGGCAAAGCCTGCCTCTTTTGCCTCATCAGGCCCGGTCCGCAAGGAGCGAGAAGGCGGACGCTTTCTCGCCGCCCTTCTTTATGCCGGAACGGCGGCGCTCGCGAATATCCTCAATTCCGGAATGTCGGCCCATATGATCCCCATTCTCGCGGGGCTCGGGTTGACGGCCTCGGCCGCCGTGTGGATCGCGACCTTGCGCGGGGTCGGCCAGTCGGCCGCAAGGCTTTGCGAAATTCTCTTCGGCAAAAGCCTCGATCCATACGACCTCAATCTCGGTGCCTGTCTCGCCTTGCCGGTGAGCTTCGTCGCGGGCTTTTGGAGCGGCACTTCTCTCATCGCGGCGATCGTGTTCGCGCTCGTCTATGGAGCCGGCAACGGCCTGCTCACAATCACGCGCGGCACCTTGCCGCTCCTGCTCTTCGAGCCGCGCGAATACGGCACCATCGTCGGGCGACTCCTTGCGCCGAGCTTCCTCTTGTCGGCAGCCGCCCCCCTTGCCTACGCGTCCCTCATCCAAAGCTTCGGCGAGCGGATGGCGCTCGCTCTTTCCCTCGGCTTGGCGCTCGGCGTGTTCGTCTGCGCGGTCGTGCTGCGGCTTCGCTTCAAGACGAAGTGACGGCAATTCTCGTCATTCGGCTCGCGCATTTGACTGGAACCTCTCCCGGCCCGAAAGGTAAGAGGAGCCCATGAAGCCAAAGGCAAGTTTGTCGCCAGGTGAGCGCCAGATCGAGGAGCCGCGCCAGCTCCTTCTCGATCTTGCGGGAGAGCCTCGTTTCCTGCCCGAGGATTTCATCGTCGGGCCATCGAACGAGCGCGCCTATGCGATGGTCGAAACCTGGCCGAGCTGGCCTGGTGAAGCCCTTCTCCTCGTGGGGCCGAGAGGCTCAGGCAAGACGCATCTCGGCGCCATCTGGGCAAGACGCGCTCATGCCTGGACGGTGCGCCGGGCGGAGCTCGCGAGTGAAAGCCTGCCGCGCCTCCTCGCGCCGGCGGCGCTTCTCGTCGAGGACGCACATGAGGCCGGGGATGAAACAGCGCTCTTTCATCTCCTCAACGCGGCGAAGATGCGCCGCTCGTATCTCTTGCTCACCGCCGTCAACGAGCCGGCGCTTTGGAAACTCGCAACGCCCGACCTCCTCTCGCGCCTTCGCCTTGCGCCCGCGATCCATATCGAGGAGCCCGACGACGCGCTCTTGCGCATGGTGGTGGTCAAGCTCTTCGTCGATCGTCAACTCGTCGTGGATGCGGGCGTGATCGAGATCATTTTGACGCATGCCGAACGATCCTTCGCCGGAGCGCGGGCCGCGGTCGAGAGGCTCGACCGTCATTCGCTCGCGTCGCAACGACGCATTACGCGCGCGCTTGCGCGCGAGGTGTTGCGAACTGAGGAGGGAGGAGCGAGGAGTGAACCGTTTATTTCCCCCTAATTACGTGCCGCTCGCCTTCGCTTTTCATTTCTCACCCTGGATGCCTAATCGAGCTCGGAAAGGTAATGGAAGTCGTCGGTCACACAGAGGCTGACGCGCCATTCCACCTTCTCTCCGGCGAGAGACAGGGCGAGCCGGTCGATGCGCAACGCGGGCGCCCCGGGCTTGGCGCCGAGAAGCGCTGCCGCATCGGCGTCGAGGCCCACCGCCTTGAGCCGTTCTTGCGCGCGCGCAATGGCAATTCCGTAGCGCGTCGCGTAAAGCCCGTAGAGGTTGTTGGGGATGTGGCCGTGCTCGAGGCGCGGAAAACGCCGTGCAGGCAGCGTGATGCGCTCGGCGATCACCGGCTTGCCCGCAAGCTCTCGCAAGCGGCTGATGTGGATCACGCGCGACGATGGGCCGAGCGCGAGCCGCTCGCGCTCGGCCTCGCTCGCTCTGTCCGACGCAACTTCGACGACGCGGCTTTCGGGGAGGGCCACCTCCCCCGCTTTATCCGGCGCGAGCTTGAAGAATTGGAAAAGAATGCGTGCCTCGTCGTGAACGGCGACGAAGGTGCCGCGCCCCTGATGACGCACGACGAGCTTCTCGGCCGCCATGGA
>Ga0213876_10001643_pt1 | contig 13645 bp, 13 predicted proteins | sample BarmaccomBMRX_R9_FD_160113 | JGI IMG/M metagenome (GOLD analysis project Ga0213876, IMG submission 160113) | Root-associated microbial communities from Barbacenia macrantha in rupestrian grasslands, the National Park of Serra do Cipo, Brazil - RX_R9 | ecosystem: Host-associated > Plants > Roots...
CGACGCGTACGTCGACCGTTACGGCGAGGAATCACTCTTTCCGGTCGTGGATACGCCGATTGGTCGCCTGGCGTGCATGGTCTGCTTCGACATCAACTTCGGCGAAACCGCGCGCATGCTCGCAATGCGGGGCGCCGAGATCATCTGTCATCCGACCGGCGAGCCGCATGGACCCCATCGTCCGAGCTGGGAAATGGCCCGTCGCACGCGCGCGTTCGAAAATGGTGTGTACCTGATCTCCGCGAACCACGGTGAGTATCTGGCTCCGGTGGACGACGACCACTTCATGGACTCACCTGACTGGATGTTTCAGGAACGCCGCCGGGTTGAGACCGCACCGCCCTTTCGCACCGCCGGTGGCTCCGAAATTGTGGACTTCCGTGGCCACGTCATCGGTCGAGCCGAAGGACCGGGCGAAGCCGCCATCACCGCGGAGGTCAATATCAACGCACTGCGCCGCGGCCGTGTTCAGCACGTCACACCATCGCGCGCCAACGCGTTTGCCGCGGAGTATGAGCAGGCCAAGGCGTGTCCGCTGAACGTGTTCCTGAAGAAGCCAATGCAGGACCGACGCGAGGGCCCGCAAACAATGCGCGCGACTATCAAGAACTTCGTCGAACGCAGCATTTTCAAGACACCTGACGACTCGCTCGAACCATATACGTTGTCCGTTCTGCAAACGGACGTCCAATCGCTGGACCTGGCGCAAGAGGCTGTCGTACATCATGGTGCGCGACTCATTGTCCTTCCTGCAGACTTGACGAGACTTGCGTCCTCGGTTCCCGACACATTCACGGAGTTCGCCGCGCAACACCGCGTCTACCTCGCAGGTGCGACCGCCAACACCGCGTTTATCGTGGACGACTCCGGCGATGTAGTCCTCGAATACCGGAGGGATGACGGCACGTTCCCGGTCGTGGAAACGCCGTACGGCAAACTCGCCGTCGTCGTTGCCGACGACGTAAACGTGCTGGAGCTTTCGCGCATCCTGGCCTTGAAGGGCGCCGAAATCGTCCTCCATCCCACGCACGAGCCGTATTCGGCCGAGACCGAGAGCGTCGAGCAAGCGCGACGCACCCGCGCCTATGAAAACATGGTGTACTGGGCCTCCGCTAACATCGCTTCGCGCGGCTGGTCGGAGGTCGTCAATTTAGACGGCAAAATCCTGGCCGTGGCCGATGGTCCGGGCGAAGCCGTGCTCAGCGCCGCCATCGATTTGCAGTACTTGCGCTGGCACAAGACGCGGCCGTACTTCAATTTTCTCATGCACTTGCGCACGGACCTGTACGCGCCGAGTTATCGGCGTTTTGGCCAGGTCGAGTCGACCACGTCCGAACTGGTCCAGGTCTGAGTGCGCGTTGCGCTGGTCACCGGAGGTTCTGGCGGGATCGGCGCCGGTATTGTGGAGCGCCTCGCACTTGACGGTTTCGCCGTCGCGTTCACCGCGCATTCGGATGCCCATGCCGCCTCGCTCTTGCGCGAGCGCGTCCGAGCCAATGGCGGCGCAGCCGAATGCTTTCCCGCCGACGTTTCACGTGAAGACGACGTTGGCCGCCTGTTTGAGGAGGTCCACTCCAACCTCGGCCCACTCGACGTGATCGTCTCTAACGCTGGCGTCTGGCCGCGTGCCCGCGTTTGCGATATGTCCACCGACGACTGGGATCACGTCATTGCCACGAACTTGCGGAGCACGTTTCTCGTCTGCCGCGCTGCTGCACGGGATTTCCGCGCACGCCGCTACGCTGGCCGTATCGTCACCGTTTCTAGCGGCGCCGCCTCGCGCGGTGCTGTCGACGGAGCACACTATGCCGCCAGCAAGGCCGCCATCGTGGCGTTCACGAAGTCTCTTGCGTTGGAGCTTGCACCAGATCGCATCCTGGTGAACTGTGTTGCGCCGGGCACCGTCGATACGCCGATGCCGCGGCTGGGCATGACTGAAGCTGAGCTCGCCGAACGTGCTCGAAGCTTCATTCCATTGGGTCGAATCGGTACCCCAGACGACGTTGCCGAAGTGGTTGCCTTCCTCTTGAACGAGCGACTGACGTGGATGACGGGCCAAACCATCTGGCTGAACGGTGGAGATCTGATGCCATGACCCGAGAGCCCACGCGATCGCACGGCACGGCTTGTGCGTCAGTCGGGGCATGCCTGAAGTAGGTCTCGGTGCCGCACTGGAGCGCTTCGAGCTGCAGATGCAGGGTGAGGACTATTGCGTCGTCGACATCGTGGACGGTCAGCAGGCGAGCATCGTCCTGAACGCGCTGCCTGAGTTCCCACTTGAAGTCAAGCCCGAACGAGCTCGCCAGTTCGTCGCCGCCTGGCGTGAGCGGAACAGGATCCAGGGTCACCCGTTCGAGGTGCACAAGGAGCAGCGCGAAGTCTAACCAGGTCTCCTAGACCATTACGGTCGAGCGATCACGGACCTGGCGGCGTCCAGGATTTGCTGGTAGCCGGTGCAGCGGCAGAGATTGCCGGAGATTGCCTCGAGTAGCTCCTGCTCGCTTGGCGACGCGTTGTGCTGCAGAAGACCCGTCAAGGTAATGAGCATGCCTGGAGTGCAGTAGCCGCACTGCAAGGCGTGAAACTGGCAGAACGCTTCCTGGAGGGGGCTGAGGCCGCCGGCAGTCTCCAGGCCCTCCACGGTCGTGATCGCGCTGCCATCCGCCTGCGCGGCGAGAAGCAGGCACGAGCGAACCACCTCGCCGTCCAGGATGACATTGCAGCATCCGCAAACCCCGTGCTCGCATCCGACGTGGGTGCCGTGAAGGTGCAAGTCCTCACGTAAGCAATCGAGCAGACTACGCCGCGGCTCGACCGCAGTGGTCATCGGCACGCCGTTCACGATCAATGTGATGGCGCGCAGGCCCGGGACGGTCACTGCGTTGTAGGTTAAGGAGCACATGGCGTCGGCGCAAACTGAACGCAAATTCACCTACATCGGCCAACCCATGCCCGTGATCGAGGACCGCCGCTTCGTCCGCGGACGCGGCCGCTACATCAACGACCTCGAGCTGCCAGGCATGTTGCACGTCGCGATCGTGCCGGCGCCGGTGGCGCATGCGCGTCTGACGTCCGTCGATGTGTCCGGTGCGCTGAAGCGTCCGGGCGTGGTGACTGCGTTTGCCGGTGCCGAGATTCAGCGCTGGATGAAGCCGATACCGCAGGAGTTCATCAACCTGCCGGATGTGCACTGGTACCCGCTGGTCATCGACAAGATTCGAGTCGCGGGTGAGTGGATCGCGGCCGTCGTGGGTACCAGTCGCGCAGCCGCGGAGGATGCCGCGGAAGCCGTGGACTTTCAATACGAAGAGTTACCGCCGGTCGTAGATCCGGAGGAAGCGCTGCGACCCGGTGCTGCAGTTTTACACGAGAGCATGGGCTCCAACCTCGCCGCGCACGAGAGCCAGACCTTCGGTGACGTCGCCGGGGCCTTCGCGCGTGCGGATCACGTGTTCGAATACCGTTACCGATGGCACCGTCACTCTGGAGTCCCGCTCGAAACATTTGGGTGCGTGGCAGCTCCGCGACCGGATGGCTCGCTGGACATCTGGGCCTCGCAGCAGAACCCTGGAATCCAGCAGGAAATGATGAACAATCTCGACCTGCCGTCAGCGCGCGTCCACATGGACATCGATATCGGTGGATCGTACGGCTCCAAGCGTGGCAAAAAACAGATGTACATCGCCGCCGTCGCCGCGCTGATGACAGAACACCCTGTCAAGTTCATGGAGGATCGTGTCGAGAATCTCGTCTCGGGCGACAATCACGGATCCGACCGCGTCTACTACACGCGCGTTGCGGTCAGCAATGACGGCATCCTGCAAGCTCTTGATATCTACGCCATCGAAGACGTAGGCGCCTACGGCGGTCGAGCCGGCATTCGCAAACCGATCACCGCGTTGAACGGACCGTACCGCATTCCGAACATCCGCTACGGCGGTGATCTCGTTTTCACCTGCAAGACGAACCAGGTCCCGTTTCGAGGCAACGGTCAGGCACCCCACAACTTCATGCTCGAGCGCACGATGGATTTGCTGGCTCGAGATCTTGGGATCGATCGTATCGAGCTCCGGTTGAAGAACTACATCCGCAAGGACGAGTTCCCGTACGCGACTCCGAGCGGCAGCGTCTACGACTCTGGTGACTACGAAACCGCCATGAACCGGCTGCTCGAAGAATCAAACCTCGCGGAGCTGCGCGACGAACAGGCCAAGGCACGCGCCCAGGGTCGTCTGGTTGGCATTGGCATCGCTGGATGCCTGGAGCCAAGCGGAACACCAACTGGTGGACCGGAAGGCGCGCGCATCGAGATTGATCAACGCGGTCGCGTGGTGGCGACGATCGGCTTTCAGTCGGCTGGGCAGAGCCATGAGACCATGGTCACGCAGATTGTTTGCGACGAGTTGGGAGTCGATCCATCGAACGTCCTGGTCGAGCGACAGAGTGGCATGGGCGGCATCGTGGGGGGCGCGACCACCGGCTCCCGAATGACGTTGATGCTCGGCGGTGCGCTTCACCAGACGGCCGCCAAGGTCCGCGCAAAATTACGCCGGCTGGCGGCGCATGCGTTTGAAGTTGACGAATCGGACATCGTTGTTGACGGCAGTCGTTACAGCGTCGCCGGCGACCCGGCCAGGTCCAAGGGGTTGAAAGAGCTCGCAGCACTGGCGTACCCGCGCCGCGAGGCCGGACAGGCTCTGCCCTATGGCATGGAGCCCGGACTAGTGGAGCACAGCGTATACGGCGGCCCGAAAATGGACGCCGGCGAGCGCTTCTTTCCAAGCTACGCGTTCGACTTCCACCTGGTCATGGTGGAGATCGACCCTGCAACCTACGCGCTTCAGTTTCGCCGCTACGTGGTGGTTCATGACTGTGGCACCATCATCAATCCGCTCGTGGTGGAGGGCTTCGTCTTCGGTGGCATTGGACATGGCGTCGGCGGCGCACTCTATGAACATTTCGCGTACGACGAGAACGGCATGCTGGTGACAGCCAGTTTTATGGACTATTTGATTCCGACTGCGTCAGAGGTTCCACACGTAGAATTGCACACGATGGAGACTCCGTCACCCGTGCATCCGTTCGGCGCCAAGGGGACGGCTGAAGGGTCGTACATGACGGCCCCGGCGGCCATCGCGAGCGCGGTTGAGGACGCCCTTGCTCCGTTCAATGCGAGGATCGTCGAGGTGCCGATTACACCGGTGATGCTGCACCAACTGATCACGTTAGCATGAACCAGATTCGAACCGTCGCCTGCTTTCAAGTATCCGGGCCTGCCGCCGTCGAAGCGAATGAAGAACGCCAGCTCCAGATGCTCGACATCTACCCGGAGTTCGCGCGGCGCGGGCCTGGCCAAGGTGAGGACCGCGTCACCGGCACGTATGTGGAGATCACCACCAACGATGCCGCGAGCGGCTTATTCGGACCGATTTTCGACGAGACCGCGCCGATCATCCAGGCCAAACTCGCCGGGCGGCTAATCGGACAGGATCCGCTCGCATTTGAGTTCCTCTGGGATGTGCTGTACCGCGGTGATCGCCACGCACGCGCCGGCTACGAAATGATGGCAATTTCAGCAGTGGACTGCGCGCTGTGGGACCTGCGCGGCAAAATCCTAGGCCTGCCGGTCTATCGTCTGTTGGGTGGACCGACGCGGCAGCGTGTCGATTGCTATGCGAGCATGCTCGGGCACTCGCTCGATCCAGGCCTGGTTCGCGCGCGGGCAAGAGCCATGGTCGATCAGGGTTACAAGGCCCAGAAATGGTTCTTCCGCTATGGTCCATCAGACGGGCTCGAAGGCATGGACCGGAATATCGAGCTGGTCAAGACCGTGCGCGAAGCGGTTGGTCCGCACATCGAGATCATGTTCGACTGTTTCATGGGCGGCGACGCCTCCTACATCACGCGCCTGTGTCAGCGGATTGAGGAGTATCGTCCGCGCTGGGTTGAGGAACCGGTCCCGCCGGACCGCATTTATGATTTCGCTGCGATCAAGCGCGCTACACGCGTGCCGATCGCGTCCGGCGAGCACGAATACACACGCTGGGGGTTCCTCAAGCTCCTGCAGATCGACGCGTTGGATGTGCTCCAGGCCGACCCAGACTGGTGCGGCGGTATCACCGAGCTGGTCAAGATTTGCACGCTTGCGTCGGCGTATGGGCGACACGTCTTTCCGCACGGGCACTCGCTTTTCCCCGCGCTGCAGGTGGTGGCGTCGCAATCGCCAGCGGTGTGTCCGATGGTCGAGTTCCTGCTCCGGCCGCAGGCGTCGAAACAAGCGTTGCACGCGAATACGGCGTGGCCTGAGAACGGTTCCTTGTCACTGCCAACGCGCCCTGGATTGGGCGTCGAGCTGGATCCAGCGAAAATCGATTCCCGCCGCGACCTCTGAAGCGCGAACCGTGGCTAGGTGGCAACGTCGGCGGCGAAGCCGTCGATGGCTTGTGCGGATTCGAGCACGCCTATCTCCAGCGAGTGCCTGCGCTGCTCGCCTGGGTCCAGGAACTGCAGCGTCCCACGCTCTCGGTCATACGCCCGCCCGCGCCCGATGCAATTGGCCGGCTCCAGTCCAGCAACGTACGCGCCGTACCCGAGCTGCTTCCACTGCCACAACCACGGCAGCTCCTCCGGACGCTGCTTGATAAACAGACCAATGCCAAGACGTCTGTTGACAAACGCGGTTCTGGCCCACCCGTCAGCACTGGCGCGAACGTGGTGCACCAGTACGGTAGCCTGCCAATCAGCGGTAGGCGGACCGTAGCGCCTGAAATTGGCCAGCGCTGCCTCCGCGTCATCCGTAATTGGCTCCATTTCGCGTGCGGAGGAGATCAACTCGCTGTCCTCGTCCAATAGCGGAAATCCCACGTTGATGTGGTACGCCAGCATCAGCGGAGTCCTGGCCTGACCCAGGTTCTCGAGCACGTCGTCCACAAATAAACGGCTCTCACCGAGTCGCGCCCAGACCCGACGTGTAAGCCGAATATCCCCCCCAAACACGGTCGTCTCGCGCGTGCGACCTTGCACCCACATGACGTACTCGTCAGCGTTCCAGTCACCGTCCACGTGAACGTTGCGCGCCTGCAGATACGACGCACGCCCATGCAACGGAAGCGATTGTCCCTGGTCCACCGATGGCCAGCCGGCCGTCGTGAACCCGCACGTTGCCATCAGTCCGCCGCTGAAGCCTCGCAGCCATCCCTCCCCCGCTGGTTCGTAGTGCGATGCGGCCACTTCGCCGGTGGATGACCGCCAGCACAGTGGCATGCCGCGGAATTCGGCGAAACCGATGTCCATCCCGCGCCCCGGCAGCACGCTGAATGCCAGGCCCGAACCAGTGCGCAGCTCAGCCACCTGGACTCCGGACTCCGGCCCCTCGGACAGTCTTACCAGGCGTGCACCACAAAGCTGGCTGACGTCGCCAACACGCTTCAGAAGCTCGGTACGCGTCCAGCTTCTACCGAACAGCTCGACCATCTATCAGTGGTCGGCGACGGGCTGCCTGGTCGACATGGCCGCGACACCGGCCGCGCGGAGCTTCGGCATGACCTCCGCCGCGTACAGCGCCATCGACTGCTGCGCCAGCTCGAAGCTGAGACCGCCGAACTGGAACATGTGGTTCAAATGCGTGAAACCAACCTCACCTTGCAGGTAGGTGAGCATGTCCGCCACCTCCCGCGGGTTCCCAGCGATGAGCCGCCCCTGATCGATGAGCGAAGTCACATTCAGCTCGCTGAGCGCTGCCGAGGCACGTCCCGCCTGCGAAAAGCGCGTCGGACGCAACGCGGAATGCCGCAAGCCGGCCAGAAACCGCCCGAAGCAGCGCACCGCGAGCTGGCGCGCGTCCTCGCTCTTTTCGCAGACGATCGTGTGGTACAGCGTACCGATCTGGTAGTCGGCGGGATCGCGACCCACCGCCTCCCATTCGTCTTGATAGATGCGGACGGTCGCCGCAAACGCGGGCACCGGCCGTGGAAACCCAAGCGTGAGCAGGTTGTAGCCGCGCCGCGCGGTCCATTCGAAACTTGAACGGGTGCTGGAGCACGAGACCCACACAGGTGGATGCGGCTGTTGTTTTGGCAAAGGCCACAATTCGACCTCGGGGACCTCGAAAAACGTGCCGGAGTGGCTGAAGCGTTTGCTGGTCCAGGCGCGCAGAATCAAATCGAGCGCTTCCTCGGTGCGCGCTTGCGCTTGCGCGTAATCGACTCCGTACGCCTCGTAGTCGTACGGCTCACTCCCGCGGCCGATCCCGAAGTCCAGCCGACCACCCGACATGAGGTCCAGCGTGGCCATCTGTTCGGCCGTTTCCAGCGGATGGTGTAGTCCAAGCACCGCGATCGAGGTGCCGAGGCAAATACGCTGCGTGCGCTGGCTAAGACCAGCGAGGACCAGCTGCGGCGCCGACATCAACCCGCCCCACGAGTCGAAGTGGTGCTCGTTGATCCACACGCTATCGAACCCAAGAGGATCGGCCGCGGCCAGCAGATCGAGCTGTTGCCGCATGAACTCCGGCTGTGGCGGGTCGGATTCGGCGTGGTAACTCGGCAGAGCATATGCACCCAACGTCAATCGCCTGGACATCGCCACCCCCAAGCCGCAACCAGCGGAACCTTACTGCGCCGGGTTGCTCGTGACCTGCGCAGATACATCGAAGAACCGTTGCAGACTTTCGTTGAAACGGAAGAATTTGTCGGCGCGGTAGCCGTCGCCGGTCGCGTTGTAATGCAAGCCGTCCGGCAGTGTGAGGTCCAGTGAGTTGAGCGTGAATTCACCTTCGGCCCGACCGTGCTCGTGGATGCTCTGGAGCATCGCCTGCCATCGTTCTGGCTCCATCTCCAGGTAGAAATCCAGGTCGCGCAATTCGTCGAATGCGATCTCGCGGATGTCGCGGATGTCAAAGACGTCGAAAGTCAGACGAAACGAGCGGTCGCCAACTTTTATTCCAACAAGAGCATCCACTCGGCCAAACTTCCGATACGCGTCGTCGTGCATCGTGATCTCCGCAACATCGGTGAGCCATTCGGTAGACGGAAACTCTGGCATCTGTCTGCAAGATAGCTCAGAACTTGATACGTTCGCCGGGATCACTGACCGAGTCGAACGGCGTCATACGCTCCAGGTGGCGCATCGGGTCGGCCTCGCGCGTGTTGGCCAGGGCCTGGTCCACTCGGGCGAAATACTTTGGATCGAGCGAGCTGAGTTTGTCCAACTCCGAACGATATGTGGCAAATGGCGCGCAAACACGATCGAGCTCGATCGCCCCGCAAGCCTCGCACACTGCCTCGCGCGGAGTGTCCATTCGACGTTGAAACACCTCAGTGCGGACTTCGCAGCGCCGGCACTGATACACGTACAACGGCACTGATCGACTCAGACCTCCAACATGGCCTTGTAATTCGGCGCCAGGAGCGAACGATGCTCGACGCCAATCCAGTCCAGGTGTCGCAAGTAATCTTCAACGTAGCGGCGGCGCATCGCTTTGACGACGGTCATTCCCGCATCCATCGCGCGAACACCGCCGCCAAAGATACAGGCTAGCGCCTCCCATAACACGGGGTCATTGTCGTCCCGAGCCGCGACGAGCTCCGCCTGCGCAAGTCCAGTGCTGAGGTGGTTCGTCATGCCGCGCACGTGGGTGACGGCGTAGTGGAGGTGATCCATCGCATACGCGATGTGGCGCGTTTTATCCTGTGTGGCACGCAGGCCAATCAGCATCTCCACCGGAGACGGCGCATATGCCGCAAGATAGCGATAGATCGTACGCGTGAGCAGCCCCCGCAACAGGTGGAGGAGCGCAGAGGTCTCCGTCCATCCACCGCGGCTCTCGAGCAGCCAGCGGTTCACTCCACCCGGACTCTCCAAGCCGAGTCCCCCTCCATTTACCAGGGCGCGTTTGCGGAACACTTCGAAATGCCGCGCCGCATCGAACGTCTCGGTAGCAAGAAAGAGCTTGACTTCGTGAAAGCCGTACGACATTTGCTGCTGCCAGCCCGAAATGACCTCGGCTTCAATTGATGCCTGCTGACTCAGCTCAGTCGCGACCTGGCATACAGCGACTTCAACGTCATCCGGCAGACCGCGACAGGCTTCCCACGGGATGCTGTCCGCCGACGACCAGCGGCGGGAGATAGCTTCCTCGTACAGCTCCGCCGCGTTGTCAGCCCACAGATCGGACTTATGGCGCAGGTAATAGCCGCCAATCGAGCCCGCCACCGAGCCTGTCGGGTTGAATGCGCCACGCGGCGATCGCGATCGGTCCTGCCAGTAGTCGGGCACCTCGCCATAGGCGCCAACGTTGGTCGCCGCGAGCGTGAGGCCGCCATCCTTATGCACGCGCGCGCGCGTGCCCCACTGGATGGTCATGCTCTTCCAAGTGAGATCCAGGGGCGGCTGTGCCGGTTGGCTATCAGTCATGCGGAGCCTACCGACCTGCCGCCGCTGTCGGCTCGTCGAGACCGCCGCCTGATGGAAACACCCACGGATTCGTTCCGGTACGTGACGTGAGGCTCAACGCTTGTGGGCCAGGACGGCGACGGCAGAGTGACGATAGCCGCGCGGCTCAGCACGTACCCAGGGGGACGGGGCGGGAAGGAGCGCGCAGCGAGGAACGAGCGGAGCAGCGACTGGCCCCGGGGGGCGGAGCCCCCTGCCCCGGAACAGTCAATTTTCACAAACCTCATTAATTCGCGCGAACGTACTGTTCGAGCAGTGGGTTTGCGCGTCCATTCTCGAAGCGTTCGCCAAATCCAGCCACGCGCACGCGCTGGACGTACTCCTTCACTTGCCGTTGCCTGATGGCGAGCAGCGTGTTGTAGCCGTCGTCCACCTTGTCCTCGCCATGACCGAGCAGGATCGCCAGTGCGGCGTTGCTGGGTAAGCCGCGTGCGACCGGGTTCTGCCCGCTCGCACCGGTCACGAGTGCGATCTCGGCGTCGTCGAGGTAGGAGTGGATCTCCTCCCGGCGGTCCGTTTCGACCGAGCCGAGGTACTGCAGGTGCATCACGCCAAAGGCGACGTGGCGCGATTCGTCCTGTGCACACAGTCGATAGATGTGCTTCTCGGCGTCGTTGTAGGCCATGAGCTCGCCCATCCGGAAGAGGGTCAGCACGGCGCCCTCGCCGGTGATGTGCAAGCGGGCCGACATCTCCGTGAAATCCCGCGCTGAGTCGATGTTCGCGCCAACAACCTGCGTGCTGCCAGCGCGGCGCATCAACCCACCGCCATTGACCAGCGCGCGCTTGCGGAAGACGTCGAGGTGCCGCGCTTCATCCATCACCTGCGAGAGCAGGAACATGCGCGGCTCGTAATAGTCAGGCGTAACCGACGCAATCCACTTGCCCGGCACATCGCCCGCGACGAACTCGATCTCGGTGATGAACGTCGCCAGCTGGCATTCCGCGCGCTCGATGTCATCGGGCAGGGGTGTGATGGAATGCCAGGGAATGTCGGTCGCCGAGGACCACTGGCGCGCCACGGCTTCTTCGTACAGCTCAGCCCCGTTGCGCAGCCAGACATCGGCCTTGGTGCGCACCGAATAGTTTCCGACGCGGGGTACGCCGCTGCGCGCGATACTGCCGCGCGGCCGCCCAGTCTGATTGCGGCTCTCGTCGGGGACGTGCGCGGCGACGCCATGGTCCACGTCCTGGAGCAGAATCCCCGAGCCGGCGCGGCCCTCCACCGTCTCTCCCCAGACGTCTCGCCGCTCCAGCCAGCGCAGGTCATAGCCTTGTTCTCGCCCAAACTCCTTATAGGCTGCGAAAACGTCGTTGGCGACCACCATCTGTGGGCCCCCTCACTGTGCTGACAAGGTCGAGCAGTCTACTCGAATTGATCTACGGCATCATACCCGCCACTGAAACCGAACTCGTAGTAAGGCGATGTCGGGCGTGATTCGAGCGTCGCGAGGCGTTATTGCCGGGCGGCTCGCGCCCGGGCGGCTTGACGCACCAGGTGGTCGCGCTCGGCGACGTCCGTGGCGCGATGCGCGGCATCCGCGTACTCCGCCGCGGCGGCAGTGAGATCGCCGCCCAACTCGTGCAGGTAAGCGCGGACCGCGTGCCAGCGGTAGCGTTCGCCGAGCACGTCGCGCAGACGGTCGGTCTCACGCAGCCCAGCAGCGGCGCCGAGCACGTGTCCCACTGCTACGGCGCGCCCCAGCACCGCGGCGGGATCCTGGTGCACCGGATCATCGCTGAGCGCGAGGAGGTCGTCGTACCAGGCGAGGATCTGCGGCCAATCTGTATCTTCGGCGCTTGCCGCGTCGTCGTGCAGCGCGGCGATGGCGGCTTCGGTCTGATAGCGGCTAGGACGCCCGACGGCCAGTGCCGATTGCAGAACGCGCAGGCCGTCGGCGATCTCGCCGGTGTTCCACAGGCCGCGGTCCTGCCGGTCGAGCGTGACGATGCGACCATCTGCGTCGAGTCGCGCGGGGAGGCGGGCGTGGTTGAGGAGCATCAGCGCGAGCAGCCCACGCGCCTCCGGTTCTTCGGTGGCGAGGGTGAGTTGGCGGGCGAGCCGGATCGCCTCAGCGGCAAGGTCCACCCGGCCGGCGTGACCGGCCGAATAAATGAGATAGAGCACGCGCAGCACGACCGCCAGGTCGCCAAGCTGGTCCAGGCGACGCCCCTGGAGGGCGCGCTTAGCCCGGCTGATGCGCTGCGCCATGGTCGCCTCTGGCACGAAGAAGGCATCGGCGATCTCCCGAGTGGTGAGGCCTCCAACTGCGCGCAACGTCAGCGCCACCTGGGAGGCAGGCGCGAGGTCCGGATTGCAGCAGCAGAACAGCACAAACAGGGTGTCATCACCCGTCTCCTCTTCTTCGGCAGTGCTGGCGGGCGGCTCGGCGTATATCGCGTCCTCGCGGCGGTGACGAGCAGCCTCGCTGCGGCGGGCGTCGACCAATCGCCGCGTCGCGACCGCGGTGAGCCATGCGCCCGGCTCACGCGGCGGATGCTCGGGCCACACCCGCAATGCTTCCAGCAGCGCCTCTTGCAACGCGTCTTCGGCAGCGTCGAAGTCCTCGCCGCGACGCACCAGGCCCGCAAGCACGCGAGGGACGAGGGCGCGCAGCGCACCCTCGTCCAGCCCTGGCGTTGGCTCTTCGATCACGCCGAGTCAGTCGTGCGAGCCCGAGCCCGACATGACTTCGCGGACGTCGATCCACTCGTACAGGGGCGTGCCGCCCGGGCCGGGCTCTGATGAGACGTAGGCTGCAAGCTCGATCGCCCGTTCGTACGACTCGACGTCGATCATGTACCAGCCGGCCACGAGATCGCTAGTCTCGGGCAGTGGGCCGTCGGTGATCACTGGCGCCGCGCCCGGGCCGCCATAGCGCACCCAGGTCTGCGCCGGCGTGAGCGCCCGCGCATCGACATACTCGCCGTTTCGCTCGAGCAGCTCGCCGACGTGCTTGAGGAAGGCCATGTGCGCCTCTACATCCTCGGGCGCCCACTGGTCCATCGGCGGAAACGGATGATGCGGCTCTGGGCCGCCGCGATAATGCTTGAGCAGCAGATACTTCGGCATGCAGGTCTCCTTGGTAGTGTCGTGGGCCGCGCCTGTTGCTGCCCACATCTGATGAGCGAAGCCGGTGAGCGCTTCTCGACATCAAAGCACTCCAGCGAGCGCCGACGATGAACGGGTCGTA
>Ga0213876_10001644_pt1 | contig 13644 bp, 9 predicted proteins | sample BarmaccomBMRX_R9_FD_160113 | JGI IMG/M metagenome (GOLD analysis project Ga0213876, IMG submission 160113) | Root-associated microbial communities from Barbacenia macrantha in rupestrian grasslands, the National Park of Serra do Cipo, Brazil - RX_R9 | ecosystem: Host-associated > Plants > Roots...
CGATCACCTCGCCCCAGCTTTTGCCTACACGGGGTTCACCTTTCATCGCCGGGGCGACGAACTCAAGGACCGCCGGACCAAATTCAGGTACCCGCTCGCTGATCTGTTGAGCCAGCAACCGGGCAAACTCGGCTGGCAATATGCTACTGTCGTGCCCTTTAATGCAGAAATGCCGCGCGGTCCAGGCATTGCGAATCCCATTGAGCGCGTCGGGAGCCGATGCATCGCTTGGGGCGGTAAGCCAGGCGGCCAGGGCCGTCTTTCCGCAGCCCGGCTCGCCGGTGATCAACAAGGTCCGCGGCGCGTGGGGGTCGTTCAGCCACTCGGCGACTTTCTCGAGCACCCATTCGCGTCCGGCAAAATCAGCGATCCGGTCCGCCAAGTGTTGAGGGAGGGGGCTAGTGGCCATAAGAGAATGGGTCAATGGCTAGCCGGAACCCGTGATTGTGTCGGCTTTGATGCCGAAGGCGGTTGCGCCGGGCCCGACCTCGTCCGCGACGACTTTACCCTCCACGGTCGCTTTGCCGGTAATGGCCCCCGCAGCAACCCCAGCAGCGTACCCGAGCACTTTACTCACGTGGACTTCCCCGCGAATGACAGGCCCTTGTGCATCCGGGCGCGTTTCGCCCCGAAAGGTCAAAGGTTGGCCCGTCACGACTTCTAACGCTTTGCGGAGCGCATCCACGCGCGTCAGCAGGGCCGCGTCGCCCGGATCGACTTCGGTGTATCCGGCCACGATGTCGGACAGCTCCTTGCAAAGATCACCCATGGGATTCGCGAACCGTTCCAACGTCCCTTCGTCCACGCGCGGCTGGGCCGGGTCGGGTTCAAACACGTCGGGGCGCGCCATCAGCGGTGGCTGGGGGCTCGGGGCGGTTGGGGCGGCCTCCACGGCTTTGAGCTTTTCGCGGCGCCATTTGAGGAGTTCGCTGGCTTGGCCGTAGAGGAACTTGATGCCTTCGGTGATGGCCGCCATGCCGACGGCGGCAAGGGTGATGGTGGTGACAGGTTCGGGCATAGGCGCTTGGAGGATTTAGGGACGCCAGCTAGCTTAAATCAAAATTTAGAAGACGGGCAAGGCTGCAGGTGCCTATGATGCTCCCCAATCCCTGGGGAGCACCTCAGGTACAATCAGTGGAAAGCAGGTGGTTACAGACGAAGCACGTTGCCGTCCGTGGCCCGGTTTTGGGTCCTTTCGTGATCGGCGGGCACAGAATGTACACCAAAGATCATCCAAGGCTCTTGTTAGCCCCCAGGTCAGCCTTGGCCCCAATCGCGTGACAGCGACGTAAACACTGCCGCTGCGGTAGTCTTGTGCATCTGCAACAGATTGCGTTTTGACATCAATCAGGTGCGCAAAAGGACCCGGAGGCGCTCGGGTTCTTTCTGAAATGCTTCGAGCGTCTGGCTGTGCCGGGTCAGCAAGCGCACCACCTTTTTAATCTGAAGGTAAAACAGATCGTAGTCCGCCCTGCACAACGCAGCGACAACACTGACGACGGTCTCGAATGCCAGCGCTTCGGCGAGCAGGGCCAAATCTATCAATTCTACAAAAAGCGCTTCGCGGCGACAAGAAATCTTGAGCGCTTCTTCAGCAAAATGTTTCAGGACTAAGTCCGTGTTTGGACTGTCGTCTGCGGCCGCCAAAATGCGCGTTAACGCCTCCACCCGGTAAATCTCCGAGTTGATGCCGCTCGCGATCGAAAGCCCCTGGTCCCAGTTTGTGCGTGCTGCAATCACCGCGATGTTTCGTAATGCGAGATCCGAAACACCGCCGCGAATGCTGGATTCCGTCGTCCGCAGGCAAGCAATGGCGCGGCTCACGTCTCTGCCAGCTAACTCAGAAATGATTTCGAAGAATCCGAACCGGGTAGCGAGATTCATCAAAAGCTTTCCGTTGGCCAGCTGTAGGCAGTGCCTGAGCGCCGCGTCCGGATCCTTCCGGGCGAGCCAAGCCAATACACGTCCTGTCATGAATGAATTAAACCAAGGTGCATTCTCAATGAAAGTCAGGGCGGTGGCCGGGCGGGTAGCCGCTCGCCAAGCAAGTAGCATTGACGGTAAAAATTGGTGCCCCGCTGGATCGAGTCCCATCAACGATTCCAACAGCCGCATCTGGTCCTCAGGTCCTAAGCCGTCATCCACTTCTTGGATGGCTGCCAGGGCTAGCCAGCGGTCGTCGAATGAGAACCAAGCATCCTTGTTGAGATCGAAAGCGACAATGAGGCGGCGAGTAAGGTCTACGTAGTCCCAAGAGCGATCGGAACGCAACAAAGTCTGCATGGCGGCCTTAAGCACACGTTCAGCGCGGTACGGTCCCCTAATCTGACGGCAAATTCGCAATGCTTCCCACGGAGACTTGGCCGCCGTGGCATTGCCGATCCATGTAAGCAAACGATCGCGGTTACTGTCCTGCTCCGGAAGGAGTTCAGCACTTTCACGTGCGGAGCGGAGGAACGTTTCGACATGCTCAGGTCCCAGCTTCTTTACCAAACTGATCCAGAACCGAGCGCGCTCCAAATCGTCCGGGATGCCCCTGGCGAGCTCTTCGGCCCGCGCCTTGTCCACGACCGAAGCCTCGTTGCGCTGGACAATGTCGGCCCCGCGCTGTAGGCGTAATCCACGGCTTAGGGCCGATTCGACCGTTACCATCCGTTTTTCGAACAAAGACGAATTCTGAAACGCCGGTATCTTGGACAGCAACGCACGGGCGCCGTCGGTCGACATGCGTTCTCCCAGAAAACCGTACAGGCGCTGCTTGCCCAAGACATAACGGTCCTCCATCGCATCAATGATCCGCATCGCACGATCCAAATCGTTGCGCGCGACGATTGCGACGATTTGACGGTAAGCGCCGTGCAGACCGGATCCCGCAACCGCCTTTGCAAGGCGAATCGCCGCGTCGGGATCGAATTCAGCGAGCGTTCGGATGACGCCTTCGGAAGCGTGATACTGGAAGAGGGCCACCTGCGAAAACTTGGGAACGAGGCGGTTAATAAAGTCGATGGCCCGGGTTGCATCAAACGCAGCAAGGGCCCCCGCAAAAGTGCAGACCGCCTCGCTTGGGTAGCAAAAGAAGTCTTCGAAAACGTCGATTGTATGCTCGAACAGCGTTCCTAATTCGCTCAGGGCTTCCGTGACCATCCGTGCCGCGAGGTCGTTATCCCGCAGGTGCAGCACGTTCGTGTGGGCGAGCAAGTACAGATCGCGTTGGAGGTCGTTCCGGCGTGCTGCCGGGCGTGTATTTTCATAACGGCACCGGCATTCTGCCTGGACTGCTTGGTCGCGCGTAGCGCCAACCAGCTTGGCTACCGCAAGCCGCCTGGCGAAGCCGCTGGCCGCTGCGTCGTGCCCGAGAGAGTCGATGCAGCGAAACGCGAGGTCAGGCCTCGAGACCCCAACGATTTCGGTCAATGCAACCAAGGCGCGGACCCGCTCGTGAAGGGTCTGCAAGTGGCGGCAGGCGTCGAAGGCGCCTTGCGAGTCGCTGGGCGCGGCGAGCAGCGCCACATGCGCGCGGACAGAATCGGCGTTTCGCCACCACCGGTTTCCCGCGCACCGCATCTCGAACCGTTCGAACCCAAGGTGCTGGTTTGCAAGCGTCACCGCACAAACGGGATCCCGAATGGCCACGGTCATCGTGACCGCCTCAATCAGTTCGCCGGATTCGTCGGCATCCCGTCCTTGCTTTGCAAAGTGTAGCGCGTGATCCACAAATGCGACGTGGGTCGCGAGGGCGCGACACAGGTCCGCGCTCGGCGGGGCGAACGGTTCGCCCTGCAGAATCTGCACCGCAAGGGCAGGATCCCGCGTAGCAACCCGCGCCATTGCGGCGGTGATCGCCGTGCCGCGATGCCATTCGGTTGTGCTACCGCGGGCTACCTTAAGCGCCTGTTCAGTCTCGCCGATCTCTCCCAGCATTTCGGCAAGTTTCACCCTCACGTCGTCCACCTTAGTCGTATCAAATGTGGCGCTCTCGATATCGAGTGCGTCGAGGATTTCTAGGGCCTTGTCGCTCTGGCCGGCGCGCACCAAGAGCGGAATCATGTCGGGGTGGAACAGGTGGGCAATCCGCTCGCGAATTAGAATGGAAGTCCAGCCCCATCGGAACGTCAGTGGAAGGTTCGCCTCACGCTCGGCAGCGGCGAGTAGTAAGCGCGCGTCCTCGAGCAGCCCGCGGTCGGTGCCGAACCGGGTGGATTTTGCGCGCCAAAACCCGGTGTCCAGAAGTGACGAGGCGGCAGTTAGCCCCTCGCTTTGGAGCGCGTGAAACACCCCTTGGCGGAGGGTGTAATCGTCTGCAGGCTGCCAACTTTCTCCCACCCAACTTCCGGCTCGGGGAGCGAAAGGTTTGAGGAATGCCCGGTGCGCGTCCTGCAGGTCACACCAATAGACTCCGGCTTTCTCCCCATCGAACAGAAACTCGGCGAACGAACGATGGTAAAGCGTGTAGGTTATCACGGCGGGCGGGGCGCTCAGACGTTTCTCTAAAAGCTGTTCGAGCTGAAACAGCGATTCGCGAGTTTCCCGGCGAGACAACTTGGTGAAAGTGGTTATTTGTGCTTCCGTCAAGAATTCCTGGGCGGCTGCGAGAACTGCGAGGGTTGGCAGGTTCCTGCTGCGCCATGCCGCATCGTGGTTGCCCGCCAAGCGGGTGACGTATTCACGGTAGATTTTGTCAAGTCCTTCTGGCAATGCCTCTAAGTCCGCCCTCCGCAAGGGTTCGGATTGCGCTTTGGCCTCAAGGGTGAGGAGGTGCTGGCGTAGGGCCAGGAAATTACCGTCGGCTTTGCGACTAACCACTTCCGTGAATTCGGATGGCGCAAGGCCGGGTGAGAGTTTCGATCGCAGACCGTCTGAGTCTGCGAGTACCCGCTCTAAGTGGGTTTGCAGATCCCTGGCGCCTTGCGCAGAGGAGAGAACCTGTCGGGTGAGGCCAGCGCGGCTCAGCGCCTCATGCACTCGGTAGTCCTGCCGCGCTGTAACGACGAACCGGACCTTTCGAGAGAGGTTCTCAAGGTCGGCGAGCAGGGGGACGATGCCAACATTGCCGTCAAAGGCGAGCGCCTCATCGAGGGCATCGATCAGGATCACGACGGTTTTATCGAAGCCCTCATTGTACAAAGCATCCAGCGGCGTCCTGACGCCGCGGGCGAACGCGGTTTCGGCTGAAAAGCCAATTAGCTTCCCGATGTAAACGGCATAGGCGTTGCTGTCGGTGATGGAGCCAGTGCTAATCGTGCCTTGGATGTGGATTGGTGATCCGGTGACCGCGGTGGCCATTTTTGACGCAAAGCCGGGCACGTTCGCGGCAAGCTGTCCGGCCAAATTCTCGGCTAAGATCATGGGGTTCAGCGTGTGCCGGTCTCGCCTGGAACAGAAATGCGCCGCTGAAAGGCATCCCGACATCAATGTCTCACACCCGACCGGGCTTGGTACGGCTGCTTTCGAGATCCGCACCAATTGGTTGCAGAAGGTAGTTTTGCCACAGCCCGGGGCGCCCTCGATCAGGAAAAAGCGCTCGGCCCGCTCGTCCTTAATCTTCAGCCAATCCTCCATGACAGCAAACAGCCAATCCCTTCCCGAGAAGCCGTGCGGCAGAGGTTCGGCTTGGTGATTGGTGCTCATCTGTCCGCAGCCGAAGGGCATCCAGTCCTTAAGCAAGCGTGATCTAAACGCCCGCTTGGAAGAAAAAAGCTCGAAATGCCCTTCAATCCTCGGTTCGCTGGGGAAGTGATCAAGCTAACCAGACCGAGGGAAAATGGCATTTTGAGTGAACCGAACTTACCCCAAAATATTGCGCAACCGCAAGCAGCGAATCGCGCGCCGCCTGGATGCAAAACGCCGCTGGCCGGAGGAGCCTCAGCCGATGCTGAGCGGCTGCAACCTCCACTTTGAAATGGCCCAACGGGGCCGGGCGATCACTTGCGGCGGCATTGGCGCCCTGCACCTGCTGGGCCACAAACTGGGCTTGGCGCGCGAGATCGACGAGCGCTTGCACCTGCTCAAACGCCACTTGCCCTATCACGAGAGCGATCATGTGCTTAACCTGGCCTATAAGAGGGTGTGTGAGAAGGCGATTTTTGTGGTATAGTCCGGCATGGCCAAACGGAACCACCGAGCGGCCCGGGCCGCCTATCCCAGTGATCTCACCGACGCCCAATGGGCCTTGATCGCGCCGCTCATCCCGCCGGCCGAACCGGGCGGCCGCGCGCGCGGCGTCGACATGCACGAAATCTTCAACGGCATCGTTTACGTGCTGCGCTCCGGCTGCAGTTGGCGCATGCTGCCCCACGATTTACCCCCCCTGGGACACGGTGCATTACTACTACCGCCGCTTCCGGCGCGACGGCACCTTACTCAACGCAACGTCCACGAGCGCTTGCGCGCCAAGGTGCGCCGGGCCGCAGGCCGCCGTTCCGAACCCAGCGCGGCCATCCTGGACAGTCAGTCGGTCAAGACGACAAAAAAGGGGGCCCAAGCGCGGCTACGATGGGGTCAAGAAAGTCAACGGCCGCAAGCGCCACCTGCTGGTGGATACCCTGGGGCTGATCCTGGCGGTGCTGGTGCACGGGGCCGACGTGAGCGAACGGCAGGAGGCCGGTTGGTTGCTGCAAGGGGTGTGGGCCGCTCGGCAAGCCGGCCGGGGCTGGTTTGGCCGCTTGCGGCATTTATGGGTGGATGCGGGCTACAACGCGAAGGATTGGTTGGCGTGGGTGGAGGCGTTGCTGGGCTGGACGGTGGAAAGTGGTACGCAAGCCCCGGCGCTGGGGTTGGTACCCCGAAGGGGTCACGCCCCCGCCGATGCCGGCCTTCACGGTCGTGAAGCGCCGCTGGGTAGTGGAACGAACCTTCGCCTGGTTAGATGGCTACCGCCGATTAAGTAAGGATTATGAGTTCTTACCCGAAAGCAGTGAGGCGATGATCCGCTTGGCCATGATCAACCTCATGATCCACCGCCTTAAACCGGGGTGAAAACCCCTTCTCACACACCCTCTAACGCCCTGTTGGGGGGCCAGCAGCTCGAAGACATCGAGTTGCGCCGCAACGATGAAGCCTTTTTGGACGGCTTGGGCGCCCAACGCCTCCCTGACCCGACCACCAGCGGCGATTTTACCCGCCGCTTTGATCAAGACTCAGTTCTGGCCCTGATGGAAGCGGTGAATGCGGTACGGCAGCGGGTTTGGAAGCTGCAGCCGGCCGGCTTCCTGGAGCAGGCCTTCATCGACACCGATGGCACCATTGCGCCGACGTTCGGGGAGTGTAAGGGTGGCATGGCCCTCTCCTATAAAGGTATTTGGGGCTACGCGCCCTTGATCGTCTCGTTGGCCAACACCGGCGAGGTGCTTTACTTAGTCAACCGGCCGGGCAATGCCGTCAGCCACCAGGGCTGCGTGCCCTGGATCGACCGGGCGATCGACTTGGTGCAGCCCTATGCCGGGGAGATCACCTTGCGCGGGGACACCGATTTTACCTTGAGCGGCGAACTGGACCGCTGGGATGACCGAGGCCTCAAATTCATTTTCGGCTTGGATGCCCATCCCAAAGTGGTGGCCCTGGCTGGGGCCCTGCCGCCGGAGGCCTGGCAGCCGCTGGAACGCTTGCCGCGCTATGAGATCGCCACCGAAGCGCGGTGCAAAGCCGAGCGGGTCAAGGAAGGCTTGGTGCGCAGCCGGGGCTACCTGAATAAAAAGCTGGTGGGCAAAAGCGTGGCAGAATTCGATTACCGGCCCCATAAATGTCACCGGGCGTACCGTTTGGTGGTGCTGCGCAAGAACGTGAGCGTCCAGAAAGGCGAACAGGCGCTCTTTGACCAGATTAACTACTTTTTCTACCTCACCAATCATCGCCCGAGCCGTTATGACCCGGAAGCCATCGTGGGTGTCAGTTTTCCTTAATGATGAGAATTGAAACGGGCGTAAGTGGCTGATTTGACGGCACTGCCGGTTCGCCAAGTTATTCTTTAATCGTAAGAATTATTCCTTAACCGTAAGAAGTTTCTCGCTGGCGTTTTGCAGCGATTGACTGGCCTCAGCGCGGCTTCCTTTTGATCTCATCTTGGAGCACGGCTGACACTCGAGTGTGCCCTCCGTTTCACGGACGGCGACAGAGCTCTCGAGGGGAGAAAGCGGCTGGCCCGAGCCTCTCGTTGAGACCTGCGAAGGAGCCGTTTTTTCTCATGATTAAGGAATAAAAGGGTGCCGAATTTTCTTACGGTTAAGGAACATCTTTTTTATGATAAAGGAATAAAATCGGCTAATGCCCCGTGATTCTCATCATTAAGGAAAACTGACACCGATCTGCCCTGGGGCGACTGGTCGGTCCGCCTGGGCTTAACCGTGCGCAAATGCTTCTGCGATAACCCGCACTGCGGGCGGCGGATCTTTACCGAGCGGCTGCCGGGGATGGTGGCCCCCTGGGCGCGCAAGACGGTGCGGCTCGGCGAGCGGCTCACGGCGATTGCGGCCGCGCTGGGCGGGGCCGCCGGCTCCCGGCTGAGTCACCTGCTGGGCATGCCGGCGGCCTGCAATACCTTGTTGCGGCTAATCCGGGCCGCGCCGCTGCCGCCTGATCCGGCGCCCGCGGTGCTCGGGGTGGACGATTGGGCCTATCGTAAAGGGCACACCTACGGCACGGTGTTGGTCGACCTGGAGCGACGCCGGCCCATCGCTTTGTGGGATGGTCGGGACGCCGACGCGCTGGCTCAATGGCTACGCGAGCACCCGGGCGTGGAGGTGGTGGCACGCGATCGGGCCAGCGCCTACGCCGAGGGAGCGCGGCGCGGCGCGCCGCAGGCCGTGCAGGTGGCCGACCGCTTTCACCTGACGCAGAACCTGACCGAGACGCTGCAAAGCGCGTTAAGTGCGCAAGCCGCGCAGTTGCCGACCGCCGAGGAGCCGGCCACGCAGACGGCAGGGCCAAAGCTGATGGTGCGGCCGGCCCCGCCGCAAGGCGACGCGCAGGCCCGGCTCAAAGCCGCGACGCGTCGAGACCGGCGCTTGGCTCAGTACCAGCAGGTTTGGGCGCTGCGTCGGGAGGGCTGGCCCAAAATCCAAATTGCCCGCCAACTTGGCCTCGGTTACCGCATCGTATCGCGTTACCTCCGGCACGAGCACTTTCCGGAGCGTCAAGGCCGTTGCGATGCCGGCAAGAGCCGGTTACTGGATCCCTGGAAGCCGCTCCTTTTAGAGCGCTGGAACGCGGGGTGTCGTCACAGCAGCCGTTTGTTTGAGGAGCTGCGCGGTCTCGGGTACCGGGGCAGCTATGCGACGCTGGCCCGCTATACCCGGCGCCTGCGCCAAGCCCAGAAGAGGTCGGTGCCCGGACGAGTCGGCCGTCAGCCTCGCCTTGCGCCGGTCGTCGAGCGACCCCAACGACGGCTCACCCCACGCACCGCGACGCGGCTGGTGCTGCGCCGGGCGGAGGATCGTGACGCGGAGGAAGCCGAGCAGCTTCAGCGGCTCCGGCGTTCGTCGGCGGTCGCCGAAGCCATCGACTTGGCCGAAGGGTTCCTCGCGCTGGTGCGCACCCGCGTACCTGAGCGGCTTGAGCCCTGGTTGGTAAAAGCGCGGAAAAGTACGCTGCCCGCCTTCCGCCACTTCGCCGAAAAGTTGGAAGCGGATCTCGAGGCCGTACGAGCCGCCGTGCGCCTGCCGTGGACTAACGGGCAGGTGGAGGGCCAGATCAGCCGGCTTAAGATGCTCAAACGTCAGATGTATGGCCGCGCTAACCTCGACTTACTTAACCGCCGATTCCTGCTGCTCGTCGCGGTTTCACCAAAAGTGGCCAAGAACCCGATTTAAATGCAAAAATCCGGCTCCGATCGCGCTGCTGAACGATTTATTGAGACGTGCATTGCGAATGCGACATCACCTCGGAAAATGCCGCTCCGCAAGCGTCTAAACGCGGTGTGCCATGTTGCATTTTCAACGTTCGTCTCAATAATTAAAAACGACACCGGCGCAAGTGGCCCAGCATGCCTTTAGGACCTTCACACACCCTCCCTGCAGGACCGAGATCCCCCATCTTCGTCGGTCGGGAAGCTGAAATTAAGGTATTCGAAGACGCTTTCTGGAATCCCCAGCCGCCCGAGCAATACCGCATCCTTTCCCTTCATGGCCTTGGGGGCCAAGGCAAGACGGCTTTGCTCGAGGCGTACCGGCGATGGTTGTCGAAAGCCAACGTCACGCAGTCGCCTTGTGCGACCATCGACTTAGATGACGGCGAGCAGCGCGAAATAATTCCGGCCCTGATCTCGTGCAGAAATGGGTTTGCCGAGCAGGGCGTTGGGACCATCGCGTTCGATTGTGCATTCGCCAGGTACCATGCCTCGATGCGCCCCGGTCGCGACATCCGGGTCGACTATCCGGAGTTCTTTAAATTCGGCCCCGGAATCATCGGCGACCTGCTCGAACTTACAAACGACGTTTTCTTACACTGGCCTGGGGCCGGACTGCTGAAAAAGGCCCTTTCCCGCCTCGGTGCGGACGTGACCCGATGGTACCGCTCCCGAGGGCAATCACTCCTTGAGCATCTCGAAGGACTAGACGCTTCGACCCTACGGGCTGAGCTCCCGATGTTTTTGGGCGCTGACCTTCATCGGCGCGCGACCGAACACCCCAACGCGCGGCCCATCATTCTGGTGGACGGTTACGAACGCTTGTGGTCGGACCACCCGGGCGGCAACGGCTCCGACGCCGCCGACCTCTGGTTGCGGCGGTTGGTGGAAGAAGCGCCCGGCTGCCTTTTTGTCGTGGCCGGACGGCGCCCCATCCGGTGGCCGCGCCTCGATCGTGAGTGGGGCGAGGTGGTGCAAGTGCACGAAATTCTGGACCTTGGGGAGGAAGACGTCGACCAATGGTTCGACCGCGCCGGGGTGGTTGAAGCACCGGTCCGGCAGCGCATCAAGCAAAGCGCCAAAGGCTACCCCCTCTTCATCACGCTCCAGCTGTCCTCTTACTGGAAGATTAAGGCCCGGGGCAAAATACCGCATCCTGAGGATTTTCCCTCCTCGCACAAGGACGTGATTGACCGCTTCCTGGGGCACTTGGAAGCGCCGCTTCGCAGCATTTATCAGGTCGTTGCCGTGCCTCGCCAGTTTGACCGCGACCTCTGGGCGCACCTGCAACGCTCGGGGTTACTTTCGCTGGAGCAGTACGGATTTAACGAAGTCGCCGAGGAAGCGTTCTTTCAGGGTCTTGACCCGGAGCGCCGGATTATGCACCCCGTCGTGCGGTCGCACCTGCTCGCGGCGTTGGAAGCGCAGAACCCGGAACTGTTGCGCCGCGTCCGGTTGGCCGTCTTCGACTATCTGGACCGTGCCAGCAGCCTCGACCCAGTTCGGCGGGAACCGGTGGGCATCCCCGACCGGAGCCGTTCGTTGTCCGCCCGCGACGCGTGCCTGGCCGAGGCGGCCGACCTGCTGGAGGCCGCCAATCCGGGCGGGTTCGTCTCTTGGTGCATTCACCGGTTGCATAAAGATCTTTCGGCGCATAAGCGCACATCCCACTTGCGTACAGAGTTGCTTTCCCGTGCCAGTAAGATGGTAGGTAACGATCCCGGCCAACGAATCGCCCTAGCGATGTTGTATGCTCAGACGACGCCGTTTTCCGGCCAAGCAGAAGCCCTGCTTGAAGGCACATTCATCAAAGACGTGAAGCTCGACGGCGCTACGTGCGATGATCTACACAGCACCGTGCTGTTCCTCACCAGGGCGGGACGAAAGCTGCAGCCCACAACGCTTGCCGGCCAAATCCGAACTTTCCTGGAAGTTGGGACTCTCGGTCGCCTTCGACTGGCCTTGCTTGATGGCGACCCGGGAGAAGCATTGCAGAATGCTGAGTTGCTTGTGCAAAAGGGCGGCTTCGGGCGATGGGGATTTGACCTTCTTGGCGCGGCAGCCCTTGCGGGAAATAAAACCTTCGCGCTGCGCCTGGGATACGAGCTGCTTGAGGGAGCGGTGAAACAGAAAGAACATCATTTGGATGAACTCTTAAGACTTGCAGACGCGTGTCGATTCTTTAAGGCCTGCTTGCTTTTTTGTCGCCCGGCTTGGGGTTTGAGCTTTCTGGAATGTACCTATTCTGTTTCTGGTCAAAGCCAGCTACTACGCACGCTCGAAAATCTCCAAGGTCGCCTTGGAGATTGCCTTGCAGGGCTGGTCATTGAGGCGCTGGTCGCATTAGGCGAGCACGAAAGCGCATCCTCTTTTCTACACCGACGCTTAACGCAAGAACACCTCATCGCGATGGAAGAGTTTGTGTCCTGCAGCGTCGGGCTGGAGGAGCATGCGCTTATAAACGAGTGGAGGCTTGTTGTCGAAAAGCAGCCGGAACTCGACAGAGTTTTAGAATACGTCCCAGCCCTTCTGGCTTTGGGCGGGGGTCCCGACAAATTTCGGAATGTTGGTTTCAATGTGCTCCTCCTCAGGTGCCGTATGGTTTTGACTGTCAACCCAGACGAGAAATTGATGCTTTTGTGCAACGACCCGCTTACAGTTTGGAGTAACGACGACCCGGTTTTCATCTGCGGAGACCGGACGGAAGGCTGGGTCAGCAATGCAGCAATTGGCAACACACCCACTCTTACGATTTTTCCAGATGCAATGCGGCTTATCGGTCAGGGTGCTAAGGTGTTGATAGTGTTAGTTGCCGATCAAAAACCGGTTTTGGGTTTTGAGCGAGACGTCGTATCAGTAGAGTCCTCACAAACCTCTCACGTGCGGAATGAGCTTCTTGAGGCACAACGTGCGGCGGGTGAGTTGTATCGAACGGCGGCAATGAACCGGCTTGCATGACCTTGGCTGTCGCGTTGCGCTTAACCGTGAGAATGGGGAAGTGGCTCCTGGGGCGGCTGTCGCAGGGTTAAGTGCAACGGGGAATTGTACTAAATGGCGAGAACGTTGTACGTAACCGTGAGACTGCGCGGCACGCCGTTTTTAGTCGCTCGAACGGCCAAACCTGACGTTTTTCGCTGCCCCGCGACCCGGAGCCGGAACCGGCACGGTAGACCGCAGGGCTCTGAACCGGCCCTCCCGAAGGGCTGCGCTCCAGGGGAAAAGGGCGACTGCAGCGCCTCGTTACTTGATGATCACGCGCTCGAAGCCGGTGGCCGTCGTTGGACCCGGCAGGCGAATTCCCAAGGTTAAGTGCAACGAAATTCTCACGATAAAGTGCAACGAAAACGCCGGATTCGCAGGGTTAAGTGCAATTTTCACCCCTTCGCGTGAAAATTCTTACGATAAAGTACAACGCGACACCCGGGCCGACCCCGCAAGCTCACCCGCCGACAGGAACGGGCCGTGCTGGGTTGGCTGACCAAATCGCCAACGGCCTTCGGTTTTGCGGGCGAGCTGTGGACGAGTCGGCGGCTGGCCGCCCTCATCGAGCGCCGGTGGGGCATCCGCTTCAACCCCAACTACCTCGTTGAATGGCTCAGCGCGCGCCATCACTCGGCCCAAAAGCCGGAGCCGCGCGCCAAGGAACGCGATGAGGCGGCCGTGGCGCGTTGAACGAAGCCGCTGCGCGGAGTCCCTGAGCGGCGGGCGCGAGCGGTGAAGGCCTGGGCGGCATAATGGCCGCCTCTGACAGCCTTACGCGCAAAATACATCCGGGATCTGACCGTCCGTGGCCGGGCAGAACGCAC
>Ga0213876_10001645_pt1 | contig 13642 bp, 11 predicted proteins | sample BarmaccomBMRX_R9_FD_160113 | JGI IMG/M metagenome (GOLD analysis project Ga0213876, IMG submission 160113) | Root-associated microbial communities from Barbacenia macrantha in rupestrian grasslands, the National Park of Serra do Cipo, Brazil - RX_R9 | ecosystem: Host-associated > Plants > Roots...
CCGAAGCGCCTTTGTTCAATTCAAGTCAGACTGCCCCTATGCGCTTGCGGCACCGGCGCGAGGCGCAGGTCGCGTAACACAGGGTCCAAAGCGGCGCAACCCGCCAAGGATGCGGCGATTTTGATGGGCATCGTTCCGATGAATTCGTCTCGGTGTACGACGAAGCCGCTTATGGACTTTGCCTCGTTCGGTCTCGATTTTGCGAATGCACAGCGCGTCGGACGCGCGTGATCATTCAATGAGGAAAAATCCCATTCACCACCGCGACGATACGGCCCCTGAGCTTGGCGATTGCGACCCGAGGCTTCACTGTCGGGAATATCTTGTTGTGCACTCGAAATACGGCCGCCCGCCATGCGAGCCCTCATGTCTACGGTAAAGTGAGCGCGACTTCTCCCAATCGATCGGACCAGCTCGACATCGATCGCCTCTCGTGGCTTGCTTCGCTGGTCAGCTTTTCCTAGCTGCCGGGCGTATCATGGAGATTCCATCATGCGAATCGCGATTGTCGGAGCCGGCAATGTCGGTGGTGCTCTTGGAAAAGGCTGGCGCAAGGCGGGCCATCAGGTAGGCTATGCGCTCAGGGACACTACCGGGAAGAAGGTCGACGAGCTTCGCCGTGGTGGTTTCGATGTCCTCGCGATGAAGGATGCCGAAAGAGCCGAGGTGATCGTGCTCGCGGTTCCCTGGCCGAACCTTCCCGATGCGGTGAAGGGGCTCGGAGATGTCGCGGGCAAGATCATCGTCGATGCGACGAACCCGCTCACCGCCGAAATGGAGCTTGCGATCGGCTTCAGCGATTCGGCGGCCGAGACCGTGCAGCGGCTCGCGCCCGGCGCGCATGTCGTGAAAGCGTTCAACGTGACGGGTTCCGACAACATGGCCTTGGCGCATGCGTTCAAGACGAAGCCGCTGATGCCGGTTGCGGGCAATGATGCGTCCGCCAAGGCCAAGGTGATGAAACTTGCAGAGGACCTCGGCTTCGAGGCGGTCGATGCCGGCCCATTGAAGGCGGCGCGGCTGCTCGAGCCGATGGCAATGTTCTGGATCAAACAGGCTTTCGTGCAAAAACAGGGACGGGAATTCGCCTTCGCATTGGCTCGGCGCTGAGCCTTGGGCTCGGCCAGCGCAGGATGCTGACGCGCAGAAAAAAAGGCCCCGGAATATCCGGGGCCTTTGATTGTTTGAGGTGCTGGTGGAGCGGATCAGAAATCCATGCCGCCCATGCCGCCGCCGCCCGGCATCGCCGGCGCCGCCGCTTCCTTCTTCGGACGATCGGCCACCATGGCCTCCGTCGTGATCAGGAGCGAGGCGACCGAAGCGGCGTCCTGAAGCGCGTGCCGCACGACCTTCGCCGGATCGATGATCCCGGTCTCGATCATGTCGACGTACTTCTCGGACTGCGCGTCGAAGCCATAGGTCGCCGACTTCGAGTCGTTGATGCGGCCGACGACGATCGAACCCTCCACGCCCGCATTCTCGGCGATCTGGCGGATCGGCGATTCGAGAGCCTTGAGCACGATGTTGATGCCGGCCTGCACGTCCTCGTTCTCGTTCTTGAGCTGCGAGACAGCTCGCTTGGCGCGCAACAGGGCAACGCCGCCACCCGGAACCACGCCTTCCTCGACGGCGGCGCGGGTCGCGTTGAGCGCGTCATCGACGCGGTCCTTCTTCTCCTTCACCTCGACTTCGGTCGCGCCGCCGACGCGGATCACCGCGACGCCGCCCGCGAGCTTCGCGAGGCGCTCCTGGAGCTTCTCGCGATCGTAGTCGGAAGTGGTCTCCTCGATCTGGGCCTTGATCTGACCGACGCGGGCCTGGATCTGCTGCTTCTTGCCAGCGCCATCGATGATCGTGGTGTTCTCCTTCTCGATGCGCACCTTCTTGGCGCGCCCGAGCATCTGGAGCGTCACGTTCTCGAGCTTGATGCCGAGGTCCTCGGCGATCATTTCGCCAGCGGTGAGCACCGCGATGTCCTCGAGCATTGCCTTGCGGCGATCACCGAAGCCCGGCGCCTTCACGGCCGCGACCTTGAGGCCGCCGCGCAGCTTGTTGACGACGAGCGTGGCGAGCGCCTCGCCTTCGACGTCTTCGGCCACGATCAGGAGCGGCTTGCCGGTCTGCACCACCGCCTCGAGGACGGGGAGCATGGCCTGGAGGGAGGAGAGCTTCTTCTCGTGGATGAGAATGTAGGGGTCCTCGAGCTCGGCCACCATCTTCTCGGCGTTGGTGATGAAGTAGGGCGAGAGGTAGCCGCGATCGAACTGCATGCCCTCCACGACGTCGAGCTCGGTCTCGAGGCTCTTTGCCTCCTCGACCGTGATCACGCCCTCATTGCCGACCTTCTGCATCGCTTCCGAGATCATCTTGCCGATCGAGGTATCGCCGTTCGACGAGATCGTGCCGACCTGGGCGACCTCGGCGGAATCCTTGACCTTCTTCGAGGACTTCTCGATCGCCTTCACGGCCTCCGAGACGGCGAGATCGACGCCGCGCTTCAAGTCCATCGGATTCATGCCGGCGGCGACATACTTCGCGCCCTCGCGAACGATGGCATGCGCCAGAACGGTCGCGGTCGTCGTGCCGTCACCCGCATTGTCGTTGGTCTTCGAAGCCACCTCGCGCACCATCTGGGCGCCCATGTTCTCGAACTTGTCCTCGAGTTCGATCTCCTTGGCGACGGTGACGCCGTCCTTGGTGATCCGCGGTGCGCCGAAGCTCTTGTCGAGCACCACGTTGCGGCCCTTGGGGCCGAGAGTCACGCGAACCGCGTTCGCAAGAATGTCGACGCCGCGCAGCATCTTGTCGCGCGCATCGCCGGAAAAACGGACTTCCTTGGCAGCCATATGCCTCTACTCCTCAAAAGTTGATTGCGTTTCAGTCGAAAAGGGGCCTCAGGCGGCCTTTTTGCGGGCGGCGACGCCTTCCAGCACGCCCATGATGTCGCTCTCCTTCATGATCAGGAGGTCTTCGCCATCGATCTTGACTTCGGTGCCGGACCATTTACCGAACAGGATGCGGTCGCCGGCCTTCACATCCAACGGAACGAGCTTGCCGCTCTCGTCACGGGCGCCAGAGCCCACGGCGATGATCTCGCCCTCTTGCGGCTTCTCCTTCGCGGTATCGGGAATGATGATGCCGCCCTTCGTCTTTTCCTCGCTCTCGAGACGGCGGACGACGACGCGGTCGTGCAGCGGACGAAATTTCATGAAATCCTCTCCATTAAAATGGCGCGCCCTTTCCGGGCCCTTGTTAGCAGCCGCGCTTCGCGAGTGCTAATCGCGGGTGCATGTAAGGAGGGGCACAACCGGTGTCAAGCTTCGACGCGCTCGATATTTCGGCCAAGGGTCTTTCAAACCGTCCCTCTGGCGCTGGCGTGGAATTCCTCACGATTCGGCAATCTCCTCGCGCAAAATCTCGAGTTCGAGCCATTGCGTCTCGGCGCCCGCAAGCTCGGCTTGTGCGGCTGCAAGGGCCTTGGCCGCCGCCTCAAAGCCACTCCGATCTTCGGCGTAGAGATCGGGATCTTCGAGTTTCGCTCGAAGGCCCGCGACCTGGTGCTCGAGAGCTGCGATCTTGCCCGGCAAGGTTGCGAGCGCATGTGTCTCGTTGAAGGTCAAGCGCCGCCTTGTGGAGCGTCGCGGCCATTCCTTCGGCCCCGCCACGTTGGGCTTTGGCGCTCCTCGCCTCGAGGGCTCCTCGAGTGAAAATCCTTCTCCCCTTTGGGCAAGCATATCCGTGTAGCCGCCTGCATATTCGGCCCAGCGGCCTTGGCCTTCGGGTGCGATCACGGCGCTCACGACGCGATCGAGGAAATCGCGGTCGTGGCTCACGAGAAGCACGACGCCTTCGTATTCGCCGAGCCGGTCTTGCAGGACATCGAGCGTCTCTAGATCGAGATCGTTGGTGGGTTCGTCGAGGACGAGGACATTCGAGGGCTTCGCGAAAGCGCGCGCCAGCATCAAGCGACCCCGCTCTCCACCAGAGAGCGCGTGGAGCGGTGTGCGGGCCTGCTCGGGCGTGAACAGGAAATCCTGAAGATAGCCGATCACATGGCGGGCCATGCCGCCGACCATGATAGCGTCGGACCCGCCGCCGGTGAGGGCGTCTGCAAGCCGCGTATCAGGGTCGAGCTCCGCACGCAGCTGATCGAGCCGTGCGATCTCGAGATTGGCCGCGAGCTTCACCGAGCCCTCATCCGCCGTGATGGCTCCCGTGAGCATGTTGAGAAGCGTCGTCTTGCCGCTCCCATTCGGCCCGACGATGCCGATCCGGTCGCCACGCGCTACGCGCAGCGAGAAATCCCGCACGACGTCCTTGTCGCCGAAGCTCTTGCCGAGCCCTTTCGCCTCGATCACGAGCGAGCCCGAGCGCGTGGCGTTCGCGAGCGTCATCGCGACCGCGCCGGCCGGTCCCCGATGCTCGCGTCTCGCTTGGCGAAGCTGCAAAAGCGCCTCGAGGCGCCGCACGTTGCGCTTGCGGCGGGCCGTGACGCCGTAGCGCAGCCAATCGGCCTCTGCCGCAAGCTTGCGGTCGAGCTTGTGAACCTCGCGCTGCTCTTCGACCAATACCTCGTCGCGCCATGCCTCGAAGCTTGCAAATCCTCGATCGATCCGCCGCGCCTTCCCCCGATCGAGCCAGAGCGTCGATTGCGAGAGGTTGCTCAGGAAGCGCCGGTCATGGCTGATCAGGACAAGGGCGGCGCGGCGGATTTTGAGCTCCTCCTCCAGCCATTCGATGGTCGCAAGGTCGAGATGGTTGGTGGGCTCGTCGAGAAGCAGGATGTCGGGAGAAGGCGCAAGCACCCGCGCGATGGCGGCCCGGCGCGCCTCTCCGCCGGAAAGCATAGCGGGCTTCTCCTCTCCTGTGAGACCGAGCCGCTCGAGCAAAAGGCTAGCCGCAAACGGGTCATCCGCCGGGCCGAGCCCCGCCTCGACATAGGCGCGCGTCGTCGGGGCACCCGAGAGGTCCGGCTCCTGGGGCAAATAGCGCAAGGTCGCGCCTGGCTGGAGAAAGCGCTCCCCCCGGTCGGGCTCGACAAGGCCCGCCGCGATCTTGAGAAGCGTCGATTTGCCGGAGCCGTTGCGGCCGACGACGCAAAGCCGCTCGCCCTCCGAAACCGTGAGGTCGATGTCGTCGAGCAAAGGCGCGCCACCGAAGGCGAGCGCGACACCGCCGAGCTGGAGGAGGGGAGCCGCCATGTGCAGCGCCTCTTACAAGCGAGCAGCGCGCAGCGCCAGCCAAGGGCGTCATGGCGCCGCCGCTTCGCAAAGACGCTGTCGGGCGCGCGCGAGGCGCGACATCACCGTGCCGATCGGCACCGAGCAAATCTCCGCAATCTCCTGGTAGCTGCGGCCTTGAAGATCGCGCAGCACCACCACCTCCCGGATAGGTTCCGGCAGCCGTTCGATCATGCCTTTGAGCCGCTCCGCATCGGATTTGGCAAGCAGCGCCGTCTCCGGCGTCTCGACGTTCGGTTCAAAGGGCAGCGCCTGCCTCTCCTCGAGTGTCTGGAGATCCTCTCCGAGAACCATCGCCGCGCTCCGATTCTTCCGCAGCCACCAATATGCCGTGTGGCGAACGATGGTGAGCACCCAGACGCGCGCGTTGCCCTGCGCATATTGGCCCATGGCCTGAAAAGCGCGAAGGCTCGCCTCCTGCACGATGTCCTCGGCATCCGCGCCATTGCGGGCGAGCCAGCGCGCCAAGGCGTAAGCGTCGTTGAGCTGCGGCAGCACTACCGCAGCAAAGAGCTTCCTGCGCTCGGCGCAGCTCATGGGCGGAGCGGTGATGACCCGCGGTATTGCGTCGGCTGCTGGACTCGCTCCGTTGCCGGACGCTGCCGATCGCTCTGCAAAATCGAATGCTATCGAAGACATCGTCGGCCGAACCCCTGCCCTGCCCACGGACGCGCGCGGGTATGCCGACGCATACGCATTCTATCAATGGATCGGCGCTCCTTTCATCGTGGAATAAACATGTCCTGGAAAAAGCAAAGCGCTCAATTACTTTGTCGCAAACATCCTCTGATAATTGTAGAGTCAGAAAAGTAACAGCTAGTTCGCGCCGAACGACTTCGTATTTCGATGCAAGCCGTCACGCCACCGCGATCATACCGATTTGGAATCTTCGAGCTCGATCTTCGGACCGGCGGATTGACCAGGCGTGGGCTTCGTCAAAGCCTGCAAGAACAACCCGTCCAGGTCCTTGCCATGTTGCTCGAAAGGCCAGGCGAACTCGTCACCCGAGAAGAGTTGCGCGACCGGCTCTGGAGCAGGACCGTCGTCGATTTCGACCACGGCATCAACAAGGCGATCAGCAAGGTCCGCGAGGCGCTGGGCGATTCGGCAACCCACCCACGCTTCGTCGAGACGGTGGCGCGACGAGGTTACCGCTTCCTCGCCGACGTAAAGGTGGTCGACCAGCCGGCGCCGCAGCCTACCGCGAAGGTCCAATCCATCGCGGTGCTGCCGCTCGAGGATCTCTCAGGCGATGCTTCGCAGGATTACTTCGCCGACGGCATGACGGATGAGCTCATCATGGGCCTTGGGCAGATCAGCGCCTTGCGAGTGATCTCGCGGACCTCGGTGATGAGCTACAAGAGCGTCCGCAAACCGTTGCCGGAGATCGCGCGCGAGCTCAGCGTCGAGGCGATCGTGGAAGGCACCGTGCTACGCTCGGGCGGGCGGGTACGTATCGCCGCCCAATTGATCGAGGCGCCGGCCGATAAGCGCATCTGGGCAAGAAGCTATGAAGAGGATTTCGGCGAGACGATCGGGCTCCAGCGCAAGGTCGCGCGCCACATCGCCGAGCAGGTGCACGCGACCTTGAGCGAGCGCGAAGAGGCGCGACTCGATCCAGGAAAGCGAATAGAGCCCTCAGCCTACGAGGCGTATCTGCGCGGGCGATATTTCTGGAACAAGCGCAGCGTGGATGGCCTGCAAAAGGCGATCCATTGGTTCAGCGAAGCGATTGCGGCCGACCCGAGCTACGCGCAGCCTTTTGCGGGCCTTGCCGATTCCTACGCGCTTTCGGGAGATTGGCAGCATGGGGTGCTCGCGCCGAAAGATGCCTTTCCGCGCGCGAAGGCAGCGGCCGATAAGGCGCTCGCGCTCGACGACACCTTGGGCGAGGCGCATGCGTCCCTTGCCCTCGCGCTGGACCTTTATTTCTGGGATTGGAGCCTCGCGGAGATCGAGCACAAACGGGCGATCGCACTCAACCCGAGCTATGCGACGGCGCATCAATGGTACGCTTGGCATCTCATCGTCACCGGCAACAATCGCGAGGCGCTCGCCGAGCTGCAAAAGGCCGCGAGCCTCGACCCGCTTTCGCTCAGCATCGGCGCCGATCTCGCCGATGCACTTTGCGTCGCGAGGCTCGACCAGGAGAGCCTCGAGCAGAGTCGGCGCATCTTGGACATGGATCCGAATTTCGCGCTCGGCCATTACCAACTCGGCCAAGCGCTCACGCAACAAAAGAAGCTCGACGAGGCGATCGCCGAATTTCGAACCGCGGTCGCGCTTGGAGGAAACCAGCCGGTCTTCGCCTCGAACCTGGCTCACGCTCTCGCCCTATCGGGACGCAAGGACGAGGCGCAGTGCATCGTGAGGGAGCTCGTCACGAAGCAAAGCCAGCACTCTCCCTCACACGCCAATATCGCGCTCGGCTATGTCGGGCTCGGCGACCACAAACAAGCGATGCTCTGGCTCGAGAAAGCCTATCAGTCGCGTTTCAACCCCTCGATCCTGAAACGTCCGGGTTTCGATCCTCTTCGCTCCGACGGTCGATTCGCGGGACTCTTGCGCCGCCTAGGCCTGCCTTCGTTTGAATGATGACACCCGCCAAGCAACCGACGCGGCAGGCCCGATGGCCGCTCCTGCCCATTGGCGAGCACAAGCTTTTCGAGCATGCTCTATCCGGCCCCAGGCTCATCAGTGCCCGGTTTCCAAACGCATTTGAGGCGAGGCTCGATCTGGGCCACCGCGATCGATTCAAGAAGTTCGCGGACAGTCGATCGATTTGGCACGCACGCCGTGACCGGCACCCGGCGCATTTTCGCCTCTTCGGCCGATTTCAGGGCATGGGCATCGCGGTTGATCACCCGCAAATTGGGAAGTCCCCAGAACTCGAGGAGTCGGGGCCATTGCGTGTCGCGGTGCTCGCGCCAAACCTTGAAGAGCGGCACCTTGTGATCGACCTCGGCATCGCGCCAAAGTCTCTTGCCGCTCTCGGCACAACGACGGCCCTGCACTCGCTTGAGCATGGCCGCCTGGTCGCTTGGCGTGTTCCATAACCGCCACGCCGCGACGCACGCCGCGTGCCATTCGGCATTGCGGTTTGGGCCCATGCCCCACAGATCCCGATGCCAACCGAAGCGATAGACCGGCTGGCCGCAGACGCAGCAATTTCCCTTGCCGATCGCGAATTTCTTCTCGCGATAGGGCGCAGGCGGGGCTCGAAAGCTCTGCGTTGCTCCAGAACCGTCGGCCTCGCGCTGCTCGCCAAGGGCGAGGGACCACCTCCACCCTTTCGGCGCACCGCTGCGTGCCGCAAGCGATCGCGCCAGGCGATCAGCGCGGAAAGGGTGAGCTCGCCAATATCCATCGATCGCGAGCCGCGGTAGCGGCGGCACGAGAGGTCGATTCAAGGCCCGCTGAAGCACTGCGGCCGGGAAAATGGCCGGAAGCGCGCGCTCGAGACGCTCGCGCGACTTGCGGTTTCGAGCTTCACGAAAGCTCAAGCTTGGAGATGAGGCAGGCTCGACATTCATAGGGCGGACGCCAATTGATGCACCCTTCCTTCGTATCGCGAGCTCGTAAAAGCTTCGCAAATGCCAGCGAGTCCTTCCCGCCGCTCCGATAAGCCCCACCTCGAGCCGCGCCGCGCTTCACCCGAATCACGATCCGGCTCGAAAACGGAAACCCTTCATGCTCTGATGTGTCGATGAAAGAGATTCTCGTCGGCAAGGTGGCTTCCCTTTCCGGACAAAGTGTCACCGATTGATTTGCGCGGATGGTCCACCCAAAATCGATCCGGTATCATGAGTCCGGCCCGGCTTTCGGACAGATGGAACCATGGTCCGCGGCCGGGCCGCCAACATGGGAAGGTTTGAGTGTCATCGTCGCGTCGCACAGCGCAGGGAATCTCCGCGCCGATGGCACAGGCGCTCACCGAAGCGGCGATCCTCGCGCCCCGGCTCGAGCGGCCGGCGCAAGCGCGGCGCACCCACAGCGCCATCTCGACGAGCCTCGCTTTCTGGCTCCTTGCGCCCTCGTTCTTTCTCCTTTTCCTCTTTACCTATGTGCCGATCCTCGAAGCCTTGACGCAGGCCGTGAGCCTCGAAGGCTTCGGCGGCAAGCCCATCGGATATGGGCTCGGCAATTTCCAGCGGCTCTTTGCAGATGCCTCCTTCTGGAAGGCACTGTGGAACAATCTCGTCTACGGTCTCGGCACCGTCGCCCCGTCGATCATTCTCGCGGTCGTTCTCGGTGTGGCTTTGCAAGAGGCGACGCGCTTGAATGCATTGCTGCGCACGATGATCGTCTTTCCTGTCGTCCTGCCGCTCGTTGCGGTCGCGACGCTCTTCGCCTTCGTGCTGATGCCGGGCGTCGGTCTTCTCGATCACCATCTCGCCAAGCTCGGCATCGCGGCGACGAACTGGCTCGGCAGTCCCGACACCGCGCTCTATGCCATCATCGGTCTGAGCATCTGGAAGAATGCGGGCTACTACATGCTCTTCGTGCTGGCAGGGCTCCAGGCGATCGCGCCCGAGCTGCACGAGGCCGCGAAGCTCGACGGAGCTGGCCCGGTCTCCCGCTTCTTTCGCATCACCTTGCCCCTCTTGAAGCCGACGCTCGCTTTCATCCTGGTGATCGCGATCATCAATGTGGTCACCCAGATCGATCATGTGATCGTGCTTACCGGTGGCGGACCGTCGGATTCGACCAATATCATCTTGAACTACATTTTCCAGGCAGCCCACCAGCAAGGCGACAGCGGACGCGCGGCTGCGGCGACCGTGATCTCGGTCGCAGCTCTGCTCTCGCTTTCCGTCGCGTCCCTGAGGACGCTCGAGCGCGGCATGCATTACGAATCATGAAGACGCGAAGGGCCCGCTTTCCCGCACCGCGCCGGACGCTCCGCCTCCTCGCCGTCGCGCTCCTTTGCGGCTTCGCACTTATATGGTCGACGCCGCTTCTGTGGATGCTCGTCGCCTCGGTGCGCGACATCCCTTTCGGCTCGACGGACGCGGCCTCGCTCATGCCTGACTTCAAGCCGACGAACGCGCATTTCGCCGACGCCTTCGCGCAAGGCGATTTCGTGCGCTGGTATGTCAACACGCTGCTCGTCACGCTCGGCATCCTCATGGTGCAGCTCGTCACCATCACACTGGCGGGTTACGCCTTTGCCCGGATGGAGTTTCGCGGCAAGAACCTCCTCTTCTACCTCTTCCTTCTGCAGCTGACGCTCGCCCCACCCATCTTGATCGTGCCGAACACGCTCATGATCGTGAGGCTCGGGCTCTATGACAGCCTGCCCGGCATCATGGCGCCTTATTTCGCCTCGGCCTTCGGCGTGTTCCTGATGCGCCAGACCTTCAAGACCATCCCGCGTGATTTCGAAGAAGCCGCCATCCTGGACGGTGCAAGCTTCGCACAAATGATCCGCCTCGTGCTGGTGCCCTTGGCGCGACCAGGGCTCATCGCCTTCTCGATCGTCTCGCTTACGTCCCACTGGAACGAATTCCTCTGGCCGCTGATGGTGACGGACAGCCCCGACAAGATGGTGCTCACCGTCGGCCTCACTTCCTTCGTGCGCTCAGCCGAGCAGGCGGCGGATTGGGGGCTCGTCGCCGCTGCGACCCTTTTGGTCGCCGGTCCCCTTCTCGTCGCCTTCGCACTGTTCCAGCGACAATTCGTGAATTCCTTTCTCTTCACCGGCATCAAATAGGAGAGCGTGCATGAGGCTCGTGAGATCGATGGCTCTTGCCGGCGCGTTGCTGACGATGGCGGCGACCACGGCTGTGGCTGCGACCCGGATCGACTTCTTCTTCCCGGTGCCGGTCGATGGGGCGCTGGCCAAGGAGATGCAGAATCTCGTGGCGCGCTTCAATCAGGAGAACCCCGACATCGAGGTGACGGCCGCCTATACGGGCACCTATGACGAGACCGACATCAAGACGCGCGCGGCGATCAAGGCCGGCAAGCCACCGGCGGTGGCGCTGATGAGCGCGAACTTCATCACGCAATACCATATCGATGATCTAGTGGATCCGTTCGATCCGCTCGTGCGCGCGGAAGGCAAGACGCCCGAAGATTTCATGGGCGAATTCTGGCCGGCGCTTTCAGGCAATGCGCGTGTCGACGGCAAGATCTATGGGGTGCCGTTCCAGAACTCGACACCGCTGCTTTACTACAATGCGGAGGCTTTCACGGAAGCGGGGCTCGACCCGGACAAGCCGCCGACCACTTGGGAGGAGTGGGTCGAGGACGCGAAGAAACTCACTCGCCACGAAGGCGATAAGACAACGCGCTACGGCATCATGCTGCCGGGCACCTACGACATTCTCGGCTGGACGATCTCGGCGCTCACGCTTTCGAATGGCGGTCAATATTACAACCCGGATTGGGGCGGCGAAATCTATTATGACACGCCCTCGACCGTTGGCGCGCTCACTTTCGTCGATGATCTCGTGCACAAATTCAAGGTGATGCCCGAGGGCACGATCCAGACGCCGGCCATGAACAATGCGTTCTTCGGCGGGCAAGTCGCTATGATCGTCTCCTCGACCGGCTCCCTGTCCTTCATTCGGCAGAACATGAAGACGCCGTTCAAAGTTGCGTTCATTCCGAGAAACGTGCGCAACGCGGTGCCGATCGGCGGCGCGTCACTGATCATTCCCAAGGGCAATTCACAAGAGCGCAAGCAAGCGGCGTGGAAGCTCATCAAATGGCTTACGAGCCCACAAATCTCGGGCGGATGGAGTCGATTCACTGGATATTTTGCGCCGGTGAAGGCCGCCTACGAGCTCCCCGAAATGAAGGAGTTCCTCGACAAGAATCCGGATGCGAAGGTCGCGCTCGAGCAGCTCGCCTTCGCCAAGCCCTGGTTTGCGACCTACAATACGGTCGCGGTTCGCAAGGCGCTCGAGGATGAGGTGCAGGCGATGCTCTCCGGAAAAAAGACGCCGACCGAAGCCGCCAAGTCTGCGCAGGCCAATGCGAATGCGTTGCTCAAGCCTTACGTGGATGCGACGGCGCTTAACCTGCCGAAATGAAGGACGGCTGGGCGGAGAGCACCAACCATCCTCTCGCTACGCTCGCTCTCTGAACCCGGCCAACTCACGCCGCCGGCTTTGACGCACACGAAGCGAGACGACCGCAAGCGGCAAGCAGCACGAGGGCCAGGAGGCCGACGACGCCCGAGAACATGGCCACCGCCATAAGGAGGCCCAACCATTGGGCGCCGAAGCCGACGGCGATCACCGGGACCGCCACGCCCAGATATGAAACGATGTAGAAGCCCGAGGCCACTTCGGCGCGTCGAGCTTCCGGGGCGAGCCTGTTGATCAGGACCATGGCGCCCAGATAGCCAAAGCCGTGGCCCGCGCCGACGATCAGCGCGCCGGCAAGAAGCATCGCGCCGCTTTGCCACGGATTCGCCAGCGCAAGGCTCGCGAGACCGATCGGCAAGAGGATGAGACCGATCGTGATCGAAGCTTTATGGGTGAGACGTCGGGACAGGACTTGCGCGCCTGACGAGGCGAAAAGCATCAGCGAGACGAAGGCGCCGCCGATGGCCAAATTGCCGAGCCCGAGCAAAAGCTGCACATAGCCGGGGGCGAGCGTGAGAAACAGCCCTGCCGCGGCCCAGACGGTGAAGGAGACCGCCGAGGCGAAAGCGAACTGCGTACGGATCTCCGCCGGCACGGCCGGCAGGCGAAGCTCGAGCGCGAAGGGACGGCGCTGCGAGACTGTCTCAGGCATGAAGCCAAGCGCCGCTATGGGCAGCATGAGCACAAGATAGATGAGATAAGGAAGCCTTGTCGGCCAAGGGCCATATTGGGCGAGAATCCCGCCGAAGAGCGGGCCGAGCGCCGCGCCGCTCGAATTGGCTACAGAGACGGCAAAGGCCGCCCTTTGCCGGTTGCCGCGAGGCTCAAGCTCAAGCATTGCGGCCGTGCCTGCTCCCGCCACCACACCCGTTGAGATTCCTTGCAAAGCCCGCGCCAGAAACAAGGGGGCGAGCCCCTCGGCGCCGGCAAAGATCGCAGCCCCAAGCGCACCGAGGCTGAAGCCGAGGAGGATGACGGCGCGCCTACCAATGCGGTCCGAGATTTGACCGAAGGTGAGCAGGGAGGGAATCAGGAAGAGAACATAGACCGCGAAGATCAAGGTGAGCACGCCCGAGGAGAAATGTAGCTCCCCTTGGTAGACACGGTAAAGTGGTGTCGGGATGGTGGTACCGACGAAGAGCATGAGGAAAGCGTAGCCGAGAAGCCAGAAGGAACTCGTGCGTTTCAGAACTGGGCGACGCAAGAGGACAGCGCTCATGAGGCTCCTTGAACTGTCTGCACCTGGTGGTCCGGCCCGACAAACGGCCCCCATTCGTCGGAAAAGGCCTGGCCACAACTTTATAA
>Ga0213876_10001646_pt1 | contig 13636 bp, 10 predicted proteins | sample BarmaccomBMRX_R9_FD_160113 | JGI IMG/M metagenome (GOLD analysis project Ga0213876, IMG submission 160113) | Root-associated microbial communities from Barbacenia macrantha in rupestrian grasslands, the National Park of Serra do Cipo, Brazil - RX_R9 | ecosystem: Host-associated > Plants > Roots...
GGCCGCGGTGTCTCCGGCGCGTTCGGCTTGTCGGTGCCGTGAACTCTTACAGCAAGTAGGTCAAGCCCCACTCGCGCTCGGCGGCTTCCGCGGCGGGAGTACTCGCGGCCGGGCCGTCGGTGCCTCTGCTGGCCAGACTCACCAAGGCCGACGCCAAGCTGAAAACGGGTATGTCGTGTCGATCGCTGACGGTGATCAATTCCCGGAAGGCCGCATCGGTGCTGCACCGTCGCCATCCGACCAGCACTCCGACTGCCGTGTCGAGAAGCCGCGTGGTTTCCCGGCGGGCGGGTATGACTTGCCTATCAAGTGTTTCGAACATGTTGTCCTCCTTGGTAAATCGTGTGTGCGGCGGCCGACGTGTCGGCACCTGAGCCAGCGCGTGTTTGGGTATCGGCGACACGGTCATGGGTGTTTGATCTTCCTGAAATCCGAGTCCCACCGGACGAACTGAAAGTGCCGACGCGGACGGGAGCAGCGCGAGAATTGCGAGAGCTTCAGGAAATCAACAACAGTCGACGCCGGGACGCCGCGCGGCACGCGACGACGGCTGCAGAGCCTGTTGCATGGTCACACTATATGGCATCGGAAGCGGGAGGAGCCGGATTCTGTTCGTTTAGCTCATTGGCTTTTAAACCCTTGCGCACAAACAACTTTCGCCCGGCTAGGCGGTGGGGCTGCGGCGTAGCCCGACGACGAACGGGTACAACTGGCCCACCAGTGCGTCAAGCCACCAGCGGTTGCAGCGCCGCACGCAGGTCCGCAGCCTTCGGGACGCCCGCGGTGCGGTATCGCTGCTGCCCGTCGGCGTCGAAGATGAACGTCGTGGGCAGTGACAACACCGACAATCGCTTGGCGGCCACGGGATTTTCGCCCATGTCGATTTCGAGGTGAGCCACCTCGGGCAACTCGGCGCACACTTGGTCGACAACACGGCGCACCGCCTCGCACGGACCGCACCAGACGGCGCTGAAGTGCACCACGGTGGGCCCGCTGGCCGACAACCCGAGATCCGAGGTGTCCGCGCGGGTCTCCGATGCGGTTTCACGCAATACCCCAGAGCGCCGGGTGACCACCACACCAATCGCCGTCGCGACCGCCAGCGCCGCGACGAGCGCGCTCGCGGCGACCACGACGGAACTCACGCCGGCGCCATTCAGATCGAGAAGTCCTCGCCGTGCCACACCCCGGCCTCCGGGGGCCGGATGACGCGGTCCGTCTGGGGGCTGTCGTCCTTGGCTTCCAGCCTGGCCACCCTGGTGAGCAGGGACTGCAGGCTGGTTCCCACGAGGTCGGGCAGGTCATCCGAGCCCGGGCCGGGCCGGCTGCGGCCGATCGTCTGTCCGGGCACTCCGACTACCACTGCGCTCGACGGCACCTCTTTGACGACGACGGCGTTGGCGCCGATTCGGCTGTCGTCGCCAACTTTGATCGCGCCGAGCACCTTGGCGCCGGCACCGATGGTGACGCGGTCGCCGATCGTAGGGTGGCGTTTGCCGGATTCCGCGCCGGTGCCGCCGAGCGTGACGCCGTGGAAGATGGTGACGTCGTCGCCGACCTCCGCGGTCTCCCCGATAACCACACCGGTCGCGTGGTCGATGAACAGGCCGGCGCCCAGGGTGGCGCCGGGGTGTATGTCCACGCCGGTGAGGATGCGGGTCAGTTCTGCGAGTGCCCGCGCAGGCACCCTGGCCTGACGGCGCCACAGCCAATGGCTGATCCGGTGGCCCCAGACCGCGTGCACCCCGGGGTAGCTGAAGATGACCTCCAACGTGGTCGGGGCGGCGGGATCGCGCTCCTTGGCTGCCCGGATGTCTCGCCGAATCGCCGACAGCATGGCTAGTCCGCCAGGTCGGAGAACAAAACGGTGCTCAGATATCGCTCACCGAAGTCGGGGAAGACCACGACGATCAGCTTTCCGGCATTCTCCGGACGCCGAGCCACCTGTAGCGCTGCCACTAGGGCCGCGCCGGAGGAGATGCCGACCAACAGGCCCTCCTCGCGGGCCAGCCGCCGGGCCAGGGCGATCGAGTCCTCGTTACCCACGGTGATGACCTCGTCCACCAGATCCTCGTCGTACACAGGCGGGACGAACCCGGCGCCGATGCCCTGGATCGGATGGGGCCCCTTCTGGCCGCCGGACAGCACCGGCGAGGCGGCTGGCTCGACCGCGACGAACTGCACGGAGGGCTTGCGTTCCTTGATCACATCGGCCACTCCGGTGATGGTGCCCCCCGTGCCCACCCCGGACACGAAGATGTCGACCTTCCCATCGGTGTCGCGCCACACCTCCTCGGCGGTGGTTTTGCGGTGGATCGCCGGGTTCGCGGGGTTCTCGAACTGCTGGGGCACGAAGTACCGCTGGTCGGTCTTGGCGAGTTCCTCTGCCTTGGCGATGGCACCGGGCATGCCGTCGGGCCCGGGGGTAAGGATCAGTTCAGCGCCGTAGGCGCGCAACACCTTTCGTCGCTCGACGCTCATCGTCTCCGGCATGGTGAGGACGAGTCGATAACCACGCGCGGCGCATACCAGCGCCAGCGCGATCCCGGTGTTGCCACTCGTCGGCTCGAGGATGATGGTGTCCGGCTTGATCAGCCCCGCCTCCTCGGCGGCGTCGATCAGGGCCACCCCAATCCGGTCCTTGACGCTGTTCGCCGGGTTGAAAGATTCCAGCTTGGCCACGACGTCGGCCGCGGCCCCGTCCGTGACTCGGTGCAGCCGGACCAAGGGCGTGCCCCCGATTAGTTGGGTGATGTCCTCGGCGATGCTCATCTGAATTCGTCTCCAGCGGTCTCGGCTTGTCCAAAAAGCTCGGTCTTGTCAGCCTCCCAGCTGATATCGAACTCTATTGCCATGTCCGTGGGGATGGCCAGTGCGACGGGCGTCAGTTGTTGCGATCGCTCGTCGATCGCCACCCCGGTCAGCACCCGTCCGGCGAGGCCGTCCGCAGCGGTGGCGGTCGGCGTCGTCGCCGATGTGTGCGGCGGTCGGCGCAGGTAGTAGTCCGTTCCCGGCTGGACCACGCCGTCGATGCCGAAGCCGTCGGCGTCGGCGTCGGCGTCGGAGCAACTGTGAGCTATCGGTGGTGTTGAGCCGCAAGGGGATTCGCACCTGGAAGGGTCCGACGAGTTCGGCGTCGACGGTGGCCCGGATAGCGACCAGTGCGGGTTCGTCGGCGCGGTGAGCTGAGAGCCCGAAACATCTTGCCAGTCAATGCCATTGGCGGACTTTTGCAGCTTAACGGTAATGTCTTTGTCCGCCACTGTCCGCACCGAATAGCCGCCGAGCTGACCACTCAGTTGGGCGGTGGTGCGCAATGGATAGGAGTGGCGCAGGAAGTCCAACGAGTAGGCGTGCAGGTTGGGGTTCAGTCGGATTAGGTCGGGCATGGACAACACGGTCATGGGTCGTTGGACTTTCCTGCGAGAAATAGGCCGGGAGGCGCTTTGGTGCCCGCGGGCGGTCGGGCGGCCGGCTAGCGAAAAAAGCGCGACGATTAGAACGTCAGAAGGGCTCGGATTCGCCTAGTCAGGGCATCAACAACAGCAACAACAGTCCACGGCAAGCCAGCGCGAGCGGGCAAAGCGCAGGTGCAGAGCGTGGTGCATGCCCCCACTATAGGGCATGATCCGACCGAGCTTGCTCGGCCAGATCCGCCCTCCGGATGATAAAAATCCGGGTGAGTTTTACATTTGCCTCGGCTCGGAACGGGGTCCTTGGGCGTGCTCCCCTGACCGACTCGACGACCGCTCCACTACCCGAAGAAGACGAAGGACGAACGAGGATCTCGGCTCAGAACGAGTCGCAGGCAGGACAAGTCGCGGTGATCGGTCAGCGGCTGGACATGGAATTGGCAGCGTCCCGATCGGAACGTCTATCGACATGGCCATCGTCGGTCTCGAGCCCGCACACGCACGGTGCCGCGCTGTGCTGTGGCAACCACCGCAGCTGGGCGGCCCGTTTGCGGTTGAGGTGCTGCACGTAGACCTTGTCGCGCTGCCGGCTCGAGAAGGCCAGATCAAGGTTGACCAGCAGCCCAGCCCACTCGACCTGGTCGGCCGACGACACCCGGTCGCCGGTTGCGTCGTCGCTGACGGTGTCACGCCGTAGTCGGCAATTCAGGGGGCACACGGGGTTCACGAGCACACAACCTCCATGCCTGGATGCTGCGACAGCGATGTTTCCGTGACGGGTGTGGGATGTTTCCGCCGTATTAAGTGCCGGAGCGCGTGTCGTGGAACGGCGGCAAGCCGGGGCCTCGGGCGTAACGCCACTGCGAGAAAGCCGCTGGAAAAGCGCAGTGGCGTTACGTTCGCGCCCTGCGCGTGCCGTGCCTAGTAGACGTCGCGGTGGTAGCGCTTGTCGGCGCTGAGCGCCCGGACGTAGGCTTCCGCCGCGTCCGTGTCGAGGCTCCCGTGCTCGGCGACGATTTCGCGGATGGCGCGGTCGACGTCCTTGGCCATCGGGTCGGCGTTGCCGCAAACGTACAGCCGCGCCCCGTCCTGCAGCCATTGCCACAGCTGGGCCCCGCGCTTGCGCATCAGGTGCTGCACGTAGACCTTTTCGCGCTGATCCCGGGAGAACGCGAGGTCCAACTCGGTGAGCAGCCCGTCGGCGTGCATCTTCTCGATCTCGTCGCGGTAGTAGTAGTCCGTGGCGGCGCGCTGTTCACCGAAGAACAGCCAGTTGGGTCCCGTGTGTCCCAACGCCCGTCGTTCCTGCAGGAAACCGCGGAAGGGCGCGATCCCGGTGCCCGGACCGATCATGATCATCGGGGTGTCCGGGTCGCTCGGCGGCCGAAAATTGCTCGACGGTCGCACGTAGACGGCGATTTGATCGCCGGGCGAGCGGTCCGCGAGGTAGGTCGAACAGACGCCCCGCCGTGGGATGCCCTGGAAGTTGTAGCGCACCGGCGACACCGTCAGGTGCACCTCGGCCGGGGTCTCTTTGGGGCTTGACGAGATCGAATACAGCCGAGGCTGAAGAGGTTTGAGTACGGTCAGCCACTCGGCGGCCGCGGCGGTGACCGGTGTGTGGGCGAGCAGGTCGACCGACTGCCGGCCCCATGTCCAATCCGTCAGTGCGGCTTTGCTTTCCGGCCGCATCAGGGTGGCCAGTTCCGAACAACGGGAGCGTTGCTGCACGAACCGCAGCAGGTCCGGGCTGATGTGCGCGATCTCGAACCGGTCGGTCAAAGCGTCACGTAGCGACATCGAGCCGTGCCCGGGCACATCGACTACCGTCTCGCCGTCCAGGCCGGTCACCGTCAGCCATTCGGTGACGAGCTGATCACTGTTGCGCGGCCAGACCCCCAGCGCGTCACCGGCCTCGTAGCTGAGCGTGCCCTCCGGGACGTGAAACACCAACTGCCGCACATCTTTTGCCGACCGTGCCCGGCTGAGCGTGCAATTGCGCACCAGGCTGCTGGCCAGTGGCCGCTTCTTGGTGTACTGAGTCGTCTTCGCTGGCCCGGCGGCGGGCACCGTGGCGACGGGTGCCGCCGGCGCTTCGGTCAGCGCCTGCAGGACCCCGCTCAGCCAACGCGCCGCGGCGTCCTCGTAGTCGGGCTCGCAATCGACACGGTCGAGGATGCGCGAGGCGCCCAGTTCGGCCAGGCGCACGTCGAGTTTGCGTCCGTGGCCGCAGAAGTCGTCATAGTTGGAGTCCCCGAGGGCGAGTACGGCGTAGCGCGTGCCGGCCAGACGGGGCGCGCCCTCGGCTGATAGCGCTCGCCAGAAACAGGTGCCGTTGTCCGGTGGCTCGCCGTCGCCGGTGGTGCTGGTGATGAGGAGCACCTCGCGGGCGGTCGGCAGGCCAGCGACATCGAAATCGTCCATGGCGACCAACTTGACCGGCACCTGCGCCTCGCCGAGTTGCGCGCTGACCGAGGCCGCCAGTTCTTCGGCGTTGCCGGTCTGCGACGCCCAGAGCACAACGACTGGGGAATGGGCGCTTTCGTTGGCCTCCACGGACCGGGCGGCCGGCGCTGGCTCCGGCACGGCGGCGCCCGCGAAGAGGCCCGCGAGAAGGCCGTCCAGCCACAGTCGCGTGCTCGGGTCGAATGGCGCGGTATCGGGCAGCGTCGGAACGCTGGTCCGCGCGGGCTCCGAACGCAGGGCAGTCATCAGTCCCGCAAGGTAGGAGCGGCCCAGGTTGTCGAACTCCGGGACGGGTTGCTGTCCCACGCCGAGGATTTCGGCCAGCGCGTCGACCCGGTCCGGGCTGGCGTGCCGTACCGGCTCGGCGGGTCGCGAATCCGCCTCGGTAACAACTATCTTCGTCAGGGTCACCGCGCACGCCTTGAATTCGGGTTGATGTGAGATCGGATCTAGCGCGTCGTTGGTGACGGCATTGATCGACAGGTATTCGCCAAAGGAGTCGTTCCAGTGGAACGGCGCAAAGCAGTTGCCCGGCCGCACGCGGTCGGTGATGACGGCGGGCAGCACGGCCCGGCCGCGGCGGGAGGCGACTTCGACGCGGTCGCCGTCGGCGATCTGCTGCCGGGCCGCGTCGTCGGGGTGGATCTCGACGAACGGGCCCGGGTTGAGCTTGTTGAGCTTGGCCACCTTGCCGGTCTTGGTCATGGTGTGCCATTGGTGGGGCAGGCGGCCGGTGTTGAGCAGCAGCGGGTAGTCGTCGTCGGGCATCTCGTCGGGCGCCAGGTGCGGGCGGGCGAAGAACATCGCGCGCCCGCTCGGGGTCGGGAAAGCCAAGCGGGGCACGCTGCCGTCGTCGCGGACGAGCTGGGTCTGGCTGATGCCGTCGTTGCGGTACCGGATCGGGTTGCGGTCGGTGCCGCCCTCGGGCGGGCATGGCCACTGCAGCGGCGTCTGGCGCAGTCGGTCATAGCTGATCCCGCGCAAGTCGTAACCCGTTGCGGGGTTCCAGAACCGCTTGATCTCCTCGAAGACGTCCTCAGCGCTGTCATAACTGAACGCATCCGAAAAGCCCATCTCACAAGCGATCCGGGCGATGATCTGCCAGTCGGGCAGCGCCTGGCCCGGCGGCTCGACGGCTTGCTGGAACAGGGTGACGTTGCGCTCCGAATTGACCATCACGCCGTCGGCCTCGGTCCACAGGGCGGCAGGTAGCATCACGTCGGCGTACTCGTTGGTCTCGGTCTCGCGGAACGCGTCCTGCGTGATCACCAGCTCGGCGCGTTCCAAGCCGGCCAATACCGTCTTCCGATTAGCCACCGACGCAACGGGATTGGTGCAGATGATCCAGCACGCTTTGATCTCGCCGTCGGCCATGCGGGAGAACATGTCGATGGTGCCGGCGCCGGCCTCGGCGCGCACCGACCCGCGTGGAATGCCCCACTGGTCCTCCACGAACTGCCGGTCGGTGGCCGACAGCGCGGATCTTTGACCGGGCAAACCCGGTCCCATGTAACCCATTTCACGCCCGCCCATCGCGTTGGGCTGGCCGGTCAGGGAGAACGGGCCGCTGCCGGGCTTGCAGATCGCGCCCGTGGCCAGATGCAGGTTGCAGATCGCGTTGGTGTTCCAGGTGCCGTGGGTGCTCTGGTTGAGTCCCATTGTCCAGCAGCTCATCCAGTTGGTGGCTTCGCCGATCCAGCGGGCAGCGGTGCGGATGTCCTGCTCGGGTATGCCGGTGATTTCGCTGACCGTACCGACGGGGAACTGCTCCAGGAAACTGGGCATCACCTCCCAGCCCTCGGTGAATTGGGAGATGAATTCCTGGTCGGTGTGGCCGTTTTCGACAAGGAGCCGCAGCAGCCCGTTGAGCAGTGCGAGGTCGGAGCCGGGAGCGATCTGCAGGAAGAGGTCGGCCTTGTCGGCGGTCGCGGTGCGGCGCGGGTCGACGACGATCAGCTTGGCACCGGCCTTGACGCGGTCCATCATCCGCAGGAACAGAATTGGGTGGCAGTCAGCCATGTTGGCGCCGATCACGAAGAACACGTCGGCGTGGTCGAAGTCCTGATACGAACCGGGTGGTCCGTCGGCGCCCAGGGACAGCTTGTAACCCGAGCCGGCGCTGGCCATGCACAGCCGTGAATTCGACTCGATCTGGTTGGTGCCGATGAACCCTTTGGCCAGCTTGTTCGCCAGGTACTGGGCCTCCAAGGACATCTGCCCTGACACGTAGAGGGCGACGGCGTCGGGGCCATGGTCGTTGATGATTGCCCGTAACCGCCTGGCGGACGCCGTGATCGCGGTGTCGATTTCGACGGCCTGGGGCGGTTCGTCACGCTCGGCCCGCAGATAGGCGCTGTCCATCCGGCCGGGCGCTGCGAGCATGTCCGCGGTGGTCGCTCCCTTGGTGCACAACCGCCCGAAGTTGGCCGGGTGGGTTTTGCGCCCGACCGTCTTGGCGATGTGGGGCAGGCCCGACTGTGGGTCCGTTGTGATCTGCAGCACCATGCCGCAGCCGACGCCGCAGTACGCGCACAAGGTGTTTACGGCGTCCGTATCGGCCGAAACAGTGCCGCTGGCCACGCGAACGTCTTCTCCTCTCGGCGGCGCAACAAAGATTTGCGCGTAATCGTGCAACAAGGATGTTTCACCGCGGGACGTCCCGGTGTTTCCGCCGTTTTACGGCTTTCTCGCAACGGCCATAGCGTGGTTGTGAGATGTTCAGAAAATGTCTATTGTCCCAGCTCACAGCCAATCAACGCCGACCAGCTGACGGTCCCGAGATTACCCGCGACAATGCCGTTCCGGCGGTCCCGAACACGGTTTCCGATAAAACCGACGGGACATTCACAGTATTTGCTAAGCTTGCGCGGCGCGCCGAAAAAGTGCTCACGGTTGCGCCGCGCTTGCGACCGTCGCTGGGTCGATGGCGACGGCCCGCAGCGCCCGGCGACGCCGAGCTTGCCCGGCTGCGCCGCGCTTGCGACCGTCGCTAGGTTCGAGGGCGTGCGTCCAATGACTACGACCCTCGCGACCCTCGCGATCGTTGCCCTGATTGTGGGCCTGATTGCGGCCTGCGACTCGAAGCCGTCGACGTCGTCGGCACCGCAGCCGCCCGATAAGTGCAAGGACTCCGACGGGCCGACTGCCGACACCGTTCAGCAGGCCATCGCCGGGGTTCCGATCGTGACTCCGGATTCGACCTGGGTCGAGATCGCGCGCGGGCACACGAAGAAGTGCCGGTTGTACTGGGTTCAGATCATCCCGACCATCGCGAGCGAATCGAGTCCCCAGCAGCTGTTGTTCTTCGACCACAACTCCCCGCTGGGCTCGGCCACGCCCAACCCCAAGCCCTACCTCACCGTGCTGTCGTCCAACGACGACACCGTCACGGTCCAGTACCAATGGCAGGCCGGCAGCGACAAGCCTTGCTGCCCAACCGGTAAGGGCACCGTGCGATTCCAGATCGGATCGGACGGCAAACTCAAGGCGCTCGACTCGATCCCGCATCAATAGTCGTGACGCACAAAGAAATCCCGCATTGGGACGCCGAGGACGAGGCGGCCTGGGAGGCCGGCAACAAGACGATCGCGAAACGCAACTTGCTGTGGGCGATTCTGAGTGTGCACCTGGGTTATTCGGTGTGGGCGCTGTGGCCGGTGCTGGAACTGTTCATGCCCAGGGACGTGTACGGCTTTTCGGCCGGCGACAAGCTCCTGCTCGGCGTCACGGCCACCCTCACCGGGGCATGTCTGCGGACGCCATACGCGTTGGCCACCGCCATCTTTGGGGGTCGCAACGTGTCGATGTTCTCCGCGTTCGTGCTGCTGATCCCGGTCGTCGGCGCGATGGTGCTGCTGGCCCATCCGGGTCTGCCGTTGTGGCCGTATCTGGTGTGCGCGGCGTTAACGGGTTTGGGCGGAGGGAATTTCGCGGCATCGGCCAGCAACGCCAACGCCTTCTACCCGCATCGGCTCAAGGGCTCGGCACTCGGATTAGCCGGGGGGATCGGCAATCTCGGGGTGCCAATGATCCAGTTGGTGGGGTTGGTCGTCATCGCCATCGCCGGCGACCGACGGCCCTATTGGGTATGCGGCCTGTATCTGGCGCTGTTGACGGTCACCGGGATCGGGGCCACCTTGTTCATGAACAACGTTGCGCCACACCGTGTCGAGGCTAAGCGCTTGTGGTCCATCCTGTCCGCGGTCCTACACACCCGCGACACCTGGCTGCTCGCGCTGCTCTACCTCGGCACCTACGGCTCGTTCATCGGGTTGGCGTTCGCGTTCGGTCAGATCCTGCAGACCGGATTCATCGCCGGCGGGCAGACCTCCTCGGCGGCCGCGCTGCACGCCGCCGAACTGGCCTTCATCGGCCCGCTGCTGGCGGCGCTGACGCGGGTCTACGGCGGCCGCGTGGCCGACCGGGTCGGCGGCGGCCGCGTCACCCTGGTCGTTTTCGTTTTCATGGTCGTGGTTGCCGGATTGCTGGTCGGCATCGGGGAGGTCGAGGACCCGCACGCGGGCCCCGTCAGCGATGGCGTGATGGTCGCTTACGTGGCGTGCATAATCGCGTTGTTCGCCTTGGCGGGACTGGGCAATGGGTCGGTGTACAAGTTGATCCCAACCGTGTTCGAGGCATTGGGCCGGCCGTCGGATGCGGACGAGCAGCGGTCACGAATCCTGTCGGGGGTGGTCATCGGATTCGTCGCCGGGTTCGGGACGCTCGGCGGGGTCTTGATCAACCTGGCACTGCGGCAGTCCTACCTCAGCGCGGGCACGATGACGCCGGCGTTCGGGATCTTCCTGGCTTTCTATGTTGTTGCCGCCCTACTGACTTGGACGCGATATGTGCGAGCCGTCACTCGGTCAGATTCTCCGGGTGCAGCATCTCGGCGTAGCGCAGTTGTTCGGGGATACCGAATCCGTCGACCAGCGTCTCGGCGTAGGGGCGTAGCGCGCGGCACCGATCGTTGATACCGCGGGTGACCGCCTTGGCCCGCTCGGTGGACAGGTACCGGTGCTCGACGTACCAGGCCTTGTCGCCTTCGATCACCGATAACGCGTACAGGTCGCACACGATGCCCAACAGTTCGCGGGCCTCGGGGTCTGCACATGCCTCGATCCCGGCGACGAACGCCTCCAGCACCACCCGGTCGATGTGCGCCTGCGCCGCGTGCAGCACGTGATCCTGGACCGCGTTGAACGCGTCGAAGGCCGACATCTCTTTGGATTTGCCCTGCAGCCGTCGCGCCACCGAGGACAGCAGGTACTGCTCGCGCTCCTCGAACATGTTGACCTGGGTGCCCCGGTTGAACAGGCTGCCCTCTTCCTCGCTGTCCTGCCGAGCATCCACGATCCGCTGCATAATCGCTTCGGCCGCAGTTCGTTTCATGACGCGGTCACCGACCGCGTTGGCGGCGAAGCGCACCCATTCGACCGGGCTCATGCTGCGGATGTCATCGGCGTAGGCCGTCAATAGCTCCTTGGCCACCAGCTGGGTCAGCACGTGGTTGTCACCCTCGAAGGTGGTGAACACGTCGGTGTCGGCACGCAAAGCAATCAACCGGTTTTCGGCCATGTAGCCCGCACCGCCGCACGCCTCCCGCGCTTCCTGGATGGTGTGGCTGGCGTGCCAGGTGTTGGCCGCCTTGAGCCCGGCGGCGCGGGCTTCCAGCTCGCGCTGTTCCTCGGCGTCCGGCGAGTCCGCGGTCTGCAGGTCGTGACACTTGGACACCAGCTCGTTTTGCGCGAACTGCAGTGCGTAGGACCGCGCTATCAGCGGGAAGAGCCGCCGCTGATGCACCAGGTAGTCCATAATCAGCACTTCGCCGTCGTCGTCTGGCGCACTGAATTGCTTGCGCTGCAACGCATACCGGGTTGCAATGTCCAGTGCGACCTTCGCGGCGGCCGCGGCGCTGCCGCCGACCGTGACCCGGCCGCGGATCAGCGTGCCGATCATCGTGAAGAAGCGGCGGTTGGGGTTGTCGATGGGTGAGGTGTAGGTGCCGTCGGTCTCCACGTCGCCGTATTTGTTGAGCAGATTGACCCGTGGAACTCGGACGTGGTCGAACACGATGCGGCCGTTGTCCACGCCCGGCAGCCCACCCTTGTAGTGACAGTCCGACGTCGTCACCCCGGGCAGATCGTTGCCGTCGTCGTCGCGGATCGGGACCAGCAGGCAGTGCACGCCGTGGTCGACGGGCTCGCCATCCTGTTGAGTGATCAGCCGCGCGAAAACCGCTGCGATGGTAGCGGTTTCGGCGGCACCGCCGATGTAGTCCTTACGGGCTGTTGGGGTGGGGGAGTCGATGACGAACTCTTCGGTCTCGGGATCGTAGGTGGCCGTCGTCTCAAGGGCCTGGACGTCGCTGCCGTGCCCGGTCTCGGTCATCGCGAAGCAGCCGCGAAGTTCGAGGTCGATGATCTTCGGGACGTACTTCTCGTGGTGGCGTTCGGTGCCCAGATTCTCGACGGCGCCGCCGAACAACCCCCATTGCACGCCGGCCTTGACCATCAGCGACAGGTCCGACATTGCCAGCATCTCGATCATCGTGACCGCCGCGCCGACATTGCCGGTGCCCCCGTGTTCCTTGCGGAAGCTGTCTTCCGCGGCGCCGGCGTTGGCCATGAGCTGCATCTGCTCGGCGACCTTGGCGCGGGCGATGACGGTGTTCGGGGTGTAGTGCGGGCGAAAGACCTCCTCGGCCAGCTTCTTCCGCATCTCGTTCTTCACGTCGCGGAAACGCCCGTCCAGCGCGTTACGCAGATGATCGACCATGTTTGTCGTGGTTGACGCCATACCCGACCGTAACGTGCGGGCCGCCACACGGGAATGCCCGACGCCGCCCTGCCATCGAGCCTGCGGTGAGGGCTACCAAACTGCGGCGCGACGCGCTCTGGACGCAGACTCGGCGCCATGAGCGCAGGCTCGCCGCCGCGGTGAGCCCGGCGTTCACGCGCGTCGGCTCGGCTGCTATTGGTGCGCTGATCACGCTGATGCCCTACCTTCTCGGGTATGGGTCGTTGGCCGCGGGTCTGGCGTGTGGCGCGGCTGGGCTGCTGATCGCCGTCGCCGCCAGCTAGCTGGCGGGAGCCGGGCGTCGCGGCTGCTGGCTATGTGCTGTCTGGGGCTCGGAGGTTGCGCGGGCACGCCGGCTCACGCACCGTTGGCCACGGTGCCGCCGTTGTTGAACTACGTCGGGCAGGCGCAGGTTCCGTCCGGCGCGGTCTTCGACGGTACCGTCATCGGCGGCTTGTCGGCGGTCAGCTACGACGCTGGGCGCCAGGTGTATTACGTCGTCAGCGACGACCGCTCCGAACATAATCCCGCTCGGTTCTACGTCGTGCGAATATCGTTGTCCGACAAAGGTATTGGCGACGTGACGTTTACCGAGATGCATCCTCTGCTGGATCAGTCGGGTCAGCCGTTCCGGCCGTTGGACGTGAACGCCACGCCGCCGGTGGTTCCACCCGACCCGGAGGGCATCGCCTTCGACGCCGCCCGGCAACGGCTTTACTGGTCTTCCGAGGGCGAGCGGATCATCAACGGGCCGGTGCTGCTGGATCCGTGGGTCCGCACCGCCGCGCTCGACGGCGCATACCTGGGTCAGTTCGCCTTGCCGCCCAACTTGGCGATGTCCGCGCAAAACACAGGGCCCCGCCGAAACCGGGCGCTGGAGGGGTTGGCGCTGACGCCGGACGGGCGGTCGCTGTTCGCGGCGATGGAGGACCCGGGGTACAACGACGGACCGGAATCCA
>Ga0213876_10001647_pt1 | contig 13628 bp, 13 predicted proteins | sample BarmaccomBMRX_R9_FD_160113 | JGI IMG/M metagenome (GOLD analysis project Ga0213876, IMG submission 160113) | Root-associated microbial communities from Barbacenia macrantha in rupestrian grasslands, the National Park of Serra do Cipo, Brazil - RX_R9 | ecosystem: Host-associated > Plants > Roots...
AACAGAAGGGAGGGCGATTTCGGGACTTTGCGAAACAGCGGGTTAGGTTTCGTTAGGGTCAACGCGTCTAAGCTGCCAGGGTTTGTGCCGGTGCGTTTCCGCCGCGCGGGATGACTGAACGGAGATCTGCGATGAACAAGTCCAGTGGCGGCGATTCGAAGAGCACGCTCTACTGTTCCTTCTGCGGCAAGAGCCAGCACGAGGTCCGCAAGCTCATCGCCGGCCCGACCGTGTTCATTTGCGACGAATGCGTCGAACTGTGCATGGACATCATTCGCGAGGAATCGAAATCCTCGCTCGTCAAGACGCGCGATGGCGTGCCGACGCCCAAGGAGATCCGTAAAGTCCTCGACGACTATGTCATCGGCCAGGATTACGCCAAGAAGGTGCTCTCGGTCGCGGTGCACAACCACTACAAGCGACTGAACCACGCGACCAAGCACGCCGACGTCGAGCTTGCGAAATCGAACATCCTGCTCGTCGGGCCGACCGGGTCGGGCAAGACGCTGCTCGCCCAGACGCTGGCGCGCATCCTCGATGTGCCGTTCACCATGGCCGACGCGACGACGCTGACCGAGGCAGGCTATGTCGGCGAGGATGTCGAGAACATCATCCTCAAGCTTCTGCAAGCCTCCGACTACAATGTCGAGCGGGCGCAGCGTGGAATCGTCTATATCGACGAAATCGACAAAATTTCGCGCAAATCCGACAACCCCTCGATCACGCGAGACGTGTCGGGCGAAGGCGTGCAACAGGCGCTTTTGAAGATCATGGAAGGCACCGTCGCCTCCGTGCCGCCGCAAGGCGGGCGCAAGCATCCTCAGCAGGAATTCCTGCAAGTCGACACCACGAACATTCTTTTCATTTGCGGTGGCGCTTTCGCGGGGCTCGAGCGCATCATCTCGGCGCGCGGCCGAGGGACGTCGATCGGTTTCGGCGCCAAGGTGCAATCGCCCGAGGACCGGCGCACCGGCGAGGTGCTTCGCCTCGTCGAGCCAGAAGACCTCTTGAAATTCGGCCTCATTCCGGAATTCGTCGGGCGCCTTCCCGTGATTGCGACGTTGGAGGATCTCGACGAGGAGGCGTTGAAGCGCATCCTTACCGAGCCCAAGAACGCTCTCGTCAAGCAGTATCAGCGGCTTTTCGAGATGGAGACGGTGGAGCTCACCTTTCAGGACGAGGCGCTCAACCTCATCGCCCGCAAGGCGATTCAGCGAAAGACGGGCGCTCGCGGCTTGCGTTCGATCATGGAAAGCATCCTGCTCGACACCATGTACGATCTGCCCGGTTTCGACAGCGTCGAGCAGGTGGTCATCGGTTCGGAGGTCGTGGAGGGCAAGGTGCGCCCGCTCTACATCCACGCCGATCGGGACAAGGAAGCCGGTGGGATGTCGGCTTAAGCCATCCCGACCGCGCGGCATGATCGTCTTGCAGCGACTTGCGTTGAAACTTCGCCGAGTCGCTCCCATCTGCCTTTTTCGGGCGAATGCGCCAAATTGCGATGTTTACCGGCATTCGCTGCCATTCTAGCCTCTCCGTTGCGAGGGATTCGCAACCGGCACCAGCCTTTGAGGGGTGTCGGAAAGTCCTTTCGCGCTGGGAAGGCTGATACACGAGGATATCGATAGATGAGCGACCCCAAAAGCCGCCCCCTGCCGCAAGCCGGCGAGAGCCACGAATTTCCGGTTCTGCCGCTGAGGGACATCGTCGTCTTCCCGCACATGATCGTGCCGCTCTTCGTCGGCCGCGAAAAGTCGATCCGCGCCTTGGAAGAGGTGGTCCGCAACGATCGCTTTATCCTGCTTGCGACCCAGATCGATGCCGCCGCCGAGGATCCCGCGACCGACGCGATTTACGGAACCGGCGTGCTCGCGACGGTCCTGCAGCTCCTCAAGCTTCCCGACGGCACGGTGAAGGTGCTCGTCGAAGGCCTGGCGCGAGCCAAGATCGCCGAATATTCCCGCACCGATGATTTCTACGAAGCGCGCGCGGTGGTTCTCGCCGAGGAGATCGGCAACAAGGTCGAAGCGGAGGCGCTGGCACGTTCCGTTGCCGGGGATTTCGAGAGCTACGCCAAGCTCAACAAGAAGGTCTCGCCCGAAGTCGTGCAGAGCGTGGCGCAGATCGATGATTACTCGAAGCTTGCGGACACGGTGGCCTCGAATCTCGCGGTCAAGGTGAGCGACAAGCAGGCCGCGCTCGAAATCCTCTCAGTTTCCAAGCGCCTCGAGAAGGTGCTGAGCCTGATGGAGAGCGAAGTCTCCGTCCTTCAGGTCGAGAAGCGCATCCGCACGCGCGTCAAGCGCCAGATGGAGAAGACCCAGCGTGAGTACTACCTCAACGAGCAAATGAAGGCGATCCAGAAGGAGCTCGGCGACGAGGAGGGCAAGGACGAACTCGGAGAGCTCGAGGAGAAGATACGCAAGACAAAATTCTCCAAGGAAGCGCGCACCAAGGCGATGCACGAGCTCAAGAAGCTGAGGCAGATGTCGCCCATGTCCGCTGAATCGACGGTGGTGCGCAACTATCTCGATTGGCTGCTTTCCATCCCGTGGGGGCGCCGCTCGAAGATCAAGCGCGATCTCAGGCTCGCTCAGGAAACGCTGGACGCCGACCATTACGGGCTCGACAAGGTCAAGGAGCGGATGCTCGAATACCTTGCCGTGCAGCAGCGGATGAACAAGCTCACCGGGCCCATCCTGTGCTTCGTTGGTCCGCCCGGCGTCGGCAAGACTTCGCTCGGCAAATCGATCGCGAAGGCGACCGGGCGCGAATTCATGCGCATGTCGCTCGGCGGCGTGCGCGACGAGGCCGAGATCCGCGGCCACAGGCGGACCTATATCGGTTCGATGCCCGGCAAGATCATCCAATCGATGCGCAAGGCCAAGACGGTGAACCCGCTCATCCTGCTCGATGAGATCGACAAGATGGGCATGGACTTTCGCGGTGATCCGTCCTCCGCCCTGCTCGAGGTTCTCGATCCGGAGCAGAACTCGACCTTCAACGACCATTACCTCGAGGTCGATTACGATCTCTCGAACGTGATGTTCATCACGACCGCCAACACGCTCAACATTCCGCCGGCCCTGCTCGATCGAATGGAGGTCATCCGTCTTGCTGGCTACACGGAGGACGAGAAGGCCGAGATCGCGCGTCGCCACCTGATCCCGAACGCCATGCGTAAGCACGGGCTCGAGGAGAAGGAGTGGACGATCGATGCCGAAGGATTGAAGTTCCTCATCCAGCGCTACACGCGCGAGGCGGGCGTCCGCAATCTCGAGCGCGAATTGTCGAACCTCGTGCGCAAGGCCGTGAAGGATATCCTTCTCGGCAAGACGAAGAGCATCACCGTGACCCCCAAGGTCGTGGAGGAATATCTCGGCGCGCCGAAATTCCGCTACGGCGAAACGGACACGGAGGATCAGGTGGGCGTCGTGACGGGCCTTGCCTGGACCGAGGTCGGTGGCGAGCTGCTCACCATCGAAGGCGTCATGATGCCCGGCAAGGGCAAGATGACGGTGACCGGCAACCTCAAGGACGTGATGAAGGAATCGATCTCCGCGGCGGCGTCTTACGTCCGCTCGCGCGCGCTTGATTTCGGCATCGAGCCGCCGCTCTTCGACAAGCGCGACATCCATGTGCACGTCCCGGAAGCCGCCACCCCGAAGGACGGCCCCTCGGCCGGCATCGCGATGGCTACCGCCATCATCTCGGTGATGGCCGGCGTCCCGGTGCGGCGTGACATCGCCATGACGGGCGAGGTGACGCTGCGCGGCAGGGTGCTGCCGATCGGCGGGCTGAAGGAGAAGCTGCTTGCGGCGCTTCGCGGCGGCGTGAAGAAGGTGCTGATCCCCGAGGAGAACACCAAGGATCTCGCCGAGATTCCCGCCAATGTGAAGAACGGCCTCGAGATCGTGCCGGTCTCGCGCATGGACGAAGTGCTCAAGCATGCGCTGGTGGGCACGCTTTCGCCCATCAATTGGAAGGAGCCCGAGATCGCACCCAAGGTCGGCGTTCCCGACGAGGATCATCCAGGCCTCGTCGCCCACTGATCGCGGTACGCGAAAGAACCAAAAGGCCCACCTCTTCGGTGGGCCTTTCATTTGGCGGCGCCTTGTTCCAGAAGTGCGCGCGTTCAGGTGGCGAGTTCACTTGTCAAATTCACTTGGCGAGTTCACTTGGCGAGTTCACTTGGCCAACTCGAAGCCTCGATTGCGCTCGCTGCGCCATGGGATTAAACACCGCCGAACATCGCGGGCGGTTAGCTCAGTTGGTAGAGCATCTGGTTTACACCCAGAGGGTCGGCGGTTCGAGCCCGTCACCGCCCACCATTCGGACGCAGGCTTGCTTTTCTACAGGCCCGCCCCTGGGTGAGCTACGAACCCATGCCAATCGGTGAAGATCGCGCCACGCTCAGGCTTCATCTCACCCAGGCGGAAGCTGCGGTGCTTGAAGGCACGCGCCACGTCAATCGGCAACGCGAAATTCTCGCGGATTGATAAGCACGGTCACGACACGCTGCGGGCCGAAGAGCTGCTGTCCACTTTCGAAGAGACTCTCGCGCTGCACATCGAGGACCGTGATCGGCTGCGAAAAGATTTGCGTGAATCTTCCGGCGCCTGAGAGGCGGCAATTCCACAGCCGGAAGGGACGGAGCTTCTCGCCCGTCTCGAGCCTGTGCGCATTTCCCTCATCGCTGAGGAACGCCGAGAAAAACGTCGCCCGACCTCGGTTCTGCCGCCGCTAAACCCAGGGGACAAGGCCTCGCACTCAGGAATTCAGTAGCTGTCGGGCCGCGCAGCTGGCGTTACAGTGATGATCGTTCAATCCTGAGAAGATCGCAACGGCGCCGGCAAGCAACAAGGCCAGAAACGCCAGGGCGATCAAGTTGCGCATGTTTCCCTCCCAGGAAACACGCCTGTAGGTCAGGCCAACTGATAAATAGGCCGGCTTTGCGCAAAAAGCACCCCAGTGACCTGCCTGCCGCCTATTTGGGCGCGCGCTCGCTCGGGGGAATGGGGAGGGCGGTTGCTGGCAAGCGCCGGAAATTGAAAGACTTCGAATTGTCCCGAGGCGCATTCTTTATGGGCGTCCTCGATTTGCCCGGGTTTGGTTGGTTCAGGCGAGTATTTCGATCACCGCGACCCATAAGCACAGCGTCATGGCCCCTGCGAGGACGGCTCCCGCTGCAACCTTCATGGTTCGCTTTGCAGACCTGGTGAGCGAATCTGCGATCATGTAACGCCCTCGTGCGCGCCAGTTACCTCCCGTATAAACACCGCTTCTGCGCGATTTATTCGCAAGACGATCAGAAAAACGAGTTGCCGAGCCAACCGGGCTGCAAAGGGGGTGACGGCCCATTGTCTTGCGCGAGCAGGCTCACGCAGTCCTGAGCTCGCGCCAAAGACTGCGCGCGACTGAAACGCTCATTCGGGCGCTCGCGGTTCGTGACATTCATCCGCGGACTCTTGGTTGTTGCCAAGACTCGTCGGCTGCGCAACTCTGTCGATAAAGTCGGTGATGCTCAAAGCCCTGGTCGAGTAGCATGTCCCTTCAAGCTGCCGAGACGCACGTCCACGCAAAAAGGCCCTGGTACAGGGTTCTTTATGTCCAGGTTCTCATTGCGATCGCGCTCGGCGCGCTCGTCGGATGGCTCTTTCCGCATTTCGCGCAAAACGATTGGGTAAGGGCGCTGGGTGATGGCTTTGTGAAGCTCATCAGGATGGTCATCGCGCCGATCATCTTCTGCACAGTCGTCTCGGGGATCGCCCATATCCAGCAGGCCGCGAAGGTCGGGCGCGTGGCGATCAAAGCGCTTGTCTATTTCGAGATCGTCTCATCATTCGCGCTTGTTCTCGGGCTCATCGTCGCCAATGTCGTGCAGCCGGGCGTGGGGTTCTCCGGACAAGCGGATGCCACGGCCGTTGCCACTTACGCCAAGCAGGCGGGTGAGATGAAGTCGATCGATTTCATTCTCCACATCATTCCAGATAGTGCCATGGGAGCCTTCGCGGCGGGCGATATTCTCCAGGTTTTGCTGTTCTCCGTGCTGTTCGGTTTTGCCCTCATGATCCTCGGCGAGCGTGGTCGCGTCGTGGGCGCCCTCATCGACGATCTCGCCCACATCATGTTCGGCGTGATCGCCATCATCGTGAAAGTCGCGCCCTTGGGTGCGTTCGGCGCCATGGCCTACACCGTCGGTCGCTTCGGTCCTCAGGCGCTCGGCAATCTCGCGGGGCTCGTGGCGACCTTCTACCTGACGGCGATCGTGTTCGTGCTCGTGGTGCTTGGCGGGATCGCCCGCATTGCCGGCTTCTCGATCATCAGGTTCATCGCATACATCAAGGACGAGCTGCTGATCGTGCTCGGCACGAGCTCGTCCGAGAGCGCGCTGCCCCAACTGATGGAAAAGCTCGAACGTCTCGGTTGCTCGAAATCCGTCGTCGGGCTCGTGGTGCCGACGGGATATTCGTTCAACCTCGATGGCACGAACATCTACATGACCCTTGCCACGCTCTTCATCGCGCAGGCTTTGGGCGTGTCGCTTTCCTTGGGCGACCAGTTGACGATCCTCGTCGTGGCCATGCTCACCTCGAAGGGCGCCAGCGGCGTCACGGGAGCGGGCTTCATCACGCTCGCGGCGACGCTCGCGTCCGTGCGTCCGGAGCTCGTTCCCGGCATGGCGATCGTGCTCGGCGTCGACAAGTTCATGAGCGAGTGTCGAGCGCTCACGAATATCACCGGCAACGGAGTGGCCACGGTGATCATCGCGTGGTGGGAGGGCGAGCTCGACCGCGACAAGCTCAACGCGGCTCTCGCGCAGGAGGTCGACCCGGCCGATGTCGAGACCGCTGTGACAACGGGGTGAAGGCTCACCGGCTTTTTCGGTTTCCAATGGCCCTAAGAAAATTCCAGGACGTTGACGAAAGACGGGTATTCCTGTACATTATGACCATATGGTCATTTTTGCGGTGATTTATGAAGAACGTGACCGTCGTAGAGGCAAAGTCCCACTTCTCCGCTTTGCTGGCCGAGGTCGAAGCCGGTGAGGAAATTGCGGTTACGCGGCATGGGAAGGTCGTGGCCCGGCTCGTGCCAGATCATCCGCGGATGGCGTCCGATATCTTTCGCGATTTCTGGGCGGATGACGATATCGACCTGGTCGCGCCCGAAGATGCGCCGGCCGAAGATGTGCCGTCGTGGGACGAATAGGCCGTGGCCACGCTCTATCTTCTCGACACCAACGTCATGATTGCAGCGCTAAAAGGCAGGTCAGAAGTGCGAAAGAGACTCGACCTTCTGCCACGCAGCGCCATACGCTTGTCGGCGATCGTGCTAGGCGAGCTCGAATTCGGTGCGGAGAAATCGGCCCATGGCGAGCGTAATCGGGTCCGGCTCGCTGCATTGGTTGCGCGGTTACCGCTTGTCGGGATCGATTCCGAAACAACGCGCCATTACGCGCGGGTCCGATCACTGCTCGAGCGAAAGGGAAATCCAATAGGGGCGAATGATACGTGGATTGCCGCGCAGGCGCTCGCCATTGAGGCTACGCTGGTTACAAACAATGAGCGCGAATTCAGTCGCGTACCTGGGTTGGCTCTCGAAAACTGGCTCGCAGCAGCGCGGCGATCCACCAATTAGAACGGCACCAGCTCTTGCACGCCATTTGTCCTTGTCCAGAAACTGTTCCTATCATTCCACATGGCTAAGGAAACTTGCAAATTTCGTTAATGCCTCATGGTCCAATGATTAGAGGGGTCGGTGACAATCGTGGGAAGGGCCGGTCAGCTCGAAGTGCTCGGAAAAACTTCGACCCGCTCGAGAATATCCTGGCTGTCGTTGCGGGGCGCGTTCACGCGCATTGAGATCGGCCAGATCATCATCGGCTCGGAAGGGAAGGGCGCGAGCAAGTCGCGAGGGTCGGGCTCGAGCGCCGAGAGCCAGCGGTCGTAATTCTCAGGATGGATGATCACTGGCATCCGATGATGGATGTCGGCGACGAGGCTGTTTGCCGGACAGGTGATGATCGCAAAACTGCGCACCACCTTCTCGCCTTCGCGATAGCTCGTCCAGATGCCGGCAAGCGCAAAGGGCGAGCCGTCTTTCATCGCGACCGCGTAAGGCTGCCTTGCCTTTTTGCCGAGCTCGGACTTCCATTCGAAGAAATTGTCCACGGGAAGGAGACAGCGGCGTTTCTCGTAGCTCGCCTTGAACATGGGTGCGCTCGCGAGTCGCTCGGCTGTGGCGTTGATCTGGCCTGCCGATCCGGCATCGCGCATCCATGCCGTCTTGAAGCCCCAGACGAGGCGGTCGCGCCGATACTCGCCGCTCGTCGGCTCGCGGCGGACGACCCAGAACTCTTGACTCGGCGCCCCATTCCAGCGCGGCGGAATGGGCTCCTCGACGAGGCTGACCGTGACGAGGCCCGGAAGCTCGCCTCCCTTTTGTGTGACGCGCCCGCACATTGGGCCTTTCCTAATCGGGGCGGGAAAACTTCACAAGCAAGTCTTGACTGAGCGGCACGAAAGAACAAAAGTGGAACAACGAAAGGAAACGCAGATGAAAAAAGAATTATGCCCAGCCGCAATTCTCGACACCTCCGAATCGCAACGAATGACACCGGCGCGTCTGGCGCAAGCGATCATCGCGGCTTGTAAGGGCAACGCCCATGAAGCCGTGCTGGCGCTCATTCGGATCAACTCCGCGCTCATGATCGAGCTCGAAGCGCTGAGTGGCATGCGAGCGATGCCGCGTGACGAACGTTCTCCGCGTGACGAACGTTCTCATTGACACCGGCTTTTTCCGAAGTGCTCCGGGCGTTCATTCCGCGGCTTCGATGACGGGGCGCCCTCTCGCTTGGCGCTCCTTCTTCAACAGCTCCGCCATGAGAAATGCGAGCTCGAGCGCCTGTTCGGCATTGAGTCGCGGGTCGCAATGGGTGTGATAGCGGTCGGCAAGCTCCGCATCGGAGACGGCGCGCGCGCCGCCCGTGCATTCGGTGACGTTCTTGCCGGTCATTTCGAGGTGCACTCCGCCCGCATGCGTTCCCTCGGCCTGATGCACCGCGAAGAAATTGCGCACCTCGCTCACGATCTGGTCGAAGGGGCGGGTCTTGTAACCAGTGCCGGTCTTGACCGTGTTGCCATGCATCGGGTCGCAGGACCACACGACATGCCGGCCTTCGGTTTTCACGGCGCCCACGAGCTTCGGCAGGTGATCGAAAACCTTGGCGGCGCCGAAGCGGCAGATGAGCGTCAGGCGGCCGGGTTCGTTCGCCGGATTTAGGACGTCGATGAGCCGCAACAACCCCTCCGGCGTAAGAGACGGGCCGCATTTGAGGCCGAGCGGGTTCTTCACGCCGCGGCAGAATTCCACATGCGCGTGGTCGGGTTGGCGTGTGCGGTCGCCGATCCAGATCATGTGGCCGGAAGTCGCGTAGGGGTCCCCGCTCGTCGAATCGATGCGCGTGAACGCCTGCTCATATCCAAGAAGCAGCGCCTCATGGCTCGTGTAGAAATCGGTGACGCGCATCTCTTGATGCATGTCCGCGCCGATGCCGATGGCGCGCATGAAGTCGAGGGTTTCGCTGATGCGATCGGCAAGCTCGCTGAAGCGCGATGAGGCCGGCGAATCCTTCACGAAGCCGAGCATCCAGCGATGCACGTTCTCGAGGCTCGCATAGCCGCCGGTTGCGAAGGCGCGCAAGAGATTGAGCGTTGCCGCCGATTGTCGATAAGCGTCGATCTGGCGCGCCGGATCGGGCGTGCGCGCTTCGAGCGTGAAGTCGATGTTGTTGATCACATCGCCGCGGTAGCTCGGCAACTCGGTGCCTCCGATCTTCTCGGTCGGCGCCGAACGCGGCTTGGCGAACTGGCCGGCGATTCGACCGACCTTCACCACCGGGGAGGCGCCCGCGAATGTCAGGACCACGGCCATCTGCAGGAAGACGCGAAAGAAATCGCGGATGTTGTCCGCCGAGTGCTCGGCGAAGCTTTCGGCACAATCACCGCCCTGCAGAAGGAAGGCGTCGCCCGACGCGACCTTTGCGAGCGCGGCCTTGAGCTTCCTGGCTTCGCCCGCGAAGACAAGGGGAGGGAACCCGGCAAGCTGCTGCTCCACCGCCTGGAGTGCCGCCGCATCCGGATAATCGGGAACTTGCTCGATGGGCAGCCCACGCCAGGAGGCGGGAGACCAGCTCTTGGATTTTGCGCTTTCGGTCATGGCCCACTCCTCGTCGCTGAAGGAACCTCGGCGCGCGAAACCCGCGCAAATTCCACCCCTTGAGCGAGACGCCGCTCTATACACGATCGGGGCGCATGATCCACTTGAGGTCTGGACGACCAAGTCGTCTCCGAGATTTCAAGAGGGTTTGCGCGCAAAAGAACGCCTCATTTCGGTCCGCGAACGCGCGAGCCGCCACCATTGCAGGCCTTCAAAGACCGATTGATCAGGCCAAAACGCAAAAATTTTCAGGTAAGTGCGCGTTATCGCACCCGTTCCCTTTCACCGGCGAACATTGCGTTACGATAGCGACGACTTGTCGCGCCCCTCCAAGGAATAAAGACACCCGGGAGCCGGTCTCATCGCTGGAAGCATACAGGCTTCGGAAGGAGACCGACATGACGCATGATGCGCACGATCACGAAGAGGGCGCCACGCGGCGCAAGGTCCTCGAGTGCATGACTTGGGCCGGCACCGGCGTTCTGTGGACCCTCTCCGGCGGCATTCCCCGCTCGACCGGCCTGATCGGCGAGGCTAAGGCAGAAGACTCCAAGGCGTTCAGCTTTCTCCAGCTCAGCGACAGCCATATCGGCTTCGACAAGCCCGCCAATCCCAATGCCAACGGCACGTTGATGGAGGCGATCGGCAAGGTGAATGCGCTGCCGGCGAAGCCCTCGTTCATGATCCACACGGGCGACATCAGCCATCTCTCGAAGCCGGCCGAATTCGACACTGCCGACCAGATCATCGGCCAATCGCGGCTCGATGTGCATTACGTGCCAGGCGAGCACGACGTGCTTGACGACGATCGCAAGATCTACCTCGACCGTTACGGCAAGAGTGCGAAAGGTGCCGGCTGGTATTCCTTCGATGCCGGCGGGGCACACTTCATCGGCCTCGTGAACGTCGTCGATCTCAAGGGCGGCGGCATGGGCAACCTCGGGGCCGACCAGCTTGCCTGGCTCCAGGCGGATCTCGCCTCTCGCACCGCCAGCACGCCGATCGTCGTCTTCGCCCATATTCCGCTCTGGACGATCTATGCCGACTGGGGTTGGGGCACGCAGGATTCCGAGCAGGCTCTCGGAATGCTCAAGAAGTTCGGCTCCGTCACCGTGCTCAACGGCCACATCCACCAGGTGATGCAGAAGGTCGAGGGCAACGTGGCCTTCCACACGGCGCGTTCGACCGCCTTCCCGCAGCCGGCGCCCGGGACTGCTCCCTCGCCGGGGCCGATGAAGGTCGAGGACGCGAAGCTGCGGACCGTGCTCGGCATTCGTCAGGTGAATTTTGTACCCGGAGCCGAGCGCCTGGCCGTCATCGACACGCCGCTCGCCGGCTGACGCCAACGAGGCGAGTTGCAGCAACTGCCACCGTCTGGATCGATCCGACGGTGGCACTCACGAACATATCCGAACGAGGCTCGACGAACATGAATTTCGCTTTCAACTGCGCGCGTGCCGCCCTCGTGGCGGTCTCCCTGGTGGGCGCGTCAGCAGCGGTAAAGGCCGCCGATATGCCGGTCAGCATCGACAATTTCGTTTTCACGCCAGCCGAGACGCAGATCACCGTGGGAACGACCGTGGTGTGGACGAACAATGACGATATCCCGCACACAGTCGTCGATGCCGATCACAAGTGGAAATCCTCCGCGCTCGATACTGGTGACAAATTCTCCCACACCTTCACGGAGCCCGGCACTTTCGATTATTTTTGTTCGCTCCATCCGCATATGATGGCTAAGATCATCGTGAAATGAACGTCGCTGCCGAATCCTTGCTCTGCCCAAACAACATGCTAGCACGTAGCGCGCGCGGCGCGTGTCGATTGGCTGGAGGTTTTCGGAATGACCGAAGCGGATCAGCGCGAGGGCGAGCGCTTTCGAAAGCTCGCTCTCCCGTTGCTGGACGAGGTCTACACTTTCGCGCGTTATCTGACGCGCGATGCGGGTGAAGCCGAAGATGCGACCCAAGAGACATATCTCAGAGCGCTTCGATATTTCTCGGGGTTCTCGGGTGAATCGATCAAGCCATGGTTGTTCACCATTCTTCGCAACGTGCTGCGCTCGCGCGATCCGCGTCGTTTCGAGCCCTTGCCGCAAGGTGAAGGAGGCGAGGCAGGGAATGTGGAACCGCTCTGGGGAGAGACGGAGGCCGATCCCGAAGTCCAGATGGCGCGCGCCGATGACGCGCGCGTCGTTCGTGAGCTCATCGGCCGCTTGCCGAGCGTTTATCGAGAGGCCATTGTTCTCAAGGAGTTCAACGATCTCAGCTATCGCCAGATCGCCGAAGTGACCGGGGTTCCGATCGGTACCGTCATGTCGCGCTTGGCTCGGGCGAGGGAGGAATTGCAGACGGCCTGGTTCGCGCTTGAAAAGAAGGGTCAAAAAGAATGAGTTGCGACGACAAAAAGCCGCTTGTTCATGCCCTGGCTGATGGGGAGCTTGATGTCGTGCACGCCCGCGAGATCGAGGCGCACATCGCGAGCTGTACGGATTGTGCCGGAAGTTTCGCCCGGATCATGACCTTGAAGCAGAAGCTTTCCGCACCCGGCTTGCGCCTGCGGGCACCGACAGGGTTGGCGGAGCGGATCATGGCGGGGCTGCCCGCGCCCGTCGCCGACGAAATGGGCTTCGAGGCTCCGCGCAAGGCTCGCCTGGGCTCCTGGGGCCGGTCCGCGAATGCTTGGCGGTTGCGTGCGCAAGGTGCGTTCGCCGGAGGCTTGGGAGCCTTCGCGCTTGCCGCCTGTCTCGCCTTTTTCGTGATGCGAGCCGATACCGGAAACGAGATCGCGCGCAGCCTGGTCGACGGGCATTTGCGTTCGCTTGCGGGCGAACATTTGTTCGATGTGCAATCGACCGATCGGCACACCGTGAAGCCCTGGTTCGCTGGCAAGCTCGACATCACTCCGCCCGTGCCCGACCTCGCCTTGAAGGGGTTCACGCTGGTGGGTGGGCGCATCGACTACGTCGACGGACGCGCCGCCGCCGTTGTCGTTTACGGTCGACGCACGCATGTGATCAATCTCTTCGTCTGGCCCGGGACTGACCCGGCACCCCCCACAATGGAGCTCAGCGGTTATTTGCTCCGCCATTGGACTAAAGATGGCCTCACCTTCTGGGCCGTCACCGATCTTGCGAGCTCCGAACTCGACGAATTCGAAGCGGCTTATCAGGCGGCGACTTGACCTGAACTCAGGTCCCCATCGTGAACCTTCCACTTGGGACGGCGCCCGCGTGTAAGCATTTGCGTGCGTGCCGCTCGCTAGGCTAGCCCCGCACGCAACGGCTCGTGCGCTGATCGAAGACGAGCCCCTTGGCGCAGACGCTTTGCGGAACGATGACGCGGCCGCTCCCGCCTCCATTTTCACCAGCCCCGCCGCCCCCGTCACTTCCCATTCCGCCACCGCCA
>Ga0213876_10001648_pt1 | contig 13626 bp, 13 predicted proteins | sample BarmaccomBMRX_R9_FD_160113 | JGI IMG/M metagenome (GOLD analysis project Ga0213876, IMG submission 160113) | Root-associated microbial communities from Barbacenia macrantha in rupestrian grasslands, the National Park of Serra do Cipo, Brazil - RX_R9 | ecosystem: Host-associated > Plants > Roots...
CGGGCGGAGCGATCCGCCCGTTTTTTTGTTTGTGGTGAGCGGGCGTCCCGCCCGCGAGTCGCGCCACGTCCTCGTGGCGCGACCATCGCCGCCCGTTTCTTTGTTTGTGGTGAGCGGGCGTCTCGCCCGCGAGTCGCGCCACGTCCTCGTGGCGCGACCATCGCCGCCCTTTTTGTTTGTGGTGAGCGGGCGTCCCGCCCGCAAGTCGCGCCACGTCCTCGTGGCGCGACCATCGCCGCCCGTTTCTTTGTCATCCTGAGGCGCGGAGACGCCGAAGGATCTCCCGGCACGAGCGTTGAGCGCACGCATCGGGAGATCCTTCGTCCTCTTCGGGACTCAGGATGACACTGCGCGCCGCTCAGTTGATCTTCGTCAGCGAGCCTTTGAGCGTGAGGATGCCGCTCGCTTCCACGTTGTGCATCCCGCTCGCCTTGCTCGCGATCATCGCGCCCTCGTTGTTGAGGTTCACGCTGGCCTTGTTCGTGACGTTCATCCCCTCGTTCTTCAGGTCGGTCGTCGCCTTCGAGGAGACGTTCATCCCGCTGATCGCCACGTCGCTCGTCGCCTTCTCGGTGAGATTGCCGCTCGTCTCCAGCGTCATGTCGCCGGTCGACTTGAACGTGACCTTGCCCGAGACGGTGATGCTCAGGTCGCCGTCGATGGTCAGCGTGTAGTTCTTCGTCACCTTGTGCGTGAAGTCGTCGCTGCTGGTGTGCGTCTCGGCCTTCGTCACCGTGACGTCGCGCGTGCCGGCCACGGTATGCGTCTCGTTGCCGGTGTCGACCTTGATGTCGCGATTGCCGGTCTTCACCTGCAGCGTGTCGTTCCCCTGGTCGAGCGTCACGGTGCGGTTGTTGTAGATGTCGATCGTCTGGTCGCCGGCGTCCTTCTTGTCGAAGCCGACCTTGCGCGTCTCGTTGTTCTTGATCGTCGCATTCAGATCCTTCTGCGCCTGCAGAAAAATCTCCTCGGAATCCTTCTTGTCCTCGAAGCGGAGCTCGTTGAAGCCGCCCCCGCCCTTCGACACGTTGCTCTTGATCGTGCTCTTCGTCTGGTCGTCGGGCAGCGTGTACGGCACGGTTTGCTCGGCGTTGTAGACCGAGCCGGTGATGAGGGGCCGGTCGGGATCACCTTCCAGGAAGCTGACCACGACCTCCTGGCCGATGCGCGGCAGGAACATCTGGCCCCACGCCTTCCCCGCCCAGCCGTGCGCGACGCGGATCCAGCACGAGCTGTTCTCGTCGCTCTTCCCCAGCTGGTCCCAATGGAACTGCACTTTCACGCGCCCGTACTGATCGGTCCAGATCTCCTCGCCCGACTTGCCGACGACGATCGCCGTCTGCGTGCCGGGGATGATCGGCTTGCGCGTCGTGCGCGGCGGGCGAAAAGGATTCGCCGCCGGGAAGCCTTCGAACGCGTTCGTGTACTCCTCGTTGGTCGCGGAGTGCGACACGTGCGACAGCACGTAAGCGGCGTTCGCATCGTCGCGATAGTGCTTCGCCAGCGTCGTCTTGCCGCCGGCGGTGAACGCGGGCGTGAACGCCTGGCCGCGGATCACCTTCTGCGGCGTCTCCTTCTCCTCCATCCGCAACTTCGAGCGTCCCTCGGCCGCGTCTTTCTTCGTGAAGCCGCCGGGGTATTCGTAGATCCGCCGCTTCGAGCCGTTCGTTGCCTTCGTGCTGTCGGTGCTGCCCATCAGATCCGTCGACGGCGTTTCGAAGCCGAAGTCGTCGACGGCGAACTTGCCCGGAATCACCAGCTCCTCGATCGTGCAGCCGGAGACGACGTTCTGCTGCGACCAGCTCCCGTATCCGCCGTAGTCGACCGTCGCCGCGCCGGCGCAGTCCGCGAATGCCGAGGAGTCGTCGCCAAGGACGAGGGTGTGCTTGCCGTCTTCGTGGGTGAAGAAGTAGAAGATGCCCTGGTCCTCGAGCAGCCGGGAGACGAATGCGAAGCCGGTCTCGTTGTACTGCACGCAATAGTCGAACGGGTCGTACGTGCCGGTCGTCTTGTTCGAGAAGTCGGTGAACCCGAGCTCGCCGAAGAGACCCGTGACGATGTCGATCACGCTCTTGTTCTGCCAGATCCGGCAGTCGGCGCTCATCGTCATCAGCCAGAACCACGGATGGAGCTCGGCGAAATACGTCGTGAAGCGCGCGTCGGCGCCGGCCTGCACGAAACGCCCGACGATGCCGTTGATGAAGCGCGTCGTGCCGTCGCCCAGCTTCATCGAGACCGTCGCCGCCTTGCCGACGATCGACGAGAAATCGAGCGACTTCTCCTCCGACTGCATCTCCAGGAAGAAGTGAAACAGTCCCGAGATCCGCTCCTCGCCGCGGACGCTGCGCAGGAGCAGTTTGTCCGCGCCGAGGGGGGTGGAGAGGGAGATGAGCTGTTCGGTCTGAGCGAAAGCCATGCGGTGAGTTTAACGGTGTCATCCTGACGCGCGCAGACGCCGAAGGATCTCCCGGCACGTGCGCGTCACCCTCGCATCAGGAGATCCTTCGCTGCGCTCAGGGTGACACGGGCGGGAAGACCAGCGTCTCCTTCTGCTCCCCTTCCATCACGAACCGCAGCACAGGCCCGAACAACATCTCCCTCTCCTCGGTCGTGCAGGTCGGCAAGTACACGCGCAACACGCGCGGATCGTAGAAGCGGAAGTAGACGGATCGGCCGTCGGGCAGCCTGGCCATGATGAAGCGCCGGAAGTGCGCGCGCAGCGCCTCCATCTTCACCGTCGCGACGAAGAACACGCCCCACGAGTTGCCCCACGCCTTCTCCAGCAGCCACGGCGTGAACTTCGACGCCGGATCGAGCGCGACGAGATACGGCGCGACTTCCGCCATCGTGACCGCCGCATCGCCGCGATAGAGGCATTGCCACTCGCAGTCGGCGGCGAGGAGCGCGGGATAGATGCCGTCGTCGCGCGCGGCGTCGAGGATCGCGTAGGCGCGCGGCGCCGCCTCGTCCAGCGGCGTCGGCCAGAGGGCGTCCATCAGGTCATTCATTCACTTCGACGAATGGGCTGCCCGACCGGGCAGCTGATTGCATTCACGGACACTGTTCCGCCGTCTTGTCCGGCGGATCGGGAGCGTAAGGCTCGACGAATGGCGTCCCGACCCGGGCCGCCTCTTTCATTCAGGGACATTGCTCGGCCGGCGTGAGCTTGCGCAACCGCAGCGTGTTCTCGTTCAGTTTCGCGATCGAGGTGATGGTCATCGCCTGCCTCCTCAAACTTTGTGCACTTCCACCAGCTTGTCGCGCGTCGCCTGGTCGGCGATGCCGGTCGACTCGAGCTTCTGTTCGGTCTGAAACAACGCGATCGCCGCGACGGTCGCCGGCCCAAGCTCGCCGTCGATCTCGCCCAGGTAGTAGCCGAGGTTGGCGAGACGCTGCTGGAGACCGAGCGGATGGTCGCAGGGGCAGAGCGTGGAGAGCTGCACCTGGCGGATCCACGGATTCGGCAATCCCGGCTCCTCCAGCCACACCTTCAACTCCCCCTCGCGCGCCAACGGATCGACGAAGCACTCGATCTTGCCCGCGTCGTCCGTCGTCCCCTCCTGCTGCTTGCCGTCGACGGTCAGCTCGTACTTTTTGCCGGCGAACGCCTCGCCTTCTTCGTCCTGGACGAACAGCGTGACCTTGACCGGAACGCCGACGCGTTTGAAGACGTACGCCGCGCCGGCCGCACGCGCTTCTTCCTTCACGCGGAGCGGCATCACGGTGAGGCGATCTCCAGGCAGGAGAACCTCGCCGTTCTTGCGGGCGTCCTTCAGTTTCTGATTCGCCGCGTCGTTCCAGATGGTGTCCGGCAGATGGCCGTGACGCGCGGCGATGGAGACGATGCTGTCGCCGTGCGCGACCACGAAATCGCCGTCTCCGAGAGGGGTCGTTTCTTCCATAGAGGTGGGGGCAAGGTTACCGTAAGATGGGCGGAGCGATGCGCCTCTTTCTCCAGGACGGACCGGCACGTCTGCAGATCCTCTCCCGCAGCCACCTGCGCGAGTTCCGCGACGTCGGAGCGGCGCGCGATTTTCTCCGTCCGCTGCTCGCCCATCCCGGCAACGCGCACGCCGTCCGCACCGCGCTCGGCATCCCCGTGACGGCCGGCGATCTCGTCGAGCACCTCGCGGACCGGATGGTGCACGAGAACCTGCAGCTCATCTCCTGCGCCGACTCCTATCTCGCCTCCATCCTCGGCACGTTTACCGAGGCTTCTTCGACGGCGAGCACGCCGCCGCCCGAGTCGACGACGCCTCTCCAGGACGAAGAAGCCGCACAGGCGGAGCAGCAGCCCGGCAGCGACGAGAACCACTTCATCGAGATCGAGCTCGTCGACGAAGACGGCAAGCCGCTCGCCGGCGAGGCGTATCTCGTGGAGCTCCCCGACGGCTCGCAACGCACCGGCCGCACCGACGTGAACGGCAAGGCGCGCATCGACGGCATCGATCCCGGCACGGCGAAGGTGTCGTTCCCCGACTTCGACAAGAAGGTCTATGAGAAGGATTGAGGATTGAGGATTGAGAATTGAGAACGCAGAAGTGAGCGCGGGGCTTGAGCTCCGTTTTTCATCCTCAATCCTCAATCCTCAATCCTCAATCCCGTAGCGCCATGCCTTTTCACGACGTACAGCTGGGCGAGACGTTGATCGGCATCGCGGCGAAGAATCGCCTCGACAGCGCGGACACCGTGCTCGATCGCTCCGAGAACGCGGAGCTGAAGAAGGTGCGTCCGGACGTCGGCATCCTGAAGCAAGGTGACAAGGTCTTCGTCCCCAATCGCGAGATGCGGCAGGAAGCGTGCGCGATCGACTCGTCGCACAAGTTCGTGGCGAAGAAACCGAAAGCCTGGATCCGCATCGTGGCGCACGACGCGGACGGCAAGGTCGTCGGCAAGAGCTACGAGCTGCGCGTGTGGGGCAAGGTCGCGAGCGGCGCGATTCCGGCCGACGGCATTCTCGAGCTGCAGGTGCCGGTCGATGCGACGGACGGGATTCTCCTCATCACCATGGAAGACGGAACCATCGACCGTTGGGACCTCCGCCTCGGGTACATGGATCCGATCGCCGAAACGAGCGGCATCCAATCCCGCCTCAACAACCTCGGCTTTCCCTGCGGCGACCCGGACGGCGTGCTCGACGACGAGACGAAGGCGGCGATCCGCGCGTTCCAGGCTTACGTCGGCATCGAAGTGACCGGCGCGATCGACGATACGCTGCGCACGAAGCTCACGTCGTTCTACGACCCGGCGCAGGACGAGTCGTCGCAGAAGGCTTCGTCCTGATCATGACGAAATTCGCGTACATCCAGCTCACGAGCGCCCAGGGCACGGGCGGCGACAAGCTGCGGCCGGCGTCGTGGATCGAGGTGCAGCTCGTCGGCGAAGACGGCGCGCCGATCCCGAACGAGACCTACGCGATCACGCTGCCCGGCGGCAACGTAGTCAACGGCTCGCTCGATCGCGACGGGAAAGCGCGCGTGGAGCCGATCCCGCCCGGCACGTGCAAGGTGTCGTTCCCGAAGCTGGATCAGGACGCGTGGACGGCGGTCGAGACGGAGTCGTGAGCGTGAGGGATGCCGAGGCGGCGGTTCGGGAGTCTTACGAACAGGTTCCTTATCCCAGCGCGCTGCAACACTTCACCCATCCCGATCACCTCGCAACGCTCGCGCTGCTGCACGGCCTCTCGCCCGCGCCGCCGCAACGATGCCGCGTCCTGGAGCTCGGCTGCGCAGACGGCGGGAACCTCATCCCGATGGCGATCGAGTTGCCGGACAGCGAGTTCGTAGGAATCGATCTTTCGCCGAAGCAGATCGCATCCGGCGTCGCGCAGGTCGAAGCGTGGAAGCTGACGAACGTCAACTTAAGGACGATGTCGATCCTCGACGTCGGCGCCGACTTTGTCGCGTTCGACTTCATCATCTGCCACGGCGTGTTCTCGTGGGTGACCCCCGACGTGCAGCAGAAGATTCTCGACATCTGCCGCCGCCATCTCGCGCCGCAGGGCGTGGCGTACATCAGCTACAACACGTTCCCCGGCTGGCATCTGCGGCGGATGGTGCGGGACATGGTGCTCTTCCACACGGAGAACGTAGAGTCGCCGGACGAACGGTCCGCGCGCGCCTTCGAACTGGTGCGCTTCCTCGCCGGCACGACCGGCGACGCGAGCGATGCGCACGCGCTCTTCCTCCGCTCGACGCACGAGCACTTCGAGGAGTACGCCGACCGTCCGCACTATCTGATGCACGAGTATCTGGAGCAGACGAACGCGCCGTTGTACTTCCGCGAGTTTGCGTCGCTCGCCGCGTCGCACGAGCTGCAGTACGTCTGCGAGGCCGAGGCGCATGCGGCGGAGGCGGATAATCTGCCGGCGGCGATCGCGGCGAAGTTGCACACGTACACCGAGGATGCGATCGCGCTCGAGCAGTATGTGGATTTCGTGGTGAACCGTGCGTTCCGCCGCTCGCTCCTGACCCACGATTCTTCGCGCCTCGACCGAACGATGGTCGTGTCGCGCATGCGCCAGCTGCATGCCTCCACCACCACGCGCCCCGCCGAGGCCGGCGACGTCGATACGCGTCCCGGAGTCTCCGTGACGTTCCGCACCGAACGCGGAAAGACGTTCACGTCGACGCACCCGATCGCGAAACGCGTGCTGGCGTTCCTCGCATCGGTCGCACCGCGCGCCGCGTCGTTCGCGGAGATCTCCACGGCCGGCGGCGACGAAGCGGTCGTGGCCGATCTGCTCCACGCGCTTTTCTGGAGCGGCGTGCTCGATCTCCACCTCGCGCCGCCTGCGTGCGTGTCGACCGTCAGCGCTTTCCCCCGCGCGTCGCTCCTCGCCCGCCGCCAGGCCGACGCCGGCCTCTTCGTGACGAACCAACGCCGCCGCGTGCTGAAGCTCGACGATCCGTTCGCGCGCTTCATCCTGCGCCAACTCGACGGCACGCACGACCGCGCGTCGCTCGTTCGCTTGCTCGATCACGAGGCCGCATCCGCCCGCCTCGATCTCCGCGTGGACGACCAGCCGGTGCGCGACCCGATGCGGATCCCGTCCGTGCTGCAGGCGATCCTCGATCATCACCTCAAGAAGATGGCCGAGTACGCGTTGCTGGTCGCGTAGACTCCCTGCATGCGGCCGATCGTCTTCTTCGCTCTCACTCTGCTCGCTCCTGCGCTTCTTGCCGCGCCTCACGCCGTTCCCGTCGAGCCGACGAAGAACCTCGGCCGCGTGCTTCGAGGCAGCGCGCCGGTGAGCGACTTCGTGATCCGGAACGACGGCGACTCGCCGCTCACCATCGCGAACGTGACGCCGAGCTGCGCCTGCACGACTGCGACGTTCGACCCCGTCATCGCCGCCGGCTCGACCGGCACGATCCACGTGAAGCTCGACACGACCGAGCTCTCCGGCATGGTGTCGAAGGGACTGATGGTCTACACCAACGACGGCGGAGCCCCGCTCCCGCTCGTCGTGAAGGCTCAGATCCAGCCGCGCCTCGCCAGCCGCCCCGAATACATCGCCTATGCCGTGGTCCACGGCGACGCGCAATCCAATGCGCCGAAACGTCTCGTGCTCTACTCCAACGACGGCTCCCGCTTCCAGGTGCTCGCCGCGAAGAGCGACGTGGCGACGCAAACGGTGAAGTTCCACGAGGCCACGGAATCGGAACGCGAGCCGTCGATCGCCGGCAGCCAATGGATCCTCGACATCACCCTCGGCGACGAAACGCCTGTCGGGAGGATCAGCGGACGCATCACGGTGACGACCGACGACGCAAATCAGCCGACCGTGAGCGTGCCGGTGACGGGGAGCGTTCGGTAGAAGGTCCCACAGAGCCTGTTCGTCCGTGTCTTTCTGATCAACGCTTTCTCAGGAGACGCCGTGACAACCTATGACTCGTCTGTGATCGAAGAGTTCGCCGATAATCTCTATGAGCAGGCAGATCGTCTCGTGGCCGTGGCTACCGTGGCCGGCGGCTTGATCGGCTTCGCGATCGGCCTCGCCATCGGGAGCGTGACCCAGCTGCCGTCCGTCATCATTGGCTTGGTCGGCGCCGTGTTTGCCGGCGCGATCGCGTTGCAGATCGGGCGACAAAGGGCGTTTGCGCTGCGACTCCAAGCGCAGGTCGCGCTCTGTCAGGTGCAGATCGAGGCAAACACGCGCTTGTCGATAACGTTCGCAAATCGGAAGCCCTGAGTCCGATCCGTGCTGCCCTCATTCCGCGACCCGGCTACGCGCACGAACGTCATCGCCGCGCGCCGTGCGAGAACAGCGGAGTGTCGAACCAGACCCTTTCCATGTCTCTCGCCACAACGAATCGCCAGTCCGGCGTGAGCCCGAGGTGCGGCAGGAATTCCGGCCGTCGTTCGGCGAGATGTTGCAGCTCCATACGCCTCGTTCACTGCCCTACCCACCACCCGACGAACAGCATCCTGCTCGCGATCACCGCGGCGATCAGCGCCGCGACGATCATTACGCTGCGGCGGTTCGTCGTCTGCAGGCCGAGCGCGAGATTGGGCGTCACGAGCGCGGCCAGGCCGGCGAGCACCATCACGGGCGCGAAAGCGAGCATCGTCGGGTTGTAGCGGTCGCCGACTTTCAGGCCGCAGTTCACGAACAGGAACAGCAGGCCGATCACGATCGTCACGAGCGCGAACACGCGGACGTTGCGCCGCGCCACTTCGCGGGCTGTGAGCGGGCGGGCCGGCGTGGCGGCGGAAGTCACGCGGCGCAGCACGACGGGCGCGTCGCCGACGATGTGGCACTCGTGGGCGAAGCCGGTCTGCACCCACTTCAACATCGCGGTGGAGGTACCGAGGCGGAACGTGTACGAGTCGCGGGCGATGAAGGGGTTTTCGTCGAGGAGGATTGCGGCGCCGCTGCGGATGATCGTGCGGCCGGCCGGGCCGCCTTCCACTTCGAGCGGCCACGGGTGACCGCCGGCGGTCACGGTGCCGCGGAAATGCGCCATCCGTTAAGCAGTCACCGAGTGCAGCATGTTCACGACCTCGGACATCCCGGTCGGCTTGTGCAGATATCCCGCGATCTTCGGCAGCGGGCGTTCGGGGCGGGAGAGCACGGAGAGCACGATCATCGGCGGCGCGGAGTCGCCGGTCGAGATCACGTGATCGATCACGTCGTAGCCGCTGATCACCGGCAGGCGAAGATCGACGACCAGCGCGTCGTACGTGTCGGAGCGGAGCGACTGCAATGCGGCCTGGCCGTCGCCGGCGATTGTCACCGAGTAGCCGGCGTTCGTCATCTCCCGGCCGACGAGATACTGCGTCGCCTCGTCGTCTTCGACCAGCAACACGCGCTTGCGGGTGAGGCCGCGGACCGTCGAGAGAAGATGGCCGAGATCGAAAGGCTTGCGGATGGTGGCGTAGACGCAGCCGGCGTCGATGATCGACAGCCGCTGCTTGTCGGTGGTGGCGGTGAGGACGATGACGTTCTTGCGGCGCTGGACTTTCGAGAGATGCTCCAGCACCTCCTGACCGCTGACGACCGGCATCATGAGATCGAGCACGATCACGTCGAACTGGCGGGCCTCGATCGCGGTAAGGGCTTCGGAGCCGTCGATCGCTTCCACGCAGTTGAAGCCTTCGCGGGTCAGGATCGTCCGGAGCAGAAGTCGCACCGGCGCGTCGTTGTCTACGATGAGGGCGAAGGGCATGACAGTTATCTTAGTCCCGAAGGCGATGCTTGGATAGTCAGAGAAACCGCCCCATCTCATCGACGGATATGTGAATTTTGGAAAAGCTCACCCCGTTTGCCATGCGCTCGAGGATGCGGGTGGAGAGCTCGGGAAGGAGCGTCTGGGTGAGGATCTGATCGATCTCGCGCGCGCCGCTCTCCGGTTTGCAGCGCTCGGTCAGCGACTCGACGAGCCCTTGGTCGTAGGTGAGCTCGGCGGCGTGATTGTCCCGCACTCGCTCCTGAATCGACTTCAGCTTCAGCTCGACGATGCGCGCCACTTCGCGCTTGCGCAGCGGGAAGTACGGGACGACGACGAGCCGCGCGAGCAGCGCCGGACGGAAGTGCCGCAGCAGCGCCGGTCGTAGCGCCTCCACGACCGTCTGCGTGTCGCGCTTCCCCTTCGGATCGGCGCAGATTTCTTCGATGACCGAGGCGCCGGCGTTCGACGTCAGGAGGATGACCGTGTGCTTGAAGTCGACCGGCACGCCTTCGCCGTCCTCGAGCATGCCTTTGTCGAACACTTGATAGAAGAGGTCGACGACGTCCGGATGAGCCTTCTCGATCTCATCCAGTAGCACCGCGCTCCAAGGCTTCCGCCGCACGGCCTCGGTCAGCACGCCGCCTTTGCCGTAGCCGACATATCCCGGCGGCGCGCCTTTCAGCGTGGCGACGGAGTGCGCCTCCTGAAACTCCGACATGTTGAAGCTGATGAGATTGCGTTCGCCGCCGTACAGAAGGTCGGCGAGCGTGAGCGCGGTCTCAGTCTTGCCGACGCCGGTCGGCCCGACGAGGAGGAACACGCCCTTCGGTTTCGACGGATCTTCGAGCGACGCGCGGGACGTCGAGATGCGCCGGCTGATCGCGTCGAGCGCCTGCGGCTGGCCGACGATGCGCTCCGCCATCCGCTCTTTCAGCGTCATCACGCTGCGGATCTCGTCCGCCAGCATTCGGCCGACCGGGATACCGGTCCAGCCCGAGACGACGGACGCGACGACGCGCGCATCCACGGCGAGCGGCACCATCGGATCCTGCTGCTGGATGTCGTCGAGCTCCTGGCGCAACGCGGCGCCGTCGTCCGACGAAGCGCGGATCTGCTTCACGAGATCGAGCTCTTTCTTCCACCGAGTGCCGGTCTCGTCACGATCGGTCCGCAGCTGCGCGAGCTCTTTCTCCAACTCCTCGGCCGTCGCGCCGCGTCCCGGCTTATCCCCTTCCCGTTTCCGGATCTCCAGTTCGGCCTCGGCGATCCGAATGCGGCGGTCGAGATCTTCGATCGCCGCGGGCGTGCCTTCCTGCGCGAGCGCGACGCGGGCGGACGCGGTGTCGAGGACGCCGATCGCTTTGTCGGGAAGGCGTCGCTCGGCGAGATAGCGGTGCGACAACGCGACGGCGCTGCGCACGGCTTCGTCGAGGATCGTGACTTTGTGATGCTTCTCCAGATGGGGCGAGAGTCCGCGGAGCATGTCCAGCGCGCCTTCTTCATCCGGCTCGTCGACTTTCACGACCTGGAAGCGGCGCGTGAGTGCAGGATCCTTCTCGAAGTACTTCTTGTACTCGGACCACGTCGTGGCGGCGATCGTGCGCAATTCGCCGCGCGCGAGGGCGGGCTTGAGCAAATTGGCCGCATCCCCCTGCCCCGCCTGTCCGCCGGCCCCGATCATCGTGTGGGCCTCGTCGATGAAGAGCACGATCGGCGTCGAGGATCCCTTGACCTCATTGATGACCGATTTGAGCCGCTCCTCGAATTCGCCTTTGACGCCAGCGCCGGCCTGGAGCAACGCCAGATCGAGAATCCGGACGGACACATTGCGCAGCGGCTCGGGCACTTCGCCAGCGACGATGCGGAGCGCAAATCCTTCCGCGACGGCGGTCTTGCCGACGCCGGCATCGCCGACGAGGATGGGATTATTCTGCCGCCGGCGGGTGAGGATATCGATGACCTGCCGGATTTCCGAGTCGCGTCCGCGGATGGGATCGATCTTCCCGGCGCGAGCGTCGGCGGTGAGGTCGAACGTGAATTTGTCGAGCGCAGTGTTCTGTGCACGGGGCACTTCGGCGGGCGCACTCGTGCCCGCGGAAGTCGTGGACGACGTCGTGGGGCCGGTCGGCCGCGCGGTCTCCTCCGCGGACTCGCGCACGAGCTCGCGAATCGTCTCGTGGAGCGACTCGCGGTTGATCTTCGCCAGGATCGGACACGACTCATGGATCGTCGTCCGCAGCGAGTCTTCCTCGTAGAGCGCGAGCAGCAACGCGCCGGAGCGGATGGCCGCCGATTCGAGCGCGAGCGACGACTGCATCCAGCCGCCGCGCAGCAGCTGCAGGATCTGCGGCGACATCGCCGGGGTGCGGCTATTTCCCCGGTCGAACTTCTCGATCGACGCGTTCAACTGCCGTTGCAGCTCGCCGAGATCGACGCCGTAATAGCGGAAGATCGGTGCAAGATCGGTCGCAGGCAGATCGAGGAGCTTGAACAACAGATGCTCGACCTCGACGTTGTAATGCGTCTGCGAGACGCACAACGCCGCCGCCGTTTCCAACGCCCGTTTGCAGATCGGATTCAGTCTTCCGATGAGTGTGCGTAGTTCGCTGCTCATAGTGTTTTCGCTTCGCTCAAACAGTTACTGGTTGCTGGTTACTGGTAGAACCTGGTGTGCTGACTCGCCCGAATGCACACCAGGTTCTACCAGCAACCAGTAACCAGTAACTACTTCCCCATCAATCGCACCTGCGAGTCGTCCGTCGCGGTCGGTTTCGTCTTCAGCCATGTCGTCCAGCCCAGGAAAGCCCCCTCCGCCCGCCCAAGCCGCAGCTCGGGCACCTCGGCCGCGCGGAGCAGCAGGCGGATCGTGAAGCCGAGCTCTTCGCGGACGTAGTACCGGACAGCGGCCAGAAGCGGTTTGTGTGCCCGGCCGATCGGGAGGAACGACAGGAAGCGGTCGAACGAAAGCGCGCCGAGCACGATCTCGAAGCTCGCGGCCTGATCCCAGTACTTCGTCCCAAGCGTCGCGTTGACGCCGAGGCGGCGATTCATCCCGGTGCGGCCGATGCGTGTCCAGTCATCCGGCTCCACGTGCTGCCAGCGGCCGTGGAACTGCGAGATCTCCACCGGCACCTCGAAGTGATCCTCCAGGATGCGAATCAGGCCGACGGTCGAGCGGAAGCGATCGACGGCGAGGCCGGCGAACGGCAGCAGCGCGCGATCGGGCAGATCCATCCGGCCGCGCAGGTGCGCGGTGCCGAGGCCGAGGAACGCGTAGAGCACGTTCGCGACGCGCCCGTTTGCCGGCGCCTGCGAGTCGAGCGCGGGGCGGTACTTCTTCCGCGCCCGATAAAGCAGCGAGACGAGGCGGTGATTGAAGATGTCGAGGAAGTCGCGGAGCGCGGTGTCCTTGCGGAAGCTGCGCTCCATGATCAGTTCCGTGATCGCGGGCGGCAGCGGGCCGAGGACGCCGGCCAGGCCGAGGACGTTGACCGTCATCTCCGCCGGCTCGTCTTCCGTCGGCGGCTTGATCTCCTCCACGTCCGTCGGCGGATAGTCGAGGCGCACGCGATGGCGGAAGCGCACGAGCTCGCGCCGCGGATCGACGCCTTCCGCGGGCGGCGTGCGATCGGGGAACAGCTCCTCCAGCAGACGCACCGCCTGCAGGAAAGAGAAGCGGTGGCCTTCGCCGAAGAGGCCTTCGGCTACAGCACGATCTTGCCGCCAGCCATAGGTGGCCATCGCTTCCAATCCCCTTCCCGTCCGGTGCGGCGGACGACGAGTTGCGTGAACGAGTTCGTCGAGGCGTAGAGGCCGAAGAAGCGATGGAGCACGGCGCCGAGGAGGTACGCGCTGCTGCCGACGTACTGCCCTTCATCGAAAGCGATCGCCACCTCGGTGCCGCGGCAGAAGCCCTTCCAGCCGTCGTGGCCGAGGCGGCGGACGATCGATC
>Ga0213876_10001649_pt1 | contig 13615 bp, 11 predicted proteins | sample BarmaccomBMRX_R9_FD_160113 | JGI IMG/M metagenome (GOLD analysis project Ga0213876, IMG submission 160113) | Root-associated microbial communities from Barbacenia macrantha in rupestrian grasslands, the National Park of Serra do Cipo, Brazil - RX_R9 | ecosystem: Host-associated > Plants > Roots...
GAATAAGCTCGAGGCATAAGGGCTGGCCTCCTCACACCAGCCCTCAGCTTGAATCACAACACAGCCGCGTTGGGAATCCCCAATCGATTCAATCTAAGCTCAGCGTGCTCTAATGAATCGTGGCGGGCGGCTCGATGTCCGCCGCCGCGATCCGCGCCCTCCGCGCCGCCAGCGCGAAGAGGACGATCACCGCATAAGCCGCGGCCGGCACGGCATAAGCGGTGCTGCGGCCGGCGACGTCGGCGATGTGGCCGTAGAGCTGCGGCAGGAAGGCGCCGCCGACGATGGCGACGCAGAGCAGGCCGGAGGTGGAGGCGTGGCTGGCGGTCGAGCGCTCGAGCGCCAGGGTGAAGATGGTCGGGAACATGATCGAATTGAACAGGCCGACGGCGATGGCGGCATAGCCGGCGACCGGGCCTGCCGTACCCAGCGCGACGAGGCAGAGCGCGACGGCCACCGCGGCGGCGAAGGCGAGCAGGTTGGCGGCTGCCAGGCGCGTCAGGAGGGCGCTCCCGGCGAAGCGGCCGATCATCGCTCCGAGCCAGTAGAGCGAGACCAGCTCCGCCGCCTTTTCGAGCGGCATGGCGAAGACGCGCGGCTCGGCCAGGAAGAGGGCGAGCAGGCTGCCGATCGAGACCTCGGCGCCCACATAGAGGAAGATGGCGAGCGCGCCGAACAAGGCCCAGGAGGAGCGCAGCGCGCCCCAGGGCGAGGCGGCGACGGTCGCGCCGGGCGCGGCCGCCTCGATCCGGCGCCGCTGCGTCCAGATGAAAGCGATGAGCAGCGCCATCAGGCCGGCGACCACCAGGAAGGCGGTGTGGATGTGGCCGAGCGCCTCGGTCCGCGCCGCGGCGTCGACGGCGCCGCCCTTGTGCGCCGCGCCCTGGAGCATGATCCGCGCGCCCAGATAGGGGCCGATCACCGTGCCGAGCGAGTTGAACGCCTGGCTCAGCACCAGCCGGAAGTGGCTCTTCGCCGGGTCGCCGAGCGCGGCCGAGAGCGGATTGGCCGCGACCTGCAGCGCGGTGATGCCGCTCCCCAGCACGAACAGGCCGAACAGGACCAGGTTGTAGGTCTCCTCGAAGGTCGCGAGGAGGATGATCAGGCAGGCCGCCAGCATCGCCGCGAGCGACAGGAGGATGGTGCGGACGTGGCCGGCGCGCGTGAGCAGGGCCGCCGCGGGCAGCGACACGATGCCGTAGCTGATGAAGAAGGCGAACTGGGTGAGCAAGGCCTCGCGATTGTTGAGGCTGTAAATGCCCTTCACCGCCGCGATGAGCGGGTCGATGATCGAGGTGATGAAGCCCCAGGCGAAGAACAGGCTGGTGACCGTGATGAACGCGGCCGTCGCGCCGCCCGCCTTAGCCCGATCCATCCCGCTCCCTTTTCGCTTGTCTGGAGCGGGCTTAGGGGACAGGAGACCGGCCGGGCAAGGGGCCGATGCATGAAGCTTGAAGCGCGCCAGGTCGAGAAGCCGTGGGGGCGGACGCGCTTGCCGCCGCCGTTCGGCGATACCGGCGGGCGGCGCATCGGCGAGATCTGGTTCGAAGGCCCCGCGGATCTCCCCCTCCTCGCCAAGTACATCTTCACCGGCGAGAAGCTCTCCGTGCAGGTGCATCCCGACGATGCCGCGGCGCGGGCGCGCGGGCTGCCGCGCGGGAAGAGCGAATGCTGGTACATATTGGACGCCGAGCCCGATGCGGCGATCGGCCTCGGCCTTAGCGCGGAGACGCCCCGCGAGGCGCTCCGCGCCGCCGCCGCCGACGGCAGCATCGAGGGGCTGATGGACTGGGTGCCGGTCGCGGCCGGCGACTTCTTCTTCGTGCCGGCGGGGACGATCCACGCCATCGGCGCCGGCATCGCCCTCCTCGAGTTCCAGCAGGCGAGCGACGTCACCTACCGGCTCTACGATTACGGCCGGCCCCGCGCGCTGCACCTCGACGACGCCGTCGCCGTCGCCGCGGCGGGGCCGTACGTCCGGCGTCCGGATCCGCGGCCGCCGTCGTTGGTCGAGAGCCCGCCCTTCTCGCTGCTGCGCGCGACCGAGGCGCCGGTCCCGCTCGAGGACCGCCGCCGCTGGGTGCTGCCGGTCGAGGGCGAAGCGCGCGCCGGCGGCGAGACGGCCGGTCCGGGCGAATGTCTGGTCGTCGCGCCAGGCGTGCCGCTCGACCTAGGCGCCGGCGCGGTCGCCTTCGTCGGCGCCGAGTAGCCGGGCCGCCATCGCGACGGGGCCGAGCGGCCCTGCCTGGTCGCCGAGCGCAGGGGCGCAGACATAGGATTCGGGGTCGGGGATCGGCATGTAGCCGGCCATGCTGTCGATCAGCAGGCGGCCGATGCGCGGCAGCAGATGCGGCTGGCGTTCGATCACGCCGCCGCCGATCGCGATCCGCCCCGGCGCCGCGGCGCAGACGATGACGTGGCAAAGCTGGGCCAGCGCCTGCGCGACGCCGTCCCAGACGGGATCGTCAGGGCGGAGCGAGCCGACATCGCGGCCGCCGAGCCGGGCCCGGATGGCGGTGCCGGAGGCGAGTCCTTCGACGCAGGCGCCGTGGAACGGGCAGGCGCCGGGCCAGTCGTCGCCGGCGAGGCGCGGCACCCGCACGTGGCCGAGCTCGCCATGGAGGAATCCGCGCGGCGGGCGGCCGTCGACGATCAGGCCGACGCCGACGCCCGTCCCGACCGTCACATAGGCGAAATCCGCGAGGCCCCGCCCGGCGCCCCATCGCATCTCCGCGACGGCGGCGCCGTTGACGTCGGTGTCGAACGCCGCGGCGACGCCGAGGCTCGCGGCGAGCGGCCCGAGCACATCGGCGTCCCGCCAGCCTGGCTTGGTGGTCGAGGTGATGAAGCCGTAGGTGGGCGACGCGGGGTCGAGATCGACGGGGCCGAAGCTGGCGACGCCGAGCGCCTCCACGCCGTCCCAGCGCCGCAGCACCGCGGCCAGCGCATCCAGCGTTTCGTCCGGCCGCGTGGTCGGCACCCGCGCCTGGTCGATCACCGCGCGGCCCTGGGCGAGGGTCGCGACGCACTTGGTGCCGCCGAGCTCGACACCCGCGATCCTCGGTTCCCTGTGCGGCATTGCGGCGATGGCGGCCTCCCGTCGCCCTCTCTGCCGCCGCCGGCGCGGGAGATCAAACGGCAAGGAGCCGCCGGGGTCCACGCCCGGCGGCTTCCAGCAAAGCTTCGAAACGCAGGCCCGGCGGTTTAGCCGAGCGTCGTCGAGACGTTCGAGAAGGTCTTGTTGAGGCTGCCGCCCACGCCCTGCATGGCCGCAATCGCGGCGACGGCGATGAGCGCGGCGATCAGGCCATATTCGATGGCGGTGGCGCCTTTGTCGTTCTTGATGAGCTTGCGGATCGCGTTCATGGCGGGAAACCTTCCTGTTCTGGTCGTCGAACCTGGATTTACTAAGACCGCGCCGGTTAACTTTCGGTAACGGGAACGACGGTGCGAAGACGGCATGGCTGACGCCCTTGTCATTTGCCTCGCCAGCGCGCTTCGGGCAGGGCGCCGGGCCGGAAGCGCCCGCTGGAGACGCCGTTGACCCCGCTCTGGAACGCCAATCTCGTCGAGACCCGCGACAGCTTCGTCACCCATCTCGAATGCGCGATGACCGGCGAGCGGGTACCGGCGGACCGGCTCCACAACCTCTCGCCGGCGGGCTTTCCCCTGCTCGTGCGCTACGACCTCGCGGGCGCCGCCCGTCGCCTGACGCGCGAGGCGCTGGCGGCGCGGCCGCAGGACATCTGGCGCTATCGGGAGATCCTTCCGGTCCGGCGCGGCGAGGACATCGTCAGCCTCGGCGAGGGGCGGACGCCGCTGATCGCGCTCGAGGCGGGGCCGAACCTGCTCGTCAAGGACGAGGCGCGGCTGCCGACCGGCTCGTTCAAGGCGCGCGGCATCGCCCTGGCGGTGTCGATGGCCAAGGCGCTCGGCGTGACGCGCCTCGCCATGCCGACCAACGGCAATGCCGGCGCCGCGCTTTCGGCTTATGCGGCGCGCGCCGGGATCGAGGCGATCGCCTTCTGCCCCGCCGACACGCCGGAGACGAACATCCGGGAAATGTCCGCGCAGGGCGCGCGCGTGTACCGGGTGAACGGCCTGATCGACGAATGCGGGCGCATCGTCGGCGAGGGCGCGCGCGAGGGCCGGTGGTTCGACCTGTCGACGCTCAAGGAGCCGTACCGGATCGAGGGCAAGAAGACGATGGGGCTCGAGCTCGCCGAGCAGCTCGGCTGGGCGCTGCCCGACGTCGTCTTCTACCCGACCGGTGGCGGCACCGGCCTCATCGGCATGTGGAAGGCGTTCGGCGAGATGGAGGCGATGGGGCTGATCGGCAGCCAGCGCCCGCGCATGGTGGCGGTGCAGGCCGCCGGCTGCGCGCCCATAGTGAAGGCGTTCGACGAGCGCGCGGAGCATGCCGCGCGCTGGGAGGATGCGGCGACGCGGGCGGCGGGCATCCGCGTGCCGCGGGCGATCGGCGACTTCCTGATCCTGCGCGCGGTGCGCGAGAGCGGCGGCTTCGCCATGGCGGTGGCGGAGGAGGCGCTGCTCGAGGACACGGCGCGCTGCGCCCGGGAGGAGGGCCTGCTGCTCTGCCCCGAGGGCGGCGCGACGCTCGCGGCCTGGCGCGAGGCGGTGGCGCGCGGGCTGGTCGGCCGCGACGAGCGCGCCGTGCTGTTCAACTGCGCGAGCGGGCTCAAATATGAGCTGCCGGACCGGTCGGAGCCGCTGGACAAGGCCGGGCGGATCGATCTCGCCTCGCTCTAGGTCCCGTTCCCCCCGCGTAGCGGATGGGGAGGCCCCGGACACCTCACCGCGCCGTCACGCTCGACGAGGTCTTCCAGATGTCGATGCCGCCCTCCACCGCGTGGGCATCGATCGCGTCCAGCTCCTCCTGGGAGAAGTCAAGCCGGTGGAGCGCGCCGAGCGAATCGGCGAGCTGCGCCTCGGTGCGCGCCCCGACCAGGGCCGAGGTGACGCGGCGGTCGCGCAGCACCCAGGCGATCGCCATCTGGGCGAGCGTCTGCCCGCGCGCCGCGGCGATGTCGTGGAGGGCGCGGATGTGGCGGAGATTCCGCTCGGTGAGGAGATCGGGCGAAAAGGAGCCGGACTTCGCCGCCCGCGCGTCGTCGGGGACACCGTTCAGATATTTGGCGGTCAGCATCCCCTGCGCCAGCGGCGAGAAGGCGATGCAGCCGACGCCCAGCTCGTCGAGCGTATCGAGGAGGCCGCCCTCGACCCAGCGGTTGAGCATCGAATAGCTCGGCTGGTGGATGAGGAGCGGGACGCCCTCGCTGCGCAGGATCGCCGCCGCCGCGCGGGTCAGCTCGGGCGAGTAGGAGGAGATGCCGACGTAGAGCGCCTTGCCCTGCCGGTGGGCCTGGACGAGCGCGCCCATCGTCTCCTCGAGCGGCGTCGAGGGATCGACGCGGTGCGAATAGAAGATGTCGACATAGTCGAGGCCCATCCGCCTGAGGCTCCGGTCGAGGCTGGCGAGGAGGTATTTGCGGCTGCCGCCATTGCCGTAGGGGCCCGGCCACATGTCGTAGCCCGCCTTGGTCGAGACGATCAGCTCGTCGCGCCAGGGCCGGAAGTCGGCGGCCATCACGCGGCCGAAATTCTCCTCGGCCGAGCCGTAGGGCGGGCCGTAATTGTTGGCGAGGTCGAAATGGGTGACGCCGAGATCGAAGGCGCGGCGCAGGATCGCCCGCCCGGTCTCGAAGACGTCGGCGCCGCCGAAATTCTGCCACAGACCGAGCGAGATGGCCGGAAGGTCGAGCCCGCTTCGCCCGCAGCGGCGGTAGGGCATGCGGCCGTCATAACGGTCGGCGTCGGGGAGGAAATGCTGGGCGGTCATCGGCGGGTCCTGAACGAGGCGAAATCGGCGGGATGTTCCGGCGGGCGTGTCACTTCCCCCCGCCCCGGTACAGACGGTCGGCGGCGAGGGCGAGGAACATGTAGTTGGCCTCGCCGCCGCCCATGACATATTCGCGCTGCTGCCAGAAGAAGGGCCATTCCTTGAGCTCGGGCAGGTCGAACGACCAGGCCGGTCTCGCGCCAGCCGGAGAAGCCGGTGAATTGCGCGCCGAAAATTTTGGCCGTGTCCTCGCTCGCCGCGGGGGCCGCGCCGGAAAGCGCCATCAGAATGGCCGCGCCCGTCAGGGCAGCGAGTCGCCCGGCGATCCGGAGCTCGTACGCTTTGGCAGACAATGCCGCCCCTCCCCCGCGGCAAAGTCTGTTCCGCCCTTGGCGGGCATGTCAAGAATCGTCCGGCAAGCCGGAGCCCGTTCAGGAGCGGGCTGTGGCAACATACCGGTCGATCACCCGCTCCAGCAGCGTCAGCGGCACGTTCCCGCCCAGCACCAGCGCATCGTCGAACGTCCTGAGGTCGAAGCGGGGGCCGAGTGCGGCCTTGGCCTTGTCGCGCAGCCGGTTGATCTCGCTGTGCCCGACCTTGTAGCCGCAGGCCTGGCCGGGCCAGGCGCAATAGCGGTCGACCTCGCCCTGAACTTCCTCGTAGGTGGAGCCGTTGGTCTCGACGAACCACTGGATGGCGCGGGCGCGGGTCCAGCGCCTGGCGTGGATGCCGGTGTCGACGACGAGGCGGCAGGCCCGGAAGGCGAGCGACTGGAGGTAGCCGAGGCGGCCGACCGGATCGCCGTCGTAGACGCCGAGCTCGTCGGCGAGCTGCTCGGCATAGAGCGCCCAGCCTTCCGAATAGGCGTTGAAGGCGAGCAGCGAGCGGACCAGCGGGAGCTTGTAGGTGTACTCGCCCTGCCAGACGTGGCCGGGAATGCCTTCGTGATAGGTGAGGGTCGGCAGGGCGTGGCGCGGCCAGATCGAGGTGTCGCGCAGGTTGATGTAGTAATTGCCGGGCACCGATCCGTCGATCGTGCCGGCCGCCGCATAGCCGCCCGGCGCGCCGGCCTCGATGTCCGGCGGCACGCGCTTGATGACGAGGTTGCCGGGCACGAGCGTCGCGAAGGCGCGGGGAAGGCGGGTGCGGATGTCGGCGACGCGGCCGTTCAGATAATCGAGGATCTGCCTGCGGCCGGCGTCGGTGTTCGGGAACAGCGACCTGGGATCCTTGCCGAGCGCGGTCATGCGCGCGCCGACGCTGCCCTGCGTCAGCCCGAGCGAGCGCAGGATCGGCTCCATCCGCGCCTGCAGGGCGGCGAGCTCGGCCAGGCCCATGCGATGGACCTCGTCCGGCGTGCGCGTCGTCGTCGTGCCGGCGCGCAGGCACCAGGCGTAGAAGGCGTCGCCGTCCGGCAGCCTCCAGCAGCCGGCGCGATCGTCGGCGCGGGCGCGCTGGCGGGCGAGCTCGGCGAGCTGGCGGTCCATCGCCGGCGCGACCTCGGCCTCGGCGATCCGCGCCGCGCGCCCGGCGAAGTCGCCCGGCATCGCGGCCGTCCGCCGCGCCAGCGAGCCGACGATCCCCCAGTCGCCGATCGGCTTCGCCCGCGCTGCCTTCATCTGGCGCATCGTCTTGTCGAGCAGGAAGTCGGGAAGGATCACGCCGAGGCCGGCATCGTGGCGCAGCCGCTCGGTTTCACCGTCGAGCTGGCGCGCATAAGCGTGCATCCGCGCGAGATAGGCTTCGGCGTCGGCGGCCACGGCGATGGCGTGGTTGCTGTCGAGCAGGTCGGGCGTCTCGACGAACGCGCCGAGATTCTGCGCCACCGCATAAGGCGAGTTGCGGTAGGACAGGTTCTGGTTGAGCGTGACGACGTCGCCATAGGGAAAGCGGAAGCCTTCGGCCGCGGTGCGGTGCGCCGTCTCCGCCACCTCGAGGTCGAGCAGGGTCGATGGCGACAGGCGATTCCGTGGCACGGACCGCATGCGCGCGCGCCGTGCGGCGACCGCCGCGGCCTCACGCGCCTTGCCGGCGAGCGAACGGTCGGTGAGCCGCGCCTTGAGCGGCGCGCGCGGGCCCTTGTCGAGGCCGAGCGTGGTGGCGTTCTCCGGGTGATCGCGAAGCAGTTCCTCGGCGATCCCGGCGAGCATCGCCTCGCAGGCGGCGTCTCCCGAGGCAGGCGGCGCGGCGGCGGCGGGGAGCGCCGAGAGCGCGGCGCCGGAAGCCGTGGCGGCGAGGAACTGGCGTCGGTCGAGCATCGGGCGGCTCCGCAAGGTGGGGAAGGGGCGGCCTTCCTCCCACGTCGACCCATGCGGCGCAACGGGCGACAAAGCGCCTTGTCAGCCCCGGTTCAGCGCACTAGCCTTAGGCCGTCATGGCGATGAAAAGCCTTTCCTTCTCGACCCTTCCCGCGCGCGGCGGCGCCGCGCGCTGGTGGCGCTGGCCGGCCGATCCCGCCCGGGGCGCCCCCGCTTGCCTGCGCTGACGACCTAAGAGTCCTTAGCCAACGCAACCAAGGCCCGCCCCTCCGGCGGGCTTTTTCGTGTCTCCAGCCGAAAGCCGTATCCGATGATCATCGTCCTCAAGCCCGAAGCCAGCGCCGACGTCGCCCAGGAGCTGCTCGACCGCATCGCCGAGAAGGGCCTCAAGCCGCTCCACATGCCGGGTGCCGAGCGGGTCGTGCTCGGCGCCCTCGGCGACGAACGGGTGCTCGCCGAGCTCGCCCTCGAAAGCCATCCGATGGTCGAATCGCTGAAGCCGATCCTCGCCCCGTACAAGCTGGTCAGCCGCGAGATGCACCCCCACGATACGGTGGTGCGGCTCGGGCGGACGGCGATCGGCGGACGCGGCTTCACGGTCATCGCCGGCCCCTGCGCCGTCGAGACCGAAAGCCAGATGCGCAACACGATCGCCGCGACGAAGGCGGCCGGCGCCGACGCGATCCGCGCCGGCGCCTACAAGCCGCGGACCAGCCCCTACGCCTTCCAGGGCCACGGCATCGAGGGGCTCAAGATCCTGCGCGCCACCGGCGACGAATTCGGCCTCCCGGTCGTGACCGAGGTGATGGAGACCGCGGATGTCGAGGTCGTCGCCGAATATGCCGACGCGCTCCAGATCGGCGCCAGGAACATGCAGAATTACGCGCTGCTCCGCAGCGTCGGCCGCTCCGGTAAGCCGGTGGTGCTGAAGCGCGGCATGGCCGCCAAGGTCGAGGACCTGCTGCTCGCCGCCGAATATCTGCTCGCGGAAGGCAATGAGCAGGTGGTGCTGTGCGAGCGCGGTATCCGCACCTTCGAAACGGCGACGCGCAACACGCTCGACCTCAACGCCATTCCCTACATCAAGCAGAAGACCCACCTTCCGGTGCTGGTCGACCCCTCCCACGGCACCGGCATCCGCGACCTCGTCGCGCCGATGGCCCTCGCCGCGGCGGCGTGCGGGGCGGACGGCATTCTCGTCGAGGTGCACGAGGATCCCGCCGTCGCCTGGTCCGACGGCGCCCAGTCGCTCTACCCGCACCAGTTCGCGCAACTGATGGCGAATCTCGCGCCGATCTGCGCGGCGGTCGGCCGCCAGCTCGCCGCATGAGCGCGCCGATCCCGGCCGGCGGGACGGCGCGGGCGCTGACCCGCCGCCTGGACGCGGCACCCGACCGCCTCGCCCTTTACGCGGCGCTCTCCGACGGCGGCCGCCGCCGCGACACGATGCTGCTCGAGGCGCTGGCGGGGCCGAGCCTGATCCTCGACCAGGCGGCGGCGCGGATCGAATGCCGCGGCTTCGACGTGGTGCTGACCGCGCTCGGCACCGGCGGCCGCGCGGTGCTTGCGTCCGTCGCGCGCGGGCTGCCGCACCGGGTCCTGGAAGCGGCGGCGGACCGGCTCGTCCTGCGCTTCCCGCCGCCGCTGGGCGACGACGCCGAGGCGCGACTGCTGGCGCCCTCGCCGTTCGACGCGCTGCGGGCAGTGACCACGGCCTTGCGCTCCGACACGCCCGACGAGCCGTTCGCGCTCGCCTGCCTCGGCGTCATCGCCTTCGATCATGTCGACTTCCTCGAGGCACTGCCGGCGCCGGCCGAGGATCCGCTCGGCTTTCCCGACTATGTCTTCTGGCTCGCCGAATCGCTGGTCGTGTTCGAACAGGGACTGGCGCCGCGGCTGGTCTGCACCGGCTTCGCCGGCGAGGAGGAGGGCGCCAGGCACGCCCACTATGCCGCAGCCGAGCGGCTGGCCGCGCTGGCCGCGCGATGCGAGCAGGTCTCGCAAGTCCGTTCGTCCCGAGCGAAGTCGAGGGGCGCTGGCACGGCGGCGGAGCGGGCGCCCCTCGACTTCGCTCGCGACGAACGAGATGGGGGTCTTGCACTTGTCCCTCCACGGCCGGCACCGGTGGAGGCCGAAGCCGATCTCGACGATGCGGCCTACGGCGCGGTCGTGTCCCGGATGAAGGAGCATATTCTCGCCGGCGACGTCTACCAGATCGTGCCGTCGCGGACGTTCCGCGCACCCTGCCCCGACCCTCTCCTGGCCTTCGCCGCGGTCCGGCGTCTCGACCCGTCGCCCTACATGTTCTTCGTCGCCGCGCCGGACCATATCCTGTTCGGCGCCTCGCCCGAAACCTCGGTCCGGGTGCTGCGCGAGGAAGGATGGCCCGTCGTCGAGGTGAAACCGATCGCCGGCACCCGCCCGCGCGGCGCCGATGCCGACGACGACGACCGGATGGAGGCGGACCTCCGGCTCGACGGCAAGGAGATCGCCGAGCACATGATGCTGGTCGACCTTGCCCGCAACGACGTCGCGCGGGTGAGCGTCCCCGGCACCCGCCGCGTCGCCAGGCTGATGAGCGTCGAGCGCTACGCCCGGGTCATGCACCTCGTCTCGTCGGTGAAGGGGGTGCTCGGCATCGGCTACGATGCCTGCCACGCTTTGGCCGCCTGCCTCAACGTCGGCACCCTCTCCGGCGCGCCCAAGCTCAAGGCGACCGAGCTGCTGCGTCGGGCCGAGCGGACCCGGCGCGGCCCCTATGGCGGCGCGGTCGGCTGGCTGAACGGCGAGGGGGCGATGGACACCGGCGTCGTCATCCGCTCGGCGGTGGTCAAGGACGGCACCGCCTTCGTCCGCGCCGGAGCCGGCGTCGTCCACGACAGCGACCCCCGCAAGGAGGCGGACGAGACCCGGCGTAAGGCGTCGGCCGTGCTCTCCGCGATCGCCGCCGCGACCGCGGCGGGAGGTGCGGCATGAGCGGCGACGTCCTCCTCATCGACAATCTCGACAGCTTCACCTTCAACCTGGTCGAGGCGATCCAGCGGCTCGGCCGCAAGGTGCGGGTGCTGCGCAGCAGCGTCCCGGCGCACACGGCCCTCGCCGCCGCCGAAGAGAGCGGCGCGACCCTCCTCCTCTCCCCTGGCCCGGGCACGCCCGGGGATGCCGGCTGCTGCCTGGAGCTGATCGCCCTCGCCAAGGGCAAGGTGCCGCTCGCCGGCATCTGTCTCGGCCACCAGGCGATCGTGCTGGAGGCCGGCGGGACGGTCGAGCGCGCCCCCGAGCCGGTGCACGGCAAGGCGTCGATCGTCCATCACGACGGCATCGGCCCGTTCGAAGGCATCGAGGGACCGGTGCAGATCGGCCGCTACCATTCGCTGTGCACCCGCAACCTCCCGCCCCGCTTCCGAGTCCATGCCGAGGTCGACGGCATGGCGATGGCGATCAGCGATCCCCAGGCCCGGCAGGCGGGGCTCCAATTCCACCCGGAGTCGATCCTGACTCCCACGGGCAACGCTATCCTCGTGAATTTGCTGCGCATTTAGCCTTGGAGCGGAGTCCCGTCCGGGCTATGCACTTCCCATGTTCGCGACCCTTATGGCTCTCTCCGCCGCCGTGCCGGCCTCCGGTCCGCTGCCTCCGCGCAAGGCCTGGATAGTCGATTATGCCGAGACCTTCTGCACCGCGGTGCGCGAATATGGCGACGCGGATGCGCCCCTGGAGCTGGTCCTGCGTCCCTCGCCCAACGACAGCCTCCTGCAGCTCTTCGTGATCCGCAAGAGCGCCAATGCGACCGCGGAGCACGTTCCGGTGACGGTCGCTTTCGCGGGGCGGACGGTCAAAGCGACGGCGCTGGTCTATTCGGTTGAAAAGAGCGGCCGCAAGGTCGTTCTCACGAGCCTCGCACCCGGCGACGCAGCCGAAATCGGGCGCACCGGTGCGATCGGCCTGAAGGGCGGCCGCGGCATCGACTGGACGTTTGCGGTACCCGGCATCGACAAGGCGATGGCCGCTCTCGCCGCCTGCAATGCCGACCTGCGCGCCCATTGGAACATGGACGCGGGCCGCTCGGCGGCGATCAAGACCGACGCCAAGCCGCTCGCCCCCCTCGCCAGGTGGATCTCATCGAGCGACTATCCCGCCCAGGCGCTGCGGGAGCTGGATACGGGGCGGTCGCGCGTCTTCCTGCTCATCGACGAGCAGGGCAAGGTCCGCGACTGCCTTCTCGAGGAGACGAGCGGCAATGCCTCCCTCGATGCGATGACCTGCATTGCGCTCAGGGAGCGCGGAAAATTCCATCCCGCCCTGGACGCGTCGGGAAAGCCCGTGCGAAGCGTGTACGGCCAGGCGATTTCGTGGAGGATCGCGCCTTAGGCCGCTCGGACCGGGACCCTATTCGGCGGGTAGAGCCACCGGTTCGGGCCGGCGCGGCAGCATCGCCCTCAGGCGGGCCAAACGCCGCGTGATCGGCGCATGCTCGGCGGCCCACGCCGCATAGTCGCGGTAGGCCGGATCGGCCATCAGATGCCGCTCCTCGGTCCGCGCGCGCCAGTAATAGACCCCGTTCACCGCGCACAGCACGAAGGCGTTGCGGATCGAGTCGTGGATGTTGCCCGTCGTGACGAGGAACGGCAGGGTCGCGAGCCACCAGAAGAGGTTCTTCGACAGGTAGGCGGGGTGCTTGGTCCACGCATAGGGGCCGTGGGTCAGGATGCCGCGATGGGTGAGGTTGGAGAAGCGGGGGCCGAACGCCACCGTTGCCCAGGCGTAGATGCCCGTGAGGGCGACGAGGATCGCGCCCCAGATGCAGAGCAGGACAGGGTAGCCGTCGAGCCAGTGGCCCCAGCCGTCTTCCCCCAAAGTCGCGTAGCGGTAGTTGAGCGGGCCGTTGCCGCCCATCATGACGAAGGGCGGGTAGCAGATCAGGGCCGCCATCCAGCCGGCCGCATAGGGGTTGGCGGAGCGGATGTGCGCGTCGAGCGGCTTCATCGTGAAGACGTAGCCGACGGTGGCGAAGGTCGTGTCGAACATGAACATCGCCACGATCAGCCACTGGGTCAGGCGGACGACGTTCGTCGAGATCTCGGCGGCGCTGGGTGCGACGACGCCGAACCAGTTGCCCGGCACGATGGCGAGCATGAAGGCGAGGAAGAAGCCCTTGATCGTCCAGCAGCGCAGATGCTCGTACACGCCGTTCCGGTCGTACGGGCGGCCAAGCAGCAGATTGCCGAAATGCCAGGCACCGTCGTGCGGCGCCTTCAGCCGCCGGTCGATCCATAGCATGTACGGCACCGACGCGACCGCCAGCGGCAGCGCCGCCGCGGCGAAGATCCGCATCGAGAAGAGATAGGGGTCCTGCCAGTACCAGCGGCCCATGCAGTAGAGGAAGGCGATCGCCGCCCACGTCCCCCACAGCCCGGTCAGCTTGACGACGCTGAGCCGCGCGGAGTCCGCGAGCGGGCGCGGCGGCGAGTCCCAATCGAGGCCGTTGGCGGGGCTG
>Ga0213876_10001650_pt1 | contig 13609 bp, 8 predicted proteins | sample BarmaccomBMRX_R9_FD_160113 | JGI IMG/M metagenome (GOLD analysis project Ga0213876, IMG submission 160113) | Root-associated microbial communities from Barbacenia macrantha in rupestrian grasslands, the National Park of Serra do Cipo, Brazil - RX_R9 | ecosystem: Host-associated > Plants > Roots...
GCCACTCTCGCGATTCTGAGGCGACCTGGAAGTTACGAACAGCTCTTTGCGACGGGCCGTGAACTCATGGACGCTTTGGGGCAGATGCTGAAGGCTTCCGGAGTTCCGGCGCAAGTGATCGGCATAGCTCCGGTATTCGACGTCGTTTTCGCCGATGGGTCCATCAGGGATTACCGGGACACCTTGCGTGGGAACGCCGAGATGATGAAGCGCTTCAATTTGTTGCTTCGTGAGCGCGGCATATTGAAGGGTCACTCTAAATACTACGTCTCTCTCGCGCATACGCCCCAAGATGTCCAACAAACTATCGAGGCTTGGCGCTCGGCAATCGAGGAACTCGGAAGAGCTCACAACGCCAACAATTGAGGAGAAAGGTTATCGATCGGCTTTGTCTTACGTTTTCACTTTCGATGCTCTAAATCCTGCTCGCTCTTCGGCGCGACACCATGGCGCAGACAGAGAACGCCAGGAACTCGACCTTGATCGCCACGTTGCCGTTGACTGAAACGAGTAACGGGGAGTGGGTGTCATGTTCACGAGGTCGATGCCTGTGGGTGCCGCGGCGCTTTTCCTGTCCGCCTTGTCGCTCGGGCCTGCGCAAGCTGAGCGCGGCGAGGGCTTCCATGGTGGCGGCGGCGCATTTCACGGAGGCGGCGGCTCCTTTCATGGTGGGAGCGGCAGCGCCTTTCACAGTGGGGGAGGGGCGGCGTTTCACGCAGGTGGAATGGGCGGCTTTCACGGTGGAGTGAGTGCCTTTCGGAGTGGGCCCAACGCGTTTCGTGGTGGCACAACGGCTTTCGACCGGGGCGCGACGGTCAACCGCAGCCGTGCGTCGGTGAGCCCGTTCCAGGGGACGGTGCACGCATTCAACAGCGGAACACGGGCCGGCATTCGGGAGCCATTCCGCGGAGCCTGGGCGGGACATTTCTATCATTGGCACCGATACGCTTGGTGGGGCGACGACTTCTACGACGAGCCTTACTACGGCCCTTGCGTCTGGCGGCACAGATGGATTTGGAACGGGTTCCGCGAAGTCCGCGAGCGCGTCCGCATTTGCATTTAACATCGCTTGTCGAGCCGAGCTTGAGCGCGTGACGAACGGAGTTCTTACCCGCTCTTCTTCAAGAAACAGGGTTTTCGCGAAAAGGCGAACCCGCTCGCGGAACAGTGGCAGTCGCGCGTGTTCGCAGCTTGGCTTGCTGTTTTTTTGGGAGTCTGGATGGTGGAAGGGGTCGGCCAAGTTTCCCTAGCGGAGCCGCAACCTCTTCCCCAATTCGGCGTTGTCACGCTGTCATCTGCTATGCGGACAAACTCAAAAAGAGGAAAAATCTCATGCACAAGGCAATTCTGGCCATTACCTTGGCCACCGCGCTCACAGGCGTTGCTTTTGCCGAGACTGCGGCTCCCAAGTTCATCACGCCTCAGTCGAACGACTTCGTCAGCTCGCGTGTGGTCGGACTGGATGTCTACGATAATTCCAACCACGATATTGGGAAGATCCAGGACGTCGTCTTCGATCAGTCTATGGCCGTGAAAGGTTACATCCTCTCGGTCGGCGGATTTCTCGGCCTGGGAGAGCGTTACGTGGCCGTCGACCCCTCTTCGGTCGCCGTCAAATTCGACGATAACGACAAGAAGTGGCATGCGAACATGAACGCCACGAGTGATCAGCTGAAGTCGGCGCCTGAGTTCAAATACACGGGCCGCTGGAACAGCAGCAAGAGCTGACTTCGTCATCACCGGACATGGTCCGGTGATGTACGCCTTGCTCCGCACCCAATCCCCTCAGCCTACTGACGAAAAGGGCCGGCGATCATGATCGCCGGCCCTTTTCTACAAAGGCGACATCTCACCAGGTTTGTGTGTTGTACCAGCTATCAACATCCCGTTGGATTTGGTCTTTGGCTTGACCATAGCGTTCCTGGATTTTTCCTTCGAGCTGATCACGACGACCATTGATGACGTTGAGATCATCGTCTGTAAGCTTCCCCCACCGCTCCTTGATCTTGCCCTTCACCTGTTTCCAATTTCCTTCGACGCGGTTCCAATCCATTTCAGATCTCCCGGTAAAATGATGGCGGATGAACGCCCGCGCGCCCGCATGAGTTCCTGTAGCGGCTGAACGGCTAAGCAGTGCAGCTTGCGTCAGAAGGGAGCTCTGCCAACGAGGGCCAGCACGATCAGGATGATGAGGAGCAGGCCGAAGATCCCGGAAGGCCCATAGCCCCAGTCCGAACTGTAGCCCCAACCCGGGTAGGTGCCTATTCCCCCGAAGAGAAGAATAATCAGAATAATGATGAGAATAACGCTCATGATGTCCTCCCAGCGAAGCTGTTTAGCTGAATATCGTCAACGCGCGACTCGCAAAAAAGGATCCGAATCGGGTGAAAACTTTTGTTTGCTTGAACACCTCCTACCGTCCTTTTGCGGAACCGGCTCTGGTGACGCGACGTTCACCTTCGAGGAGAATTGGCATGTCCGAACGGCCTCCGACCCGAGAAACAGTGAGAGAAGCAAGACAAGGCGTTACCGGCCATAATGTACGAATCGTACTTCTCGTCGGCTGCGCTTTGGCGGTAATCGGCATGGGCCTTGCTTTCCTTTTGGTTGGCCATCAGTGAGGGGCGCGCACACGTTATTTCCCCTTTGAAAATCTTTGGGAAGGCGGAACCCTGCCGGTCGCCATACGTTGGGAGGCTGTCAGCTTCGGTTGCCCCTCATCGATGCTGGCAACGGAGAGCGCCTCGGACATCGTCCGAGGCGCTCTTTCTTTGTGGTGCTCTCATCGGTCCTGGCGGGCCGGCAAAGGGCGATCTTCTGCCTGGTGGCGAATCTCCTCTTCAAGCTCGTTCAGCCCATCTGCAGTCTCAGCGGGAATGTCGGGACGCGCGCGCTCCGCCGTAACGAAATCGTCCATGGCAAGCTGCGTCTCGTCTTCGGTACGCGACTCCTCGCCCGGTGCCTCGACCCGTTCGGGGTCACCTTCGCGAGGTTCCAACTTTGCCTCGCGGCCGAATGCATTTTCGGAGTCATTATGCTGCGGCTCTAGGGATCGAGCCTCTCCATAGGCACGCGTCTCGCGCTCTTCGGTTTCGTTTGCCTTGATCGTGTTCACGATGAGCCTCCGATTGCTTTCTGTTTGGACAACACGTCTTTGCTCCCGGCGTTCCTTTTGGAGCGATGCGTCGAAAGGGCTCGCGATGAGTTCGGTGGAACCGAGTTCCGCCGCCGCCGTTCATGCCATCGCGACTGGAGGATACCGAGCGACAAGGTTCAGCTCCGGTGATTGCCATACACGATGAACACGTGTGCGATCGCAGCTTTGCCGTCATGAGCAGTCTGCCTCGCGGTCTGGGGTGAAAAGCATGGGCGTGAATGGCCTCGCGATATCCAAAGTCGTTCCAACGGCTTCACTTTCAATTGGAGCCGAGGAACCCCGTGCCGCCGCCGAGGCGAGCGGCCTCGTCTATGTGGATGAGCAGGGGCCCGGCATCACGCGCAAGCGAAAAGGAAGCGCATTCGCCTATTACGCGCCGAACGGACGGCTCATTCGGGACACGGCCCTCCTGAGGCGCATTCGCTCGCTCGCCGTGCCACCCGCCTACGAGGATGTCTGGATATGCCCTGACCCCAACGGGCATATTCAGGCGACCGGCCGCGATGAGCGGGGCCGCAAGCAATATCGCTACCACCCGAACTGGCGTGCGCTTCGCGACGAGACGAAATACGAGCACGTCGTCGAATTCGGAAAGCTGTTGCCGCGAATCCGCCAGCATGTCGCCGCGGACATGAGGCGGCCCGGCTTGCCGCGGCGGAAAGTGTTGGCGACGGTCGTCAGCCTTCTGGAGAAGACTCTCATCCGCATCGGCAATGCCGATTACGCGAAGGAGAACAAGAGCTACGGCCTCACGACCTTGCGCAACCGGCACGTCGCCGTCAAGGGCACCGAGCTTCGTTTCGAGTTCAGGGGAAAGAGCGGCAAGCTGTGGCATCTTGCGGTGAAGGACCGGCGTGTGGCGCGGGTCGTGCGCGCTTGCCAGGATCTTCCCGGTCAGGACCTCTTTCAGTACCTCGAGGCCGATGGCAGCCGGCAGGCGGTAACCTCCTCGGATGTGAACGCGTATCTGCGCGAGATCACTGGACGTGAGATCACCGCCAAAGACTTCCGTACCTGGGCCGGGACGGTCCTTGCCGCCATGGCGCTCGCGGAATTTGCAAATTTCGACAGCGCGGCGGCTGCCAAACGAAATTTGAAAGCCGCAATCGAGCGCGTCGCCAAGCGCCTGGGCAACACCGTGACCATCTGCCGCAAATGCTACGTGCATCCGGCCATTCTCGACGCTTACCTCGATGGCGAGCTTCTGGTGAACTGGCAAAGAGAGGCCGAGGGCGAATTGCGCGACGAGCTCGGCTCGCTGGGTTCGGAGGAAGCGGCCGTGCTCGCCTTTCTGCGGCGGCGCCTTGCCTCCGAGACGCGCCGACGCCAAGCCGCTGAGCGAACAAAGGCGCGAGCCGCGGCAGACCGGAGGCGAAAGAATGGAGGGTCCGAGCTACGACGAGACTTGAGGCGTTCTCTTCGACAGGGCTCGAAGGAAAAGGGCGATGGATTGGCGCAAAGTATGCGAGGGGCCGCACCTCGACTTCAATGATGGGGCTAGCTCGATATTCCCGCATGGCACCGAGCCGAATTCGAGACGAAACCTGTCGCCTAGCGCTCCAAAGGTGGTGGGCTTTTCGAAGTCGGTTCCCAAATGTTAACACAAACCTCGTCGAGTTGTCCTCTTGTCTGGCTTGAGGAAGCGAGTTGGTTTGCATAATGAACCGAATATGATCTTGGCTTGGTCTCCACGAGATCGTATTGCCTCGAGCGGGAACCGAAACGTGAAACGCGCGTTACGTCCGGCTGAAATGGAGGGCGGATGAGGATTGGCGTTGAGCTGCTCGAAATTTTGCCCGTCGCCATCTACTTGACCGACGACAAGGGGCGGATCACTTACTTCAACAGCGCAGCCGCCGAGCTTTGGGGGGCTTCTCCGCGAATCGGTGAGGACCGGTGGTGTGGGTCCTGGCGCCTCTATTGGCCTGATGGCCGGCCCATGGCGCATGCGGAATGCCCGATGGCGGTGGCTCTGCGCGAAGGCCGCCCGGTGCGAGGAGAGGAGGCCATCCTCGAAAGGCCAGATGGCACTCGCATCCCGTTCGCACCTTTTCCGACCCCGTTGAAGGATTCCTCTGGGCGCGTCACCGGCGGCATCAATCTCCTCATGGATGTGAGCGCGCACCGGCACGCCGATATCGAGGCGGCGCGGCTCGCATCAATCGTCGAATCCTCGGACGACGCCATCGTGAGCAAGACCCTCACTGGCGAAATCAAGTCCTGGAACAGCGGGGCCGCCCGGATCTTCGGCTACACGCCAGAAGAAATGGTCGGTGAGCACATCTCGAAGATTATTCCGCCTGAGTTGCAGCAGGAGGAGGTGGAAATCCTCGCAAGACTCAGTCGGGGAGAACGGATCGACCACTACGAGACCGTTCGGGTCACGAAAACGGGCAGGCGCGTGCACGTCTCGCTCACGGTTTCGCCCTTGCGCGACAAGCGCGGCAACATTGTCGGAGCCTCAAAGGTCGCGCGCGACATCACACAGCGCAAGAACGCCGACCAATTGCAGCGCCTCCTTTTCGAGGAGCTCAATCATCGCGTGAAGAATACCTTGGCCACGGTTCAGGCCATCGCCAGCCAATCGCTTGTACACGCCAAAAGTCCCAAGAAATTCGTTTCGGGATTTAGCGGACGCATTCATGCCCTTGCTCGGGCTCACACCTTGCTTACCCAAAGCGCTTGGCAAGGCGCGGAAATCTCGGGCCTCATTCGCGATCAAGTGACCCTTGGCGCGCAGGAAGACCCTCGCATCTCCTATTCCGGTCCGTCCTTCTTTCTCGATCCGCAGACAGCGGTGAAACTCGCGCTCGTTTTGCACGAGCTGGGAACAAACGCCCGAAAGCACGGCGCCTTGGCAGTCCCGGAAGGAAAGCTTTCGGCGAGCTGGGACCTTAGCTTGAACGGAGCGCGCGAATTTCGGCTCGATTGGGTGGAGACCGGAGGGCCGAAAGCAGCACCTCCCTCTGAGCATGGTTTCGGCACGACGCTGATCGAGCAGACGGTGCGTTCTTGCGGCGGACAAATAACGGTTGATTACGCAGAAGAAGGCCTGCGCTGCCACATCACTCTGCCTTATGTGGAGCCGATCCAGATCGACACTTCACCTGGCATGTTTGCCACAGGGGGGTTGATGGCGAGCATTTCTGCTTCCCCGCTCACTTCCTCACCCGGTGAAAAGCGCATTCTGGTCATCGAGGACGAGGTCCTGTTGTCGATGGACATCGAAACGAGCCTTACCGACGCCGGTTATCACGTGGTCGGACCGGCGGGCACGATCGATGCCGCAAAAAAGCTCATCAGCAACGAAAATTGCGACGCCGCCTTGGTTGACGCCAATTTGGGCGGGCAATCTGTCGATGAGCTCGCCCTTTCGCTTGCGCGCCAAAACATCCCCTTTGCTTTCGTCACGGGCTACGGTCGTGACGCCCTGCCACAGGAATTCCGCGAGAACATGCTGCTTGGGAAGCCTTTCAGCCCGGATCAACTCCTGAGCGTAGTCTCGAGCCTGCTCGAGAAGAGAGCTTCAGCGGAAACACTTTAAATTCTTCGTCTCGCTCAACGCCGCCAGCGAAAAGGCAACCCTCATCAAGCTTGCGGCGCAAGCTCACCGGATCGTTCGGCAATCATCCGGCTTGGGGAAATGAAGATCGCCTGCAGCGCTTTTCTCTCCACCGGCTTCTGCAACACCGGGACATGGGCGAACCGTTTCTCGATGTTGTCCTCCGAATAGCCGGTGACGAAGGCAAACGGAACTTCTCGTGCCGCGAGCATCCCCGCGATCGGGTAGACCAGCTCACCCCCGATGTTCACATCGAGTATGGCACCATCGATCTCGCCGAAAACGGCGGCGCCCAGCCGATAATCCAAGTTGCCGAAAGGACCTAGGACCTCGAAGCCGATCTCATTTAGCGCCTCGGTCATCATGGATGCGACAAGCGGCTCGTCTTCGACGAGAAGAATGCGGGTCCCTTTGAGTAAGATCGGCGCATGCGGAGGCTTATCGGCGGTGGGTCTGGTTGCGGCGCCCCCCATCAGCAAGGTCAGGTTTCGCGGCCCAAAAGGCAACGAGAGCCGGCAATGCAATCCCTTCGGCAACCACATGAAATTGACATCGCCTTGGAGCTGCCGCTCGAACGCTGCCGTCACCGTCTTGATTCCATAGCCCAAGGATTTGGGCGCGGAGGGAGACGGGCCGCCCATTTCGATCCAGTCCAAGGCGAGCCGTCCGGATTCGAGGGACCAGGTGAGATCGACCTTTCCGGCGAGCGCGGAGAGGGCACCGTATTTTGCGGCATTCGTCGCAAGTTCGTGCAAGGCAAGTCCCACGCTCTGACCGATTGCCGCCGGCAGCACGATGTCGGGGCCGGAGGCCGTGATTTTTTCCCCGGTCTTGTTGCGATATGGGGCGAGTTCCTGCTCCACGATACTTTCAAGCTTTGCCCCTTCCCACCGCGAGCTCGCCAGCAGGGCGTGAGCGCGCGACAAGGCGCCGATGCGGCCCTCGATCGCGGCCACATAAGCGGCGAGGTTCTCGGCACGAGTGAGGCGCACGATCGCCTGCACGACCGCGAGCGCGTTCTTGGCGCGATGATCGACTTCCCGCGCGAGCAAGAGCTGGTGCTCCTGTGCCTTCTCCAAATCGGTCATGTCGACCGTTACTCCGCTCAGCCTCGTGATCGCGCCTGTCGAATCGCGCTCCGCGGCGGCAATGCCGATGCAGGAGCGGATCTCGGCTGAGGGGCGCCGCACTCGGAATTTCGCCTGCAAGATGGGTGCGTCGCTCGCCGCTTCGCGCAGCGTTTTTTGGAAAACCGGCAGATCTTCCTCAACGATCAAGGGAAGCACCGATTCCGGCGTGGCGCGGAAGCTTTTGGGGTCCACACCGAAGATCCGGCATTGCCCGTCGTCCCAAGTGCTGTGATCGGCGGAGAAATCCCAATCCCAGGACCCCATCTGGCCCGCGGCAAGCGCGAGGCTGCGAAGTTGCTCGCTCTGAATGAGGCGAGCATTCGCCGCCTCGAGTTCCGAAGTCCTTTCTGCGACGCGTTCCTCCAAGAGCCGGTTCAAAGTCTCGAGCTGCTTGGACTTCCTATACAGCTCGGCAAAGACTTTGATCTTGGCCCGCAGAACTTCCGGGACGACGGGAACCGGAACATAATCGACTGCGCCCATTTCATAGCCCCGAAGCGCATCCACTTCGGTCAAGAGCACCGCCGAAACAAATATGATCGCAGTTTGCCGGAAGCGGGGATGCTCGCGCACCATCCTCGCGAATTCGAAGCCGTCGAGCTCCGGCATGCAGACATCGACGAGGATCACTGCAATCTCGCTGGTCAGCAATCGCTCGAGCGCCTCGCGCGCGGAAGTCGCCTTGATCAGGTTTTCTCCAAGCCCGGAGAGGATGGCCTCGTAGCTCAGGAGCTTGGCCGGCTGATCATCCACAAGAAGAATGTTGACCGGCGCATTGGGATCCACGACTGAGTTCCCCCGCCTCAGCGATGAAGCCACATCCGCAGCGCCGAGAAGAGCTGCTCTGTGTTCACCGGCTTCGCCAAATAGTCGGACGCGCCCGCCTCGAGGCACTTCTCCCGATCACCTTTCATCGCTTTCGCGGTGAGCGAAATGATGGGCAGGCGTCGCATCTTCGGCCTCGACCGGATCTCGTGGATCGTTTGGTAGCCGTCCATCTCGGGCATCATGATGTCGATGAGCGCGATGGCGAGATCAGGCGTATCGTCGACGAGGCGGACCGCTTCGGCGCCTGTCGTCGCCGTGAGCACCTTCATGCCGCGTCTCTCGAGCAGGCTGCTGAGCGCGAAGATGTTGCGCGCGTCGTCGTCGACGAGCAAGACCGTGCGCCCGACGAGGTCGTCATCCGAGCGACTCAAGCGCTCGAGCATGCGCTGTTTTTCCGGCGGCAATTGCGCCGTGACGCGATGCATGAACAAAGCGGTCTCGTCGAGCAACCGCTCGGGCGATTCGACGCCCTTCACCACGATGCTTCTCGCCATCTGATGGAGCCGGGCATCCTCCTCGGCCGACAGCTCTCGGCCGGTGAAGACCACGACGGGAGTTGATCGCAGATCATCCTGCCCGCCGATCTGCTCCAATACCTCAAATCCCGTCATGTCTGGGAGCCTCAGATCGAGCACGACGCAATCGAAGGGCCGCTCCCGCATGGCCTCGAGAGCGGCGCCACCGGTCGACACGCTGACGATCTCGATGTCGTCATGGGCGAGCAACGTCCTGATGCTGAGCTGCTCGGCCGGATCGTCCTCGACCACCAGAAGGTTTCGACGGCGAGGCTTGGCGTATTCCTTGATGCGATCAAGAAGCTGGCCGAGTTCGGTCGGCGCGGTGGGCTTCGTGACAAAGGAAAAGGCGCCCCGCGACAAGCCATGCTGACGGTCCTCGTCGAGCGTCATGACGTGGACGGGGATGTGCCGCGTCAGCGGATCCTGTTTGAGTTGGCTCAGAACGGTCCAGCCGAGCATGTCTGGAAGGAAGATGTCGAGGGATATTGCCGTGGGTTGGTACTGCTTGGCAAGATCGATCGCATCGGCTCCTCGCATCGTGACGATTACCTTGAAGTCGTGCTCGCGAGCGATGTCGGCGGTGATCCTCGCATAATTCGGATCATCCTCCACGATGAGCAAAATAGCATCGCCCGGGTCGATCTCCATGCGATCGTCCGCGATGGCCTCGGCCGCAATTTCGGTCGACGGCAAGCTGGCGAGCGTGGATTTGAGCGCTTCGCGTTGCGAGGGCGTGAGGGCACGCGAGGGGCCAACCGGATCCACATATTTGATGGGCAAATACAAGGTGAAGCAGCTTCCCGAACCCGGCACGCTGCGCAAGTGGATTTCTCCGCCCAGGAGGTTGGCGAGCTCGCGGCTGATCGCAAGGCCAAGACCGGTGCCGCCATAACGGCGGCTCGTGCTGGCGTCAGCCTGCTGGAACGCTTCGAAAATGAGTTTCTGCTTCTCGGGCAAAATCCCGATACCGGTATCGCAGACCTCGAAGGCGACGACTTCCGGCGCTTGCCTGAGCACCGGATGATCGAGATTCCAACCCTCGAAGGCGGGCCGGACTCTGAGGTTCACATAACCCTTCTCGGTGAATTTGAAGGCGTTCGAGAGGAGGTTCTTCAACACCTGCTGCAACCGCTTGGAATCGGTAACGATGCTGTGCCCGAGCTCGGGCGAGACCTCGACGTTGAAACCGAGCTTGCGGTTCTCAGCCTCGTGGCGGAAGGGACGCGCGACGGTCTCGATGACGTTGGAGAAGAAGATTTCCTCGGCATCGACCGAGACCGTGCCGGACTCGATTTTCGAGAGATCGAGGATGTCGCTGATAAGGTTGAGAAGGTCCGTCCCCGCCCCATGGATGGTGCGGGCGAACTCGACCTGCTTGCCGGTCAGATTGCCGTCCGCGTTTTCCGAGAGCTGTTGGCCGAGAATGAGGATGCTATTGAGCGGCGTGCGCAACTCGTGCGACATGTTGGCGAGGAATTCCGATTTGTATTTCGAGGTGAGGGCAAGCTCGGAGGCTTTTTCCTCGAGCGCGCCTCGCGCCTGTTCGATCTCCTGGTTTTTTCTCTCCACTTCGACATTGCGTTCCGCGAGCTGCTGGGCCTTCTGCCCGAGCTGCTCGTTGGTCTGCTGCAACTCGACCTGTTGGGATTGCAACTCCGCCGCCAGCTGTTGGGACTGCTTGAGCAAGCTTTCCGTTTGCATCGATGCGGCGATGCTGTTCAGGACGATGCCGATGCTCGCCGTCAATTGCTCCAGGAACGTGATCTGCAACGTCGTAAAGGGAGCGATCGAGGCGAGCTCGATGACCGCTTTGACCCCGTTCTCGAAGAGCACCGGCAGGACGATCACGTTGCGCGGCGCGATCTTGAAGAGCGCCGAGCCGATCTGCAATGAATCGACCGGCAAATCCGAGACGAGAAGTCGCCGTTTGTCGTGCGCCGATTGGCCGATGAGTCCCTGGCCGACCGTAATCTCGATTGGATATTGCGAGTGCGCGTCCTCGGCGTAGGTCGCCACGAGCTGCAGCTTCGAGTCCTCCTCGTCGCTCATGCGGTATATGACGCCGAGCTGTGCGCTCACGAGTGGTGCGAGCTCGGTCAAGAGCAAACGCCCGACAGCCTCGAGGTCGCGCTGTCCCTGCAGCATGTTGGTGAATTTCGCGAGATTGGTCTTCAGCCAATCCTGTTCCGTATTGCGCTCGGTCGTGAGGCGCAAATTGCCGATCATCGTGTTGATGTTGTCCTTCAGCTCCGCGACTTCACCGCGGGCCTCGACCTGAATGGAACGTGTCAAATCACCTTTGGTGACGGCGGTGGCGACCTCGGCGATGGCGCGCACTTGCGTCGTGAGATTGGCGGCAAGCAGATTGACGTTGCCCGTCAAGTCTTTCCATGTCCCGGCTGCTCCCGGCACATTCGCCTGCCCGCCGAGGCGGCCCTCGACGCCGACTTCTCGCGCGACCGTGGTCACCTGATCGGCGAAGGTCGCAAGCGTGTCGGTCATGTTGTTGATCGTCTCGGCAAGCGCCGCGACCTCGCCCTTCGAGCGAACGGTGAGGTTTTGCTTGAGATCGCCGTTCGCCACCGCGGTGACGACCTTCACGATGCCGCGCACCTGTTCGGTGAGGTTGAGCGCCATCACGTTCACCGTGTCGGTGAGGTCCTTCCAGGTTCCGGCAACGCCGGGCACCTGGGCCTGCCCGCCGAGCTTCCCTTCGGTGCCCACCTCGCGCGCCACGCGCGTCACCTCCGACGCGAAGCCGTTGAGCTGGTCGACCATGGTGTTGATCGTGTCCTTGAGCTCAAGGATCTCGCCCTTCACGTCGACCGTGATCTTGCGCGAGAGGTCGCCTCGCGCCACCGCGGTCGTCACCTCGGCGATGTTGCGCACCTGCGTCGTGAGGTTGGCCGCAAGCAGGTTGACGTTGTCGGTGAGGTCCTTCCAGGTTCCGGCAACGCCCGGCACGACGGCTTGGCCGCCGAGCCTTCCTTCCGTGCCCACTTCGCGCGCCACGCGCGTCACCTCCGCCGCGAAGGAACGCAGCTGTTCCACCATTGTGTTCAGGGTTTCCTTGAGCAGCAGGATCTCGCCGCGCACGTCGACCGTGATCTTGCGCGAAAGGTCTCCCGTGGCGATCGCGGTTGCGACCTCGGCAATGTTGCGCACTTGCGCCGTCAGGTTGCCGGCCATGGAATTGACGTTGTCGGTAAGGTCCTTCCACGTGCCGGCGACGCCGGGCACTTGTGCCTGACCACCGAGCTTGCCCTCGGTGCCGACCTCGCGTGCCACGCGCGTCACCTCGGAGGCGAAGGCGTTGAGCTGATCCACCATCGTGTTGATCGTGTTCTTGAGCTCCAGGATCTCGCCTTTCACGTCGACCGTGATTTTGCGCGACAAATCACCTCTCGCGACGGCCGTCGTCACTTCGGCGATGTTGCGCACTTGGGCCGTGAGGTTGCCCGCCATTGAATTCACGCTATCAGTCAGGTCCTTCCACGTGCCGGCAACGCCCGGGACCTGCGCCTGGCCTCCCAAACGCCCTTCGGTGCCGACCTCGCGCGCCACGCGAGTCACCTCACCCGCGAAGCGATTGAGCTGATCCACCATCGTGTTCAGCGTTTCCTTCAGCTGAAGAATCTCGCCCCGCACGTCCACGGTGATCTTGCGCGACAAATCCCCCGTGGCGATGGCGGTCGCGACCTCGGCAATATTGCGGACCTGGGCCGTCAGATTGCCGGCCATCGAGTTCACGCTGTCCGTCAAATCCTTCCAGGTGCCGGCGACTCCCGAGACCTGCGCTTGCCCGCCAAGCTTGCCGTCCGTTCCCACTTCGCGCGCGACCCGCGTCACCTCGGCCGCGAAGGCGTTGAGCTGGTCCACCATCGTATTGATGGTTTCCTTGAGCTGCAGGATTTCGCCGCTCACATTGACCGTAATCTTCTTGGAAAGGTCGCCGCGCGCGACCGCCGTCGCCACCTCGGCGAGGTTGCGCACCTGCGCGGTCAAATTGCTCGCCATTGAATTGACGCTGTCGGTGAGGTCCTTCCAGGTGCCGGCGACGCCACGCACCATGGCTTGGCCACCGAGCTTGCCCTCCGTGCCGACCTCGCGCGCCACGCGCGTGACCTCGGAGGCGAAGGCATTGAGCTGATCGACGGTGGTGTTGATGGTCTCCTTGAGTTGGAGGATTTCGCCCCGCACGTCGACCGTGATCTTCTTCGAAAGGTCACCGTTCGCGATGGCCGTCGAGACCTCGGCAATATTGCGCACCTGCGCGGTCAAATTGCTCGCCATCGAATTGACGCTGTCGGTAAGGTCTTTCCACGTGCCGGCGACGCCGAGCACATTCGCCTGGCCGCCGAGGCGCCCTTCTGTCCCGACTTCGCGAGCGACACGCGTCACCTCGCCGCCGAAA
>Ga0213876_10001651_pt1 | contig 13606 bp, 14 predicted proteins | sample BarmaccomBMRX_R9_FD_160113 | JGI IMG/M metagenome (GOLD analysis project Ga0213876, IMG submission 160113) | Root-associated microbial communities from Barbacenia macrantha in rupestrian grasslands, the National Park of Serra do Cipo, Brazil - RX_R9 | ecosystem: Host-associated > Plants > Roots...
AAGAAGCGGGCCAGCGTCGCCGGCTCGCTGCCGTAGAGCGCCTCGACCGCCTCGCCGCCGCCGCCTTCGACCAGACGTCGCGCATGCGCGCGGTAGAAATCGCGGCGGCGCCAGAGGCCGGCGGCGGCCTCCTCATACGCATCGTGGAGCGACCCCCCACCGAAGTCGCGCCGACGGGTGAGGGCGAGGGCCGCTTCGGCGGCGTCGCCGATCGCCGGGCCGATGCCGAGGCCGAAGAAGCCGCCCCGCGCGCCGAGCTTCGCGACGCGGGCTCCGCCGATGCGCCAATAGCCGGCGAAATCGCCGCCGAGCGGCACCGCCGTGGAGGACGCCTCCTCGCTCTCGGTCTGCGCGTCTTCCCAGCCGCGCGCGGCGAGATAGGCGTCGATCGCGGCGCTGCCTTCCGTCGCCTCCGCCTCGACGCCGCGCGCATATCGGATATGCTCGACGACCAACCGCTGCGGGTCGAGCGGCAGACAGGTGAACAGGGCGCAGCGCTTGCCGCTGCCGAGGCTGGTGTCCGCTGCGACGGGCAGATCGAGCCGATGGGGCCTGGGCAGGCGGACGGTGCGGCTGACGGCATGCCGCCAGCCCAGCTCGAGCGTCGTCTGATGCGCCCAGCCGCGCGCGTCGATCGCGCCGACGCCGCCGAGCGTCTCCCCCCCGACGAGCAGCAGGCTATCGTCGCGCACGGCGACGATCTTCGCCTCGAGCCGCAGTTGCTCGGGCCGGAGGGTCTCGCGCAAGGCCTTATCGATCGCCCCCGCCTCGATCGCGTGGCAGCGCAGCCTGAGCTTGCGCGGACGCCCCGGCAGCAGCGCGTAACAGGCGTCCCAGCTGCACGTCGCGAGCGGCACGAGGAAGTCCCGCTCGGCGGCGCCGAGCATGGGCTCCAGCACGAGCAGGATGCCGGGTCCGCCGAGCGTCGGCGTTTCGGCGACGAGCAGCATCGGCACGTCCGGCCGGAGCCGCGCCATCGCGAGCGCGGCGAGGCTGCCGGCGAGACCGCCGCCGGCGATCAGCAGTCCGTGGTTGCGCCCCTTCGGCATAAGCAGCGGGGTTTAGCGTCCCCTCTCCTCACGCGCCATGGCTTGCGGGGCACGGACGGTCGACAGCCCCATTTCGGCACCCTTTTGCCGGCGACGGATATGCGCTAGGAACGGGCCGTGAACGGCGTGCGCAAGATCATCCATGTCGACATGGACGCCTTCTATGCGTCGGTCGAGCAGCGCGACCATCCTGAGCTCAGGGGCAAACCGCTGGCCGTGGGCGGCGGCGTGCGCGGCGTCGTCGCGGCGGCGAGCTACGAGGCCCGCCGCTTCGGGGTGCGTTCGGCGATGCCGGCGGTGACGGCGAAGCGGCTTTGCCGCGATCTCATCTTCGTCAAGCCGCGCTTCGACGCCTATCGCGCCGTCAGCCAGCAGATCCGCGCCATCTTCCTCGACTATACCCCGCACGTCGAGCCATTGAGCCTCGACGAGGCTTATCTCGACGTCACCGAGGATCTGAAGGGGATCGGCGTCGCCACCACGATCGCGGAGGAGATACGCGCGCGCATCCGCGCCGAGACGGGGCTGACCGCCTCGGCGGGGGTCTCCTACAACAAGTTCCTCGCGAAGCTCGCATCGGACCAGAAAAAGCCCGACGGCCTGTGCGTGGTGACGCCGGCGCGCGGCCCGGCCTTCGTCGAGGCGCTCCCCGTCGCCAGGTTCCACGGCGTCGGGCCGAAGACGGCCGAGAAGATGGCGCGCCTCGGGATCGAAACGGGCGCGGACCTGAAGGCGCGCAGCCTCGATTTCCTCGCCGCGCACTTCGGCAGCTCGGCGCTCTACTATTACGACCTCGCCCGCGGCATCTGCCATCGTCAGGTCAAGGCCGACCGACCCTACAAGTCCGTGAGCGCCGAGGACACGTTCCTCACCGACCTCGCCGAGCCGGAGGCGTTGCTGTCCGAGCTGGACCGGATTGGCCGCCACGTCTGGAGCCGCATCGAGGCCAAGGGCCTCGCGGGCCGCACGGTCAACCTCAAGGTCAAATATGCCGACTTCCAGATCGTCACCCGGGCCAAATCGCTCGACCGGCCGGTCCGCGATGTCGCCGAGTTCCTCGAGATGGGCGCCGCGCTGCTCCGCTCGCTGCTCCCGCCGGTGAAGGCGATCCGGCTGCTCGGCCTCGGCCTTTCCGGCCTCGGGGACGCCGAGCGGACCCGCGACGAGCGGGAGCTGGCCCTGCCGCTCTAGAGGCGTGTCACCTCACCCGCGCGGACCACGATCTCGTCCTGGGCGAAGCGGCGTTCGAGTTCGCCTCGATACGCAGCCCACCACGAGCGGTCGAGCGCGTCGACCATCACTTCCAGCACCACGATGTCGTCGCGCTCGCGTCCCTCGCCCTCCTCCCAGACGCCCTCCGCCGGGCTGCGGGTAAAGGCGGTGAGGCCGCCGAACCGCGCGACCAGCTCCTCGCGAACGCCGGCAAATGCCTCGCGGCCGAAGTCGCGGCCTTCATTGTCCGTCAGCGGAAGCAGGATCTCGACGAGCCAGCTCATTCGGCCGCCTCGGCCTGCGCTTCCGCCTCGGCCTGCTGGCGCGCCCACATTTCGGCGTAGAGCCCATTGCGGCGCAGGAGTTGCGCGTGGCTGCCGCGCTCGGCGACGCGGCCCTGGTCGAGGACGACGATCTGGTCGGCGTCGACGACGGTGGAGAGGCGGTGGGCGATGACGATGGCCGTGCGCCGGGAGGAGACTTCGCGCAGCGTCTCCTGGATCGCGGCTTCGGTGCGGCTGTCGAGGGCCGACGTGGCCTCGTCGAAGATCAGGATCGGCGGGTTCTTGAGCAAGGTGCGGGCGATGGCGACGCGCTGCTTCTCCCCGCCCGACAGCTTAAGGCCGCGTTCGCCGACCATGGCGCCGTAGCCGTCGGGAAGGCTGACGACGAAGTCGTGGATCGCCGCCCCCTTCGCCGCCGCCTCGATATCGGCCTGCGTGGCGCCGTCCTTGCCGTAGCCGATATTGTAGCCGATCGTGTCGTTGAACAGCACCGTATCCTGCGGGACGATGCCGATCGCCGCGCGGAGGGTCGCCTGCGTGACGTGCGCGATGTCCTGGCCATCGATGCAGATACGGCCCGACGTGGGGTCGTAGAAGCGAAAGAGGAGCCGCGAGAGGGTCGACTTACCGGCGCCGGAGGGTCCGACGACCGCGAGGGTGGTCCCCGCCGGAACCTCGAACGAGACGCCCTTCAATATCTCCCGCTCGGGATCGTAGCCGAAACGCACATCCTCGAACCGCACGCTCGCCGCCTCGATGCGGAGGGGCGCCGCGCCGGGCACGTCCGTGACTTCGGCCGGCGTGTCGACGAGACCGAACATCGCCTCCATGTCGATCAGCCCCTGGCGGATGGTGCGGTAGACCCAGCCGAGCATGTCGAGCGGGCGGAAGAGCTGGGCGAGGAAGGTGTTGACGAAGACGACGTCGCCCGTGGTGAAGCGGCCGTGGGACCAGCCCCAGACGGTATAGCCCATCGCGCCCGCCATCATCAGGTTCGTGATCAGCGACTGGCCGATGTTGAGCCAGGCGAGCGACACCTCATTGCGTACGGCGGCATCGGCGAACGCCCGCATGGCGGTGCCGTAACGGGCCGCCTCGCGATCCTCGGCGTTGAAATATTTGACCGTCTCGTAGTTGAGGAGCGAATCGACGGCGCGGGCGATCGCCTGGTTGTCGACCTCGTTCATCCGCCGCTGGAGGTGCGTTCGCCATTCCGTGACGACCCGCGTGAAGGCGATGTACGCGACGACCATCGCGAGCGTCGCGACGACCAGGCCGGGGCCGAACTTGACGCCGAAGATGATGCAGACCGCCGCCAGCTCGATCACCGTCGGGGCGATGTTGAAGAGGAGGAAGTAGAGCATCATGTCGATGCTCTTGGTGCCCCGCTCGACGATCTTGGTGAGCGCGCCGGTGCGCCGCTCGAGGTGGAAGCGCAACGACAGATCGTGGATGTGGCGGAACACCGTCTCGGCGAGGCGGCGGGCGGCGTCCTGGCCGACCCGCTCGAAGATGGCGTTCCTCAGATTCTCGAACAGGACGCCGCCGAAACGGGCGCCGGCATATGCGGCGACCAGCGCGACGGCGAGCCCGGCGGCGGCGGTGACGCCGTGCGACATCCGGTCGATCGCGGCCTTGTAGGCGAACGGCATGACGAGGGTCGCCGCCTTCGCCGCGAGCACGAGCAGCACCGCCACGATCACCCGCGCCCTGAGCGCCGGGGCATGGGCGGGCCACAGATAAGGCAGGAAGCGCCGCAGCGCCTTCCAGCCGGCGCGGGGGGTGGTGTCGGGATTCTCGAGCGGCCGCATCGTCGCCCTACGTAGGGATGCGGAGGACGGTTCCCAAGGAACGGCTGCGAAACGGCGGGAACAGGGGGACTTAACGGAGGTTTAGCTGGTCATGGGACCGGGCATCTTCCTGATCGCGATCATGGGCTGCGGCGAAGGACACGCGCCGTGCCAGACGGTGCGGACCCTCGAAACGCGCTACGAGACCCGCGCCGCCTGCACCGCCGCGACCGAAGCCGCGCTTTCAAGCGCGACCGACGTCGACGCGCCGGTGGTGGTGGCGCAGTGCGTCGCGGCCGGCGCCAGGCCGAACGTCGGTGCCGCCGACGTCAGGCTCCCCGCACCCGGACGCGCCAGCCTGCGCGTGAGCCCCTTGAGGAGCTGAGCCGCGCGCGGCGAAGCCGAGCGATCCTGCTTCCTGTGCGGCCGGCCGCTCGGCGCGCGCGTCGAGTGGCACCACCCCGTCCCGAAGAGCCGCGGCGGCCGGGAGACGGCGCCGGTCCATCCGATATGCCACCGTGCGATCCACCGCGCCCTGCCGAACGCTGCGCTGGCGAAGGATTTCGCGACCGCGGCGGCGCTGCGCATCCAGCCCGAACTCGCCCGGTTCATCGCCTGGGTCGCCGACAAGCCGCCGGACTTCCACGCGCCGACCCGCCGGCCGAGGCGCTGATCTCGACTCAGCCGGCGGGATTGTATTTCTTCAGGAAGGCCTCGAGGCGGTCGAAATAATCCTGGAGGTGGACGGGGTCATCAAGCCCGTGGCCTTCATTGTCGTACGCCACATATTCGAAGGGCTTGCCGGCTGCGGCGAGCGCCTTCGCATAGAGGGCCGACTGCTTGATGGGCACCCGCGTGTCCTCCTTGCCGTGGGCGAGGAAGATCGGGACCTTGAGCTTCTCGACCTGCGCGAGCGGCGAGATGTCCGCGGCGCCGGCATCGCCCTGCACCCGCTGCTTCCAATCCCGGGCCGCCTTGGCGCTGTGGAAGGAGTCCGCCGAGTAGCGCAGCTGGCGGCCGACGTCGCTGATCCCGGCGAGGCTCGCGGCGCAGCGATAGCGCTCCGGGTTGCGGGTGGCCGCCCACAACGCCGCATAGCCCCCGTAGGAGGCGCCGACCATGCAGACGCGCTTGGCATCGGCGATACCTTCTTTGGCCAGCCAGTCCATGCCGTCGTCGAGATCGTCCTGCATGGCCCGGCCCCACTGGCCGTTGCCCTTCTCCTCGAACACGCGGCCATAGCTCTCCGAGCCGCGATAATTGGGCTGCAGCACCGCATAGCCGCGATTGGCGAGGAACTGGACGTAAGGGTCGTAATCGCCGTTGTCGCGGACGCCGAACGGGCCACCGTGCGGCATGATCACCAACGGCAGCCCCTTCGGCGTCCGGCCAGGGGGCAGCGTCAGGTAGCCATGGATGATGAGGCCGTCGCGCGCCTGGTAGGAGACGGGCCTGGTCGCCGCCAGCACCTTGCCCTTCAGCCGGTCGTTGATGCCGGCCATCTTGTGCATCACGCCCTCGGCCGGGCTGAAATAATAATAAGCGCCGGGATCGTTGGCACCGGTGACGAGCACGATCAGCAGCGAATCGTCGCGGGTGCGCGAAACGATCCACGCCTCGCGGGGGCTGATCGCCTTGTCGAGCGCCGCCTGGATTTCCTTCATCTTCGGGTCGAACCATTCGACCCGGTCGCGCTCGTCCGTGTAGGTGACCGCCTCGACCTTGCTGCCGTCGGCGGACAGGAAATAGTCGCTGACGTCGTTGGTCTTGCTCTCGAAAACGAGGTCGCCGAGTGCCAAGGTCGCATAGTTGAACCGGTAGAGCGCGTCGCGGCCGGTCTTCTCGTCGGAAAGGATATAGCCCTCGTCCCCGTCCAGTGCGAAGCGGAGCAGGCCGAGCGAGGCCTTGCGATCGTCGTAGCGGGCACTGCCGGCGCGCCGGAAGCTCTCGCCTTCGCTGCGGCGGTAGACGAGCGACCATTTGCGGTCGCTATAGCCGACGCCGGCGCGGACCACGCCGCGGCCGTCGGCATACCAGTCCCAAACGTCGTCGCGCTGGTGGACGACCTCCTTCATCGCGCGGGTGGCGAGATCGACGCGGAAGACGGACGGGTAATCGTAGATCGTCCGCTGGATGGCGAGCAGCATCCAGGCGCCGTCGGGGTCGACGTAGAGGATGTCGTCGCCCTTGGCGCCCTCGTCGCGGTCGCCGACGAACCCGACCGTCTTCGTGGCCGCATCGAGCAGCATCAGGCGGGTGACGTAGATCTCGCCGCCTTCCCAGGGCTGGGTCTTGCCGATGCTGATCAGTGCCCGCGTCGGCCCGGCCCAGCGGAAGGAGACCAGCTCGGTATCCTTCGGCAGCGCGAACAGCTTGACGCCCTTTTCCCCGGTCGGGACCAGCGCCAGTGCCAGGCGCCCCGCGGCGGTGGTCCTCGCGAGGACCCACTTGCCGTCCGGCGAGAGCTTCGGACGCGAGAGCAGCGGCCGCGCCGCAAAATCGGCGCTGGGGATGAGCGGCACCGCCGCCTCGGCCTCGGGCGCCGCGACGGGAACGGGCGCCTGCGCGGCGGCCGCCGTTCCCGCGGCGCAACCGAGCGCCGCCGCTATCCAGTATCGCATATCCCGTGCCCCCGCGGCTGGCCTGTTTCCCGCCGCTCAGGATACAGCGAAGTTACGCCCTGCCAAGGCTTTAGACGAGACGGAGAGCGTTCACGGCGACAATGGCGGCGGTCGCCAGAAAGAGTGAGGCCGCGAGGATCCGCAGCGCCGTCATCGGCACCGCGCGGACGAATGCGTCGCCCCCGCCGGCGGCCGGGACGACCACCACGAGGGTACCGGCGAACGCTGCCGCGGCCACGGGAAACGCGGTGTCGTAATAGGCCGCCAGGGCGGCGACGACATATTGCGTCTTGTCGCCCCAGCCGGCGCGGGCGAACGCGACCAGCGAAGTGAGGAAGCCTCCGCCGCGCGGCTTGGGCGGCTTCGGCGCCTCCCCGATCAGGCCCGCCACTCCGGCAAAGCCGAGCGCGACGGCGAGAAGCAAGGCGGCGGCGCCTGCCGTCACCTCGCGCCGCAGCGCCATACCGGCATAGGCGGCGACGAGGCTGTTCGCTGCCGCCGTGAGCGCGAGGGCGCTAAGGATCGTGACGGTGCCGTAACGCTCGCGCAGCATCGCTCCGACCCGCTGGCTCTTGTCGGCCCAGCCGCCGAGCAGGGCGGCGGCGAAGGCGGTGACGAGCGGCTCCAACTCAGCCGCAGAGGCGAACGGAGACCGAGGCGAGCATCGCCTGCGTCGCCTCCTCGTCGAGCCGCTCGCAGCCGATCGCATCCCGCAGCCGGGCGAGGTAGAGCGAAGGCGGGCAGGCGCCGGCGTCGCGGGCGGCGCGGCCAAGCGCCTCGGCAAGCCGCGCGACCGGGGTCAGGCCGTACGCGGCGGCCAGGGTGCGGATCGTCTCCGCCTGGTCCTGCATCGCGGCGGCGCCGCAGCGGTGGATGCAGTCCTGCAGGGTGGCGAGCCGCTCGCACAGCTCCGCCCGCACCAGCAACATTCCCTCGTCCGCCGGCTGCATCGGCCGTCTCCTCGCTTTGCGGAAGCGACGATGCGCGCTTATGGTTACCGAAGCGTTAAACCGGCGCCGCCTTGACAGGGCGGGCCTTTCACGGCACAGGCGGCGGCGCATGACGGGCGGCGGATGGCCGCCCTTACTTTTTGCAACACCCCAGTTTTTGAGAGGCTGTCATGGCCAAGCCGACCACCGTCAAGATCAAGCTCGTCAGCACCGCCGACACCGGCTTCTTCTACGTGACCAAGAAGAATCCGCGGAACATCACCGAGAAGATGACCTTCCGCAAGTACGATCCCGTGGCGCGCAAGCACGTCGACTTCAAGGAAGCCAAGATCAAGTAAGGCGTCGCGGCTCCGGCCGCGTGCCGCTTCGGCCTCCCTGCAAGCGCCCCGCCGCGAGGTTGGGGCGCTTTTTGGCGTGCGCCGAATTTCCCTCTCCCCTTGAGGGGGAGGGAGTCTAGGCAGGCGCGTTCGCCGCGAACGGACGCAGCTGGTCGGCCAGCGCCTTCTGGAAGGCCGGACGCGATTCGCAGCGCGCCACGTAGGCGGAGAGCGTCGGACGGCCCTCGATCAGGCCGCACGTGTCGCCGATGCGCAGCACGCTGGTCATCATGAGGTCGCCGACGGTGAAGCCGCCTTCCTCGAGGAACGGCTTCTCGCCGAGCCGCTCGGCGAGCTGATCCAGCCGTCGCTCGGCCATTTCCAGCGCGCTCGGCCGACGCAGCTTCGCCCATTCCTCGTCCTTGTAGAAGCCGAGGATGAGGGCGATCTGCTGGACGTGGGGCTCGATGCTGTTCAGCGCCGCGAACACCCACTGCACCGCCTTCGCCCGGGCCGCGCCGTCATGCGGCATCAGCGTCTCGGACCGTGCCGCGATGCGCAGCACGATGGCCCCGGATTCGAACAGCCGGAGCCCGTCTTCCTCATAAGCCGGCACCTGTCCGAACGGCTGGATCTCCCGATACTGCGCGCTCGCCTGGTCCTCGCCGAGGCCGATCAGCACCTCCTCGTAGGGCTGCCCCGCTTCCTCGAGCGCCCAGCGCACCCTGAGGTCGCGCACCAGCCCCTGCGCGAAGGGCGGCACCCATTTGAAAGCGTAGACGCGGATCATCGCTGCTCCTCCCCTCCCTGCTCCAGCCGGTCGGCAAGCGCATCGAGCAGGGCCGCCCAGCCGCGTGCGATCTGCTCCGCGCTGACCGGGGCATCCGGCGCGCGGGTTTGCGTCAGCGTGAGCGTGCAGCCCTCCTCGGCCGCCGCCACGGCCACGGTGACCCGCTCCTCGCGCTCGGAATAGAGCGGTACGGCGAGGGTGAAGACGAGCCGCTCCGGCCGCTCGATCGCCTCGTAACGGCCGGTGTGGAGCACCTCCTCCTCGCCGCGCCGTTCGACGATTTCGTAACGGCCCCCGACATCGGGGTGGACCTCGCTGCGGATCAGCGCGCCCTCCGCCGTGCGAAACAGCCAGTCCCCGACCGTCGCCGGATCGAGCCACGCGTCGAAGACGGCTTCGGCGGGGGCGGCGAAGCGGCGCGTGACGCGCACCTCGGCCTCGTCCTCGGTCTCAGGCTCCACCGGACGCGGCGCGGCGAGCAAGGCGCGCACGGCCTCGACGAAGCGAACGACCGAGATCGGCTTCGATACGTAGCCCTCCGCGCCGGCCTCGCGGATGCGCTCCTCGTCGCCTTTGGCGGCATAGGCGGTCACCGCCATGATGGGCACGCCGCGCAGCTCGGCGTCGGCCTTCAGCTGCTCGATCAGCTCAAGCCCGCTGATATGCGGCATCTGGATGTCCATGACGATGAGGTCCGGCCCGAAGGCACGGGCGCGCGCGACCGCCTCGCGGCCGTCGCGGACCGGCTCCGCCTCGTAGCGGTGGGCGCGGAGCAGGTCGCAGAACAGCTTCAGGTTGAGCTCGTTGTCCTCGACAACCAGGATTTTTTGTCCCACCGGCGCTCCTCTAGAAGATGCTCAAGGATCGCACAAACCGCCCCGACCCGGAAGCACTCGCGCTGTCGGCGCTCGGCTGGGTGCTGGCCGACGACGGCCGCGCGCAGCGCCTGCTCGCGCTGACCGGCCTCACCCCCGACGACCTGCGGGGGCGACTGGCGCAGGCGAGCGTGCAGGCGGCGATCCTCGGCTTCCTCGAAGCGCACGAGCCGGACCTCGTCGCCTGCGCCGAAGCGCTGGACGTCGCGCCGTCGCAGCTGGTCGACGCGCGACGGGAGCTGGAGCGGTGAGCCGCCCATTGCTCATTACCGATTGCGACGAGGTGCTGCTGCACATGATCTCGCATTTCGCCGACTGGGTGGCGGAGGCGCACGATCTGTCCTTCGACCTCACCGCGCCGGGCTTCCGCAACGCTTTGCTGACGAAGCAGGGCGAGCCGGTGCCGGCGGAGCAGGTCTGGCCGCTGCTCGACGGCTTCCTGGTGACCGAGATGCACCGGCAGAACGTCGTCCCAGGGGCCGTCGAGGCGCTGCGCAGGATCGGCGAGGTCGCCGAAATCGTCATCCTCACCAACATCGGCGACGAATTCGAGGCGGCGCGGGTCGAGCAGCTCGAGCGCTTCGAGATCCGCCACCGCGTGCTCTGCAACCGCGGCGGCAAGGGCCCGCCGGTCGCCGAGCTGGTGGCCGAGATGCGCCCGTCGGCGACGGTGTTCGTCGACGACCTGCCGGTGCACCATGAATCGGTGGCGGGGCACGCGCCGGACGTGTGGCGCCTGCACATGATCGCCGAGCCGCGCCTCGCCGCCCACACCCCGCCCGCGCCCCACGCCCACGCGCGGATCGACATGTGGGACGAGGCGGTGCCGTGGGTCTTGGCGCGGCTCGGGCAGGGCCCGGCGCCGCGAGGCTGACGATGCGGCTCACCTTCACCAAGCGCGGCGGCAAGCATGACGATCTCGCGATCAATCGGGAGGGGCAAACGATCGAGACGATCCGCTGCCCCAAGCAGGGCATCATCCCGCACGACATGATCCATTATGCGGTGGAGAGCAGCCTCGCCCACCGCGGTTTCTTCACCTTGATCGCCGAAGGGAAAGGCGCAGGCTATGCGACCAAGGGCGGCGACAGCGAGGAAGCGATCGAACGGCTGGTCGAGACCTTCCAGGCCGAGATGTGGGGAGGCCGGGTTCCCGCCGCCGAGCTCCTCGCCACCTACGAGCATGCCTGCGGCGCCCGGGGCCATGGCGCCGTCCCGATCTCGCCCGCGGACGTCGAGGCGGTGCGCGCGCGGCTGGACGAGCTCACCGAACGCTGGTCGAAGGTCCCGCTGAACGGCTCCCTCACCCTCAAGCTTCGAGGCGCTTGACCGGCGGCCCCGGCCGCTGCACCGGCGGCGGCGCGAACCTAGCGGACGGAGGGGCGAGATGAAGAAGGGCTGGCGGATCGGAGCGGCGGCGGCGCTGCTGGCGGGCAGTGCGGCGCAGGCGGCGCTGCCGCAGGACCAGAAGGCGCACGAGGCCGCGCTCGACGCCGGCATCAGCAGCGCCGACCAGATGGCCTGGCTGAAGACGATGACGTCGGCGCCGAACAATGTCGGCTCGCCTCACGACAAGGCCAATGCCGAGTTCATCCTCGCCCGCTTCCGGGAATTCGGCTGGGACGCCCATCTCGAAAGCTTCCAGGTCCTCTACCCGACGCCGATCTCGACGACCGTCGAGATGGTGGCGCCGGAGCGGGTACGGCTCGGCGGGCAGGAGCCGCCGGTGCCGGGCGACGCCACGTCGTCGAACACCGCCACCGCCCTCCCGCCTTACGTCGCCTATCAGGGCGACGGCGACGTCACGGCGCCATTGGTCTACGTCAATTACGGCATGCCGGCCGACTATGACGCGCTCGCCCGTCGCGGCATCGACGTCAAAGGCAAGATCGTCATCGCCCGCTACGGCGTCGGCTGGCGCGGGCTCAAGCCCAAGCTCGCGCAGGATCACGGCGCGATCGGCTGCATCATCTATTCCGACCCCGCCGACGACGGCTACGGCTCCGGCGATCCCTATCCCAAGGGCCCGACCCGGCCCCCCCGGGGAGTCCAGCGGGGATCCGTCCAGGAACTGCCGATCCGCCCGGGGGACCCGCTGACACCGGACGTCGGGGCGACGGCGGATGCCAGGCGGCTGACCCGCGCCGAGGCCGAGACGATCCTGAGAATCCCCGTGTTACCAATGAGTTACGGCGACGCTCAGCAGCTCCTCGCCCGGCTGGACGGGCCGGTGGCGCCGGGCAGCTGGCGCGGCGGACTCCCGATCACCTACCATTTCGGCGGGACCGGGGCGGTCCGGGTCCACCTCGCCGTCAAGTCAGACTGGTCGATGAAGACCATCTACGACGTCATCGCCATGCTGCCGGGCAGCCGCTACCCCGACCAATGGGTGATCCGCGGCAACCACCATGACGGCTGGGTGTTCGGCGCCGAGGACCCGCTCTCCGGCAACGTCGCCATGCTGTCCGAAGCGAAGGGCCTGGGCGCGCTCTACAAGTCCGGCTGGCGGCCGGCGCGGACCATCGTCTACGCGAGCTGGGACGGCGAGGAGCCGGGCCTGCTCGGCTCGACCGAATGGGCCGAGGCGCACCAGGCCGAATTGAAGCGCAAGGCCGTCATCTACATCAACACCGACGGCAACGGCCGCGGCAATCTCGAGGCGCAGGGCAGCCACGCCTTCCAGCACCTCGTCAACGCCGTCGCCGGCGACGTGCGCGATCCGGAAAGCGGCGCGACCGGCGCCCAGCGGCTCCGCGCCAAGGTGCTGAGCCGCGCCTACGAATATGGCGACCGGGACGAGGAAGTGGGGGCCGCGGAAGGCGGCCAGGACGTGCCGATCGGCCCGCTCGGGTCGGGCTCCGACTATACCGCCTTCATGCACCATCTCGGCATCCCCTCGCTCAACATCGGCTATGGCGGCGAGGCGGAGAGCGGCGGCGTCTATCACTCGATCTACGACAGCTACGACCATTTCACCCGCTTCGACGATCCGGGGCTGAAATACGGCGCCGCGCTGGCGCAGACGGTGGGGCGGCTCGTCCTCAGGATCGCCGACGCCGACACCGTGCCCTATCGCTTCGCCGACTTCGCCAACACCGTCGACCGCTACCTGCACGAGGTGAAGACGCTCGCGGAGAATCGCCGCACCCAGGATCGCCTCCGCGAGCGGATGATGCGCGCCGGAGACTTCAAGGTCGCGATGGACCCCCTGAAGCCGGTCGGTCCGCCCGAGGCGGTCGCTCCGACTCCCTATGTGGAGCTGGCCGTTCTGGAGAACGCCGTCGACCGGCTGAAGGCGAGCGCCAACGCCTATGACGCGGCTTATGCCGACAAATCGTCGGGTCTGACGGCGGAGCGGCGCGACCGGCTGAACGGGATGCTGCGCGACATCGACCAGCTGCTGCTGGCGCCGCAGGGCCTGCCCTTCCGCCCCTGGTACCGCAACCTCGTCACCGCGCCGGGCCGCTTCACCGGCTATGGCGCCAAGACCTTGCCGGGCGTGCGCGAGGCGATCGAGGAGCGCCGCTTCGCCGACGCGGCGACCTACGCCAAGCTCACCGCCGCCGCGCTTGACGCCTATTCCGCCCGCCTCGACGCGGCGCGGCGCCTGCTGGAGGAAAAATGACGCAGAAGACCGTCTTCATCACCGGCGCCACCGCCGGCATCGGCGCCGCGACCGCCCGCCGCTTCGCCCGGGAGGGATGGAAGGTGATCGGCA
>Ga0213876_10001652_pt1 | contig 13605 bp, 12 predicted proteins | sample BarmaccomBMRX_R9_FD_160113 | JGI IMG/M metagenome (GOLD analysis project Ga0213876, IMG submission 160113) | Root-associated microbial communities from Barbacenia macrantha in rupestrian grasslands, the National Park of Serra do Cipo, Brazil - RX_R9 | ecosystem: Host-associated > Plants > Roots...
ACGCTCGGCGCGGAGGTGCTGGTATGTGGCGAAACGCTCTGTCTGGCGCTCGGTCGTCGAGGCATTCTACTTCAATTTTTCGAGCAGAACCGCACCCCGGTGCTGCACCTATGGCTTCTCTCGGTGACGACCGGTATCGTTTACGAAGTTGCCAATGGGATCTTCCCCGTATGGAGCTGGGTAGATCCTCGGCCAAACCGTCTGATCCACGCGAGTCTTATCGTTCTGCTCGGTTATTTCGTCCTTTTCTACCCCATATATATCGCTTATTCTCTGAAAGAGGCGCTACTTGGAAAGGAGTTCCGAGACAGAAGCCGCATCCTGTAGCAGACTGAGGCACGAGAAAGCAGCTATTGTTTGTGGTCCAAAGGGGAAAACATTTCCTTGCGCGACCGCCTTTCTCAGGTCCAGCAGCTTATGGAGTTCTTCTGCTTCTGCGAGCGTGGCAGGCGACCGACGCGCGTGAGCGAGCGCCTCAATACTGCGCAAGTAGTGGTGGCGGGCACGCTTGATTGCGGCAGTCACGGATAGCAGCGGAAGGATCGCGATCAGTGGGAGGCAAATTGACGCGGTAAGGCCGATTACCCAGATGACTGGGTTGACTTCAAGACGAAGATAGCCGCGGGAAAACAGCACGTAAATGCAGCCTGCTACGGAAATCGCGTAACACCAGATCAGCATGATTAGGAAGCCCAGAGGCCGCAGTCCATTGCACCCGTCCGCCCGCAACGGCTGATAGGTGAGAGGGCAATGCCCGATTTGCGAAAGGACCAGGCTGACGGCCGAGACCACGATGAAGCTCCAGAGGCCCCAGAATACCATCTGGCTGGCGACGATAGCGAAGGCGATCCCGCCGTAACCGTGTGCAATGCTTCCCCACCACAGGTGGTAATGAAAATCATACACCCGGGTGACCAAGGCGACTAGGACGAGTATCGAAAGCACCGCGCAGAGCCCTTGCGCGGGCGCTCCGTAGGCCTGGCACAGAAGCCGGTTATATCTGGCCCGCCATCGTAACTGGTGCTGCTCTTGAGTAACGATGCGTAGCGTGTGGCGAACTACGCCTCCCGTACGACGCACCACTAGGAGCAGAGGTAGTGCTCCGAGCGAGGCGATCACGGCGTAAAGGAGATGCGTACGATCTGAGAGGTAGAGCCTTTGAACACTTCGCCAGACATGATTACCGCCCATCTCATGAGCTGTAAGGAGCACAAGGGGTAGGAGCCAGTATACTGTGAAGGCAACGACTGGTACGAGCCACGGTCGAATAGGCAACGCTACGAGAGCACGAACGTGGCGTCCTTTGTGAAAAGGCTCTAGAATCATGGTCGCCCCCCAGAGACAACCGCTGAGGGTATAGACAAAGATCTGCTCTCCGATAGCCTGCAGTTGCAGGGAAATCGGATGTGCGCGGTTCGCGCGCACGGCGCCGGAGGCGACACGCGGGTAGCGATGCCAGACGGCGGTCCTTGAGACTCTTGATCGCGGTATCCGGGCTAATGCCGCTCGCGGACGCTCTCGAAGCGGATCTTCGGCCAGTCCTGCTGGAAGCGGCCCAGCTCCCAGGCGTTGCGGATGAGGAGGACGGGGGCGCCGTCGACATCCTCGGCGGCGCTGGGGCGGAGCGCCTCGAGCACGCGCTTGAGTTCCGCCGGCTCGTCCGCCGCGATCCAGCGCGCAATCTCCCAGGGCGACAACTCGAACCCGAGCTTGAGGCCGTATTCCGCCTCCATCCGCGTCGCCAGCACGTCGAGCTGGAGCGCGCCGACGACGCCGACGATCCAGTTGGAGCCGATCGCCGGCTTGAAGATGCGGATCACGCCTTCCTCGGCGAGGTCTTCGAGGCCCTTGCGCATCTGCTTCGACTTCATCGGGTCGTCGAGGCGGACGCGGCGCAGGATCTCGGGCGCGAAGTCGGGGAGCCCTGTGAAGGCGACGTCGCCGCGCTCGCTCAGAGTGTCGCCCACCCGCAGGGTGCCGTGGTTCGGAATGCCGACGATGTCGCCGGGGCGGGCCAGCTCGGCGAGCTCGCGGTCGCGGGCGAAGAAGGTGATCGGGCTGCTGATCGTCACCGCCTTGCCGAGCCGGGGATTGGTGAGCTTCATCCCGCGCTTCAGCGCCCCCGAGCAGACCCGCATGAAGGCGACCCGGTCGCGGTGGTTCGGGTCCATGTTGGCCTGGACCTTGAAGATGAAGCCCGAGCAGCGCGGCTCGTCCGGCGTCACCGGCCCGGCGCGCGCCGGCTGCGGCCCCGGCGGCGGCGCGAACCGGGCGAGGCCGTCGAGCAGGCGGTCGACTCCGAAGGCGCGCAGGGCCGACCCGAAGAAGACCGGCGTCAGGTCGCCGTCGCGGAACGCCGCCAGGTCGAACGACGGATAGGCCGCCGTCGCCAGCTCGCCTTCCTCGCGCAGCCGCGCGGCCGCGTCGGCCGGAAGGACCTCGTCGAGCTTCGGGTCGTCCAGACCGCTGGTCGCCATCGTCCCCCCCGCCTGAAGAAGGCGGTGGCCGGCGAGGTCGTAAAGCCCGTGGAAGAGCCCGCCCATGCCCACCGGCCAGTTCTGCGGGCTGACGTCGAGCTGCAGGGTCTCGGCGATTTCGTCGAGCAGGGTGAAGGGCGAGAGGCCCTCGCGATCGACCTTGTTGATGAAGGTGACGATCGGGACGTTCCTCAGGCGGCACACTTCGAACAGCTTGCGCGTCTGCGCCTCGATGCCCTTGGCCGCGTCGATCACCATGATCGCCGAATCGACGGCGGTCAGCGTGCGGTAGGTGTCTTCGGAAAAGTCCTGGTGGCCGGGCGTGTCGAGCAGGTTGAAGAGAATGCCGTCCTTTTCGAACGTCATCACCGACGAGGTGACCGAAATGCCCCGCTGCTGCTCGATCTGCATCCAGTCGGAGCGGGCGCGCCGGCGGTCGCCGCGGGCGCGCACCTCGCCCGCCTCGTGGATCGCGCCGGCGGAGTAGAGCAATTTTTCCGTCAGCGTCGTCTTGCCCGCGTCCGGGTGCGAGATGATCGCGAAGGTGCGCCGCTCGAGCGGGTCGGCTTGCGCGGAAAGGACGGCGGCCTGGGTCATGACGGGCTCCGGCCGACGGGAGCCGGCGACACGATTCGAATGGGTGGGACGCCGACGCACATAGTCGCTGCCGGCGCCGAAGGGTAGGGGGCTCAGGCCGACGTTTCGAGCCTCGTGAAGCGGACGGGCATCACCGCCCGCGTCGCCACGCCGCCGTCGAGCCCTTTCTCGATCACGCTCAGCTGCTGCACGTCCTTGCCGCCGAGCGGCATGACCAGGCGCCCGCCGGGCCGCAATTGCTCGACGAGCGCCTCCGGTGGCGCCGGGGCGGCGGCCGTGACGAGGATCCTGTCGAACGGCGCATGCTCGGGCCAGCCGCGCGAGCCGTCGCCGACCCGCACCTGGACGTCGCCATAGCCGAAGGCGCGCAGCCGCATGAGCGCCTCGTTGGCGAATTCCTCGACGATCTCGACGCTCCACAGCTCCGCGCCCATCTCGGCCATCAGGGCGGCCTGGTAGCCGAGGCCGGTACCGACCTCGAGCACCCGGTCGCCGGGGGCGAGGCCGAGCAAATCGAGCATCAGCGCGCCGATGAACGGCTGCGACACCGTTTTGTCGAAGCCGATCGGCAGCGGCGTGTCCTGATAGGCCGCGAGCGCCAGCTGGGCGGGCACGAAGAGATGGCGCTGGACGCGCAGCAGCGCGGTCCTCAGCCGGGGATCGAGCGCCTCCTTGCCGATCTCCTCGCTGGCGAGCTCGACATGCATGTCGACGATCTCGACCATGTGGCGCCGGAAGAGCGCGAGATGCTGTTCACCCAGGGGCTTCATGCCGCCCATGTAGGCGGCCGCGACGGAAAGGCTAGCCGTCGCCGCGGAGCCCGAGCAGGAGCTGGAGGCCGGCGCCGACCATCGTCGCGACGATCAGCAGCACGGGATATTGCGCCTCCGGCATCTGCGCCTCGACGATCGCCACGTTGCGCGCCATGCTCCGTTTCGGCCTGCGCTGCACAGCGCGGCTCCACGAGATCAGCGCCGGCTTGGCGGTGGGCAGGCGCGCGGTGCGCAGCAGCACGGGCAGCGCGTGACGGTAATCCGGCTCGACCGAATGGCTCTGCCGCCCCGCCTTCCACACCACGCGGTGGCCCTGGGGGACGAGCGACCAGGCCGCACCGGCGCGGATCATGTCGCGCCCGCAGCGGCGGCAGCGGCTGAAATGATAGCCGCAATTATAGACTTCCCGCGGCGCCGCCTCGTGGCAGCCGATCGCGCACATCAGACCCATCATTCCCGCTCCTCTTCCTGCGCCAGCCGGTATTCGGCGAGGTCGCGCAGCGCCGGGTCGTCCGCCGCCCGCGCGGCCTGCGCGTCCCAGATCTCGACTTCGCGGCCGGTGCCGACGAACAGGGCGTGGCTGCCGATGCCGCCGCGCGCGCGCAGGAACGGCGGCAGCGCGACCCGGCCGTCCTCGGCAATCTCGGCCTTCTCGCTGAGGCCGAAGGCGCGGCGGGCGCGGGCGGCGTGCGTCTCGTTCGGCTCGCCCGCCTCCTCGTCCCGGCGCCGCAGCCGCTCCAGGTCCGAAGCGACGGCGACGAAGCGGCCCGCGTCGAACGCCGTCAGGCAGGGCGCGCTGTCGTGGGCGCCGAACCAGACGCGGCGGTCCGCGCCGCGGCGCGCCAGCACGGCGAGGACGAACGGGGGGAGGCGGACGGCACCGTCGGTGCCGACCCTGCCCAGCGCGCTGCCGCTGAAGAGATGCTCGCTCTCCACCCCGTTCGCCCCTACGCCACAGCCGGCAACGCGCCGGAAGGTGGGAGCTTATGGTTAACCCTTCGCGCCGCGCAGATCGGAAATCTACGCTGGTAACCCTACGCTGAGCGATTCGGCCGCTACGGTGCCGACGCGGGCGCCGGGATGGAGCAAACCTGATCTCGGTTAAGCAGAAACCGCCAAAATGGCGGCGTCTGCCTCACCTGTGCCTCATCTGGGCTGATCCTTGCCGACACCGTACTTTTTCTAGGTTGCCGCTTCACCAGCTATTCCAGACACTTGAAACCATTGCGCGGCCCAGTTTTCGGCCGAAGGGGAGCGGGCGTATGTCGCACCGGCGCACCGTGTACGTGGTCGAGCGGGAGCTTGCCGCCCGGCGTCTGCTGATTTCACATCTCGCCCAGATCGGGGCGGAGCCCTGGCCGTTTGCGGGGGGGGACGAATTTCTGGGCATGCTCGAACATGTCGCGCCGGCCTGCGTGCTGCTCGACATGGATCTCGAGGCGCCGGACGGGCTCGCGGTCCTCGCCGAGCTCGGGCGGCGGCAGCCCGACTGGCCGGTCGTCGGCCTCAGCGGACGCGGCGACCTGCCGCTTGCGGTCGAGGCGATGAAGCTCGGCGCGCTCGATTTCCTCGAGAAACCCGCTTCTGCGGCCCGCCTCGCCGCCGCGCTGGCCCCGGCCTGGACCGCGCTGGAACGGGCGATGGAGGCGGGCGAGGCGCGGCGGATCGCCGGCGAACGGCTCGCCCGGCTGACCCGGCGCGAGCTGGACATCTCGCTCGGCCTCTTCTCGGGCCGTTCCAACAAGGCGATCGCCCACGATCTCGGCATCAGCGTCCGCACCGTCGAGATGCACCGCGCCCACGTCATGGCCAAGCTCGGCGTACGCAGCCTTGCCGAGGCGGCGGTGCTCGCCACCCAGGCCGGCCTCGCCATCACCCCGGGCTACCTGCGCCGCGCGATCGAGGGCCATGCACCGAGCGCGGACCGGATTCCGGATTTCCTCGGCCGACGAGTTGCGGCGGGCGGCTAGCCCTCGAGATTGTTGGCGGCGTAGGGATCGCGCAAGCCGATGCCGATCGAGGCGCGCGGCTGCTCGGCTTCCGACGAGGTGACCGGGTAGGCGCAATAATCGGCGGCGTAATAAGCGCTCGGCCGGTGGTTGCCCGAAAGGCCGATCCCGCCGAAGGGCGCATTGGACGGCGCGCCGTTGGTCGGCTTGTTCCAGTTGACGACGCCCGCCCGCACGTTCGCCCAGAAGCGGTCGTAGAGCTGGGGACTGCCGCCGACGAGCGAGGCGGCGAGGCCGTAGCGGGTCGCGTTCGCCTCGGCGAGGGCGGCGTCGAAATCGGTGACGCGGATGACCTGGAGCACCGGTCCGAACAGCTCCGCATCGGGGCGGTCCCGCACCTCGGTGACGTCGATCACCGCCGGGGTCAGGAACGGCCGGTCGGACTGCGGCCGGTCGAGATGCTTCAAGGGCCGTCCTCCCTTGATCATCAGGTCGAGGAAACCCTCCTGCAGCCGGTCGGCGGCCTCGTTGTCGATCACCGGACCCATGAACGGCGGCGGGTTGGCATGGGGCTCGCCGACGACCAGCCGCTCCGCGAGCTTGAGCAGGTTGGCGACGAGCTCCTCGTGCGCGCCGTCCTCGACGATCAGCCGCCGCGCCGCGGTGCAGCGCTGGCCGGCCGACATGAAGGCTGACTGCACGGCGATGACCGCGGCGGCGTAGAGGTCCTTGGCGTCCCAGACGACGAGCGGGTTGTTGCCCCCCATTTCGAGCGCGAGGATCTTGTGCGGCGTCTCCGCGAACTGGCGGTGGAGGGCGAGGCCGGCGCGCGCCGAGCCGGTGAACAGCAGGCCGTCGATGCCGGGGCTTGCGGCGAGCGCCTTGCCGACCTCCGGCCCGCCCTGCACGCAGCGCAGCACGTCCTCGGGCACCCCCGCCTCGTGGAACAGCTGGACGAGCCGCTCGCCCACCGCCGGCGTCTTCTCCGACGGCTTGAACACGACGGCGTTGCCGGCGAGCAGGGCGGGGACGATGTGGCCGTTCGGGAGGTGCGCGGGGAAATTGTAGGGCCCGAGCACCGCCAGCACGCCGTGCGGCTTGTGGCGGACGGCGACGCGGGCGCCGAGCGCGCCTTCGAGCCGCCGCTGCGACGTGCGCTCCGAATAAGCGGAGACCGAGATGTCGACCTTGTTGACGACCGCGTCGACCTCGGTGGCGGTCTCCCACAGCGGCTTGCCGGTCTCGCGGGCGATGAGGTCGGCGAGCTGGTCCTTGGCGCCGCGCACGACATTGGCATAGCGGCGCAGCGTCTCGATGCGGACGGCGAGCGGCCGCGCCGCCCAACCGGCCCAGGCGGCGCGGGCGCGGGCGACTTCCGCCTCGACGTCGCCCGTCGCGCCGGTCCACAGCTCCACGCCGGTCGCCGGCTCGAACGAGGTCAAGATCGCCATCGCCCTTTCTGTCACCACGCCGCGCGGCGCGGGTCAAGCGGCGGCAGCGTGCGCCTCGCCCATCCGCCGCATGGCCGCCACCTTGGCGTGGAAGGGCCCCCAGTCGTCGCCCGCGTCGATCGCCGACCAGATCGCCTCGACCTCGTCGATGGGCATCGAGCAGGGTTCGCCGTCGGACCAGTAAGCATGGTCGAGCGCACCGGGGCGCGGCGGGCACTCGGCGACGGCGCGGCGGAAGTCGGCGAACGGCTCGGTCTCATAGGCCGGGTCGGCGGGGGAGGGGCCGCGCCGCCGCCCGCCGCGCCAGTCGAAGAAGAAGCGGTCGATCGTCACCGTCTTTGCCCCCAGCGCCGTCTCGAGCGCGGCGAGGAGCGCGCCGTCGCGCTCGGTCCCCGCCCGCTCGACCCCCAGCCGGCGGAAGATCGCCGCCGTCAGCGCCTCCTGGAACCGCGCCGGAAAGGCGTCGAGCGCCGGCGTCAGCACCTCGGCCGGGGCGATGGTCCGCAGGCTCGCCGCGAGCTGCACCAGATCCCAGTGGATCGCCTCCGGCTGCCGGCCGAACGCGTACAGGCCGTCATGGTCGAAATAGGCGGCCGTGAAATGCCCGTCCCAATAGGGGGTGAAGCGCCAGGGTCCGTAGTCGAAGCTCTGCGCGGTGATGGCGATATTGTCGCTGTTGAGCACGCCGTGCACGAAGCCGGCGCCGATGTACGAGGCGGCGAGCCGCGCCGCCTCGCGGCTGACATGGTCGAGCAGGCGTGCCGGCGCGTCCTTGCCGCTCTCCTCGTCGAAATAGATGCGAAGGCAATAGTCTGTGAGCTTCTGAAGGTTCGCCGTCTCTTCGCGATAGGCGAGCCGCTGGAAGGTGCCGATGCGGATGTGGCTGTGCTGGAGCCGGACGAGCACCGCCGCGCGGGTGGGGGAGGGCTCGTCGTGCCGTTCGAGGGCCTCGCCCGTTTCGATCAGCGAGAAGCTGCGCGACGTGTCGACGCCGAGCGCCTCCAGCATCTCGGTGGCGAGCACCTCGCGCACGCCGCCCTTGAGGGTGAGCCGACCGTCGCCGAAGCGGCTGTAGGGCGTCCGGCCGGACCCCTTGGTGCCGAGGTCGAGCAGCCGTCCCGCGCCGTCCCGCAGCTGCGCGAACAGGAAGCCGCGCCCGTCGCCGATGTCCGGATTGTACACCCGGAACTGGTGGCCGTGATAGCGCAGCGCCAGCGGCTCCGGGAGGTTCTCGGGCAAGGGCGAGAAGCGTGCGAAATGCTCAAGCCATTGCCCATCCGACAGCCCGTCCAGCCCGACCGCCGCCGCCGCGCTGTCGTTGCGGAAGCGCAGGATCGCCTGCGGGAAATCGGCGGGCGCAACGGGATCGTAGAAATCGCCGCCGAGCGCGAGGATGGCGGGGTCCGGGCGGTAGGCGGGCATGTCCATCCTCCTCGAACCGGGCGCGGCAACCCCGGTTCCGAGCTCCGTATCCTTTTGGCACGCCGGAAAATAGCGCGCGCCGCACGGTGGCGAGCGGCGCAACCGAGGCGTAGTCCGGCGGTTGGAGCGGGACCAGCAGGGGATCGTCCAGATGATCGGCAAGCTCTTCCTCACCGGCGGCATCGTCCTCGCCGCCGCCAATCTTTCCGGCCCCGCCGCGGCCTGCAAGAGCAGCTGCTCCGGCAGCACCGGCAATGTCGAGAGCAGCACCGGCGGCCAGCCGGTCCCCGCGCCCGCCGGCATCGCCCTGTTCGCGCTCGCCGCCACCCTCGTCGCCACCCGTCGCCGCAAGAGCTGATTGCCCCACCGCCGCGCTTCGCCCTAAGACGAGGCGCAAGAGGGGGCGGCATGGCCGAGTGGACGGACGGATATTGGCAATCGGCCGACGGGCTGCGCCTTCACTATCGCGACTATGCCGGCGGCGCGGACGGACGGCCGCCGATCCTTTGCATCCCCGGCCTCACCCGCAATGCGCGCGACTTCGAAGGGGTGGCGGCGCGGCTCGCCGGCGACTGGCGGGTCCTGTGCGTCGACCTGCGCGGCCGCGGCGGCAGCGACAAGGCGCCCGATCCCGCGACCTACAACCCGCTCGTCTACCTCCAGGACGTCCAGCGGCTCGTCGCCGAGCTCGGGCTCGCCCGGATCGTGCTGTTCGGCACGTCGCTCGGCGGGCTGGTCAGCCTGCTCTTCGCCAATGCCGCCCGCGCGCAGGCGGCGGGGCTGCTGCTCAACGACGTCGGACCGGTGATCGAGGAAGCGGGTCTGGCGACCATCCGCGCCTATGTCGGCCGCTACGAGAGCTGGCCGACCTGGTCGCATGCGGGGCGGGCGCTGAAGGAAGCGCAGGGCGACCGCTACCCCGATTGGTCGATCGACCAGTGGATCGCCCACGCCAAGCGCGCCTGCCGGCTCAATGCGTCCGGCAACATCGTCTTCGACTACGACATGGCGATCGCCGAGCCGTTGAAGGCGCCGGCGCCGGCGGTCGACCTCTGGCCCGCCTTCGACGCGCTCGCCGGGATTCCGGCGCTGCTGGTCCGCGGCGCGCTCTCCGACATTCTCTCCCGGGCGACCGCCGAGGAGATGGTCCGTCGCAACCGCGATCTCGAATCGGTCACCGTTCCCGGCGTCGGCCATGCGCCGATGCTCGACGAGCCGGAAGCCGTTGCCGGCATCGATCATCTGCTCGAGCGGGTCGCGCGCGCCGGCTGAGCTTGCCGTCCGCCACCTTGCCGGAATCGATCGGGGCCGTCCGCCCGTGGGACGGTCCGTCGCCGCGGTGCGGCCGCACAAGCCGCTTTTGCGGCGCCGCGGCCAGTGGCATGGAAGCGGCGAAGGGGGCGAAAGCGTGCCGGTCGAGATCCTCCACATCCATTCGACCTTCGCGCTCGGCGGCAAGGAGGCGCGGGCGGTGCGCCTGATGAACGCCTTCGGCGCCGCCGCGCGGCATGCAGTGCTGAGCGCCGTTCCCGGCGAGGTCTCCGCCCGCGCGGCGCTCGCGCCCGGCATCGAAGCGCATTTTCCCGACGACGGGCCGCCGCTGACCGGCGCGCCGACGCCGTGGCGCCTCCGCCGCATCGCCGCCTACATGCGCCGCTTCGACCTCGTCCTCACCTACAATTGGGGCGCCTTCGACGCGGTGATGGCGCGGCGGCTTTACGGGCGCGCGATGGCGCTGCCGCCGCTCATCCATCACGAAGACGGCTTCAACGCCGACGAGGCGACGGCGCTGAACCCGCGGCGCAACCGCTACCGCCGTCTCGGCCTCGCCGCCGCCGCGCGACTGGTCGTCCCCTCGGAGCGCCTCGAGGGGATCGCCCGCATCGTCTGGAAGCAGCCGGAGGAGCGAGTGGTGCGGATCGCGAACGGCGTGCCGGTCGCCGCCTATGCCGCGGCGCCGGAGCCGCTGCCGGGCATCGAGAGGCAGCCGGGCGAGGTGCTGGTCGGCACCGTCGCCGGCTTGCGGCCGGTCAAGAACCTGCCGCGGCTGGTCCGCGCCTTTGCCGCCATGACGTCGCCGGCGCGGCTGGTCATCGTCGGCGCCGGCCCCGAGAGCGAGCGGATCGCCGCCGAGGCGCGGCGCCGCGGCGTCGCCGACCGCGTCCACATGCCGGGTTTCCGCGCCGACCCCTCCCGCTGGATCGGCGGCTTCGACCTGTTCGCTCTGTCCTCCGACAGCGAGCAATTCCCGATCTCGCTGCTCGAGGCGATGGCGGCGGGGCTCCCCGCCGTCGCCACCGCGGTCGGCGACGTGCCGCACATGCTTGCCGCCGACAATGCGCCGCTGGTGGTCGCCCCGGAGGATGAGGCCGCCTTCGCCGCCGCGCTCGACACCCTCGCCGCCCGGCCGGACCTGCGCCGCGCCATCGGCCGCGCCAATCGCGAGAAGGCGGCCGCCGCCTATGACGAGGCGACGATGATCGCCCGCTATGCCGCCCTCTACGGCGAAGCCATCGGCCGCCCCCACGCGTTCACGACGGGGCGGTCATGATTTCGCGCGCTTTTGCCGGCGCGGGAGCGTATAGCCGCCGCCGGTTTGTTACGGAGGCACGATGTTCAAGGGTTTGAAGCCGATCCTCTACGGCGGCCGCGAGGTGTGGCCGCTGGTCGAGGGCGGCAAGGGCGTTTCGGCCACCAATCATGCCAGCTCGGGCGCCTGGGCGGCCGCGGGCGGCATCGGCACCGTCTCGGCGGTCAATGCCGACAGCTACGATCCGGAAGGCCGGATCATCCCGCAAATCTACCACGCCTTGACCCGCCGCGAGCGGCACGAGGAGCTGATCCGCTACGCCATCGACGGCGCGGTCGCGCAGGTCCAGCGCGCCTATGAGATCGCCGGCGGCAAAGGCGCGATCAACATCAACGTGCTGTGGGAGATGGGCGGCGCCCAGCGCGTGCTCCACGGCGTGCTGGAGCGCACCAAGGGGCTCGTCGCCGGCGTCACCTGCGGTGCCGGCATGCCGTACAAATTATCCGAAATTGCAGCCTCTTACGGCGTGAACTACTTACCGATTATCAGCTCGGGCCGCGCTTTCCGCGCGCTGTGGAAACGGGCTTATTCCAAGGCCGCCGAATGGCTCGCCGCGGTCGTCTACGAGGATCCCTGGCTCGCCGGGGGCCACAACGGCCTGTCCAACGCGGAAGACCCCCTGAAGCCGCAGGACCCGTATCCGCGGGTCAAGGAGCTGCGCGAGGTGATGCGCGAGGGCGGCATCCCCGACACCGTGCCGATCGTCATGGCCGGGGGCGTCTGGAACCTGCGGGAATGGGAGCATTGGATCGACAACCCCGAGCTCGGTCAGATCGTCTTCCAGTTCGGCACGCGGCCGCTGCTCACCAAGGAGAGCCCGATTCCCGAGGAGTGGAAGCAGCGGCTGATGACCCTCGAGGAAGGCGACGTCCTCCTCCACCGCTTCTCGCCGACGGGTTTCTATTCCTCGGCGGTGCGCAACCCGTTCCTGCGCGCCCTGGAGGCGCGCTCGCATCGCCAGATCGCCTTCACCAAGGAAGAACTGGGCGACCATTGCTTTCAGCTCGACGTCGGCGTCGGCGGCAAGAAGAATTACTGGGTCACGCGCGGCGATCTCCTCCACGCCCGCGAATGGCACGCTTTGGGCTTCACCGAAGCGCTCAAGACCCCCGACGAGACGCTCGTCTTCGTGACGCCCGAGGAGAAGGCGCAGATCCGCAAGGACCAGGCCGATTGCATGGGCTGCCTCAGCCAGTGCGCCTTCTCGTCCTGGGCCGACAACGAGAAGAATTCGACCGGCCGCCTCGCCGACCCCAGGAGCTTCTGCATCCAGAAGACGCTCCAGGACATCGCCCATGGCGGCCCCGTCGAGCACAATCTCATGTTCGCCGGCCACGCGGCCTTCCGCTTCCGCAAGGACCCTTTCTACTCGAACGGCTTCGTGCCGACCGTGAAGCAGCTGGTCGACCGCATCCTGACGGGCGACTGAGTGGCGGTGGAGCGAAGGCACGTCATCCCGGCGCAAGCCGGGATCGCCAGGCGACCCGCCGTGAGGTCAGCCTGCCCAGCCTTTCCGACCTGAGATCCCGGCTTTCGCCGGGATGACGATGCATTCCCCGTTCACACCACCCGGTCCGGCAGGTCGCGCCCCTTCGCCAGGGCCACGATATTGTCGACCACTTTCATCCCCATCGCCGTGCGCGTCTCGACGGTCGCCGAGCCGAGGTGGGGGAGCAGCACGACATTCTCCAGGGCGAGGAGCCGCGGGTCGAGGCGCGGCTCGTCGGCATAGACGTCGAGGCCGGCGCCGGCGATCGCCCCCGCCTCCAGCGCCGCGATCAGCGCCGGCTCGTCGACCAGGGCGCCGCGGGCGGTGTTGACGAGGAACGCCTCGCGGCGCAGCAGGCCGATCCGCCGCCGGTCGAGGAGGCGGTGCGTCTCGGGGGTGGCGGGGGCGTGCAGGCTGACCACGTCGGCGTCCGCCAGCATCGCGTCGAGGTCGGGCCGGTAGCGGGCCGCCAGCGCCGCCTCCGTCTCGGCGTCGAGCTGCCGGCGGTTGTGATAGTCGATGCGCATGCCCAGCGCCCGCGCCCGCCGCGCCACGGCCTGGCCGATGCGGCCCATGCCGACGATGGCGAGCGTCTTGCCGGTGAGGCTGGCGCCGAGCCGGTCGGTGGGGCCCCAGCCGCGCCATTCGCCGCGGCGCAGCGCCCGTTCCGCCGAGCCCAGCCGCCGCGCCGCCATCAGCACCAGCGCGAGGGCGATGTCGGCCGTGTCCTCGGTGAGCACGCCCGGCGTGTTGGTGACGGCGATCCGGCCCGCGCGCGCCGCGTCGAGGTCGATATTGTCGACGCCGACCCCGAAATTGGCGATCAGCCTGAGGCGCGGCCCCGCCGCCGCGATCAG
>Ga0213876_10001653_pt1 | contig 13603 bp, 8 predicted proteins | sample BarmaccomBMRX_R9_FD_160113 | JGI IMG/M metagenome (GOLD analysis project Ga0213876, IMG submission 160113) | Root-associated microbial communities from Barbacenia macrantha in rupestrian grasslands, the National Park of Serra do Cipo, Brazil - RX_R9 | ecosystem: Host-associated > Plants > Roots...
TGATCGACAGCCCGTTGGTGCTTGTTGTCGTGACCGTCTCGTCCCTGAGCGAGCCGTCAGCGTTGCGATCGGTCACCGTCTCGGTGCGGCTGCCATCGGCATTGAGCACCGTCAGGTCGGTGCGGGCCTGATCGAAGATCGGCTTGCCGGTGGTGTCCAGCAGTCCGGTGGTGTCCCGCTGGGTCGTGATCGACAGCCCGTTGGCGCTGGTCGTCGTCACCGTCTCGTCCTTGAGCGAACCGTCGCGGTTGTAATCGGACACGCTATCCACGGTACCGCCGTCCGCAGCGACGGTCGCGGTCTCCACGTGATCAATCATACCGCTGCCATGGGTATCGGCCTGGATCGTGCGCGAGCGGCCGTCGGCGCTGCGCCACGTCACGGTCTGGTCGCGCAGCGAGTTGTCGCCGTTGCGGTCGGTCACGGTTTCGGTCTGAGTGCCGTCGACGTTCTCCACAATCACATCGCTACTGGTCAGATCGAACGTCCCGTCCCCGTTGACATCACGCTGGACCGTCTTCGATAGCCCGTCGGCGCTCAGCGTCGTCACCGTCTCGCCGCGCAGAGAGCCGTCACCGTTTTTCTCCCACTGATAGGTGACCTGGTTGCCCTCGCCATTTAGCTGGATCTGCGAGACCTCGATCGACTCGACCGCGTATTGGCTATTCTCCATGTAGCTCTGCTTCGATCGGCCATCCGCGCTGGTCCAGCTCACCGAAAGATCGATCGGAGATCCGTTGGCGCTGACGTCGCTGATCGTTTCTTGGCGGCTGCCGTCCGCATTCAGCACAGTCGTGTCGAATCGCGTCTGGTCGAAACTGCCGCTCCCGGTCGTATCCCGTTGCGTCGTGATCGAGAGCCCGTCCGCGCTCGTCGTCGTGACCGTCTCGTCCTTCAGCGAACCGGCGAGGTTCAGATCGGAAATCGTGACTGTGTGGCGACCATCCGTCCCGGCGGCATGTACCTCCGTCTGATCGGTCGTGCCGTTGCCATCGAAATCGCGGGCGATGCTCACGGTCTTGCCGTCGGCGCTGGTCGTGGAGACGGTCCTATCGGTCAGAACCCCTGCGCCATTGACATTTGATAACGTTTCGGAGCGGCTGCCGTCAGCGTTAACGACCGTGACGTCGGTTTGCGCCTGGTCAAAGATGCCAGTTCCGGTATGGTCAAAGCGCACCGTACGGGTCAGGCCATCGGCGCTGATCGTGCTGACGGTTTCGTTGGCGAGGCTGCCGTCGGTGTTGAATCCGTTGACGTCGATCGAGGTCGAGCCATCGGCGTTATGGCTCGTGCTGGTCTGCGTCACATAGCCATTGAGATCGCTGGCGAACGACACGTCAGCCGCGGCGCCGGTGCTGCCGTCCGCCCGCGTATAGGTGGTCTCGCCCTGAATGGTCGAGCCGTCCGAAAGCATCGTCGCGTTATTGTCGGTGATCAGATTGATCGAGGCGATGCCGAGCTGGCTCAAGGTCTCCAGCGTCGTGGTGCCGTCGGCATTGGTGACCAGCACCTTGAAATAACTCCAGTCGGTATCGCCGGCGTCGAGCTTGCCATCGTGATTCGTGTCGAACACATCGCGCAGCGCCTGCATGTCCGAGGTGGCGGTCGGATCCCAGGAGGTGAAGTCGAAGGCGCGGGGGTTGTCGATGTCGCCGGTCCCGGACAGGTCCAGCATCAGCACGCCGTTGCCGACCCCGGCCCAGGCAGTGCGGTGCTGATAGCCGTCCCCGGCCGTGTCAATGAATGTGCCTGACGAGGTGAGCGGTGTGACGCTGATGCCCTTACCTGTCAGGTCGAGGACGACCGGCGTGGTAACGAAGTCGACGGGAAGATTGGGATCGCTAAAATCATAGAAATTCTGATCAATAATTTGATAACTATCCACCGTAGTCGTAACATCCGGTGTCGTTATAGACAAATCGCCAATAGGAATATCCCATGCGGTAATGCTGATACGTGACGCGGTGAAGGTTTCAGGTTTGCCGAAACTCACAACCTCCACGTTGAACTCTGAACCGGACCCTGCGTCCCCAAAGCCCACCGCTCCGGCGACAATATCGCCGCTGGATCGAACATCGCCACCGCCAAGGGAAACCTCATTGTTAGCTTGAAGCCATGCGGCAGACACAGGTGTGGAGCTATCTGATTGAGGGGGAGGGGCCCACCAATCAGGTCTCACATCCGCCATCTCTGCTTGCCCCTTGGCTATCGCTTCGCCCTCGGCCTCGTAATCAGCTACGGCTTTATCTCTGGCGGCTTTGGCTTCGGCAGCGGCCTCGGCAGCGGCCGTTGCGGCCGCTGCGGCTTGCGCGGCGATGTAATCATCATAACTGGTTTGGGCAGTCGCAAGAACCTGCTGTCCTGGACTGTTGTTCGAAGTCAAGATCGCGTTGGCGTCGGTCACGCTCGCGGTCCAGCCGTTGGGGCTGTCGATGCGTCGTCCATTCGTGTCGAGGAAATTGAGCGTGCCCGATTGCGACAGCCACGCGTTGTCACGGGTCAGGTCGAGCGGCGCATCGGCCGGTGTCTGAACCGGTGCATCGGGGGAGGCAGACGGCAGCGCCACTTGCAAATATGGGACAGGTGAAAATGGTCCCCAAGCCGGCGCCGCTGGCGCGGGCAACGGATTCGCCGGCGCCTCCACGGACGGGGCCCACCAGTTGCCGATGCCGCTGCCATCCCCAATCTGGCCCACGCCCCCACCCTCCAGACCTCGCTCTCCGTCAGTGAGATCTTGCCCGGCGGCTTCCAGCCGGGTGCGGGCCTCGGGTGTCAATTCGAGCGCTGCTGATGGAGACCCGAGTCCTTGAGCGCGATTCGCCAACGCGCTTGCGTGCGCAGCATCCCATTGATTTGCATTGACAGCATCAAACACGTTGCCGCCTGCATCGGCAATATCTGCGGCGGTCGTATTAGCCCAAGCATCCATGTAAGACAGAGGAGAAATCTCAGCGAGACCATTGGCGGGCGCCAGGTGGGACTGCGTCGTCAAGATATCGGTAGCTGCTCGCGATACAGCTCCTACGCCATTCACGATTACTTCGCCCGCTGCGTCCAAGCCATTCAGAAGCGCCCCTTGGCTTGGATGATCTGGGTCCATCGATGGAAGACCCAAGTACTTCGTTTCAAAGTCAGAGGCGCTGTTGATGAACCCCCTGAACCCTCCGGAGTCGTTTGAAGCCTGGGAATTTTCCGTCTTTCGGAAATCACTCTCCTGCTGGTAACTTTGCACGGTACCTGGAAGAAATTTGCCTTCCGCGTTCTGAAACGCGTTGACATCTGACGTATACGGTCTAGGCCCTTGAGCATCGACGTAAACGCCCCGGTACTTGCCATCAGTTCCGTAGAACGCCGTCCCGGCTACTCTCGGCGCGAATGTCTGCGGATCGAGTTGGGCCCACGCCTCGTTCGACGAGGTATCGCCCAGCGGGGGTTGCGCGGTTGCTGTGCCATAAAACAGCAGCCCGCCCCCGATTGTTCCGTTGTTTACTCTAAATTGCGGCCCAATACCTATTGGGTAGAAGCTTCCATTGGCCACACGTGGTGGGGCAGGCGCGATCAAATCGGCATAATTTGGGAAAGGATCCGTTGTGAGAGCAGTCTCGTGATATAATGACGCTGATGTTAGATTTGTCTGGATACCGTAACTATATGTATAAGAGGGGCTTTCAACATAGGCCGTTAATAGGAATCCCCCCCAATTCGGCACGACGCCCAACACTTTGATGTTGTTGACCGGATATTTCTGAAGAAATGCCACGACCGGCGCTGGTCCCGCGCTCCAATTCACCGAGCCGTTCACATTGGTTGCTACGTTGCTGAAATAGTCGTTCGCGTAGCCCTTGAGGAAGCTGTCTAACTCGTCAGCATAATCTGTCATTTTGGACTCTCTAATTTGGCTAAACACTTCTCGTTAAATTTGGATGTTTCTGCTGAGAGGTATTCGCGATCACGCAAACCTGCGCGCCGAGCCTCGTGTAGAATGCAGGCACCTAGGAGCGTTTTGGTATTGATTTCGTTGGCAGCAATTCCAAATGAATAAAGGAGGCCACTCACCAGACACTCGTCGAAATTGGTTTGCTGCGACGACAAAATGACGGTCAAGAGGACGTTTTCCTCACTATCCGACCTGGTCATCGTGATGCATTTCGTATCATCAGCCAGTCGTTGCTCTAAAGCTCCGATGAGCTCATCGGGGACGCCCACCACCCTGAATGCTTGCTTATCATTCTTCAAACGCGCGAAAACGTTCGCGTCATGAAAAATGCCGATGGACCAACTCTTGTCGGGCCCCCTCTCGATCCTCACTCCGCTAGCACTCGAAAGCTTGTTCAAAGCTTCATGGACCAGGGGCTGACTGGATTGAGAAAGATTTCCGATATCAAAGAAATTGAAGGCTTCATCGTCCCTCGACAACGCAACCATTCTTCCCGTCGATTTAGCCTGCCCCCAGATTAATTCATCGACGACTCGGTTTTCCTCTGCGAGAGACGCAGTCGAAAACCTCCCGCAGAACAGGATCGAAGCAAAGGCAGAGAACAGGAGCAGGGAAGTCGCTTTCATGATCGATATCGATCCGTCTGAATATCCGACGACGTTGGTCTACCCAACTCGAACGCTAGTTGCACGATCGGCATGTCCTGCTTGATGGGAAGGCACCAGGATCTTACGGTATCATCGTTCTGCCATTCGCTAAGCACGCAGACCGCCCGATGCGGCCCGAACCCAGTGATCTGGTCCATCGCCGTCACCGCTCCCTCCATGCTTCCTGACGATAGCGGAGCAGCGGGGACAACAGGAATTCGATGACGCGGCGCCGGCCCGTCTTGATCTCGGCGGTCACCGCCATGCCGGGTTCGAGCGACGCAAAACCATCTTCAGTCTGGATACCCGTCTGCTCCAGTGCAACGTGCGCGACGTAGCTCGGCTGGCGGGCCTGGCGCTCCTCTTCGCTGCGCGCCAGCGCGGGGTCGTCCTGGCGATCCTTGCGGTCGGGCGCGGACACATCGGCCGCGACGACGTCGTGGCTGATCGTCGTCACCGTGCCGCGCAACAGGCCGTAGCGGGTGAAGTTGAAGGTTTCGACCTTGACCTCGACCTGCTGCCCTGGACGCACGAAGCCGACGTCCTTGTTGGCTAGATTGGCCTCGATCTCTAGCCGTGCCTCGCGCGGCACGATCACCATCAGTTGCTGTGCCGGTGTCACCACGCCGCCGATGGTATGGATAGCAAGCTGCTGCACGCTGCCGTTGAGCGGGCTCCGCAGGGTCTGCAGCTCGCGCCGCTGGATCGCCTTCACTGCGTCCTCACCGTGCTCGTTTGCGCTCGTCTTCGCCTTGGCAAGGTCGGACAACAGCGACTTTCTGTATTCTGCCTCGGTCTGGGCACGCTGCCGGGTCAGGGCGGCGAGCGCCTGCGTCACCTGGTCAAGCCGGTGGCGCTCGGCCACGAGCTGATGCTGCTGCTCGATGTATTGCTGCTCGGTCTGCAGGAAGAGCAGCCGCGAGCCGAACTCCATGTGCATGACCTTCTCGCGGATGTCGCGCTGGTCCTGCAGGATCGGCAGCACGGCCTCGATCTTCTCGATCTCGGCTTTCGCCTCTTCGGCCTCGGCTATCTTCTGGTCGATTTGGCGGTCAAGGCCGGCAAGCTTGGCCTCCTGCTCGGCCGCCTGCGCCTCCATCTGCCCTCGCGCGTTGTCGGTGAGCACCAGAGCTGCATCGAGCGGTGGCGCGAAGCTCGTGAGATCGGCCTTCAAAAGTGCATCGAGGCGCGCGATATCTAGCCGGTCCTGCTGCAGGTTCTTGTTTGATCGCCGCACATCCGCGTCATTTGCGGTGGGGTCTAGCTCGATCAGGACATCGCCGGCATTGACCACTTGGCCTTCTGCGACATGAATAGCGCGCACCACACCGGTCTCGAACGGCTGGATCACCTTGGTATTCCCCGAAGGAATGACGCGCCCCGAAGCGGTCGCGATGATGTCGACGCGGCCGAACGTTGCCCAGGCGAGCGCGAGGCAGAAGAAGGCGATGACGGTGGCACCGATGGCGCGGCCCAACGGAGAGGCTGGAGTCTCGACAATCTCCAGCGCCGCTGGCAAAAACTCTAGCTCGTCCCGGCGCCTCACCTTCGCGCGCAGTGGGATCACGGTTGCGGACTCAGGGGGCATGGAGCTGCTCCCTTTCGGCTCGTTGGCGGCGCAGTGCCGCCGCCGCGATATGGGCGGGGGTGTCCAGATGGCTGAGCGTATCCGCGTCAGAAGCCGGCGGGGTGCCCGGGGCGACATGCGGGGTGCGCTCACCCCCCTGCATCCGGTACAGCGAGGCGTAGCGGCCTCCGGCGCGTACCAGCGCATCGTGATTGCCGTCCTCGACCAGGCGTCCCTTCTCCAACGTGATGATGCGGTCCGCCAGCCGCACCGCGGAGAGCCGATGCGCGATGATCAGCACCGTGCGCCCCTGTGCCATCATGCGCATGTTGTCCTGCACGATGCGCTCGCTCTCATAGTCGAGCGCGCTGGTCGCCTCGTCGAAGATCAAGATGCGCGGATTCCCAATCAGCGCGCGCGCAATGGCGATGCGCTGGCGCTGCCCGCCCGACAGGCTCGCACCGCGCTCGCCCACCATGGTGTCGTAGCCCTGGGGCAGCTCCAAGATGAAGTGGTGTGCGCCGGCCAACTGCGCCGCGGCGATAACGTGATCCATTGGCAAGGACGGATTCGCAAGCGCGATGTTGTCGCGGATCGGGCGGTTGAACAGCACGTTCTCTTGGAGTACCACGCCGACCTGCCGCCGCAGCCAGGAGACATCCACCATCGCGAGATCGACGCCATCGACCAGCACGCGGCCGCTTTCCGGCACATAGAGCCGCTGCACCAGCTTGGTTAGGGTGGACTTTCCGGAGCCCGACGGCCCGACGATGCCGACCACCTGCCCCGGGGGTATATCCAGGCTGACATCACGCAGTACCTCGGGCCCGTCGAGCCGATACCGGAACGTGACATGCTCAAAGGCGATGGCGCCACGGACTTTTGGCAACGCCGCGCGGCCGGGGGTGTGGAGCGGCTCTGGCGCGGTGTTCAGAATATCGCCAAGACGCTGAACCGACAGCCGCGCCTGATGAAAATCCTGCCAAAGCTGGGCGAGCCGCAGGACCGGCTGCGCCACGCGACCGGCCAGCATGTTGAAGGCCACGAGCTCGCCGACAGTATGCTTGCCGTCGATGACGAGATAGGCGCCAAAATAGAGCGTCGCCGCTGTGACTAGCTTGTTGATGAGCTGCACGCCCTGGCTCGCCCAGTTGCCGAGCGACAGCACGCGGAAGCTCGCGGTGACATAGCCCGCGAGCTGCTCCTCCCAGCGGCTCTGCATTTGCGGCTCGACCGCGAGCGCCTTCAGCGTCTCGACGCCGGTGACGCTCTCGACCAAAAAAGCCTGGTTCTCCGCGCCGCGGTTGAATTTTTCGTCGAGCCGGCTACGGAACACCGGGGTGACCGCAACTGACAGCCCAATATAGAAGGGAAACGAGCCGATCACGATCCAGGTCAGGACTGGCGCGTAGTCGAACATCACCGCCAGAAACACGATGGTGAATAAGAGGTCGAGCACCAAAGTCAGCGCCGAGCCGGTGAGAAAGTTACGGATGTTCTCCAATTCCCGCACGCGCGCCACGGAATCGCCGGCCCGCCGGGCCTGGAAATAGGCGATCGGCAGCGCCATCAGATGGCGAAACAGCCGCGCGCCGAGCTCGACATCGATACGGTTGGTGGTATGCGCGAACACATGGGTGCGCACCGCACCCAAGATGGTCTCAAAAATTGAGACGGCGACGAGCCCGATCACCAGGACGTCGAGCGTCGTGAGCCCCCGATGCACTAGTACCTTGTCGATCACCACCTGAAAGAACAAGGGCGTGATCAGGCCGAAGACCTGCAGGAAGAACGAGGCGACCAGAACCTCGCTGAGCAGGCCGCGATATTTGTGCATTGCCTGTAGGAACCAGGTGATGTCGAAGCGCCTGGCCAATTCGCCGAGCGAGGCGCGGCGCGTCATCACGATCAGCGTACCGCTCCAATTCGCCTCGAAAGCGTCGCGCGGCACCAATTCTGGCCGACTGCTGCTCGGGTTGTGAATCAGCGCCTTGTCATTGCCGACCTTTGCCAGGATAACGAAGCTGCCGTCGCGCTGCTCCGCGATGGCCGGGAGCGGCATTTGCAAAAGCCGAGCCCAGTCCTTTTCGACCCGCCTTGTTTTTACGCCGAGGCCCCGTGCGCAGCGCAGGATCTCAGTCGAACCGAACCGCGCCCCACCGAGCCGGTGCCGCAGCTGATCCGGGTCCGCCGGAATGCCCAAAAACCGCAGCAACAGAGTAAGAGACGTGAGCCCGCTGTCTTGGGTTTGCTCGACGTCGGGGTGCATTCGACTTACAACCTTTACATGTATTATATTTTGATACAATCAAGACGCAAATTATGGGATTACAATGTGACGAATTGCATTAAAGTATGTGACAACTTGACGTTATAACGCAGAAGCCCCTAGATGCTCACAGATCGAACGGTCCGATCAATCCCGGACCGCAAAGAGAACCTTCACAAGAGCAAACACGACGCGCCAATGCGAACTCTCATCGTCATGCCGCATTTTTTCAAGGCCAGTGTGCAAGTCGCGACTAACCGTTCGACCCAGATCGGCGCCCATGACGAACGCCTCCGAGCGCTGATCGCCGCCATATCGAGCCTACACCAAGCTTTGGGGGGAAGCACCTATGGCCTCGACCACGGCGAGCGGACGGCCTGGCATATGTCGCCAGCCGCTCCGCACGCTCTCGACATCGTCATTGTGACGACCGGGCAATCCCATCTCGTCGATGAACTCGCCCCCCTACAGCGCATGTTGCGCCATCACTCGACCGACGCCGACCCGCTCATGCTCGGCTTCGAGTGCCACAAGCTGATGCGCGATTCGTATGGACGCTACGACTATTACGGGTATGTGGAGGACGACATTGTCATTACCGATCCTCTGTTTCTCCGCAAGCGCCGCCTGTTCGACGAGAAATTTGGCCCCTACGCGCTCTTGCAGCCCAACCGCTACGAGGCCTCGCCGATCCCACCGGTCACCAAGCTTTATGTCGATTACCGACTCGCTGCCCATGTCACCGCACCCTACCAGGACATCGCGGACCAGCCGCGGCTCGAGCTGTCGTTCCTAGACGACGTTATCGCTTACGAGCGCACGTCATACCCTTCGTCCGGCTGCTTCTTTCTGAGCGATAATCAACTCGGCATATGGATCGAGAGTCCACACTTTCTGGACAGTGACATTTCCTATCTCAGCCCGCTCGATTCCGCCGTGACGTTGTCGGTCATGAAGACATTCCGCATTTACAAGCCGGTGCTCGATCAGGCGTGGTTCCTCGAAGTCCTACACGCCTCCCCGCGATGGATCGGATCCGTCACGCAGATCGCGAAGCTGGCTGCCCAGCCGCCCGCTCCGGGCATCCCGTCCACAGGAAAATGAAGATGGGGAGCGATCTCGCCGAACGCATCCTAGTGACCGGAGGCAGCGGCTTTCTTGGCTCGCATCTCTGTGAGCGATTGCTTGCGAACGGCGCAGAGGTCTTGTGCGTCGACAATTTCTTCACTGGGACGCGGCGCAATGTCGAACACCTGCTTGGCCAGCGGCGCTTCGAACTGATGCGTCACGACGTCACGTTCCCACTGTATGTCGAGGTGGACCGGATCTATAACCTCGCGTGCCCAGCCTCGCCGCTCCATTACCAGCACGACCCCGTGCAGACGACCAAGACCAGTGTGATCGGCGCCATCAACATGCTGGGATTGGCCAAGCGGCTGAGAGTCCCGATCCTGCAAGCCTCGACCTCCGAGGTCTATGGTGATCCGATCATCCATCCGCAGACCGAGGATTATTGGGGCAACGTCAATCCGATCGGACCGCGCTCGTGTTACGACGAGGGTAAGCGCTGCGCTGAGACGCTGTTCTTCGACTATTGGCGGCAGCACCGTGTCACAATCAAGGTCGCGCGTATCTTCAATACATACGGGCCCCGCATGCATCCGAATGACGGCCGCGTGGCTTCCAACTTCATCGTCCAGGCCCTCCGCGGAGACGATATCACCATCTTTGGCGATGGTGAACAGACTCGCGCCTTCTGCTATGTCGACGATACGATCGAAGGCCTGCTACGACTGATGCACTCGGCCAACTACATTACCGGCCCGCTCAACATCGGCAATCCCGAAGAGATCACGATCCGCGAACTCGCGGAACTCGCGATCGAGTTGACCGGCTCGCGCTCGAAAATCGTTTATCGACCGCGACCGCAAGACGATCCGCGCCAACGCCGCCCAGATATCTCGCGCATCAACACCGCACTCAACTGGACTCCGCGAACTTCGCTGCGAGAGGGACTCATCCGCACGACAGCGTATTTCGAGACGCTCCTCGCAGAACCGGTAGGCCGCCGCTCCGGGATCGCTGCAGGTGAGTCATCCGGAGAAAACCTCGCTAGGCCTTGAAAAGGTTCTCTACGGACGACTGACTAGGGGTACCGCAAACATCGTCGCGGTTAGTAGGCGGCGGCTGCTGCTTCAAGGGTGCCGTCAGGAATTTGGTTGGAATTGTCGTAGCGTAGCTTCCGAGAAACTTGAACATCGCCTTTCAAGCGGCGAGCTCAATAAGCAGAGCGATCGACTTTTCGGCGATGATCTTCCAGCCGTCGACTTTGCGCATGCAGATCTGGCCGGAGGCCAGCAAGGCCCAGAACGACATCGCGGCGGTCTCGGCGGAAGGCTGCACGGTCTTCGTCTTTGATCCGTCGCTTGAATTCTTCGTGCGGCCGCTCGATCGCGTTGGTGGAGTCGCGCGCTCTTCCAGTCGCTCGGGCGGCAGGCGGGTAAAGCTCAACAGGCGCGCGCCTGCTTCCTCGAGGTTGTCGGCGACGGCACGATGCTTGACGCACCATTTGCGAATGAAAGCCCTGCGCCGGGCCTCGAATTGTTGAGCTCAAAGCCGACCGCAAGAAGACTCAGGCGGCCTATGACCACGCAGCGTCGCTAGTGCTGCCATCGGCCAGCATCGACCCGGAAAGGATCACTGCGTTCAGCAAACTCATGACAGACCTGCTCGATAATGGCGAAACGCCCGCGCGCAAGGCGCATCTGTGCACGCTGATCGGCGCTATCATTGTCGGTGACAAGTCGGTGAAAATCGTCGGCAGCAAGGATGCCGTGCGAGCGGCTATTTTCGGCGAAGCCAGCCCCTCCAAAGTGTTCCTGGTTTGGGACCGGAATGGCGCGCCCGGGACGATCGAACGTCCGCCCCCCATATTCATAGCTAAACGGTTAGCACCAGCGTGGCCGGCGTAGCAGAGTTGCCGCGCTTCGACATCGACCCGCAATCACAATTGAGTCATTGCGCCCTCGCCGCTTCTACGCAGTGACTTTCCTCCTGCCGCTTCCACGACGCTTCCACGAGCGAAATTTCGAGCCAGATTGCGGACAGCAAAAAGCCCTCGAAAACGAAACGTTTCCAAGGGCTTCGTGTCTGGTTGCGGGGGCAAGATTTGAACTTGCGACCTTCAGGTTATGAGCCTGCTTGAAATAGGAGAGCGCCGGGCGCACGCCCGCGGCGGCGGAGCAATGCACGTCAAAAGACAGGTAATAGGCACTTCATGCGCAGATCGGGATGATCTTTTGATCCGCGCCTCCGCTTGACGCGCAAAACGTTGCCCAATCGGACATCAACGATTTCCGCTTCTCGAACAGGTCGCCCCGGCGGTAAGCGGCCTCGACCTTGCTGCTGATGATGTGAGCCAGCGCCATCTCCACCACTTCACTCGGATAGTTAGTGCACTCGGCAGCCCAGTCACGAAAAGTCGAGCGGAAACCGTGCGCAGTCAGGTCCGATCGTCCCATGCGGTCCAACAGCGCCAGCATGGCCATATTGCTGAGCGGCCTGTCGTGCTTGCCACCCGGAAACAGATACGGCCCACCCTGCTCTTTACCCAGAGTCTCGACAATGGTCAGCGCCGCCGCCGGCAACGGAACGCGGTGTTCCTTGGAGGCTTTCATGCGTCCGGCCGGCACCGTCCATACCTTGTCCTTGATTTCTTCCGGTCGCGCACCGATCACCTCGCCCGTGCGCGCGGCCGTAAGGATCAGGAACTCGAGCGCGTGTGCCGAGACGCCCTCTTGCGCGCGCAAAGCCGCCATGAATGCGGGCAGATCATCGTAGGGTAAAGCAGCATGGTGCTTAACTTTGCGTACCTTGCTACGTGCCGGTAACAGCTTGTCGAGATGGCCGCGCCATCGAGCCGGATTTTCGCCCTGGCGAAAGCCGCGCGCCGTCGCCCAATCGAGCACGGCTTCAATCCGGCCGCGTAGCCGCGAGGCCGTTTCCGGCTTCTTCGACCATAACGGCTCGATGATCTTTGTCACCAGCGCGGTGTCGATGCTGTGGACCGAAAGCGTACCGATCACTGGCTCGGCATAAGTCTTCAGAGTGGAGCTCCATTGCGCGGCGTGCTTGGCATTGCGCCAGGCGGCGCTGTGGGCCGCGAGATACTGCTTGGTGCATTCTTTGAAGGTCAGCGCGGCGGCCGCCTCGAGGGCAGCTTGGGCGCGGTGCGCGCGGCGCGCCTCGATCGGATCGATGCCTTCGTAAACCTGCCGTCGACACTCGGCTACCTTCGCGCGCGCTTCGGCCAGCCCAAAGATCGAAAAGGAACCAAGGCCCATTTCGCGGGAGCGGCCGCGAAGGGTGAAACGAAAGATCCAGGACTTAGCCGACGTGTTTTCGCCGTCGCCTGAGACTTGCAGATAGAGGCCCGCGCCATCGGCGTACATGCCGGGCTTCTTGACCTTCGCCACCTTCAGCGCCGTCAACCGCCCCACCAGATGCGCCATCTCCGCCTCGCAGCCTACCCACGATGCTACCCACATCCTGCGCGCACTTACCCACGTTTTTGGGCGATCCTGCGCGGACGCGAGGCGACATCAAACGCCAAAATTACGGCTATTTTCCAGAGGGTTGACGGACGGCAGCGAACAAATGCGAACGCTGGGCTGGCGGAGAGAGTGGGATTCGAACCCACGGTACAGTTTCCCGCACACACGCTTTCCAAGCGTGCGCCTTAAGCCACTCGGCCATCTCTCCGTGTCGCCCCCTCTTGAAGGCGGCGGCGGATTTTTGCAAGGGAGAGCCGCGCGAGCCGGCCGATTTTTCCGTAAAATATTGATTTGGCTTCGCGTTTCGGCAGGCTTGGGGCGCCACTCCGCGCCCTGGGACGGCGCGATGAACCGGAAATGCAGCCCGATCGACCACTGATTTGCAGCCAGCCATGATTTTGGGGAACCCGGATGATCCGCCGCGAGATCGCTTTTGCCATGATGATGTTAGCCGTTCTCATCGGCGTCCCTGGCAGCGCCGTCGCCGGGGGCGTCTGCACGCGCCAGGGCAACGTGGTCAGCTGCGACGACGGGCGGCACGGCGCGTGGGACGGCCAGGCGATCATCTGGCCCGACGGCACGCGCTCGAGCGCGACCCCGCCTCCGAGCGTCATCATCGGCAACAAGTCC
>Ga0213876_10001654_pt1 | contig 13602 bp, 8 predicted proteins | sample BarmaccomBMRX_R9_FD_160113 | JGI IMG/M metagenome (GOLD analysis project Ga0213876, IMG submission 160113) | Root-associated microbial communities from Barbacenia macrantha in rupestrian grasslands, the National Park of Serra do Cipo, Brazil - RX_R9 | ecosystem: Host-associated > Plants > Roots...
TTCGACGTGCATGCCGGCTCGTGCCACGCCGTGTGCGGCGAGAATGGCGCCGGCAAGAGCACGTTAGGCAAGATCCTCTGCGGCATCCACGCGCCCGACGAGGGCGAGATCCTGCTCGAGGGGAAGCCCGTGCGCTTCACCGGCCCGCGCGACGCCATCGCGTCGGGCGTGGCGATGGTGCACCAGGAGCTCGCGTTCTGCGAGAACCTCACCGTCGGCGACAACCTGTGCCTCGGCCAGCTGCCGCGGCGCTGGGGCTTCATCGACCGCGACGCGCTGCGCGCGCGCGCGCGCCGGCTGCTCGCCGCCATCGGCGCGACGATCGATCCCGACCGCCCGATGGCCGCGCTGAGCGTCGCCGAGCAGCAGGTGGTGCAGATCGCCGCCGCCGTGGGCGAGGGCGCGCGCGTCGTCGTGTTCGACGAGCCCACCTCGAGCCTCGGCGAGTCGGAGTCGGCGAACCTCTTCCGGCTCATCGCCGATCTCAAGGCGCGCGGCGTCGCGATCCTCTACGTGTCGCACCGCATGCCGGAGATCTACCGGCTGTGCGACACCATCACCGTGCTGCGCGACGGCCAGCACGTGGGCACGAAGCCGACCGCGGAGCTCGACGAGGCGGGGCTCGTGCAGCTCATGATCGGCCGCAAGCTCGAGACGTACTTCCCGGCGCACGTCGGCGGCACGCGGGGCGAGGAGCGGCTGCGCGTGCAGGGCCTAACGAGGCCGCCGTACTTCGAGGACGTGTCGTTCACGCTGCACGCGGGCGAGGTGCTGGGGCTCGCGGGGCTCGTCGGCGCGGGGCGCTCCCAGACGGCGGAGTCGATCTTCGGCATCGAGCCGGCGACGCGCGGCACGATCGCCGTGCGCGGTCGGTCGGTCACCATCCGCTCGGCCAAGGAAGCGATGGCGCACGGCATCGGCTTCGTGCCCGAGGACCGCAAGAAGCAGGGCCTCGTGTTAGGCATGCGCACGCGCGAGAACGCGACGCTCCCCACGCTCCCCCGCGTGGCGCGCTTCGGCTTCGTCGACGGGGGCGCCGAGCGCGAGACGGTGAAGACCTACTTCGACCGGCTGCGCGTGAAGGCGACGCAGGAGACGGTGACGGCCGCGCTCTCCGGCGGCAACCAGCAGAAGATCGTCATGGCGAAGTGGCTCGCCGCCGAGGGCGACATCCTCATCCTCGACGAGCCGACGCGCGGCGTGGACGTCGGCGCGAAGGCCGAGATCCACGCCTGGATCGACAAGCTCGCGGCCGAGGGCACCGCGGTGCTGCTCATCTCCAGCGAGCTGCCGGAGCTCGTGAACCTGTCGTCGCGCATCATCGTGCTGCGCGAGGGGCGCGTGGTCGGCGAGCTGCCGCGCGCCGAGGCGACGCAGGACGCGCTGCTGCGGCTGATGATGCCGATGGCGGCGGCGGGGGCGTGACTCGTAACTCGTGACTCGTTGGCATTCGAGTCACGAGTCACAAGTCACGACGTCTCAGCTCCTCCGGCGCCGCACCGCGCCAACTCCCAGCGCCAGCACCCCCGTGCCGACCAGCGCGAGGCTCGCCGGCTCCGGCGTGACCGTCGCCGCCCCGCCCACGGTCCGCGTGAAGCCGCACCCCGGCGTGAGCGCGAACCCGCCGCAGGTCGGCGCCAGGTACACCATCGAGTCGTGGTCCGAGCCATCCGGCCCGGTGCCGAAGACGTCCACCAGCGTCCAGACGAGCGGCAGGTCGTACGTGCCGGGTGCGACGCTGCCGACCGGCACCAGCGTCCCGAACTTGAAGTCGACGTGGTCGCCCGGCGCGAGACCGAACACCGTCGCCGCATCGGGCGCGGTGCCCCAGTTGAAGGAGTACGGCGTGCCGCTGCACCCGCCGCCGAACGAGCCGATGCACGTGTAGCCGAGCGTCGGGCTGATGTTCGTGTAGCTCGCGTACGGCACCATGTCGTTCGTCGCGGAATCCCAGTAGCTCGCCGGTACGATGTCGCTCGGCAGCCCCCACGCTGTCTGCGGCGAGGTCGGATCGAAGGTGAACGGATCCGCCGACGGGTCGCGCGACAGGCGCACCCAGACGTCGAAGCTGTCCGTCGTGGAGCCGGTGCCGGTCGGCTGGAGGAAGGTCATGCTGTAGCCGGCGACCCCGCCCCCCTGGGCGGCCGCCTGGCCGGTCGGGGCGAGCAGGGCGAGGCCGAGGGCGGCGACGACGAACGAGCGGAACGGTCGGGACGTACGAGAACGGGAGTGTGGCGGCCGCATCGATGACTCCGGGTGAGAGCGCGCGCGTCGCGCGGGATCGCGTGACGCGCCGCCATCGTAGCGACCACGTCTCGCGCCCCGTTCGACATCCTCGACAGCTCGTCAACAGCTTGAGCCACCATCACTTGCAGTGATAGCGCCGCCCTTCCGCCTCGTCACGTTCGGCCGCCTGGCGCTCCTCGATCCGGACAGTGCGCCGCATCCCCTCGGCAAGCGGCGCCGCAAGCTCGCGGTGCTCGCCTACGTCGCGCTCGCGTCGCGCCCCGTGCCCCGCGACGTGCTGGCGGCCGTGTTCTGGGGCGAGCGCCCCGACGAGCGCGCCCGCCACGGCCTGAGCGACGCGCTGTCGTCGCTCCGCGCCGCGCTCGGCCGGTCGGCGATCGAGCTGCGGAGCAGCACGGTGGCCCTCGCCGACGAGGCGCCGCTCCTCGTCGACGCGGTGGAGTGCGCGCGCGCGCACGCGGCCGGCGATCACGCGGCGGTGCTGCGCCTCGCCGCGGGGCCGTTCCTCGACGGCGTCACCGTCGACGACTCGCCGGGGTTCGACGAGTGGGTGGCCGGGGTCCGCGCGCGCACCGAGCGCATGGTCGCCGCCGCGTGCGCCGCGGAGTGCGGGCGCACCGCCGCCATCGGCGACTGGACGGCGTGCGCCGCGCTCGCCGACCGGTGGCTCGAGGTGGCGCCGCTCGCGGTCGACGCCGCGCTGGTGCGGCTCCGCGCGGAGGCGGGCGGGGGGAGCGCCGAGGACGTTCGCCGGGCGCTCGCGCTGCACGCGCGCTACGTGCGGCAGCTCGACGAGCAGTACGGCATGACCCCCGATCCCCGGGTGGCCGCGTTGGCCGACGATCTCGCGCGCCGCATGCGCGCTCCGGCGCCGGTCGCGGTCTCCGCGCCTCCGATGCCGGAGCCGGTCGCCGGGGGCCAGCGTGAAGCGGTCAGCGTGGAGCGTTCGGTCGAGCGTTCAGTCGAGCGTTCAGCGGTGAGCGCGTCGAACGCTGAACGCTCGACGCCGAACGCTCCGTCGCGCCCATGGCGCGTCGCGGCCGGCGTCGTCGCGGCGCTCGCCCTCGCCGCGGTCGCGGTGCTCGCCGGGCGGCGCCCGAGCGATGCGACCGTGGCGACCCGCCAGCCGATGCTCGTCGTCGCCGACGCGGAGTCCGACAGCGCGGCATCGGGCGTCGCGAGCACGGTCACGCTCGGCCTCGCCACGGCGCTCGAGGCGGCGCCGGAGCTCGAGGTCATGTCGCGCGACCGCGTGCGCACGCTGCTCGCGCGGGCGCGCCCGGCCGCCGAGGCCGGACCGCCCGGCCCGGACGTCGCGCGCGACCTGGCCCAGCGCGGCGGCGCGTCCGCGCTCGTCCTCCCATCGGTCGTGCGCGTGGGCGCCGCCTATCAGCTCTCGGCCCGCCTCGTCGACCCGGTGACCGACGCGACGCTCGCCACCGTCCAGGCGAACGCCGCCGGCGACGAGCAGCTCCTGCCCGCGCTCGCGTCGATGGCGGGCGACGTACGCCGCGCGATCGGCGCGTCCACCGGCCGGTTGCAGCGCCGCACGCCGCTGCCGCTGCTCTCGACGACCTCGGTCGTCGCGCTGCGGTCGTACGCGGACGGGATCCGCGCGAGCGAGCGCGGCGCGACGGCGGCGGCGATCAGCGCCCACAAGGCGGCCATCGCGTTCGACAGCACCTTTGCCGCCGCCCACGCCGCGCTCGGTGCCATCCTCGGCGACATCGGCGATCAGAGCGGCGCCGACCTGCACTTCGCCTCGGCGCTCCGCCACGCCGACCGGGTGCCACGCCGCGAGGCCCTCGGCGTGCGCGCGACCGTCGCCGGACGGCGCGGCGACTGGACCGGCGTGGAGGCGGCGTGGCGCGAGTGGGTGGCCGACCATCCGCGCGACGTCGACGCCTGGGAGCGGCTCGGCTACGCGGCGACGCGCGGCGAGCGGCCCGACGCCGCGCGCACCGCCCTTCGCCGCGCGCTCGCCCTCGATTCGCTCAGCCCGACGACGTGGATCAACCTCGCGGGCGCCGAGCGACACCTGGGCGAGGCGCGTCGTCCGTCGTCCGACCCGGTCGCGCACTTCGCGGCGGCGGCCGCCGCGTACGATCGCGCCTTCTCGCTCGACTCGACCGCGGCCCAGCGCGCGTTCCTGATGCACGAGTACGGCGGCGTGCTGTATCTCGCCGGTCGCCGCGCGGACGCGCTCGCGCTCTATCGACGGCTGGCGGCCGAGGGAGCGCCGCCGGCGCAGGGGAACGCGCACCGGTCGCTGGCGTGGATCGCCTTCGCCGACGGCACGCCGGCGGTGGCGGAGGCCGAGCTGGCGCGCGCCGCCGAGATGCACGCGACGCTGCACGAGGTGCTGAGCGAGGCCCGCGACCACCTGCTCCGCGCTGCGGCGCTCGACGCGATGGGCGACTCCGCGGCCGCGCGGGCCGCGCTCGCCCGCGCGGCGGCGCTCACCGCGCGGCAGCGGCTGCCGGCGACGTTCATCGGCTGGCTCGGCGCGGCGCTCGTGCGGCACGGCGAGCTGGCGCAGGCGCGCGCGCTGCTCGCGACGCTCGCGACGCCGGACGACGGCTCGCCGTCGCGGACGAACGCGCGCGACCTGCTCGCGGGCACGCTCGCCGCCGCGGAGCGGCGCGACGCCGAGGCGGAGTCGTCGCTCGCAGCGGCGGCGGCGTACGCGCCGCAGGAGCTCATCGCGCTCGACGCCCAGGCGTGGGCGGCGTGGACGCGCGCGACGCGTGCGTCCGGCGCCGCGCGCGCCCTCGCGCTCGACAGCGCCGCGCAGCGCTACGCCCGCCTCGGCGACGGCCGCGCGTTCGGGTGGGAAGGGGCGCTCGGGTGGATCACGGCGCCGTACTGGCTGGGGCGCGTAGAGGAGGAACGGTCGCGGCCGGACGCGGCGCGCCGTGCGTACGCCGAGTTCCTCGCGCGCCAGCCCGGCCCGCGCGCCGACGAGCGTCCCGCGAGCTGGGTGGTGCGCGACGCGCGGCGCCGGCTCGCGTCGCCGAGCACGACGCGTTAGGCCGGCGCGTCAGGGCGGCGCGTCAGGCCGGCGCCGGCGCGCCCCCGTCCTCGATGGGGCGGATCTCGGAGGTGCCCTCGAAGGCCGGCCAGTGGACGCGGTGCAGCTCCATGAACTTCGTGGCCAGCGCCACCGCCTCCGCGTGCGACGCCGCCTCGATCAGCGAGTAGCCGCCGACGACCTCCTTCGCCTCGCTGAAGGGCCCGTCGACGACCGAGAGCTTCCCGCCCGACAGGCTGACGCGCGTCGCGTGCGAGAGCGGCTTCAGCCCCGCGCCGTCGACGAACATCCCGTTCTTCGTGTACTCCTCGATGAAGGGCCCCATCGCCTCGAAGAGCGACGGCGGGACCTGGCCGATGTCGTAGTCGCCGGGGTGCTTGATGAGCATCATGAAGCGCATGGTCGTATCTCCGTGGAGTCGGATCGGGTAGGCAGGTCGGCCGCCGCGGCGGCCTCGCGAGGCTTCGCTACCACGACGAGCGAGCGTCCGCGGAATCGACACGGCCGCGCGCGACGCCCACCGCCGGCCGAAATGCGGCCTAACGCACGCGGAACCAGTCCGCGTCGACGTACGCCGCCGTGTCGGCGCCGACGGCGAAGAGACCGACCTTGGCGCCGACCCACTTCCCTTCGCGCGCCATGCTCGGAGCGCCCAACGGCGTGAAGCGCGCGCCGTCGGTGCTGTAGGCGAAGGTGCAGCGGGCGCTGTCGCGGGCCACCGAGTCGACCTGCACGCGGAGCCACACGGGGCCGGCGCGCACCGGCGCGCGCGCGTCGATCGTCTCCGCGGCGCTGCCGCGATCGAGGTCGTGGCCGAGCGCGTGGACGACCTCCCAGCCGGCATCCGCGCGGCGCACGGCGAGATAGGCGTCGTCGAGGCCGAAGACCGTGAGGCCGAAGGTGCCGGCGCCATGCGGCACGAGCCGCGTCGTCGCGGTGAACGTGGGGGCGGGGAGCTTCTGCAGCAGCAGATTGCCGGCGCTCCACAGGCTGACGCCGGCGAGCGGACGCGCGAAGAGGCGCAGCGCGCCCGGGTGCGCGTCGAGCGAGTGCCAGCCGGGCTCCGGGTTCGCCTGCCACTGCCACTGAAGGCCGAGCGTGCGCGCGGAGAACTCGTCGGAGGTGGCGGGGGCGGCGCTCGCGTAGGTGCGCCCGACGTCCGGCTTGCGGTGCACGAGCACCGGCTGGCCGGTGCCGTCGCCGTCGGGGTCCTCACCGATCACCGGCCAGCCGTCCTTCCACGTCATCGGCTGCAGGTGGACGATGCGGCCGTACGCGCCGCGGTCCTGGAAGTGGACGAACCAGTCCTCGCCGCTCGCGAGGTGGACCCAGCCGCCCTGATGCGGCCCGTTCACCGGCGTCGGCCCCTGGGCCATGACGATGCGGTCCTCGTACGGGCCGAACGGGGTGCGGGCGCGGAGCACCGTCTGCCAGCCGGTGGGTACGCCGCCGGCGGGGGCGAAGACGTAGTACCAGCCGTCGCGCTTGTAGAGCTTCGGCCCCTCCATCGTCGGGTGGCGGGTGGAGTCCATAAACACGAGCGAATCGCTGCCTAACAAGGTCAGGCCGTCCGCGCTCAGGCGGCTCACGTGCAGCCGGTGCTTGATCCCCGCTCGGCTGCGCGCGAAGGCGTGAACGAGATACGCCTGGCCGTCGTCGTCCCAGAACGGCGCCGGGTCGATCCACCCCTTCGCCGCGCGCACGAGGCGTGGCGCCTCCCACGGGCCGCGGACGTCGCGCGCGCGCACGACGTAGATGCCGCGATCGGGATCGCCGTAGTAGACGAGGAACCACCCGTCGTGGAAGCGGAGCGACGGCGCCCACACCGCGTTGCCGTGCTGCGGGCCCGCCGAGTCGGCGGGAAGGTGCTGGATCGCGTGGCCGACGAGCGTCCAGTTGACGAGGTCCCGCGAGTGCAGGATCGGGAGCCCCGGCACGTGGCCGAAGCTCGACGCCGTCATGTAGAAGTCGTCGCCGACGCGGAGCACGTCGGGGTCCGAGTAGTCGGCGAAGATGATCGGGTTGCGATAGCGGCCGTCGCCGAGGTCGGGGCGCCACGGCTGGGCGCCCAACGGCACGGCCGTCGACAGGATGGACAGGGTGTACAGGATCCGTTGCAACGCCGCTCTCGAGCTCGTGGTCATCCCGTCCATCCTGGTCATCCTGTCCATCGTCGGTTCACGGGAGCGGGAAGGGGGCGAACTTCGCCGCGCACGCGTCCGGCCCGTTAGGCGGTGGCGTCGGCGTGCCCTGCACGCGCACGTCGTCGCCGGCCACGAGGAGGTTGGTGCCGCCGGCGCCTAACGTCACGTCGGCGTGCGAGGCCTGCCACTTCACCTTCGCGACGTCGTCGACCGTCACGCCGTCGAAGGTCATGCCGAGCCGGCGCGTGGCGTCGTAGCCGTCGAGCGTGATGCGGCCGCCGTCCTGCACGTGCACGCCGCGCAGCGCGACGTCGCGGAACACCGGCACCAGCGTGCCCGTCGTCTCGGGCGACGCGGTGTAGTGGGTGTCCATCAGGATCGGCTCCTTCGTCTTCCGGATGCACACGTTCTCGTAGGTCACGTGCGTCACGAGGCCGCCGCGCGACGCGTTGGACTTGATGCGCAGCCCGTTGTCGGCGCCGTCGACGGTGAGGTCGGTGACGTAGAGATGGTCGACGCCGGCGTTGGTCTCGCTGCCGATCGACATGCCGTGGCCGCGATAGAAGTGGCTGTGCGACACGGTCGTGTGCGACATCGGGCCGTTGCCGCCCTTGAGCGCGACGTTGTCGTCGCCGGTGAGGATCCAGCTCCGCGTGATCGTCACGTTGCGCGCCGCCGATGGGTCGATGCCGTCGGTGTTGCGGGCGTTGGGCTGCGGCGTGTAGATGCGCACGCCCCACGCGGTGAACCCGTCGCCCTTCTCGAACACGACGTGGAAGTTGGGCGAGTTGCGGAGCGTCAGGCGGTAGAGCGTGAAGTCGTCCGAGCCGCTCGCGACGACGAGGCGCGGGCAGTTCTGATTGAGCTTGGTGTTGCGCGCCTGTTGGGCGAGGTCCCACCACGAGACGCCCTTGTCGGCGCCCCGGTCGAGGAGCGTCGCCCAGCCGCGGCCGTCGATCGTGCCGGCGCCCATGACGCCGGCGTGCGCCGCCCGCTCCGCCGAGATCAGGGGACGGCACCCGCGGTTGCTCGGCGCGAGCACGCCGCAGCTGCCCGGCGACACCTCGAACACGTGCGGGTCGCGCGACGCGAAGAGCGTGGCGCCCGAGTCGACGACGAGGGTGACGCCGGCCCGCAGCCGGAGCGGCCCGCTGAGGAAGGCCCGCCGCGCCGCGTCGCCGCGCAGCACGACCGCCTTCCCGGCACCGCACCCGTCGATCGCGCGCTGGATGCGGTCGGTGTCGAGCCGCCCCTCGTCGGCGGCCGCGAGGGTGCTGTCCCCGACGGGCACGAGCGCGGCGGCGAGCGTGGCGCAGGCGCCCGGGATCCGCGGCTCGACGACCGTGCGAGTGTCCTGCGCGGGGAGCGGTGCCGCGAGCGGCGCGGTCGTCGCGACGAGGGCGACGAGGGCAGTGCGGAAGCCGATGTGAGACATGGGCGAACAGTGACGCCATGTATTGTTCCGCGCAAGAACAAAAAGGAAACGGCGGATGTGAAGAGCGCATGCGAACGGCGCATGGGAAGGGCGCATGGAGAGGACAGTGTCGCCCTCCGCATGCGCCCCTCCCATGCGCCGTTCACATGCGCCGTTCACATGCGCCGTTCACATGCGCCGTTCACATGCGCCGTTCACATGCGCCGTTCTGCAGTTCACGGATACCGGCGGTCGTCGCGGCGGTCGCGGCCGTTGTTGCCACGGTCGTAGACGGCGTACCCGTTACGGTCGAAGACGACGTTGCCGTTCCGGTCGCGGACCACGTACTGGTTGCCGTTCCGCTCGTAGACCACGTTGCCGTGGCGGTCGCGGACGACGTTGCCGTTCCGGTCGCGGGCCACGTCGCGGTTGCGGTCGTAGCTGCCGTCGCGGCCGCGGTCGTAGCCGCCGTTCCCGTTGCCGTACACCTCGCCGTTGTTGCTGTACGTGCCGCTCGGCTGCCAGTAGACGCGGATGTCGTAGTAGCCCTGGCCGCCGCTCTGGTCCATGATGCGGACGACGCCGTCGCCCGAGTTGTAGCCCGGCTGCTGGATCACGTCCACGTTGCCGCGGCCGCTGACGCGCTGGACGTAGAGCGTGCCGTTGCCGCTCGGCAGCGACCCGCGGGTCACGAACCGGCCGCGGCTCTCGTTGCTCTGCGTGCCGCGCACGTTGATGCCGCGCTGGCCGATCTGGAACTGCGTCTCGCGGTCGACGTTGCCCTGCCACTCGAACAGGAGCTGCGAGCTCTGCGAGCCGTTGTTGCCACCGGTGGCGACGCGGCCCCACTGCGCGAACGCCGGCGTCGCGCCGAGGAGCGAGGCGCCGATCGTGAGTCCCAGTCCGAAGGTCGAACGAAGCGTGCGGGTCATCTTGCCCTCCTTTCGTGTGAGGCGTGCCGACGACAGTGCGGCGCGTCCGGCATTCCTGCCTGGCATGGGAGAAAGCAAGGTGCGTACGCACCGCGCAGGCCCGGGCCAAGCCTCGTAAGCCGATGCGGCACAACGTGTTGTGCGGGAAAGTCCAGCCGTCGCCCGTACCCGTGAGAGGACGGTTTCTCATCGACGGCGAGGACGACGGATGCGGGGGTGACGGTCCACTTCTTCCGAATGCGGGGACCGGGCGCGTGCCCATCACCGCAACCCTCGCCTCGACCGTCGCGTCATGAACCTCATCGACCTCGTACAGCAGCACCTCGGCCCGGCCGAGCTCCAGAACGTCGGCCAGCAGATCGGCGCCGACCCGTCGCAGATCCAGTCGGCCGTGCAGGCCGCGCTCCCCATGCTCCTCGACGGCATGGCCCAGACGGCCCGCCAGCCCGGCGGCGCGGACGCCGTCGCGGGCGCCATGCAGGACCACGCCACCCTCCTCGGGGGACTGGGCGGGCTCGGTGGGCTGGGGAGCGTGCTCGGCTCGATCCTCGGCGGCCGCCAGCCGGGCGTGGAGAGCGGCGTCCAGCAGGCATCGGGGCTGAACTCGAGTCAGACGCGGCAGCTGCTGGCCATCCTCGCGCCGATCGTGCTGGCCGCCCTCGCCCGCCACCGGCAGCAGGCGGCGGCCGCTGCGCCCACGGCCGCGCCGTCACCCGCCGGCGGCGCGGACCTGAACGGCGACGGCATCCCCGACGTGCTCCAGCGCGAGGCGCAGCAGGCGCGCGAGCACACCGAGCGCACGGCGCCTCACATCGGCGGCATCATCGGCAAGATCCTGGACGCGGCGACGAGGCACTGAGCGCGCTCGCGGCGAGCGCGCTTCCGGACGTCGTTCGCGCCAGCGCGCTCGCGGCTCGACGCCGCCGTGCACCGTTCGTCCCCGGAGCGACGGTGCACGGTGCGGCGTCGCGTATCGTGCCGCGGTCCGCTGGCTGTCTTCCTTCCGTCCGGTCCCGCCGATGCGCCTCCTCGCCCGCGCCGCGCTCGCCGCCCTGCTCCTATCGCCCGCCGTCGCCGCGGCGCAGTTCCCGCCGGCGAAGCTGGAGAACCTGAAGGTGCTTCCCGCCGACATCCCGGTGCACGCGCTGGTCGACACGATGGCGAGCTTCACCCGCGCGCTCGGCGTCCGCTGCACCTACTGCCACGTCGGCGAGGAGGGGCAGCCGCTCGCCAGCTACGACTTCCGGAGCGACGAGAAACCGGCGAAGGGGACGGCGCGCGAGATGCTCCGCATGGTCGCGGCGATCAACGGCGAGTATCTCCCGAAGCTCGCGTCGCGCCGGGAGCCGCGCATCGCGGTGGGCTGCGCGACGTGCCACCGCGGCGTGACCGAGCCGCGTCCGCTCCAGCAGCAGCTTCTGGCCGCCTACGATGCCGCCGGCGCCGACTCCGCCGAGTCGGTCTATCGGGCGCTGCGAGCGCGCTACTACGGGCGCGCCGCGTACGACTTCGGCGAGGTGCCGCTGGCCGACGTGGCGACGGTGCTCCGCTCGCGCGGCAAGCTCGCCGACGCGGTGCGGTTCTACGTGCTCAACACGCAGCTCCTGCCCACGTCCGCGTTCGCCTTCCGGCAAGCCGCCGACGGCCAGCTCGCCGCGGGCGACACCGCGGCGGCCGAGACGAGCCTGCGCCGGGCGCTCGCGATCAACGCGAACGACGCGCAGGCGAAAGGGATGCTGACGCGCCTCGGCAGGACGCCGTGATCGTGGTCCGGGACGCGGACGGGGCGGCCGGGCGTTAAGCTCTCCGCTCCCCGCGTTCCGAGCCCGCCTCCCGGCCGTCCTTGCGCCGCATCGTCACCGGCCTGTTCGTCGTCACCATCGCCGTCAACGCCGCCCTGCTGTTCGCCGTCGAGCCGATGGTGAGCCGCCGCGTGCTGCCCCTGTTCGGTGGTGCGCCGTCGGTGTGGAACACGGCGCTCATGGCGTTCCAGGCGCTGCTGCTCGCCGGCTACCTGTACGCGCACGCGAGCGCCCGCTGGCTCGGCGGGCGCGCCCAGGCGGTCGCCCACGGCGCCGTGTTCGCGCTCTCGCTGCTGGCGCTGCCTCCGATCGTGCGCGGCAGCGCGCCGCCATCGGGCTGGCCGCCGGCGGCGTGGCTGCTCGTGCTGCTGCTCGGCGCGGTGGGCGCGCCGTTCGTGGTGCTCGCCGCGGGCGCGCCGCTCCTCCAGCGCTGGTACGCGGCCCGTCCGGGGCGCGGCGAGCCGTACTTCCTGTACGCCGCGAGCAACGCCGGCAGCATGCTGGCGCTCCTCGGCTACCCGGTGCTCGTCGAGCCGCGGCTCGGCCTCGCGGCGCAGGCGCGTGCGTGGGCGGCCGCCTATGTGGCGCTCGGCGCCGCCCTCGCCGCCTGCGGCGTCGCCGCGTTCGGGCGGGGGGCGAGCAGCGAGGAGCGAGCGAGCGAGCGAGCGAGGAGCGCCCGGTCCCTCTTCGCTCCGCCCTCCTCGCTCCCCGCTTCCCGTCCAACCGCACGAGAGCGTGCCGCCTGGGTGGCGCTCGCGTTCGTGCCGTCGTCGCTGCTGCTCGGCGTGACGCGCTACGTGACCACCGACGTGGCGCCGGTGCCGCTGCTGTGGGTGATCCCGCTCGCGCTCTACCTGCTCACCTTCGTGGTGGCGTTCGCCGAGCGGGCGCGGGTGCCGTCGGAGCTGCTCGATCTGCTGTTCGCGGCGTCGCTGCCGGTGCTCGCGCTGCTCACGGCGCTCGGCGTCAACCGGCCGTTGTGGGCGATCGCCGGCGTGCACCTGATCGCGGTCGCGCTCGCGTCGCTGGTCTGCCACCAGGCGCTCGCCGACCGGCGTCCGGGCGCGGGGCGGCTCACCGAGTACTACCTGTGGATCTCGTTCGGCGGCCTGGCCGGCGGCGTGTTCAACGCCATCGTCGCGCCGGCGGTGTTCGATACGCTGGCCGAGTATCCGCTCGCCATGGCGCTGGCCGCGGGCGCGTGGGCGCTCGGCACCGCCGCGCCGGAGCCGCCGCGCCCGATCGCACCGTCCCACCTCTTCGCGCGGCTCGCTGCGCCGAGCGACGCGCCGACGCGGCTGGAGCGGGTGCTCTGGTACGCCGTCGCGCCGATGGTCGCCGGCGGGCTGCTGTGCGGGGCGGTCGTCGTCCGGGCGTACCTGCCGGCAGCGGTGCGGACGTCGGGGAGCGCGGCGCTGGGTGTCGGGGCCGCGCTGCTGTGCTACGCGCTGCGGCCGCGTCGGCTCGCGTATGCCGTGGGGGTGGCGGCGCTGCTCGTCGGCGGGTGGTGGGGGCAGCGGGTGCGCGGCGGCGACGTGCTGCTCCATGCGCGCAGCTTCTTCGGCGCCTACAGCGTGCGGCGCTCGGGGCCGTTCCACCATCTGCAGAACGGCACGACGCTGCACGGCGCGCAGGACGAGCGCCCCGGCCGCCGCACGACGCCGCTCACCTACTACCACCACGCGGGGCCGCTCGCCGCCCTGTTCGCCGAGGTGCCGGCGCTCGCCGACGCGTCGCGCCCGCGGCGGGTCGCGGTGGTCGGGCTGGGGACGGGGACGATCGCGTGCTACGGGCGCGCCGGCGAGCGGTGGACGTTCTACGAGATCGATCCGCTCATCGCCCGCATCGCCCGCGACGCGCGCTACTTCACCTACCTGCGCGACTGCCCACCGGCGATCGCGGTGGTGATCGGCGGCGCGCGCCTGCGCCTCGCCGACGCGCCGCCTGCGGGGTACGACCTGATCGTGCTCGACGCCTTCAGCTCCGACGCCATCCCGACGCACCTGCTGACGCGCGAGGCGCTCGCCCTCTA
>Ga0213876_10001655_pt1 | contig 13594 bp, 13 predicted proteins | sample BarmaccomBMRX_R9_FD_160113 | JGI IMG/M metagenome (GOLD analysis project Ga0213876, IMG submission 160113) | Root-associated microbial communities from Barbacenia macrantha in rupestrian grasslands, the National Park of Serra do Cipo, Brazil - RX_R9 | ecosystem: Host-associated > Plants > Roots...
GTTGTCGAGGTGCTGGACGATGACGGCAACCGCAAAGGGTGGCGACCGCCAGGCGGCGGCGTGAAATTCCTGGAGCTCACCGGCAATGCCTTGAGGCGCGAAATGCGCGAGGAGTTGGCTTGTAAAATTCGGGTCGATGGCGGTCCGCACATTTTCGAGAGCATGTATACGCATCACGGGGCAAGCGGCCACGAAATCATTTTTGCGTTGAGATCTCAATTCTTGGAAATGCGGTCCCCGCACATGAGCCATTCACCATGGAGGAAGACGACGGTTCCACTCATCTGGTGGAATGGGTCGAGCTCGACCGTTTTTTGACGGGCCGTGAGACGCTCTATCCCCAGGGCTTGGCAGAAAGGCTTCTGAAGCCCTGAAATCGCAGGCCTTCAGCCGTCAATGCAGCTTGGCGTGCTGATCTAGATAGAGCGTCGAAAGCTGACGCTCATTCTCGTTTGCAGCCGCGAAGGCCTGGTCGCGCAATTGCGTGATCCAGGCATCCTTTGCCGGATCGGCACCTTGGCGTGCGAGCGAAAGCCACATCAAGCCTTGCGCCGCCTGGCGTGGAACGCCATTGCCGGTAAACAAGATGTGCCCGAGAAGCGCTTGCGAGGGGCGGTGGTTCTTCTCGGCGGCAAGATTGAGCCAGCGCACGGCGTCCCGAATATCTTTCGGCCCACCCGTGCCGTCGGCCAACATGCGGGCGAGGTTGTATTGCGCGTCCGGATCACCAAAGAGAGAAGCGGCATATTTGAACAAATCGCGTGCGCGGACGGGATCGGCTTTGACATAAGTGTTCGGGATGCCGTCGAGGAAATAGGTGCCGAGCGCCACATAGGCGTTGGCGATGAAGCGCGCGTTCGGCGAACCCGATCCTTCGTCGGTGTCGGCGTCGGCGGTGCGTGAATAGTATTCGAACGCCTTGAGGTCGTCGCGCGGCACGCCATCGCCTTCCGCATACATGCGGGCCAATTTCCAGCACGACATGACATGGCCTTGCGCGGCCGCGTAGGCGAAGGCGCGAACCGCATCGGCTTTGTCACCGGCATTGTAGCCCTTCATGCCCTTGGTGAAGGCATCGCGCATCGATTTGAATGGCTCGCCGAGCCGCGGGTTGAGCGCGGGCGCATAGGCGGGGGTTGTGGCGATGACATCGCTCTCACCCGTGCTCGTCGGAAACACGGTTTGCTGAGGCGCCGGCACGACGGAAAGCGGATGAGAGACAGGCGTGGAATTGGTGCTGGTCAGCGTCGTGTCCGGCGCCGAATGGCCTGTGGGCAGAGGCGGCAAGGGCGAGGCGACCACCGGGCTCGACAGCGGGGACGCTATGACCGTGACCGGTTCAGGCTGGCTCTGCGCGACCGCAACCGGCGTATGCCCAACGGCGGCGCCGCTCGCCACGATGGCCGAAAGGATCAGGGCTGGACGATCAAATATCCGCATAGCACCGAGCTTCGCCCTGAGCCCCAGGATGGGTTACCGCGCCAAGCCGCGCAGGGCCCACCTGCTGTGCGTATTTCCAAATTGCGCCTGAACCAAATTCACTTTGGCGCGGTTTCCAGTCTTTTTTGCGGCGTTCGAGCTCGCTGTCGGAAAGCTTCACCGCGAGCACGCCCGTGATGGCATCGATCTCGATGATGTCGCCATCGCGCAGGAGCGCGATCGGGCCGCCGACGGCTGCCTCCGGCCCCACATGGCCGACGCAAAAACCGCGTGTCGCCCCCGAGAATCGACCATCGGTGATGAGCGCAACCTTGTCTCCCATGCCCTGACCGTAAAGCGCGGCGGTCGTGGCGAGCATCTCGCGCATCCCAGGGCCTCCGCGTGGCCCCTCGTAGCGAATGACAAGCACTTCGCCTTCCTTATATTTGCGCGTGCGCACCGCCTCGAAACAGGCTTCCTCCGTGTCAAAGCAGCGGGCCGGGCCGCTAAAGACGAGGTGCTCGCGCGCCATGCCGGCGACCTTCACGATCGCGCCATCAGGTGCGAGATTGCCTTTGAGACCGATGACGCCGCCGGTGGACGTGATCGGCGCATTGGCGGGACGCACGACATCCTGCTTGTCGTTCCACGCGACCTTCGCCAAATTCTCGGCGATGGTTCGACCCGTGACGGTGATGCAATCGCCGTGCAGGAAGCCGTGGTCGAGAAGTGTCTTCATGAGAAGCGGAATCCCGCCGACCTCGAAGAGGTCCTTGGCGACGTAGCGGCCGCCGGGCTTCAGATCCGCGATGTAGGGGGTCCGCTTGAAAATCTCGGCCACGTCGAAGAGGTCGAATTCGATGCCGCACTCATGGGCGATCGCGGGAAGATGCAGCGCCGCGTTGGTCGAGCCGCCAGACGCGGCAACGACGGTGGCTGCGTTCTCGAGCGCCTTCCTCGTCACGATGTCGCGCGGGCGGATGTTGCGCTGCAGAAGCTCCATTACCATCTCGCCCGCCGCCATGCAGAAGCGGTCTCGAATTTCGTAAGGCGCGGGCGCTCCCGCCGAATAGGGCAAGGCAAGCCCCATCGCTTCTGACACCGTGGCCATGGTGTTGGCCGTAAACTGCGCTCCGCAGGCGCCGGCCGAAGGACAGGCCACGTTCTCGAGCTCGTCGAGATCGGCATCCGACATGTCGCCGACCGAATGCTTGCCGACGGCCTCGAACAGGTCTTGCACGGTGACAGGGCGGCCCTTGAACATTCCCGGAAGGATCGAGCCGCCATAGATGAAGATCGACGGCACGTTGAGGCGGCACATTGCCATCATCATGCCGGGCAGAGACTTGTCGCAACCGGCAAGTCCGACCAGCGCGTCATAGCAATGGCCGCGCATGGTGAGCTCGACCGAGTCGGCGATCACCTCTCGCGAGGCGAGCGAGGCTTTCATGCCTTGATGGCCCATCGCCATGCCGTCGGTCACCGTGATGGTGCAAAACTCGCGCGGCGTGCCATTCGCGGCCGAGACGCCCTTCTTCACAGCCTGGGCTTGGCGCATCAACGCGATGTTGCAAGGGGCGGCTTCGTTCCAGCAGCTTGCCACGCCGACGAGCGGCTGATGGATCTGCTCTCTCGTGAGCCCCATCGCATAGAGATACGAACGGTGCGGAGCACGCGCCGGCCCCTCGGTCACATGCCGGCTTGGCAACTTCAGTTTATCGATAACTCGCGCGTCCATCCCGCTCGCTCTACTCCAAGCCCCAACACAACGCCGCAACCGACGCTGAGCGAAACAAAAGCGCGGAGCATTGCCCGCGCTTCCCAACACCCGCGAGCTAAAGGCGGGTTCGTTTGTGGCGGCTTTCGGGCGAGAGTCGGTTAACTTATCCTTGCGGCACAAAGAGTCTCCAAATGTTGCAAAACCGCAACATGGGCCTCAGTGCGCCGGCAGGGAAAATTAGAACACGAATTCCGGTTTTTTGGCGAAAGATCGAAGAAGTGGTGCCGAGGCATCGAACACCGCACGGCCCGTGAGCGCCTCTCGTCCGGTCAAAGCGTCCCGCGTCTTGACCTGAAGCATCACTTGGCCGGCACGCCCGACGCCCGAGACGCCGATAAGCCGCCCCCCGGACGCAAGCTGCGTGACCAGTGTTTCGGGCTCGCGCTCATAGGCGCCTTCGATGAAGATCACGTCGAAAGGACCTTCAGAGGCAGCCCCGTCGAAGAGCGTGCCGGCGAGCGTCCGAACAGCGGCAACTCCAGCCTGCGCGAGCGCGCGCTCGGCGGCCGCAATGATGCCTGCGTCTTCATCGAGCGCCACCACATACGCGCCGAGCTTGGCGAAGATGGCGCTGCCATATCCGGTGCCGCACGCAATGTGGAGAATTTTTTCGCCGCTTGAGGGCTCCGCCGCCTGAACCATTCGCGCGAGAAGCACAGGGGCAAGTGAGTAGCGGGTTTCACCCGTCGATCCGACGTGCCCGACCGCAAGGTGCTTGTCACTATAAGCGAAAGCCTTCATCGCTTCCGGAACGAAGACTTCACGCGGCAGATCCTCGATGGCTGCCAGTATGGAACGATGGGTGACATCCGCCGTGCGAATCTGGTTGTCGACCATACGATGGCGAAGATCGGCGAAATCGAGCATCGGGTGATCCTTTAAGACCAAGGGGTTTTATCCCGACACGCGCCAAAGGCAAGCACGCCTGGAGCTTGCGGCGAAGCTGGCTTGAGAAGTGGCCGCGTTCGATGAACGAAACACCTTCAAGCAGATATTGCTCAATCGGCTGCCACGCTTTAAGGCGCTAGATGCAGCTCAAGGCCTCGTGGCGGAGTGGCTACGCAGAGGACTGCAAATCCTTGTACGGGGGTTCGATTCCCTCCGAGGCCTCCACAACTCGTCGGCACGCGCTCGCTCTGCGTACCCTGGGGATCGCACCGGGCGTATTTTCCCGCATTCCTCCCGTCGGCGCCGCCGGGGGGCGCCCGGAAGCATGAAGCAAATTTGCTCTTGCGAAATTTGCAGGGAACGCCCCGTTGCGCTCTCCGTTGCTGGGGTGACTTCCTTGCTGAGCTTTTCACCATGGCCTCAAGCATCTCCCGCCCGGAAATCGGCGACCGGCGAGCAGCATCCCTCCCGTCGACGATGGGGAAAGTTCTTCTGGGCTTTGTCCTCCTGAGGTTCCTGCCCAAACCGCAGGGCGCGAAAACTGCCGATGTCGGCAGCCGGCCGCGCGCCGGAAAAGTCTCCGTCGCCTCACCTGCAAACACGCAAGGATCCGGGCGCGGCCGAGAAGCGAAAACGCCGGCCCAGATCCCCAAACTCGGCTGGCAGGACATCGGCTGGCGTACTTACGAAGAGATCAACAAGCACCGACTTCTTGCTGTCGCCGGCGGGGTGACCTTCTATGGTCTCCTGGCGTTGTTCCCGGCGATTGCGGCAATCGTTGCGATCTATGGCCTTGTTGCCGACCTCGGTACTGTCAACGATCACTTGTCGGCGCTCTCCGGGGTCGTTCCAGCCGGTGCGCTCGAAGTGATCGGCGAGCAAGTCAAGCGGATCGCAAGCAAGGGGAATACAACGCTCGGCTTTGCTTTTTTGTTCGGGCTCGGGCTTTCGCTCTGGAGCGCCAATTCAGGCATGAAGGCAATGTTCGATGCCTTGAACGTAGCGTATGGTGAAGAGGAGAAACGTGGTTTTGTCGGGCTCAATCTTCGCACGATCGGCTTCACGCTCGGCGCCATCGCCTTCATTCTTCTCGCCCTCGGAGCGATCGTCGTCATTCCCGCCATTTTGCAGCTCGCCGGCCTCGGTCAGCTCTTCGGATGGCTGCTTTGGATTGCACGTTGGCCGGCGCTCCTCGGCCTGATCATCGCCGGCTTGGCAACCCTGTATCGATACGGTCCAAGTCGCGAAAATGCACAATGGCGCTGGATCACACCAGGAAGCGTTCTCGCAGCCATCGCCTGGCTGGTCTTCTCGATGCTCTTCTCCTGGTACGTGGCCAATTTCGGAAAATACAACGAGACCTACGGCTCACTTGGCGCCGCAATCGGCTTCATGACCTGGATGTGGCTTTCGGTCACTATCGTTCTCGTCGGGGCGGAATTGAACGCCGAGACGGAACATCAGACCGCGAAAGACACCACGACCGGCGCTGGAAAGCCACTCGGCACCCGAGGAGCCCAAATGGCTGACACCGTCGGCGAGGCCAAGACGTAAGAAGCAAGCCGCGCTCGTGCAGCCCGCTCGCGAGGGATGCGCCCTTCAACGCCTTCGAATTTTCAGCCGCCGCTCGCGTTGGTGGAGCGCACGTCGTGAGCGCCACCCGGTGATGCCCGCGCGGAAACGCTGGCGAGCGATGCGAGGGACGTCTCCTGACGAGCGGCCGCGTTTCCTGTATCCAGGAACCTTGTTTCATGGGCGCATCGCGTCCGCTTTGTCGGCGTGAGCGCCGATGTTCTCTTCCTTTGGAGCTGACGGGTGACGCCTGTCTTTCTCGTGCTCAATTCTGGATCCTCGAGCCTGAAGTTCGAGGTTTTCGATGCCAAGGGAAATGGCGAGCCGCGCCGTATTCGTCGCGGGCAATTCGAGTTGGACAGCAAACCGCGCTTCAAAGCGACCAATCCCGAGGGCGAGGTCATCGCGCAATCGCGCCTTTGCGACGGCGCGGGCCACCAGCAAGCGCTGGACCATTTGCTTTCCTGGCTGCGCGAGCACGATGACGCATTTTCGCTCGCCGGGGTCGGGCACCGGGTCGTCCATGGAGGGCAAAACTATTGCGAGCCGGTCAAGGTCGACGAACCCACGCTTGCGGCGCTCGAACGTTTGGTGCCGCTTGCGCCTCTCCATCAGCCGCACAATTTGGAGCCGATCCGCATCCTCGATCGGCAGTATCCGCGCTTGGTGCAGATCGCGTGCTTCGACACGGCTTTCCATCACAGACAGCCGCAGCTCGCTCGCCTCTTCGCTCTCCCTCGCTCCATGAGCGAAAGCGGCATCCGCCGCTACGGCTTCCACGGCCTCTCTTACGCCTTTCTCGCCTCGGTGTTCGGTCGCTATGACGAGCTAATCGCGAAGGGCCGGGTCGTTGCCGCTCATCTTGGAAATGGAGCGAGCCTATGCGCGATCGAGAACGGCGCGAGCGTGGCGACGACAATGGGGTTTTCGGCACTCGACGGTCTGCCGATGGGAACGCGCTGCGGCAGCCTCGATCCAGCGGTCGTGCTTTACCTCATGCGAGAGACAAAGCTCAGCGTCGACGAGGTCGAGGGGCTGCTTTACACGCAATCCGGCCTTCTCGGCGTTTCCGGAATTTCGAACGATATGCGCGAGCTTCGCGCCCAAGCCTCGAGCCAACCCTCCGCTCAGCTTGCCATCGATCTTTTCGTTTATCGCATCTGCCGCGAGCTGGGTTCACTCATCGCGGCTCTTGGAGGAATTGACGCTCTGGTGTTCACCGCGGGCATCGGCGAGAATGACGCGGCCACGAGAGCCGAGGTCCTTCGGGGCTCCGCATGGGCGGGGTTCGAGCTCGACCCATCCGCAAACGAAAAAGGCGGGCCGAAAATCACGCGCGGCTCGGGACCCTCCGCTTGGGTTATCCCCACCGATGAGGAATTGATGATCGCGCGTGCCATGCGCAGGATGATCGGCGAGGTCGGCTGACGACTTCCATCGGGAAGGTTGGCAAGCGCTCCGGTGCGCCATTTCAAGGCGAGATCGCAAAAAACAGGAACACCGCAAAGTTGACGAGATGCACGACACCTTGAAGCACGGTCGTCCTGCCGGTCCCCAAGGTGATCACGCCGAGAAAGAGCGTCAGCGCGAGCAGGACCATCCCCTTGGAGTCGAGGCCGAGCTCAAGCGGCATTCGGTACAAGATCGACACGGCAGCGACGGCGGGAATGGTCAAGCCGATCGTCGCAAGCGAGGATCCGAGGGCAAGATTGAGACTCGTTTGCAAGCGGTCAGCTTGCGCGGCTCTGAGAGCCGCGAGGCCCTCGGGCAAGAGCACCAGCATGGCGATGATGACCCCGCTGAGCGAGGCCGGCATGCCCAGTCTCGCTATGCCTTCATCGACAGATGGCGTGAGGACCTTGGCAAGGCCGACCACGGCGACGAGCGCCGCGCAAAGGAGAGCGGCGCTTGCGAATGTCGTTCGTTTGGTGGGCGGTTTTGCGTGCAACTCCTCGCTCTCTCCATCCGCAAGGAAATAATCGCGGTGACGAATGGTCTGGATAAAGATGAAGGCGGCGTAGAGAATGACGGACACGATCGCGACGAAGATCAGTTGCGGCGTGCTGAACATCGGACCCGGTATGGTCGTCGTGACGTTCGGCAATATCATGGTGAGCGTCGTCAGGGCCGCGAGGACGGCGAGCGCCGAGCTGGCGCCTTGCAGCTGGAAGCCTTGCTCGTGGTGTCGTAACCCTCCGACGAGAAGACAGAGCCCGACGATGCCGTTGCAGACGATCATCACTGCCGCAAAGACCGTGTCCCGCGGCAAGCTTGCCTTGTCGGGGCTGCCGGCCATCACCGAGACGATGAGAGCGACTTCGATGATGGTGACCGCGACCGCCAGCACGAGCGTGCCGAAGGGTTCGCCCACGCGGTGCGCGACGACCTCCGCATGATGGACCGCCACAAACACCGTCACGAAAAGGGTGATCACGTCGATTGCGACGAGAACCGGAGGCGTGCCCATGAGCCCGGTGACGCCTAGGATGACCCAGGCGACCGCGGGTGAAACCCAAGTCCAAATGGCCATCCGCCCTTCCCCACCCTTCCCGACCTGGCGGCGAGCCTACCTCAGAATTGGAAAGCGCGCGCGAGGATCGTTCTACGCCACGTTCCATCCGTTCTTTTCATCGACATCGCGCGATGGTTTCCCGGGCGAAAGACGCATGAATGACCGGGCGCATGCCCCGGGCAGGACGCACGTCGGGGCGGTGGAAACGTCACTTGGAGTCCACATTGAAGATTGATGCCCTTCGAATCGAAGGAAAGTAAAGTGCCCGCGCTTACTCCAGAAGGCGAAGCACGGAGAGCGGCGCACGCCCGTTAACGTGGGGGTTGGCCCGAGCGTGTTGGCGAGGAACATATTCTTCCACGATCTTGCGAGCGCAATTGAGGACCGCGAGGGCTTGACGGCGATCCTCGGGAAGCTCGGCGGCGATCTGAAGGGCCTGGAGCCGCATCCAAGCTTCTCGCTTTTTACGGCTCATGATGTTCTCCCGGGTCTGGTGCGGCGATCCGGGAATCTCGACAATTAAGTTTAGCGAAAAGTTAAACGGTAAAAGCTTTCTCCGCGGCGCTCCGACTGCAGTTTAATTTTTGACTGAGACTCAGTCTTCGGTCTCCGAGCCTTGGATTGGAGCGGGGACGCGCCGTCGTCCCCCCGGTTCGCCGACGACGAGACCGTTGTTCATCGCCCAAATCGCCGCTTGTGTGCGATTGACGACACCGATCTTCGTGAGGATCGATTTCACATGCACCTTCACGGTTGCTTGCGCGATGCCGATTTCGCTGGCGATCACCTTGTTCGCCAAGCCTTCGGCAAGGTGACGCAGGATCAATCTCTCACGCCGCGACAATTGAGGGGCGAAGCTCTCGGATGTCTTTGGCGGTCTTGGCTCATCCTTGTGCTCGAGGATGAGCGGCAGGATGGCCTTCGGCAACACCGTCTCCCCGAGCATCACCAATTCGAGCGCCTTTACGAAGGGTTCGAGGCTTGGCCCCATATAGAGATAGCCGTTCACGCCGGCCCGAAACACTGCCGGTATCTCAGCGAATTGACCAGGGTCGGCCAAAAGCACGACACGCCCAGTCTCGAAGCGCTCCTTGAAGAGCTCGATCTGCTTGATAGCGCCGCGCAAATCCCCGCCGGCATTCACGATCAAAAGGATCGGTTGAGCTTCGAGATCTGGCCCCAGCTCGAGGTCCTTCACATGAGAAGCGGTGCCGACCACCCGAAACCCGGCGGCGCTCAAAATTCCCTTGAGACCCTCGAGCACAAGAAAATTCGGCCCAAGCAGGGCCGTTCCGAAAGCTCCTCTGAAGGCGCGATCGTCGCCGGCGCGATTGCCGGCAACTTCCGCGCCTTGTTGCTGGTCATTTTCGGCCAAGGCTCGTGTCCGCCTGTGTCACAAACGGACAGGGTCCGTCGTCGCGGCAGTTCTTTGCAGAATTCGTGCCGTTCAATTCACGCTGAGAATGAGTTTTGTTTATGCCAGGCGAGAACATCGACGCCGTCCTTAAGTTACAACTGGAACTATCCTCCGCGAAGAAAGGATCCGTTCATGAACTGGATAAGAGAAGCGAAGTCTTGGGAAAATTCAATACTCAATAATGATTTAGAGCATAGGAGCGATTTTTTCTCGTCACCGGCGTTCCTGGAACGGCGAAGTGGTCACGCCTCGCGCCCGCCCCTGAGCCTCGCCCATTCCTCGAGCCTGGTCTTGATACGGGCCTCGAGGCCGCGCTCCGTCGGCCGGTAAAAGCTTTGGCGTTCCATACTCTCGGGAAAGTAGTTCTGGCCGGAGAACGCGTCCGGCGCATCATGATCGTAGGCGTATCCCGCCCCATAGCCTTCCTGCTTCATGAGCTTCGTCGGTGCGTTGAGAATGTGCTTGGGCGGAGCGAGCGAGCCGTTCTCCCGGGCAGCGCGCAGCGCAGCCGCATAGGCGAGGTAGGCGGCGTTCGATTTGGGCGCGCAGGAGAGATAGATTACGGCGCTTGCAAGAGCGAGCTCACCTTCCGGTGAGCCTTGCTGCTCATACGCTTCGGCGGCCGCGCGCGCATGCACGAGGGCGTTCGGGTCGGCAAGACCGATGTCCTCGACCGCCATGCGCACGATGCGACGGGCGAGGTAGCGGGGATCTTCCCCTCCATCGAGCATTCGGCAGAACCAGTAGAGTGCCGCATCGGGGTCCGAGCCGCGCACCGACTTATGAAGCGCGCTGATGAGATTGTAATGCCCGTCCCGGTCCTTGTCGTAGACGGGCGCGCGACGCTGCAAGATTTCCTGAAGCGCCTCCGCGTCGAACGCCTCCCCCGGTTTTGCCGCGCGCCAGGCCTCCTCGGCGAGCGTGAGCGCCGAGCGGCCGTCGCCATCGGCCATGCGGATGAGGCTCGCGCGTGCGGCCTCGGTGAGAGGCAGCGCCCTGCCCTCGTGTGCCTCGGCTCGTTCGAGCAATTTCTCGATCGCTTGCGGATCGAGCGGCTTGAAGACGAGAACGCGGGCGCGTGAGAGAAGCGCCGCATTGAGCGCGAAGGAAGGGTTTTCTGTCGTCGCGCCCACGAGCGTGATGGTACCGTCCTCCATCACGGGCAGAAAAGAGTCCTGCTGGGCGCGATTGAAACGGTGGATTTCATCGACGAAAAGCAGTGTCCCCTTCCCTTGCGTCACCCGCGCGCGAGCGGCATCGAAAGCCTTTTTCAAATCGGCAACACCTGAGAATATCGCGGAAATTTGCTGGAACTCGAGCTTGGTCTCGCCGGCGAGGAGGCGCGCGACGGTGGTCTTGCCGGTTCCGGGCGGCCCCCAGAAGATGAGCGAGCCGAGCGAGCCTGCCGCCACGAGCCGGGTCAGAACTCCATCCTCGCCGGTGAGGTGCTCTTGTCCCGCGATCTGCGAAAGCGAAGTCGGCCGCAACCGATCGGCGAGCGGCCTCGTGGCGCTCTTGTCGAGCCCTGAAGCGGCAAAGAGATCAGTCAAGTGGGCGCGCCCTCCTTCCCTTCATAGGCTTTGGGGTTGGCGATCTCCATCAGGCGCTCCGGCCGGGCGGGCGGACGAAAGCCATAACGTGCATAGAGGCCAGACGCATCGGAGGTCGAAAGCGTGAGGCGCCGCAGCCCTCGCAGATCGGGATGGGCGAGGACCGCTTCGACAAGGGCTTTGCCGATCCCGCGTCCACGCCAAGCGGGGAAGACGAACACATCGCACAAATGTGCAAAGGTCGCGCGGTCGGAGATGACCCTGGCGAAGCCCGCCTGTTCCCCGCCAGGCATGAACGCGCCAAAACACAAGGAATGCTCGATCGAGCGATCGAAGACGGGGCGCGGCAGGCCTCTGCACCAATACGCATCACGATGGAGAAAAGCGAAGACGCGGTCGAGATCGAAGCGCGCCACGTCGGTGGTAACGACAATGCCCTTCGTGCCTTCTTTCACAGCCTTTGGATTGTTGTCGTTCATATCGCTCAACCCTGAAAAACGGTCGCGAGAATTTGACCGTTGCGACTGATCACGACCTTCCAGAGTCGCGCCTTGTCAGCGAGCGCGCGTTGCGCGTCGCGCGGCGCGGTGATCTTCGTCCCGTTCACCTCGACGAGAATATCCCCTTTTTGGAAACCGGCGCGTCCGGCCGTCGAACCTTCATCGACATCGGCGATCACCACGCCCGAGGAGGGCTCGAGCGACAATTCCTCGGCGACCGCCGGCGACAGATTCTCGAGCGTCACGCCCGAAAGCGGATTTGCGCCCTCGATTTTCGAAGCCTCGCGTGGCGGCGTCTCCGGCGCGGTGCGAAGCTTGATCGGCAAGGTCACATCGGCCGAGCCCCGCCGCACCATGACGGAAGCACTTTGCCCCAGGCTGTGCGTTGCAAAGCGAAAGCCAAAGCCGTCGGGATCCTCGACCGGGTGGCCGTCGATCGACAAGATCACATCGCCTCGCTTGATGCCGCCCTCCGCCGCGGGGCCGCCTTCGGTCAGGCTCGCGACGAGCGCGCCCGTGGGACGGGCAAGTCCAAGGCTTTCAGCGATTTCGGGCGTCACGCTCTGCAGCTTTGCACCGAGCCAAGGGCGACGTACCGACTTCGCGCCCGACTTCGCGCTCTCGACCACGACCTTGACCATATTCACCGGGATGGCGAAGCCGATGCCGACCGAGCCCCCTGAACGCGAATAGATTGCCGTGTTGATCCCTTCGAGGCGGCCCTCCAGATCAACGAGCGCCCCTCCAGAGTTTCCTGGATTGATCGAAGCGTCGGTCTGAATGAAGAACTGATAATCCGAGGCGTCGATGCGCGTGCGCGCAAGCGCCGAAACGATGCCTTGCGTCACCGTCTGTCCGACGCCGAAAGGATCGCCCAAGGCGAGGACGAGATCGCCGACTTGCAAATTGTCGGAATCGCCAAAAGGCAGGACCGGAAAGCGCTCGGTCGTGCCCTTGAGACGCAGCACCGCGAGATCGGAACGGGGATCGCGCAAAAGAATGTCGGCCTCGAATTCGCGTTTGTCGGAGAGCGCGATCTTCACCTGCGTCATTCCCTCGATCACATGCTGGTTGGTCACGATCAATCCAGACGGGTCGACGATGACGCCCGATCCCAACGATTTCTGGACGCGTTCGCGGGCCTGCCCGGCGAAATCGCGCCCGAAAAACTGCTGGAAAAAAGGGTCGTCGAAGAGCGGATTGCGCGCGAGCTTCTCCGTTCGCGAGGCATAGACGTTGACGACGGCGGGCGCCACCTTTTGGACGATCGGCGCGTAGGACCATTGGACGGCCGCGCGCGAAGGCGGCACGACGCGTTGCGTCGGCTGCGCGCTGGCCATATCGCGAGCGAACCCCGCGAGCACGCAGCATGCCGCGAGCGCAACAAGACTTGAACGCGCCATGAGACCTCCATCGCCAACGAGGCGGCATTTACACCAGGCCCGCCGCGCGCGCATCCTCGAACCGATATCGGCCACTATCTGGCGTCGAGATGACGCCTTTCCAGAGAATGGGAGGTTGTGCCACGCTCAGCGTGGCTCCGCCATTGTCACCCCCGGCGAAGCTCGCGTGAGCGAGCTTCGGGAAGGGGGCCCACTCACAATCACAAGCGGCGGAACATGGGTCCCCTTCCCCTCACGGCCTTCGGCCGCTCGGCCGGGGATGACAAGGGTGTGGCCACCCTTCCGACGCCGGCCATGGCCTCAAACGAGACGTGGGCGTTCCCGCGACCAGTCCGTCGCCTTTTCGTAGTGATGGCCAGCGCGCAAGACCTTCTCGTCGGCGAAGGGCGGCCCCACGATCTGGACGCCGAGCGGCAGACCCTGATCGTTGAAGCCCGCGCGAAGCGTGAGCGCCGGCGCACCGGCAACGTTGAAGGGAAATGAGAAGGAGGGCCGCTCGAACGAGCTCATCTTCGTCACCTCGTCCATGCGCGGCGCGGCCCCCGGTGTGATT
>Ga0213876_10001656_pt1 | contig 13590 bp, 12 predicted proteins | sample BarmaccomBMRX_R9_FD_160113 | JGI IMG/M metagenome (GOLD analysis project Ga0213876, IMG submission 160113) | Root-associated microbial communities from Barbacenia macrantha in rupestrian grasslands, the National Park of Serra do Cipo, Brazil - RX_R9 | ecosystem: Host-associated > Plants > Roots...
TGTTGCCTTCACGGGCGTGCTGGTTCGAGTCCGGCCAGGGGCACCATCAAAATTGAATCGCCGGTGCACTGAAGACGCGGTCAGCTCTATGTATATACATGTATTGACATAGAGCGCGGTTTTGCTATTCTTATTTCATGGCACGGACACGCGCTTTCAAATCTGGCAACAGCCAGGCAGTCCGCATACCAGCCGACATCGCTTACGCGGACACGGAAACAGAACTCGAAATCACCCGCAACGGTGACGTGATCATGATGTATCCGGCGCGGGGAAGCCTGAAGGAGGCTGTCGAACTGCTACAGGAGATGCCGAGGCTGAAGCATATTCCAGTGAAGCGTATATCGGTACGCCGGACACGCTGGGGCTGATTTCGCGTTGCCCTGGCTGCTCGACACCAACATCGCCATCCACGCGAGCGAAGGCCATCCGCGCGTTTTGGAGAAGTTGAAGGGGCATGACGGCGCAACATTGCTGTCAGCCTTGTGCCTCGCCGAATTGAAACGTGGGCTGCATCGCGAGCCTTCTTTGGCCGCATCTCGGCGGATGCGGCTTGAACTCTTAGTGAAGCGCATTCCCGTCATCCCCTTCGATTTGCATGCCGCTGAATGCTACGGTTGTATCGTTGCCGCCATCGGTTGGAACAGGGCGCGCGATTTCGACCGGATGATCGCCGCACATGCACAGGCCACGAATTCCGTGCTCGTCACCGATAACGTTGCCGATTTCAGGGACATTCCGGGATTGAAGGTAGAGAATTGGACGGCTCCGTGACCGCTCACGCCTTACCTTGCTAAAGCCCGGCCAAGGCCGCTACGAAAGATACCAATACAACCCAGTCGGATAATCCCACATGCCTCTGACCAACGCGCAGGCGCGCGACGTCGAAAGCGTTCTGCATCCCTATACCAACCTCGTGCGCTTGCGCGAAACCGGGCCGATGATGATCGAGCGTGGCTCCGGTGTGCGCGTCTACGACGATCAGGGCAAGGACTACATCGAGGCCATGAGCGGGCTGTGGTCCACCGCGCTCGGCTGGGGCGAGCCGGTGCTGGCGGAGGTTGCTGCCGAGCAGATGCGCAAGCTCTCCTTCGCGCATTTGTTTTCGGGGAAGGGACACGAGCCTGCCGTCGCGCTGGCAGAGAAGCTGAAAGAGATATCGCCGTTTCCCGTCGGCAAGGTGTTCTTCGCCAATTCCGGATCGGAAGCCAACGACACCCAGGTGAAGCTGTTCTGGTACATCAACAACGCGCGGGGCGCGCCAAAGCGAAAGAAGATCATCAGCCGCACGAAAGCGTATCACGGGGTGACGATGGTGGCGGCGAGCCTTACCGGGCTGCCTGGCAATCACAAAAGCTTCGACCTGCCGTTCGAGTTCGTGAAATTCGCCAGCTGCCCGCATTACTATCGGGCCGGCGAGCCCGGCGAAACCGAGGAGCAGTTCACCGCGCGCATGGCAAGCGAGCTGCAATCGCTCATCGAAGCGGAAGGGCCTGACACAATCGCCGCGATGATTGCCGAGCCCATACAGGGAGCCGGCGGCGTCATCCTGCCGCCGAGGGGCTACTTCCAGGCCATCGGCCGGGTGCTGGCGAAATACGACATCCCGCTGATCGACGACGAAGTGATCACCGGCTTCGGCCGCACCGGCAACTGGTTCGGCTGCCAGACCTATAATTTCCAGCCCGCCAGCATGACCCTGGCGAAGGCGCTGTCGAGTTCGTACCTGCCGATCTCCGCGGTTCTGCTGTCGCCGGAGCTTTGCGACATCATCGAAGCGGAAAGCGGACGTATCGGCACGTTCGGCCACGGCTACACCTACACGGGGCACCCGGTTTGTGCGGCCGTGTCGCTGAAGACGATCGAGCTCTACGAGGAGCGCGATATTCTCGGCCATGTGCGCCGGGTGGCGCCGCATTTCCAGAAGCGGCTTGCGAAACTTGGCGAGCATCCGCTGATGGGCGAGGCGAGCGGCATCGGCCTGATCGGCGGCATCGAATTGGTGGCGAACAAATCCACCAAGGCGAGTTTCGATCCCGCCAAATACGTTGCAGTACAGGTGTTCAACTTCGCGCAGGAAGAAGGTGTCATCTCACGGCCGTTGTTGAACGACCGACTGGCGTTCTGCCCGCCGTTGGTGATCACCGAAGCGGAGATCGACGAATTGTTCGACCGTTTCACCCGCGCGCTCGACCGCGGCCTCGATTGGGTCACGCGCGAAGGCTTGCTTCAGTAGCGATTATTGGGGGAAACGTTCAACCTAAATACCGTTCCCACTCTGTGCGTGCCGCCTTCGGCAGTGGCGCCACACACACGTTTGAATTTGTCATCGGCAAGCAAGCTTCCCGTGGGATAGATTCCGTCAATTTTGTCAGCCTTGAAATCGTGGAGAACAGTCAGTGTAGTGTCGGTCGCAATTCGATAGACTACGCCGCAACCATTGCCACCGCAACCGCCGCCGTCATAGGTTGTCCCATAGAGGTTGCCAGCCAAATCTTGAATCACGCCGCCTAAAGGGTGAGCTCCGTCGTTTCCCCCGGTGAAGTCGTGAAGGACAGTATACGTTCCTTCCGTGGTGATTTTGAACACGACGCCCATAGCCGCAGTTCCGGCAGAATAAGCGGTGCCATATAGAATCCCATTATCATCTTCGATGAGGCCTCCCGAAGGATGTGCGCCATCATTTTCGCCAGCAAAGGCATGCAACACCCTCTCTTGTCCATCGGGCGTTACTTCGAAAATCACACCGCATCCATCGTAGCAGTTGGCATATCCTGACCCTCCGTATTCCGTTGTGCCGAAGAGATTGCCCTCCTTGTCCCGCAATAGCTTGGAGTGGGGCGCGTAGCCTTGATCGCTCCCCGAAAAGGCAAACACAACACTCTCTGTCCCGCTCGGCGTGATCTTAAAGATTGTGCCGCAGGTCTTGCCATCGCACGCCGCTTCACCACCTCCATCGTCGGTCGCGCCATATAGATTTCCATTGTCGTCTTGAACCAGGCCGCCGAGGGGTCCGCTGCCATCGCTCCCTCCAGCGAACGCATGCAACACTTTGAACTTACCATTTGGCGAAAACTTGAAGACAGTGCCAAATCCCCGAGGGCCGGCGTCCAATGTTGTACCGTACAGATTGCCCCCAGCATCCCTCAGCAGGGATGAGCTGGGATTGCGGCCATCACTTCGGCCATCCTCCGAAAAAGAATAGAGAACAGTTTCGCTGCCATCGAGGCTTACCTTGAAAATTGCTCCGCGGTTATTCGCTCCCCCGAACGGCGACATTCCGTACAGATGTCTGGCATTTTCGTCACCGACCAAGCCGCCAGAACCTCCATGCGCGTCTAATTTGCGTTTGAAATCGTGAAGAATCAGGTACTTCGTCTGCTTATCGCCGGCCAATAGAGGAGTTGCAGCGAGGGCAACTACAAGGCCTAAGCTTGCACCAAAAAATGCTTCTAAGCTCACTTCTGCCGCCGCTTGCAGCATACCGGCCGATATCATTCCACGCTCTATCGCCTGATTCAACCAGTCATCATTGCTGAGAAACGATGAGGGATGAAGACGTGTTCGACCGCTTCACCCGCGCGCTCGACCGCGGCCTCGATTGGGCAACACGCGAAGGCCTGCTGCAGTAGAATTCGCCTTAACTATTTCGTCAGACTGTACACAATGCCCGCGCCACCGCCGCCGGAATGGGCGATGCCGTAATATTTGTCGCGCCCAGCCTGGATGAGCCCGGCATGCGGATACGCTCCGTCGGCTTCGCCGCCGCCGAAACTATGCAGCAGCGCGAACTTTCCCTTCGTCGAGAGCCGCCATGCCGTGCCGTTTCCGGGGCTGCCTCCTCCGTAAGAGGTAGTGCCGTACAGATCGCCGGTGTCTGTGCGGAGCAGGTCTCCTGTCGGATACTGGCCATCGTCGGCACCCAGGAAAGTGTAGAGCAGGCTGAACTTCCCGTTGGGTTTCAGTCGGTACACGATGCCTTTCCCGTGCGCGCCGTCATACGTCGCCGTGCCGTAGAGATTGCCTTCGGCGTCACGCGCGAGCCCACCCTGCGGATTACCGCCGTCGTTTCCGCCAGTGAAGGAATAGAGCGTGGTGAACGTCCCATCCGAGGCGATCTTGAAAATGTTGCCGAAGCCATCGTCGCCGCCGAACTGGGTGACACCGTAAAGGTTGCCTGAGCTGTCCCGCGTCAGCGTTGCTGACGGCCCGGCGCCGTCGTTGCCATTGAATTCATGCACGACGTGGAATTCGCCACCAGCTGTCCATTCGAAGACGGTGCCGGCGCTGGTTTCGCCCCCCGCCATCGCGACGCCGAAAAGATTGCCGGCCTCATCGCGGACGAGGCTTCCGATCGGCGCCTGTCCATCGGTGCCGTCGAAGTTGTGCAGCACGGTGTAGGCACCGTTCTTCTTCAGGCGGAAGAGGACTCCGTTGCCGGCATCGCCGCCGGCCGCGGCGGTGCCGTAGATGTTGCCGGTCGCCGGATCACGCAACACTCCGCCATTGGGGTTGGCGCCATCGGTGCCGCCGGTGAAGGTGTACAGCACCTTCTCCTTGCCTTGAGTGGTCAGTTGAAACACAACGCCAGCATCTGCATCGCCGCCGTTGGGCGTAGTGCTGTAGAGTTTGCCCTTGTCCAGCGTCAGCTCGTTATACACAGGATACGCACCGTCGGGAGCGCCGGTGAAGGTGTGCAAGATGCCGAAGGTCTCTGCCTGAGCGGCGAATGCGCCGAAAGTGAACGCAGAAGCTAGCAGCACCGGATAGAATAATCTTATGTTCGTCGACATCGCGCAGCACCCTCCAAACCGGCGCGCATTTATACCCGCTCTTCGTCGTACGTCGACTCTCCCTGGCTCGCAGTTTGGGAACGTGAAATTTTTGCGAGGCCTTTTCGACGGAACCTGACGCCTCGGCGCCCGTTGAATCTACAGGCGCGCATCCGAAACCACGGCTTTCAGAGGAAAGCATGATCGAAAGATCGGGTTGACGGTGCGCGCACTTTCGCGTTTCCGAAATCCGCGACATTCGGGAGTGTTTTATGGCCGTTCCGTTCACGTTGAAGCCGCTGCCCTGGGCCGAGGATGCCCTTTCTCCCACCATCTCCGCCCGCACAATCCAGTTTCACTATCACAAGCACCACCAAACGTATGTCGACACGCTGAACAAGCTCGTGTCCGGCACGCGCTACGCAGGCATGCCGCTCGAACAGGTTGTCGTCGCGACAGCTGGCGGCAAGGACGCGAACGTTAAACAGATCTTCAACAACGCGGCGCAGGTGTGGAATCACGATTTCTTCTGGCGCTCGCTCACGCCAAAGGGTTCCGCACCGTCAGGCCCATTGAAGGAGGCGATCGAGCGCGATTTCGGTGGTACGGAGGACTTAACAAGGCAGCTGGCGGAGGCGGGCAAATCGCAGTTTGGCTCCGGCTGGGCCTGGCTATGTTCGAAGGGCGGCAAGCTGAGCGTCGAGAAAACGCCGAACGCCGAAAACCCGATGTCACAGGGAACGAACTGCTTGCTAACAGTCGATGTCTGGGAGCACGCCTACTATCTCGACTACCAGAACGAGCGGCCACGTTATCTTGAGGAAGTGTTGGTCAAACTCCTTAACTGGGATTTCGCCGCCGAGAATCTGCAGCACGAATCCGAACCGGTCCGCGCCGCGGCTTAGAGCGAGCGGGCGGCAGACCGCTACAAGTCTGCCGTCGCTTCACTCCATGCTTACTGCGTAGCGGCGGCGCTCTTGGTGTAGGGCACGAATTCGCCGAGCGAGCAGGTTTCACCAGTCTTGATCACGCGGATGCCGATTTCCGGTCCGCAGATCTGATCCGACCGCGTTACATAGCTGAAGCCGTGAAATTCAAGCCCGCGGCAGGATGACCGGAGATTGTTCTGCCAGACATGGCCGTCCTTCATGTAGAACAGGACAGTGCGCGGATTGACGTAATGCGTGTGGTCGATGTTGTAGGTCCACAGGCAGACATGCCCGCCGCCGGTGGTGGTGCCGACACCGGCGGAATCCGTTGGCTGCGCAAAGCCGTTGGAAGCCACCGCGATTGCGGTGGCGATGCTTGCGCCGATGATGAAGTTTTTCATTGTCTTTCTCCTTCCGAACTCATGGATTGGGTGTCGACTTGGGCGTGATCTGCACCAGGGGGCCGAGCAGGCACACCGAGCCGGTACGAACCACGCGAATGGTTTGCAGGTTTCCGCAGAGTTGGTCCGGCGGGGTCGCTTCGTAAGAGAAGCCGTTGAACTGCAGCTGCGGGCAGGCCGTGGGCAACGTGCTTTGATAGACCGATCCGTTCTTCATGCTGAACAGGATGGTCCGATCGTCCGGCGTCTTGGTGTGGTCGATGTCGACGGTGCGGATGCAGATGCTTTTGGCGGCCGGCTGGCCAAGCGCGGCTGTCGCGCCCAGCGCCAGTGGCAGGGCCGAAACGAGTGCGAGAGTTCTCATCGCTCAAGTCCTTTCGCCGTCCATTATAACGCATCTCCGGGCATGAACGCTGCCTGAACAGAAGACGCACGTGGCACTTCGATTCTTCCCGCATTGCCGGTCTGCTTGACTTGGAGGGCCGCCGCCCCGATGGTCCGGCCCTTCACGAACAGGAGAGAATCCCGTGTCCGCGCCAGCCGCCGCGTCCAGCGTCCATGTCACCTTGCCGGACGGCAAGGCGCTGGCGTTCCCGGCCGGCACCACGCCGGGCGAGATCGCGGCGTCCATCGGCCCGGGCCTGGCCAAGGCGGCGCTGGTCGCGGAAGTGGACGGCAAACAGTGGGACCTGTTCCGCCCGCTGGAAAGTGACGCGAAGCTTCGCATCATCACGAAGAAGGATCCGGAGGCGCTGGAGCTGATCCGGCACGACATGGCGCATGTGCTAGCCATGGCGGTGCAGGCGCTTTATCCCGGCACGCAAGTCACCATCGGCCCGGCGATCGAGGACGGGTTCTACTACGATTTCGCGCGTGACGAGCCGTTCACGCCGGAAGACCTGCCGAAGATCGAAGCCAAGATGCACGAGATCGTGAAGGCGGATCTGCCGACGCGGCGGGAAGTCTGGCCGCGCGAGAAGGCGATCGAGCACTTCGAAAAAATTGGCGAGCACTACAAAGCGGAGCTGATCCGCGATCTGCCGGCCGGCGAGGAAATTTCCGTCTACGCGCATGGCGACTGGCAGGATCTCTGCCGCGGGCCGCATTTCGCATCCACGGGAAAGATTCCGGAAGCCTTCAGGCTGACCAAGATCGCCGGCGCCTACTGGCGCGGCGACGCGAAGAACGCGCAGCTGCAGCGCATCTACGGCACCGCGTGGCGCGACCAGAAAGAGCTCGACGCCTATCTGCTCAAACTGGAGGAGCAGGAGAAGCGCGACCACCGCAAGCTGGGCCGCGAGCTGGAGCTCTTCACCTTCTCAGCTGACGTCGGCGCAGGCCTGCCGCTGTGGATGCCGAACGGCATGGTGATCCGGCAGGAGCTGGAATTCCTCGCGCTGCAGGAAGAGCGGCGCGACGGCTACAAGCGCGTGGCGACGCCGCACATCACCAAGGAGGCGCTGTTCTACCGCTCGCGCCATCTGCCTTATTACAACGAAGGCATGTACTCGCCGCTCGATATCGACGGCGAGAATTACTACCTGCGGCCGATGAATTGCCCGTTCCACCATCTGGTGTACGGGGCGACACGGCATTCCTATCGCGAGCTGCCGATCCGGCTGGCGGAATATGGACAGGATTACCGCTACGAAGCCTCCGGTGGATTGTCCGGCCTCATGCGCGTGCGCGGATTCTGCATGAACGACGCACACATTTATTGCCGCTACGACCAGGCAAAGGACGAGTTCATCCGCGTGATGCATCTGCATGCGCGCTACTACGACCTGATGAACATCCAAGAATACTACATGCGGCTGTCGCTGCCGGACATGGCGAAGCTCGACAAGTATGTCGATGCGCCGGAGAAGTGGATTGCCGCGCTCGAGATCATCAAGCAGGCGATGCAGGAGTCCGGCTACAAATATGTGGAAGGCGAGGGCGAGGCCGCGTTCTACGGCCCGAAGATCGACTTCATGATCCGCTCGGCCATCGGCACCGAATACACCATCTCCACCAACCAGCTGGATTTTCTCGCCACCGAGACCTTCGACCTCAAATACATCGGCGAGGACGGGGCGGAGCATCCGCTCTATGTCATCCATCGCGCGCCACTGGGCACGCACGAGCGCTTCACCGCCTTCCTCATCGAGCACTATGCCGGCGCCTTTCCGGTGTGGCTGGCGCCGGTACAGGCGCGTGTCGTTCCCATCAGCGAAAAGGTGAATGAGTACGCGCATAAGGTGGTGGATACGCTGTTCGCCGCACCGGTGGTGAACGGCACGGGCGGCTTGCGGGTGGACATCGATACCTCCGCCGAGCGCATGCAGAAGAAGATCCGCGACGCGCAGCTGAAGAAGATTCCCTACATGCTGGTGGTGGGCGAGCGCGAAGCGGCGGAAGGAAAGGTGGCCGTGCGCCTGCGTTCCGGCAAGGACCTCGGCGCCATGCCGCTCGACGCCTTCACCGCGCGCATCAAACAGGAAGCGGAAACGCGGGTGGACGCGACGGAATAGGCGCCGCACACAGGTGCGGCGGGTGGACTTGTCCGACGCTAAAAGTAATGGGACTATCGTGCCATGAACGAGCTTGTTTTTGAGGTGACTCAGGAAGCCGACGGAGGCTTCGTCGCAGAGGCGCTCGGCGAGGGCATTTTCACCGAGGGTGATAGCTGGGAAGAGTTGCGCGCCAATGTGCGCGAGGCGGTGAGTGCCTACTTCTTCGACCAGCCCGCGCCTGGGGCTATCCGGCTGCACCTGGTGCGCGACGAAGTGATCGCGTGAAGCTGCCGCGTGACCTGAGCGGCCGGCAACTTACTCAAATCCTTATTGGTCACTTCCGCTATCGTGAGGTCAACCGCGTCGGCAGCCATATGAGACTCGCCAAAGCATCATCGAGTGTCCATTCCCGACCACGACACGCTCCGAATCGGCACGCTGAACGCTATTCTGCGCTCGGTCGCGGAGGCGAAGGGCATCGGCCGCGCTGAAATTCTCTCGCGAGTGTAGTCAAGCAGCAGGTATTGTCTGCCGTGCTCTTGTGTGGCGGTATGTGTATGCTATCCCGCCTGACATGACGTGGTAAGGTTTCCGGGTATGGAGATCACGCTGGATATCGACAAGGCTTTGATGGCGGAGCTGGAGCAGGAAGCTGCGCGGCAAGGGCGGTCGCAGTCTGAGATCGTGGAAGGCGCGCTCCGCAGATATCTTGCAGCGCGCCAACACGCGAACCCGCCATCATGATCAATATCGCCGCCGCAGGCACGTGCCGCCTTGGCAGCCGCATCGTCAACCGCATGGGCTATGGCGCCATGCAGCTGGCCGGCCCGCATGCGTTCGGCCCGCCGAAGGATCGCGCCGAAGCCATCGCGGTGCTGCGCGAAGCGGTCGCGTCCGGCGTCAATCACATCGACACCTGCGACTATTACGGACCGCATGTGGTCAACGAAATCATTCGCGAGGCGCTGCATCCCTATCCGCCGGAGCTCACCATCGTCACCAAGGTCGGTGCGCGGCGCGGCAAGGACGCGTCGTGGCTGCCGGCGCAAAGCCCGGCGGAACTCACTGCCGCGGTGCATGACAATCTGCGCAACCTCAGCCTGGATGTGATCGACGGCGTCAACCTTCGCGCCATGGGCGCTCCTGACGGCATGGGCAAGGCGGAGGGCTCGATCGCCGGGCAGTTCATCGCGTTGGCGAAGCTGCGCGAGCAGGGACTCATCCGCCATCTCGGCATCAGCAATGCCACGTCTGCGCAAATCGCCGAGGCGCGTGGCATCGCCGAGATTGTCTGCGTGCAGAACTTCTACAACATCGTGCATCGCGAGGACGACGCGATGGTGGATTCGCTTGCGCGCGACGGCATCGCCTATGTGCCGTTCTTTCCGCTCGGAGGGTTCTCGCCGCTGCAGTCCGATGCGCTTTCCTCGATAGCCAGGGAGATCGGCGCCACGCCGATGCAGACGGCGCTGGCCTGGCTGCTGAAGCGTTCGCCGAACATCCTGCTTATTCCCGGCACCTCGTCGCGCGCGCATCTGCGGGAAAATCTGGCGGCGGCTGAGCTGCAGCTCCCGGACGATGTCGTGGCCCGTCTGAATGCGATGAACGGCTAGCATTGAGATGAAGCGATAGCCTTATCCTCCCCCGCCTGCGGGGAGGTGCCGAATGCGAGCACAGCAAGCATGAGGCGGAAGGGGGTACGTGCGCTATTCTTCCCCTACCGTCTCGCCGCTGTGCGGCGATCCACCTCCCCCGTAAACGGGGGAGGATAAGCGCGTCGGTTCAGTGAGAAGATCGGCTCAATAATTTCCGTGGCGGACGGCGTCGAGCTTGGCCTGCAGATAGGCGCGGTGGGCGTCCGTCAGCTTGCCGCCGTCAGCTGCCTGCAGCTTCAGGCCTTCGTCGCGGACGGCCATGATGGCCTCGTGCCGGCGCAGCGAGGTCGAAGGTGCGGCGACGGGCGTTGTCAGCCGGTTCGCACTGCCACTGCTGGCGGAAGGCAGCGCCAGCGCCGGCGCGGAAAGCAGGAACGGCGCCGCCAGCAATCCGGAAATCGTTCGGGTTTTCATCGCGTGCCTCCTCCAGCCTGAATCCGCCCTTAACGTAGGTCCGCACCCGCCGACTTCAAGGGCTACATCAAACGTGTGAGTCGGCATCACGGCGTCATTGGCAAACCGCGCGAATCAAACCTAGCATTCACGTCTTTTAGGCGACTCTCTAACGATGCAATACAAATCCTTCAGAATCGAAAATTTTAAGGGCGTGAGGGACACGACCGTCGTGCTGGAAAGCGCAATAGGGGCAGGTGTCTTTGCCTTCGTCGGCCTCAATGAGAGCGGGAAAACTACCGTTCTAGAAGCCATTCATAGTTTCTCGCCTGATGACGCCACCAGCGAGCTTCTCGCGGGAGAAAAGGGAATTGGCGTTCCATTCAATGAACGGGTGCCCCGACACTTAATTTCCGAATTCACGGGTGACGTTAGCGTGACCGCAACCCTTTCGGTTACCTCGCAAGACAAAGAGAGAGTTGCGAAGCGGTTGCTGTCGGAACATAAACTTATTTTAGATGGCGACAGCTTTCCCGACGAAATTGTTTTTCAGAGACAACAACGGTTTGAGAACGGAGATTTCAAGCAGAGCCTGTTTACTCTTCGCACAAAACTTCAAGTAAGAAGCCAAAGGCAGAAAAAATGGCGCAGTCCACAAGGTGACGAAAAGAAAGTTATTCGCGATATCGTATATGGGAGAACGCCTGACATAGCGTACTTCCCAACGTTTGTTTTCGATTTTCCAGAATCGATTTTCTTGACCGATCGTGGCGGAACTGTCGACCGCTTCTATCGCCGCGTATTTCAGGACATTCTAGACCATGATGGGAGAGGCCACACGATCGAGAAGGACATCGTCGGTCGGATCCGTAGTGATGATATGGTGGTCCCGTGGCTCGCATTCCTCACCACGTGGAGTATGCACGATGATCGCGCAAAGATTCAACATGTTATGGACCGCGCCAGTGCAGCGGTCAGCAGGCTAATTTTTGGAAAGTGGAATAAGATATTTGGAGAAGACACCCGCGGTAAGGAAATCGTAATTTCGTACGATACCGCAGAGGGTGAACTGAAGGATGCGCAGGGTAACAAGGTCAAGACCCACGAGCACGACGTCCTCATCAGGTTTCAAATCCGGGACGGAACACGGCGATTCAACGTAAACGACAGATCGTTGGGGTTTCGGTGGTTCTTCTCGTTCATGTTGTTCACGCAATTCCGAGTTGCTCGATCAAGTTCAGGCGCTCGGCCACTTCTTTTTTTGTTCGACGAGCCCGCTTCAAATCTCCACGCAGCAGCTCAGCAAAAGCTAATTGATAGCTTTCCAGAAATAGCGAAAGGCGAGCATGCCTTAGTCTATTCCACGCATAGTCATTACATGATTGAACCAAAATGGCTGGAGCAAACATTCATCGTTACAAACCGAGCGGATGCTCCCCCTGTTTCGGTTCTCGATGAAATTTCGTTGGACGATGAATCTCTTGATATCCAGGTTTCGCTATACCGCCAGTTTGTGAACAATCATCCAAATCAAACAAGCTACTTCCAACCAATTCTGGACAGATTACAGGTCGTGCCATCGCGCTTGGACCTCCAGCGCGCTTCAGTAGTTGTCGAGGGAAAGTCGGATTACTATTTGCTGCGATACGCAGCAAATCTGCTAAAGGTGTCTGATCCCCCTCTTGTGCCAGCGTTGGGCGCTGGCACCTTTGGCACGCTGGCAGCGCTTCACGTGGGTTGGAATCTAAAATTCTTGTTCGTGCTTGATGGGGACAAGAAGGGTAGGGGCGAACGTGATCGTTATGAAAGCGAGTATGGCATACCGGGCGATCGATTAGTTACGATAGATGAAATAGCTGTTGGGATAACTGAGATAGAGGACCTGTTCGATGATGCAGGTCGGTCAGTAGTTCAACGGGAGATGAAATTGACCGCTAGACCGACAAAGAACCAAATAAGGCGCTTCTGCCAGGAGAGATTAGCAGGGGGTAACACGCCAGCGCTAGGTAAGCATTTCGAAGATAAGGCAAAAGCTTTATTGGATGGGCTTTGGGCCCGCTTGGCTGGATAGGCTACATGCGTCGCCATTCTCCTGATTGATCCGTAGGCGGAACAAGGTCGCGCAACGAGATCAGTGGGTTGAAGAAAATTTGCAGATGTCGCGTTCTCCACCGGCATTTCGGTGCTATGATGCGCGCATGATTGGATCGAACGCACCGCAAATCGGGATTGCAGCACACGCGCGCTGTTGGCGCTTTGCCGCGCTCGCAGATGATCGCGCGCGGCGTTGGATTCGTTCGCCGTGCGCAAATGCGCAAGAGTCGTGATTTCAAATGCTCCCGCAGTGCGGCAACCACAACATCTTGTGCGGTGGTAGACGGAGAAGAGGATAGGGGAAGGGGTTAACGTGTTTTCGCCGAACAAAACGAACAATTCCGTTTCGTGGTCTCGAGGCGAGGGGGGCCCCCACCCCCCTGTTTTTTACAAACGAATACGGTGGCGGCGATGCGGCTTTGCCACGGGCAGCCCCTTGCCAATTGCCGCCCGTAGCCTATTCTTAAGTGGAATCGGGCAGGGTTTCCTGTCCGCTTTCGCGCGTGAAACCGAAGCTCGCGCGCCGTCATTTCACGGAGAACCTTGCCAGAGCCCATGACCGAAACACGTTTCGCGGAAAGGCTCAGGAGGCTCCGCGAAGCGCGATGGCGTTCGAGCGAACCATAAGGAGAGAGTCATACCACCACGCCGTCCCCCAATGCCCGCCCCGGCTCCGGCCAAGGATGGGCCCCGCGTCAACGAAGACATCCGCTCCCGCACCATCCTGCTGATCGGCGACGACGGCCACAAATACGGTGAGCTCGGCATCGACGAAGGCATCGCCATCGCAGAAGAGCGCGGTCTCGATCTCGTGGAGGTGTCGCCCGAAGCGAAGCCGCCCGTCGTCAAGC
>Ga0213876_10001657_pt1 | contig 13588 bp, 11 predicted proteins | sample BarmaccomBMRX_R9_FD_160113 | JGI IMG/M metagenome (GOLD analysis project Ga0213876, IMG submission 160113) | Root-associated microbial communities from Barbacenia macrantha in rupestrian grasslands, the National Park of Serra do Cipo, Brazil - RX_R9 | ecosystem: Host-associated > Plants > Roots...
GTAGCCGCCGACGTCGAGCACCCCGGAGCGTTGCGGGGGCACCAGGAAGGCCGCGAACATGAACGAACCGACGGCCAGCACAGCGCCGATCTCCCCGGCGGCACGGACGAAGGGCAAGCCGAAAGTGGTCACCGGACCGGGATTGGGGAGCCCGGTGGCCGTCAGCGCGTCCGCCAGCGACAACGCCCCAATTCCGGCCGCGGTGCAGCCTGCCAGCACGACGACGCCAGCGAGTACCGGCCACACCACAGCGGGCTTACCGGCCGGGCGGGCATCCGTCATGTACCCAGAGTATGGGCGGGCGTAGAGACTATTGCGCTTGGTCTGCGCCGGCGCCCAGGTGCCGTTGGCGCCAGGTGAATTCACGGGCAACGAACTGGTTGCGCGCGACCTTCTCGACATAAGCGAAATCACGCAGGATGTTGCGTAATTCGCGTCTAAACGCGATCCGGCGTTCGGCTAGGTCGGCCGCGGGCGTCAACAAATTCTGATCTGCCACGACTTGACGCGCGGTCGCGAACAGCAGCGTCGACACCGATTCGCTGCTGCGGATCCGTGTCTGCGCCACGTATTGCCGGCCGACCCCCAACGCCAAGTCGGTGAGCTCCTTCTGGCCGATATCCGGTGGCGCATCGCGCAACACGTCGGCCACAATCTCGTACGCCTCGAAGAACACCCGCAGCATCGCATCCGACATCAACGGGCGCTTCGCGTACAGTATCGCTTCGATCTCGTCACCGCCGGCGGCGACGTGCGCTTCCCAATCTTGGTGCCAAGCCATCTCTTCGGCGATGTTGGCGCGAAACGCCGCCGAATCCGCGAAGTAGAAATCGAACTTCAACAGATCACGCAACCGCAACGCCTGTGCCCAGAAGGCCTCCACCCGATCGCCGTCGGCGCGCCTGGCATGGGCCAGCGCCAGTTCGACGATCGAGGTCTCCAGGAACGCGTGTATCACCGAGTTCCGGTAGAACGCCGCGGCGTGTTCGTCGTCGGGCGCGATGTACCACACCGGTTCGCGGCCGCTGTCGACGCGAGTAATCGGGTGGCCGTTGGACAATGCGTCCACGGCCGCCCGTACACCTTCACGCGAACGCAGCCGCAGCCCGCTCGTCGACATCGGAGTTTGCTTGCGTTGCAGGTAATCCAGCGAGTCCTGCAACGTGTGGTGCAACTGGTCGAGCGTCAGTGCCGCACCGCGTGTGGTCAGCAGCAGCGCGCACACCAGGCCTGTCGCCGTCACCGGTGTCGCCTGCAGGATCCGCCACGCGACCTCGAACGACATCTTCTGCATCGCAAGCCGTTTGGCGTCCTGGTCGTGTGCCAGCGGGCCGCGCGGCGGACCGAGGTACTGCCGCATCGAGACCGCTTCGGGGAAGCGGACGTAGATCTTGCCGTAGTTGCGTTCGCCCTGCGCCTTGATGAAGTTGTACAGCCAGCTGAAGCCCTCGGGTGTCTTTTCGCCGCCGCGCGCGTAGGCGGCGTACTCGGCGATCTCGTGCAACTGGTCGAAGCAGATCGAAACCCCTTGCAGCAGAATGTCGTCGGTACGACCGTCCAGATAGGCGTCCGCCACGTAACTCATCAGACCGAGCTTGGGCGGCAACATCTTTCCGGTGCGCGACCGCGTGCCCTCAATCGACCAGCTCAGGTTGAACCGCTTCTCGACGATGTAACCGACGTACTCCCTGAGCACGTACTTGTACAGCGGGTTGTCGCCGATGTTGCGCCGGATGAAGATCGTCCCCGAACGCCGCATCAGCGGGCCCATCACACCGAAGGACAGGTTGATGCCGCCGAACATGTGCACGGGCGGTAACCGGTTGTCCTGCATGGCCACCGGGACTACCGCACCGTCGATGTAGGACCGGTGCGAAAAGAGCATGACCGCCGGATGGGCCTCCAGCGCGGCACGCATGGCCGCGATTTGGTATTCGTCGTAATCGAACTCGGGATCGAATCCGCGACTCAGCAGCTTGCCGAGGACGGAGATCAGGTCCACCGATACCTGGCTCCATCCGGTCGCAAGCTCGTCGAGCATCTTGCCGGCCTCCTCGAGGGTGGCACCGGGGATCTGCTTCAGGCCGGCACGAAATCGGGCCGACGCCAACATTTCTGGCTTCACCAGCCGAGGCGACTTGTATTGGGGCCCCAGGATCCGGTACTCGGCGCGAGCCAGGGCAAGGATCGCCCGCCGCGTCACGAACTGGGCGAAATCTCGCTCGTCCTCGCCGACGGTGGTGTCGCGCCACTGTTGGCGCAGCTCGGACACCTTGGCCGACTCCCCGGCCACCACCTTGGCGCGCTGCGGGTCGTTGCGCAGGATGCTGCGCTGCTGCCGCTGGCTGGGGTGGTAGGGGTCGCGGCCGGGCAGCATCCCCGCCACCTTGGCAAGTTTGCCTCGATCCGCCGGGGGCAGCCAGAACACCTGCACCGGCACGATTGACCGGTCTTCACCGGAGCCGAGCTGCTCGATGAGCGCGGTCAGCGCCGCCGGTGGCGCGGTATCGGGCGGGAGCTTCGATACGTCGAACTTGGCCTCCGGGTTGCGGGCTCGTTGTCCGCCCAGCCACTTCATGACCAGCTCCATTTCGACTGGAGTGTCCGTGTACGCCAACACCAGCGTGTCTTCAGCCGTGAGGACTGCGCCGGTATCCGCGGTCGGTTTGGTCACGGTCGCCCTCGGGGCGGAACGGTTTCGCGTTGTGCTGCACCAACTTTGGATGCGGACGGGTTGGCATTGGCCTCACCCTTGACCTTCGCTGGCGCCTTCGCGGGAGCCATTTTCGCGGGAGTCTTCTTCGCGGGGACCTTCTTTGCAGGGACCTTCTTCGCGGGGGCCTTCTTCGCGGGCGCCTTCTTCGCGGGCGCTTTCTTCGCGGGCGCCTTCTTCGCCGCGGCCTTCTTCGCAGGCACCTTCTTGGCGGGCGCTTTCTTGGCAGGCACCTTCTTCGCCGCTTTCTTCTCGGCGTACAGGTCGGCCTCGGGAAGCTCGTCGACGGGCCAGTCGGCCAGCGTGTCCAAATAAAGTTGGCGCACTTCGGCGATGCGTTCCGGCAGCGTGTCAAGCGTCCAGTCGTCCACCGGAATCGGCGGAAATACCACGACATCCACGGTGCCTGGATTCAACGTGGTGGAGTTGCGGGCGGCAATGATCTCGGCGTTGCGGATGACGATCGGGACGACGGGAATGCCGACGGCCATCGCCATCCGGAACGGCCCCTTCTTGAACGGGCCGACCTCGGTGGTGTCCAGCCGGGTGCCCTCAGGGGCAATCACGATGGAAAGCCCGTTGCGGGCGCGCTCTTCCACGGTGTGCAACGTCTCCACAGCGGAGGCTGGATCGTCCCGGTCGATGAACACGCTGTCCAATATCTTGCCCATCGTGCCCATGATCGGGTCGCGTTCCAGTTCCTTCTTGCCCACCCCAACCCAGTTGTCGCCCACCAGCGCTCCGGAGATGATCGGGTCGACCTGGTTGCGGTGGTTGAAGATAAAGACGGCCGGGCGCTGCGCGGTCAGGTTCTCTTTCCCGATGACGTTCAGGCGCACGCCACAGGTAGCGAGCAACAGGCGGGAATAGTTGGAAGTAAAGAAGTTAACGCCCCGCCGCCGGCTCCCCGTGAGCAGACCGAGGCCCACCGCGCCCGCCGCCACCGGAAACATGGAGGAAAAGCCGGCAAGCGTGCGGATCTGCCGGCGCAGGCCGACACCGCCGCGGCTGTCGAATTTCAGGATCGGCCAGCCACGCCGCTTGGCGACGGCGGCCATCTTGCCTTCGGGGTTCGTCGGGCGCGGGTTACCGACCAAGTACATCAGAGCGACGTCCTCGTCACCGTCGGCATAGAAGTAGCTGTCCTTGAGGTCGATGCTGTGCTCGGCCGCAAACCGTTGCACCGCAGACGCTTTGCCCGGGCCCCATAGAATCGGCTTGATTACGCCACCGGTGAGCAACCCGTCGTCGTTGGTCTCGAACTTGTTCGTGAGCATGTTGGTGATACCGAGAAATCGGGCCACCGGATTGACCTGGATGGTCAACGCCGACGAACTGAGCACGACGGTGTGGCCGCGCGCCACATGCGCCCGCACGAGTTCACGCATCTCGGGGTAGATGCGGCCCTCGATGCGCTGGGCGAACAACCGCTCGCCGATCTCCTCCAGGTCGGTCAGCAGCCGCCCACGCAGCGCCGAGGAGGCCTTGCCGATAAGGTCTTCGAACTCGATCCGTCCTAGTGTGTGGTTCAGCCCCGCCTGCACCATGCTGAGCAACTCGCCCACCCCGATGTCGCGGCGTCGAAGCCGCTCCTGAGTGAGGATGACCGCGGTAAAGCCGGCGACGAGCGTCCCGTCGAGGTCGAAAAACGCGCCGATCTTGGGACCCGGTGGGCTGGCCAGGATTTCGGCGACCGAGCCGGGCAGCCGCAGATCGATCGTCTTGTTCGCCCCGTCGGCTTTGGCGGCGCTCACGAACCCGACACCGATCGGGTCACCGGCGTGGCCGGCTCGGCGCTAAACGATGCCGGCACCGCGTTCGGTACCGGATCCCCTGCCAGCGCCAGGATCTCGTCGAATCCCTCCAGCAGACATCGGGCGAATAACGCTTCCTCGCGAACCGACGCCCGGTCGTAGCGCACGGTAATGGTGCACCACCCACCGCGGGAGATCAGCACCACCATCATCGCCACGCCGGGTAACGGGCCTATCCCATACTGCCGCAATACTTTTGCGCCGGCGATGAACGTGTCCCCGGGATACACCGGGACGTTGCTGGCTTGGACGTCGGAGCCGACCACCGAGCCGGTGATGCCTTCGAGCACCGCTGTCGGCAACACACTGAGCACCGGGGCAAAAGATCCGATGATGTTCATCGCGGGCTCGTCGCGACGCTGCGTCATCTGGGCGCGGACCTTTTTCATTCGGCCCACCGGATCGATGGTCCCTATGGGCGCGGCCAGGTTGACGCCGGTGAACTGATTGCCGCCCGCCGCGTCGCCTTCGGCGCGCAGATTCACCGGCACCGCCATCGGCAGCGTGCTGATCGGCACACCGAGGGCCTCGTGATAGCGCCGCAAGGCGCCGCACAGGCCGGCGAGGTAGGCGTCGTTGATCGATCCTCCGCCCGCCTTCGCCGCCTTGTGCAGATCGGACAACGGGATGTCGATCGCCTCGGTGCGGGTGGCCAGGCTGCGCCGACGCAGCAGCGGCGACGGCTCGGCGGCCCGGTTCATCACCCGCACGCCCGAGGTGGCGTAGCCCAGGATTCCCGACACCGTGGACACCGGATCCAGGATCGCCCGCCCGGCCATCGACACCGCCCCGGACACCGCGCCCAGGACACCGCCGACGAGCGCGAGCGGCAGCCGGTTGAGGCCCTGCCGCATCAAGTCGTTCGGGGTCAGATCCTGTGGGATCGGTTGCGGGGGTAGCGGTCTCGCTGGTGGATCGCGCTCGAGGTCGTAGATTTCGGCGAACATCTCGACGCTGCCCACGCCGTCGGTGACGGCATGGCTGAGGTGCAGCAGCGCCGCGGCCTTGTCGTCGGCGAGGCCCTCGACCAGGGTGACCGTCCACAGCGGTCGCGAGATGTCCAGCGGCGACTGCAGGATCACCTCGGCCAGGTCGAACACCTGACGCAACGTGCCGGGTTCGGAGACGCGTACCCGGCGCACATGGAAGTCCAGGTTGAAGTCGGGATCGACCACCCAGCGCGGGGCCGCCGTCGGCAGGGTCGGCACTACAACTTTCTGTCGCAGCCGCAGGACTTTCCGGGAGGCGTTTTCGAAACGGGTGCGGAACCGATCCCAGTCCGGCGTGGTGTCGAGCAGTTCCAGCGCCATGATGCCCGAGCGGGTTCGCGGATTCGCCTCTCCGCGATGCAGTAGGTAGTCGACGGGACCGAGCTCATCGGACAATCCCATGGCCTCGATCGACTCCGTCATCAAGCCTCCCGCTTCAGATCCCCGCCAAGGGAAATTGCCACCACAACGCTAGTCGCGTCGACGCGCTGGTGAAAGCGGCTGGCCCCTGCTCAGCTGGCCTCGGCCGGCCCTTCGCTGGCCATCAACTGGCAGACGTCGCGGACAGGGAGAACGAATGCGGCAGCGAGCTGTCCCGCCGCCCGTAGATCACACCCAGGAAGTCGGCGACGGCATTGGCGGCCAGCCGAGACCGGACCGTCGGGGTGATGTCGAACGCGTGGTGCGCATTGGCGAGTTCGGCGTAGGACACCGTGGCCCCGGCCTGCCGCAGCGCCGCGCAGAACGACCGGGCCTGGCCGCTGGGAACCAGTTCGTCCTTCTCACCGTGCAGCACGAAGAAGGGCGGAGCCTCGCTGTGTACGTAGGAGATCGGCGACGCGGCCGTGAACCGCTCCGGGTCGTCCGCGTAGCGGGCTTTGAGCACGAAATGCTCGAGGAACGGCAGCATCATCTCGTGCATGTTGTCGAAGTCGGTGAAGTCGTAGACGCCGTAGTACGGCGCCACGGCCTGCACGGTTGTGTCCGCGTCTTCGAAGCCGGGCTGAAACGCTGCGTCGTTGGGCGTGAGCGCCGCCAACGACGCCAGGTGGGCGCCCGCCGAGCCGCCGGTGATGGCGATGAAATCGGGGTCACCGCCGTAGTCGGTGATGTTCTCGCGGACCCACGCGATCGCCCGCTTCACGTCGATGAGGTGCGTCGGAAACGCGCAGCGCGGGCTCTTGCTGTAGTTGATCGACACACAGATCCAGCCGAGTTCCACCATGCGGCTCATCAGCGTGTACGCCTGGGGACGCTTGCCGTTGAGGGCCCACGCGCCGCCGGGGACTTGGATCAGCACCGGCGCCCGGCAGCCCGGCGCCAAGTCGGGGCGACGCCAGATGTCCAGCAAATGTGCCGGGCGGTACGGGCCGTAGGAAATGTCGGAGGTCTGCGCGGCGTAGCGGCTGTGCGGCCCAGGCTTGGGCAGAAGCCCGCCACGGCGGGCAACAACGGTCGGATCGCTGCTCGGATGGGACACCAGATCGCGGAAATTCGGCCCAAAGGAGTCTTGTAGCGCGGCGGTGAGCGCTTGGTCGGCCCGTTGTGCCGCCCAGGTGGTACCGACCCGGTTGATCGACGGCGGCGACACCCGGGACAACGCGTGCCCGGTCACCACGTGTGGGGGAAACTCCGTGGCCAGCCAGCCCGCGACCCAACCCACTGCGAACGGGGAGCCGCGCAGCAGCACGGCTCCGGCTCGGCAGGTATCTCTGGCGTCAGCCGCCAGGTGCGCTCCGTGCCGCAGCGCCTGGGCACCAGCCCGCGAGCACCGCGAAGCCACATCAACGGCCATGCTCATAGCAACGCCCACCCCTCGACGTCAGGCACACGCTTCATTGCGGTAAACGGCTAATTACTAGCCGGTTTTGTACGTGTGTCGAGGAACACACCATAACCGATAATTGCAGTGCTTAAACGCTTTCCGCGCGTGTTGCCTCGCGGTAGCCGCGTCCGTGTCGCCGTTCGATAGACTGACCTGCGCACATGCCTCCGTAGCTCAGGTGGATAGAGCAAGGGCCTTCTAATCCCTAGGTCGCACGTTCGAGTCGTGCCGGGGGCACCAGGCACTGGTCACAGGTGTTTTCGGACCCGCTGAAAATTCGGAGAGGCCGATCCTGCCCGAGGCGGCTTACTCAACCGGCCGACGAGGTGTTGAGGGCATCAATGATTGCTGGTGCGATGGCGATCGATTGGTCGAGCCGTGTGGCGGTTTCCAGGGTGGCGGACAGGTTTGCGATGGCGAGCTCAACGAGGACTTCGGAATCGAGGTCGCGGTTGGTGATGCGGTCGATCATCATTTCGTCGAAATAGCACACCCATCCGCGCAGCGCCGTGCGCAATACCGGTGGGACGGGTTCGGCGATACCGAGCATGAGCAGGGCCCGTTGTACACCCTGCCAGCGCAGCTCGTCGAAAGCTGCGCGCTGTTGGGGATCTGATCCGAGGTTACCCCGCACGAATGCCACGAAGCTATCGCCGTAGGAGTCGATGTAGGAGATGTGGCCGCGCAGCGCGTGACGCAATTGGTCGGCAAGCGATGCGTCTTGTGGCGGTCTGCTGAGGTGGACCGAGGCGATCTCTCGCGCGATCTCGTTCATGACCGCGACGTAGAGGCCACGCTTGTTCTCGAAATGGTGCGCGATCAACCCATAGGCCACGCCGGCCTTTTTGGCGATCTCGGAGGTGGTGACCTGATCGTAGGGACGGTGGGCGAAGAGCCTGCGGGCGGTGTCGATGAGCAATTGGCGTCGATCGACCGGTTTGCGGGGCCGCGAGGGGCTCATGGTGGCCACGCTATCCGGTCGGTTTGGGCACACACGCGAGTTCGCCTGCGGGCCAGGTGATGATGGGGTTGGCCCGCTGACCGATGTCGCCCATCAGGTAACGGAGTTTGCTCGGCCAGCCGGATGCTGTCACGTGAGTCGCCCGGGCGGCGACGACCGGGGCGATCTGGGCTTCCACGTCGACTATGTGGTCCGTAAGCGGGAGACGGGGTTGGCTCATTGACGGAATGTTGTTCGCTTTCAGGGGTGCGTGTTGAGGGCATCGCGGGTGTTGATTCGTCTCCCGCCGGCGCGGGCAATGAGGCGTCCGATCGCCGGAACTTCCAGTGGGACACGGGAAGAAGCTGGATACACCAGCCGTGTGCGGCCGCGTTGGAGCGCTGCGACAATCTGCGCGGCGAGCGACTGCGGGGAGACGGGCGGCAACATTCGCGGCGGGGTTGTTTTCCAGGGCATCTCGCCTATCCCCTGATCGCGTGATCCGGTATCGGTGGCTCCCGGCGCGACCTCGACGACGCGGATCGGTGTCTCGGCCAGCTCCAGACGCAAAGACCGGGTGGCTTGGGCCAGCGCCGCTTTCGATGATGCGTAATAGCCCAGCAGCGGCAGCGGGATCGCCTGCATGGTGGAGGTGACATTAACAATGGTCCCCGAACCGGCCGCAGTCATCGCCGGCACCACCGCCGCAATGACGGCCAGTGGCGCCCAGAAGTTGACCTCGAAAACGCCGCGCGCATTTGCACCATCACCGATGACCGACACGGCGCCGACCATGCCGTCACCGGCGTTGTTGATCACCACATCGATCACTCCGCCCAACTCCTGAAGCGCAGACCCGACCAGCGCCTCGGCGGCGCCCGGCTGGTTGAGGTCGGCGCGGATCACCACCGGCCGCCGGTGCCCGGCGGTCCCGATCTCGTCTGCGAGTGTGTCGAGCAGCTCGAGGCGACGCGCCGCCAACACAACTGCGGCGCCCTCTTGAGCCAGTCGCATGGCCAACGCACGCCCGATACCGCTGGACGCGCCAGTCACCAATACCCGCGCGCCACGTAGATTCAGCCCACGCGCCCGTCGCCGCGACCTCATGCCCGCCTCGCTTCACCAATCTCAGCCATCATGACCCTTCTGCTGTGCCGTGCAGACGCAGGGCACTAACCCAAAGGTTGCATACTGATTGATAATCAGTCAATATCTGACATAGGACTACCGGACTGGAATACCGATGGCACAACACGTGACCAGAAAGGAGCTGACCATGTCCCTCAGCAGCGGCTTCAGGGGAGGCTATACCCGCCTTGATTCTTGGTTCTATGACACCTTCATCGCCGAGGCAGCAGCACCGATGTCCGCCGATCTCGTGGACGTTATCGGCGCCGAGTCGCCGACCGGCCCGATCCTCGATGTTGGCTGCGGCGGTGGCCAATTCCTTGGGGCACTTGCCCGCAGTCGCCCCGAGGCATCCCTGCACGGCGTCGACTATTCCGTGGCGCAAGTCCACCGGGCCAAGGCACGCCTATCGCGATTCGGCGTACACGCCCAGATCCACCACGCGGCCGCGGAGAACCTGCCTTTCGAGGACAACACGTTCGCTGCCGTCGTGAGCGCCGGCGCTATCAAACACTGGCAGAGCCAAACTGACGGCCTGGCCGAAATGGTTAGGGTTCTTAGGCCCGGTGGCCTCTTGGTCGTGGGCGAGCTGGACCGAGGATGCACGATCGATGACGCCAAGCACTTCCTCGCGCTGCGAACCGGGCTTCGGTTCTTCGGGCCAATCCCGTTGATGCTGTTCCGAACCTACGTCAGCGGCTTATCGATCGACTTGGCGGATGCCCAGGCTTTGGTTGCTGCGCTGCCGCTAACCGACGTCGAAGTGCAGCGTCGCCCCGGCCTTCCCGTTCTGCAGTTCCAAGGCCGGAAAGCAGCTTGAACCCCACCAAGCCAGGATTCGCCCGGGGCGACCATCTCTACTTGCGGGCCCAACGGGTGGGTTCCGTCAGGTCGTCTGGCCCTTTTTCTTCACGAACGGATGGGGTCTTCCCACAACCCTCCGTTGGTACCACATTGCGTAGTATTTGGGTTTCTGAGGGGACATGATGCGTTGGCGCGGTGTTCATCACGTGGAGTTCGCGGTATTGGACTACGACGATTCGATTACGTTCTACGACACGGTATTCGGCTGGCTGGGCTATAGCAGCTTTTCGACGCTGTTGCGGGCCCACAAGGCGATGTGGTTGATACCAACCGCCTGCTCGGTGTGGCTATTACGCGGTGTTCTTCGACGACCCGATCAACGGGATTCATTGGGAGCTGGCGTGGCTTCCGAAAATTCCTACACCCCGTCAGGTGTGGTCGTTCTACCGCGCTATGAGAGTGCAGGCCGGGGGTCGGCCAGATCTGGCGAAGACGGTGCCTGTCTGACCTGGCAAGCCCGGCGCAAATTGCCCTCTCGAAAGGCGCAGTGAACAAACGCGTAGTGGCTCGACGTTGAGGCAGCTTTGCAAAATATTCGCTGCTGCCGTATTCCTCCCGTTTCGGAGCGTCCGATCGGGCGGATGGGGGCAGGGCGGAGCGCTGGTCGCCGTCGGGTTGCGGCCTGGCGCTGGGCACATTGCCTGGGCCGCGGTGGTAGGTAGTTTGCTGAGGTTCTGGGACTACGTCGTCGTGTTCGACGTGTACAGCGAAATCCAGGTGTTGCGGTTGAAACACGCCGATGCTGGCGAGGCCGGGCAGCAAGTCAGCCGTAAGTCTCATCGAGGAAACGAATGCGCACCTCGGCTGTCGGAATTGGGCAAGTGTCGTACCGGCCACCGACGCGGTAACGGAAAGCGGCGAAGCGCTCATAGAGCCAATCGCGCACCGCCGGCGGAATCACGTATGCCGCTAGCGCCAGTTTCCACCAGCCACCGAGGTACGCAGCGACCTGCAGCAGCGCCGCAGCCCGGATATCCACCGTCTCGTCGGGCCGTCCCACGTTCCGGACGTAGACGGCAGAATCCACGCCCTCCAGCTGATGGTGGCGGGCGCTGATGTCGCGAGCGAAGTCACTGTCCAGGGAGGCGAACCGCAGGGTTCCCTCTCGGTCGAACCGAAGAATGTTGCGCACCACGCTGTTACAGACACCGCACACACCGTCGTACAGCAGAATAGGCGCGTTCGGCGGCCTTTGTGTCGCACTCACGTGGACCTCCCTACGGGGACGCGATATCGCTTACTCCATCATCGCAAATCGCGCTCAGGACTGCTGCAGACTTGTCCCGTGGCCACGGGTAGGGCTTCAGGAAGATTCGGGTACTGCCGCTGGCGCGGATTCACGCGGTCCCACGTCGAGGCGGAACGGTGGGTACTCGTCGCGCATAAGCGAGCTGTAGGCCCGCACCCGGATACTCCACCGGTTGATGCCGAGTACGAAGTCGTACAACCCCTTCGGGTAGCGCCCAGTGAACAGCAAGCCCACCACGGCGATCACCAGCAGGATCACTATCAGCGGCGGCAACGCGTAGGCGACAACGTCGTTCGGCTTCAACATTAAAAACCGCCAGCCGCCGGTGAAGAAGGCAAAAAGTATCAGGTAGTGCGGGATGGCCAGCAGCCACCACTTGGTGAGCACCAAGCCCCGGCTCAGGCGCTCAGGGTAGTCGACCTCCAAATCGGCCGGATAGTCGGCCTTTGGCTGCAAACTGAACGGCGGATACTTGTCGGTACCGAGTGCGGTTAGCGCGTAGAAGGCGACCCGCCACCGCCACCGCATGACACCGAGGCTGAAGTCGAACAGCGCGCGCGGGTACTTGCCGGTGAACAGGATCGCGAATAACGCGATCACGAAGACTACGACGACGGCGATGGTCAAGAAGAACAGGACGATGTAGTGCGGAATCGCAAGAATCCATTTGACTAACCATTGCCAGCGTGACAACGCCGGATCGAGGTCACCTCGGACCCGAACCGGACCGGTTTCAAGTTGCATCATCGACTGCTCCTTGGTGTCGTTCTGACAGAAAAGTGATATCATTTTATATCACTTTTGAGAAGGGCGGTACTCGTGGACAACGCTGGACCAACCAACAACGCTCACGTTGTCGGACACCAAGGGGCCCAGGTCGAGATTCATCAACGTCCGGCTCGCGCCGTCGCCGGCTGGCTCGGTGTACTCGTCGTTGCCGCGAGCATCGCTGGAATTGTCTTGGCGGCCAACAACAAACGTGAGTTGCTGTGGCTGCCGATCGTGATCCTTGCCTTGGTCGTCACCTCGCTGGTGATTGTTCCGCCCGGGCAGAGCTCAGTGATCCAGTTCTTCGGGCGCTACATCGGCACCGTGAGCCGTCCGGGCTTTTGGTGGGTGGCGCCGCTGACCGTGCGACGCGGGGTCAGCCTGCGGGTGCGCAACTTTGAGACGGCACACTTGAAGGTCAACGACGCCGACGGTAGCCCGGTAGAGATCGCTGCGATCGTGGTCTGGCAGGTGGCCGACACCGCCAAGGCGACCTACGCGGTGGATAGCTACCAAGCCTTCGTGTCGATGCAAGCCGAGTCGGCGCTGCGCCACGTCGCCACCAGCCGCCCCTACGACGACCCCACCGGCGCCGGCACTTCGCTACGCGGCTCCACCGACCAAGTAGTCGCCGACCTCGCCCACGAGCTCGCCCAGCGCGTCCAACTCGCCGGCGTAGAAATTGTTGAGGCCCGCATCTCCCACCTGGCCTACGCCCAAGAAATCGCCCAGGCCATGCTGCGCCGCCAGCAGGCCGGCGCCGTCATCGCCGCCCGCACCCGCATCGTGGAGGGCGCCGTCGGGATGGTCAAGCTGGCGCTAGCGCAACTCACCGACACGGGTGTCGTGGACCTCGACGAGGAGCGCACCGCCAGCATGGTCAGCAACCTCATGGTTGTACTCTGCGCGGACCAACCGCCCTCACCCGTGGTCAACACCGGCACGCTCTACACGTGAGCGACCGCCGACAGATCCTGCTCCGGGTCGACCCTGCTATCCACGACGCACTCACCCGGTGGGCAAACGAGGAATTCCGCAGCCTCAACGGCCAGATCGAAATGATCCTGCGCCGAGCACTCAACGACGTCGGTCGGATGCCAAAGCACGCGGCACCACCGCCCAAGAGGGGCCGTCCCAGAGCCACACCGGGTTAGCGTCCCACGATTAGAGTGAATAACACGCCAGCACAACCACGCCTTCGCCGGGAAGCACACAGTTTCTATAAGGTGCGTCACGCATGCTAAATCCTCCCGGCGTTAGACGAGCATCGTAGTTTGCTTCGCCCAGCGTCAGGATCG
>Ga0213876_10001658_pt1 | contig 13583 bp, 18 predicted proteins | sample BarmaccomBMRX_R9_FD_160113 | JGI IMG/M metagenome (GOLD analysis project Ga0213876, IMG submission 160113) | Root-associated microbial communities from Barbacenia macrantha in rupestrian grasslands, the National Park of Serra do Cipo, Brazil - RX_R9 | ecosystem: Host-associated > Plants > Roots...
CGGAATCCACTTTGAGCAGGCCAGCCTTGAACAGCCGGCCAACATGATAATGGAACCGCTTCAGCTCGAAATTCGAGCGAGCGGCGGCCTCAGACACCGAAAGCGCCTCGGGCGCGAACATCATAAGCATCCTTCGCTTGCTCGACGTTGCGAAGAGGGCGGCCTGGTCGGCCCGATGGACGGTCCTCGTTCTACTCAGGATATTGTCTTCCATCCTGAGTAGATGCCGGGATACTCCTCTGTCAGCAAGCGTGGTCGGGAGTCATCGGAAATGTCGTGTCTCGCAAATGTGGCTCTCGCGTCGGCGGCGCTCGCAATTCTTCCTGCCGCGGCACCACCGCCCGCCGCTGCTTCGATGGAAGACCGCCTTGGTCACTGCTTCGACCAGCAGTCGGCAAAAGTGCCCTTCTCGGGAATTGTGGCGGCTAGTGACGGCACCGCTAGGTTTGAGCGGGCCGCTGGCTTTGCTGATGCCGCCGGCACGCGCCGCCCGACGTCAGATGCGCCGTTCCGCTTGGCATCCGTCCAGAAGGTCCTGACTCAAATCGCAATCGCCCAACTGGTCGACGCCAGGAAGCTCGATCTGGCTGCCCCGGTCGGCCGCTATTTGGGCGGGCTTCCGCCTCAACTGGCCGCGGTGACGATCGACCAGCTGCTGCATCACCAGTCGGGCGTCGCCAGCCTCACCATGCTGAACCCAGAGATCGCGCAGGTGTTGATCTCGGCACGGTCTGCGCGAGATCTAGTCCCATTGGTCGCTGCCCAGCCGTTGGCTTTCGCACCCGGTAGTCGGACAGAATATTCGAATGGCGGCTATTTCCTGCTCGGCGCAGTAATCGAGGCAACGTCTGGCCAGTCTTACGGCGACTACCTGCAATCGCATGTCTTTCGGCCGCTCGACATGACCCACAGCAGCCTCACGCCAGACGGCAAAGCCGTCATTCGATACACAAGAATGTCGCCCGCCGGGCTGGCCGAAACGCCTCGGCCAGTGACGGCGGGGTTGCCTGATCTTCCTGCGTCGGCCGCCGGCGACGGGCTGAGCTCTGCATCGGACATGCTCGCCCTCGGCCGCGCCCTGGTCGGCGACAAGCTTGTGTCGAAGACCACCAAGGAGCGGATCTTCCAGCAGAAATCGAGCCCGTGGCGCATCGGCCAGTCGGGTGGAAGCATCGGCACGAACACCGATTTCGCCGTCTTTCCGGAAAGCGGCTGGGTGGTTGTGACCCTCTCAAACTACGATCCGCCGGCCGGCGAGCTAATGGGCGAGGTCATGAGTAAAATGGCGACGACAGGAACCTGCCAGCCGCTTGGCGCTGAAGATCGACCTTCGCCGTTTCGGATGATCACGCCGCCGCCAGCGCGGCAGCCTTAGGCATCAAAATGAGGTCTAATCCCGTAGCGTCAGCTTTGGGTCGAAAACGGACACTAGCTAGCGCTGGTAATATTCGTTCCCGATGAAGCCGATTTGGAAGCCGCTGACGGTGGCGACATTCATGAGGCAAGACAGGACCTCGCTGCCCTTGCCAGGCGGATTCAGGTTTCGATTTACCCAGTCAGGACTGACTGCATGGAATCCGAACTTTGACTGGAAGGCGCCTTTAGCTCGGCGACCACAAACGTTCTCCACTTGCCGCGTGAAGGCGGCGTCGTCCGTCACACCTGTTCGATACTGCGGGACGCGGTTGAGAAGCCCTCGAGCAGAAAGCCACTCGCGAGCTTGCGCTTGGAACACGGGAGCTAAGCGCGCCTCGCGCAAAACCTCGAAGCGGCGCTCGATCTCGGGCGGCAACTCAAGGCTGTAATAGCTGATCGCTAGGTCCGCGCACCTTAGTTGCTCGTCAGTCGCCGACTTGATGTCTGATGCGGCCAGTACGTCCTCGCCCCCCATTTCGGGATCATTCCAACGGATCGTGGCGGGCCCGAGACCGCACTGGGTGAAACGTTTGGCTGCCTCTTGAGCCGTAATGTTTTCGTAGACTCCCCCGGACGTGGAAATTTGAGCGGCCATGAAGAAGAGGACTGCAGTGAACACGTCCAGAATGTCGCATTCGCCACAAGCGTCCGCAATGGGTCGAAAACGGACTCTAGCTTGATTGCTCACTGAAGCCGAAGAACCGCCGCTGCTCACGCCAGCAGAGGGGAACGTCAGCTGCGCGTAAAATACGACGTCCGGATAGTTCGATCGGCTGTCGACCCTCTACCATCGCAGCGAGAATGTCTGGCGCCAGCCAGCTAAGTCGCAGAAGCTTGTAGAGGTGACGCTCGGTGTAGCCGGAAACCAACGGGTCCGCTTCACCAGCAAGTACCGCCCGTTGAGCGGCCAGGGCATGGGTTACCAATCGGAAAAGCGAGCGATCGGGTGCGCGAGTCTGTGAGCCTCCATCCCCCACCACGAGCCTAAGCTCCTTACCCTTCCTGAGCTTGGCCGGCAGCCGGACGGATTGTGCGTCCTCAGCCCCGAACGCGATTTCGAGTTCTTCAGCAGACAACCGAACCGCCGTCCTGTGTGCGAGAAGAATAGAGCGCTGCTCAGGAACAGGCAGCCCACGAATGCTCGTCGCCTCTTCGGTAACATTGGCTTCCAGGCCACGCGCCATCGCTTGCTCGGCCTGATCCAAGACCGCCGCCTCGATATCGGCAGCGGGAACCCGCCATGCCTCAGCCTTCCCCTCCCCGGGTTTTAGCCGGGTGACATAATACCGATGCTGACGCGATCCCTTGTTCGTGAACACGGGAGTCATCCGCCGACCATCAGGGTCGAAGACCATACCGGCGAGAAGGCTGGGCGACCGCGCTCGGTCCCCAAGCACTCGAGCTCGTCTGTTCGCGCCAAAGGTGGTTTGAACCTGGTCCCAGGTTTTTTGATCGATGATCGCCTCGTGCTGTCCTTCGTAGAGTTCGCCGCGGTGTTTAACCTTGCCGATGAACAGTGGGTTCTTGAGTATCTGGCCGAGCGACCCCGCGCTGAAAGCACAACCCCCTCGGGTCCTCCCATCGTTGAAAGTTCTAAGCTTCGATCGAATGCCTGATCGCGCAAGCTCGTTCGCGAGCGCAGTGGCAGACTTCAGGTGCAAGTAGCGATTGTATATGTGCCGGACGATCGCGGCCTCGCTCTCGTCGATGAGCAGTTTCCGATCTCGAAGGCGGTACCCGAGCGGCACCGCGCCACCCATCCACATGCCCTTGCGCTTGGATGCCGCGACTTTGTCCCGGATCCGCTCGCTGGTCACCTCGCGCTCGAACTGGGCGAACGACAGCAGCACGTTGAGGGTGAGCCGCCCCATACTTGTCGTCGTGTTGAAGGCCTGCGTGACGCTCACGAACGATGCGCCTGCTTTATCAAGCTCTTCGACGATGCGCGCAAAGTCAGCGAGACTGCGTGTCAGCCGGTCAACCTTGTAGACGACGATGACGTCGACCTTGCCGGCAGCAACATCAGCAAGGAGCTGCTGGAGTGCTGGCCTGGCCATATTTCCGCCAGACCAGCCTCCATCGTCATAATGCTCGTTGACCTGCTCCCAGCCCTCATGGGCGTGGCTGAGGATGTAGGCGGCGCAGGCCTCGCGCTGAGCATCGAGACTGTTGAACGCCTGCTCCAAGCCCTCTTCCGTCGACTTGCGAGTGTAGATGGCGCAGCGGCGCTTCACGTCTGCGCCCTACGGCTGACGGACTTGTGTTTCCTCAGTCCGAAGAAGGTCGGGCCTGACCAGTGCGTGCCGGTGATAGCCGTGGCAACCTGCGTCAGTGAGCTGAAGCACCTTGCGTCATACTCATAGCCCTCATCCAGCACGAGCACGTGGTGCACCCTGCCCTGCCATTCTCGAACGAGCCTCGTCCCCGTCTTGAGCGAGGACGGGCTTGTACTGATCAGCTCATCGCCTCGACGGAGTCGCTGCGCTGCCCTCTCGAGCTCACGCTCGATGTGCCTTGGCAACTCGCCGTAAACGCGAGACTGGAGTTTCCACGCAATCCCGCGGCGAAGCAGGTCGGGGCCGATGTCGGGCGCAGGCTTGCGCCAGCAATCGCGCCATTTGGCGCGGAGCTGCGCCGGTGACATTCCGGGCAGCTCCGCTAGTTGCTGCTCGAGCGACGTCACTCCGCCGTGACCTCAGCCGGAGCCGCGTCGATCCGGTAGGCTGTCTTGCCATCCGCCCGCTGCTCTTTGAGGAGTTTGTTGCTCTTCCGCACACCGGTGAGAAATGCGCGGCAACTGTGCTCCTTCCAGCCGGTCGATTTCACAATCTCAGCGACGGTCGCGCCGGTGCCGCGCGACAGCATCTTGGTGACGTGGGCGCTTTTCGATTGCTTCTTTGTCTGCTTGGTCATCTTGGGTCTCCTCGCCAGTATCATCGCTGGCACTGACCCAAGCCGCGGGCTTCAGCATCGAAGGGCGGCGCTACCGCTCATCAGCGGCTCATGTGGACCAACGCTCTGTTAGACAGGCCAGTCAAGTCTTGAAGCTGAAACGACGGGACGTTTGTTCAAGCGCGTTGCGGCGGAAGACCGCAATGATATCAAACAGCCATGCCTTCGCACTCCGCTAGTCGTGGAAAACAGTTTCTCGCGGGAGCAAGGCGACCTCTCGAAGCGGCAATTGCGCTGGGAATCGGCGCATGGATGGCTGAGTGGCCGACCGAAACAAGTCGCTGGCTCATCCTGAGCTTTCTACCCTTATATGGCCTGACCTATCTCTGGCGCGCTTTGAAATTGGGTTGGCTTGTTGTGCTTACGGCCGCGTGCGGAACTTGGCTGATTTACTGCTGGGTTGCGGGCTACCGCGTGTACCAAGGCGCGAATTTGCGCCTCGCTTATCGCATATGCGGCTCAATGAATCATGACGACCAAAACAGGCTGGCAAAGTTCGTGCTGGAGATAGAGCCTCGCAACAAGAATTCCGAAACGGTGCATTATGTTGTGAGCGATCATTTCCTCAGACTGGACGGAAGAGCCAGCACTGACCGATTTGAGGAAAAATCCATCGACTTGGTTCCAGCTGAAAGACTAATTCCGGGCGCGGCAATCCCAGTCCAAAAAGACCACGTTTATTTCGATCCGCCCATCAAATCGCCCCCCGTCCTAAAGGGCGAGTATCGTTACGTCGTGAGATTCGGCAGGGACGCCGATCATCCTACCCGAACTTCAGTAATCACCGGCAGGGTATCGATACTTTTTGGACCGGATGGACAGCCGTTGGGTCCGCCAAGGTTCACGCCGAGTGGCGACAGCGGAGTTGAATACGACTCAACGGACTGTGAAGTCACTGACGAGTAAGGGAGTGGAGGTTCGCTGTTAGAGTGGCTTTCCATGCGGATGCCCCGATTGACGTGCAGCGGATCGACACAATTTTACATAACATCCGTTGTCGCGAATCTCGATGCCGCCTCCGAATCCCAATCACGTTCAAAACGACGGTTGGTCAGGGGATCGCCAGAGTCAGTTTTCGACCCATTGCGGACACTAGCCGAGTGGCGGATTTGCCGCCGCGCGTGCTAGCGAAGCCAGCCCTAAATGGAATTTCTATCTGAAGCTGATCGAACGAGACGAGTAGAACTTATCTCTGCAGCTTCGAGGTCAAGTGCTGATCAATGGCTGGCGCAGTGCGCTACCTCGGCTGTCGGGAAACAATGTCGCCATCGCCCGCGCCGGCTCAAGCCCGTAATGTTGCGCCAGCGCCCCGGCGAGCAGTGCGTCGAGATCGGCCGTCGGCTTGAGGTCTCGCCCTTCGTAAAGCGACGCTGTCGCCAGACCGGGCCAATCTGCCATCACCATTCCGCCGCGCACCGCGCCGCCCAGCAGCATAGCGGCCGAAGCCTGCCCGTGATCAGTACCGCCGGTGCCGTTGGGCTTCGCGGTACGCCCGAACTCGGTCGCGACGACCACCAGCGTATTCGCCCAGTCCGGGCCGAGGCCTGCCTTGAGTGCCGCCACCAGTTGGTCGAGGCTCCTGAGCTGCGCAGTGAGCCGCCCCCGCTGGCCGGAGTGCGTGTCCCAACCGGTGGTTTCGATCATTGCGATCCGCGCCCCGTCGGGGCCCAGCATCTTCGCCGCGAGCGAGCCGACAGCGGCACCATTCTGCCCGCCGCCTTTCATGGGATCGCCGGCCATCATCCGCGTGTCCATCGCGGCGCTCCACAGGCCGTGGAGCTGCTGGTCAGCGGCGTAGAGCGCCGACACCCGCGTCAGCAGGTCATCGCTGGGGCTCGGCAGTTGCGACTGGGCGTAGGATGAGACCTCGTGGCTCCCGCGAAGCGCCATCGGCACCGTCGTCGACAGCGCAAGCGCTTTGGCCTCGTCGGCTGGAAGCAGGCCGAGCAGCCGGTTCATCCAACCGTCGCGCAGGCGATAGGCGGCCGAGCCACCGGTCTCGAGCACGTTCTGGCCGTCGAAGTGGCTGCGGTCCCGGTATGGCGACGCAACCGCGTGGACGAACAACGCCTGCTTATCCGAGTAGAGTTTCGCGGTTTCGGCCAGCGCTGGGTGAAGCGTGAAGAATGTCCCGAGCTTGGCGCCGCTCGCCAGATCCTGTGCGAAATCCCCGCGCAAGCCCGCATAGGCCGGATCCCCCGTCGGCGCGACGATGTGCAGTCCGTCGGCAGCGCCCCGCTGGATGATGAAGACGAAGCGCCGGTCGGTGGCGGCTCGGGCTAAGACCATCTTCGGCAATCCGAGGGTGGCAAGTCCGGCTGCGGCACCCGTTGCGCTAATGAAGGAGCGGCGGGAAATCATCCTTATCTCCTCACGAATTCGGGGCTGACGAACAGCAAGGCCAATCCCTCGGCGGGGCTTTCAGCTCGTGCGATTGCGGTGCGCGTCGTGTCACTGAGCGAGCCAGGATAAAGCTTCTCAGCCAGCGCGCGGGCGTCAACGCTCGATCCGGCGCTATCGGCAAGGCGCTGCGCGGCCTCGACCCGAAGTACCAGAGCTTCGGGCGCGGCCCAGCTGGCGGCAATGTCGTCCCAGCCGGCGGGCGACCCGGGCTGCCAGGTCGGCTGGCCGAGCTGCTTCAAAAGGCCCGCCTGGGCTTGTGCCGGGATGCGGGCGGCGTTGATTGCGCGCAGCGCCGAGACCGACCATTCCCACGGTGTTTTGAACTTTAGCGGCTGCGTTGCCCAGGGCTCGGGCGATTCGATCAGCGCACGATAGACGGCGGGCAAGTCGCCGTTGCTGGCGACATACGCTCTCTCCAGCCGGTCGACGAGCGCGGGCGACGGCTCGTCTCCTGCGAAGTGGCGAGCAAGCTTGGTCGCGAGATGCTTCGCGGTCGCCGGGCTCGATGCCAGGTCCATCAGCACGGCGCGCGCCTGTGCCTCTCCGCCCTGGCCATAGCGCTTGCCCATGATGACGCGGTCACCGGGCTCGTGCAGGAAATCCGCGAACTGGAAGTCGCCCGCGGGCACGTTGCCGAGCATGCGCGCGCCCGGGCCGCGCCCAATTCCGCCGACCGTCCAGCCGGTCAAGGCTCGCGCAAATTCGGTGACGTCGGCCTGGCTGTAGCCGGTGCGAACGCCGAGCGTGTGCAGCTCCATGATCTCGCGCGCGAGATTCTCGTTGAGGCCCCGAGCCTTTCCGCCGCGCATCGCCGCAAATTGGCCCGCGCGCGAATTGGGGCCGATCGACTGCGCTTGGTCGAGGTAGACCAGCATGGCCGGGTGCTGCTCAACCGCCAGAAGCATGTCCGAAAAACGGCCGAGCACGTGCGGCCGGATCGCTTCGAATTCCAGCAAGCCGGCAAGTCCAATCACCGGCAACTTGTCGACCGAGACCGCGAAATGATTGGCCCAGAAGTGCACCAGTCGCTCGACGAACGGAGTGTCGCTTGCGAGCGCCGAGTCGAGCCGCGCCGAGCTCATCAACAGATAATTCTGGCGAATGTTCTGCCGCAGATAGCGCTTGAGCGGGTCATCCTGCTGGGCGTTGGCGCGTTGCGGCATGGCTGCCGGGGTTATCGCCGCGCCTTGCGGCTCAAGCTGCTGGCGCTTGCCCTGCGCGAACTGGCGCTGCGCCTGGATATAATCGGCTAGCTCAGTGGCGACGGCGGCGCGGGTCGGCACTTGGGCGAGCGCTTGCGGCCGGGGCTCGAAGCGATCGAATTGCTGCAGCAGCCAACGCTTTGGATCGCCGGGTGCCTGGTCGCTCGGGCGCGCGCCGAGACCGAAGCGGTTGAGCGCAATCGTGGTGGCAAGCATCCCTATCTCCTTGCGCAATGAGAATATGGCTTAGCCTCCTGAACCGCCTCTGAAGGCGATTTTTAGGATTGGCTAACCCTAAAAGCCGCGGCTGGCCGGCAGGTTCATGGGGCCGAGAACGATCAGCCGATCGATCCACCGCTTTCTAGCGGCAGCTTTCCACCCAGACCTGCCGCTAGAGTAGCGTCCGTCGACCCAAACCTGCCGCTAGCGGAGCGTCCGCCTTCGACCAAAGCAGACACTTCGATTGCGGGCACGACTAGGCGGAATCATGCTACAAGCCTTCTGCACAGCTGGAGGCTAGTATGCTTTCGATTCCTGAAGTCCGTGCATTCGTTCCGCTGCTGAAGGTCTCCGACATGGAAGCCTCAATCGCGTTTTATGAGAAGCTCGGCTTTTCTGTGAGTAACAGCTTTGGACCTGAAGGCGAGCAGCCGCAGTGGGCGTCGCTGACAGCCGGAAGTGTGGAGGTGATGCTCGGGCGTAGCGGACTTGATAGTCGCACGCGGCTGGACGAATTTTATCTCTACTGCGGCGACGTAGAGAAGATGCACGCGAATGCGTCCGAAAGGGGATTGGCTCCCACGGCGATCAGTAATCCCGTCTTCAATCCGAACGGCGAGTTCGATGTGATCGATCCAGACGGACGCGTGGTCCACATCGCCTAGGGTTTTGAGACCTTAGCTGGAGTACCAGGCCGTCCGCCGTGCTCAGAGTTGATTGGCAGCTCGACCCATTGCGGACGCTTTCACCTCCAGACATTCTCCGCGAGTGCCCAAGCTGATTTGCATAGCAGCGGCTCTCATCGATGACCCGCGCGGCCGGGTACTGTTAGTTCGTAAGCGAGGCACCACCTTCTACATGCAAGCCGGCGGCAAGATCGAGCTGGGCGAACTGGCCGTCGAAGCCCTGCTCCGTGAACTGAGAGAGGAACTTGAGTTTGTGCCACCGGTCGGCAATGCGGTCTTCCTCGGAACATTCCATTGCCAGGCCGCCAACGAGCCTGATCACATGCTCGAAGCACACCTGTTCCACGTCCGAGCGGCGGAAGAAGACTTTCAGATTGGCGCGGAATTAGACGATGTGCTTTGGGTTGAGGTCGACGCCGCGGACCACCTGCCGCTCGCGCCGTTCACCCGCGATTACGTGCTTCCGTTGGCGCGATCTTTGTCCAGGCGATAGCCGACGCCGGTTGCGGACGACAAAGCTCCGCTCAGCTGCGCTGCAAAGGAATCGAGCCGACAAGCACAGTGATGCACGGCTCGGTCCGTGTCAGACGCTGGTATTCCTATCGAATGGCGACGCAACCGGAACCCAGCGCTTTCGAGCCGGAACAGGGCAACGAAGACGTGATTGAGAACATCCGCAACCGGGTGGCCCGTTGCCGCAGACTTGCCGCGCAACTTACTGACCAGCCTGCGATCGAAGCACTGTTGGGAATGGCACTGGAAGGCGAAGAAGATATTCGCCGTTTAGAAGATCGGGGCCGCGCGGCTTAACCCGCATCGTCCCTCTTTATGTGGTTCGTCGGCTAGAGTCAGTTTTCGACCCAAAACTGACTCTACCAAGGGTCTGAAGCTAAGCGCTCCGTCGTCTGGTCATCAGTGCCGCTGCGGCTGTTACTAAGAAGACCAAAGCTAAGGCCTGACTAGCCATGTTACGCCCCCACTAGAGCGGCCCGCGCCCTAGGCAGAGCACGGGCCGCTCACGGTGCTCGTTCGGAGGTCGCTCCTTCGAGCAAGCCATTTGTATAATTTTTGTTAACCAAGCTGTCCAGTTACGGTCCGGATCAGCTACGGCTCGAAGCGCTAAGCCGGATTAACTGCGGGCAGGGGAAGCAGCGCGACAAGACGGGCACCCTGCCAAACTTCGCAGCTGGCCGGCATGCGCATAAGCTCTATTTGAGAGATTGCGTCGGCGTCGTGAAGCGCACGTATCTCTCGCACAGCTTGGCACTCGCCGTCTCTGTCGAGACAGAAGAGTTCGTAGGTCATGTCCTGTGGCCCCTCCACAAGAGCGGCTCGACGGAGGGGTTACTCCCCGTCGAGCCGTAAGCCTCGCAGCCTTTGCTTTTGCCGAGCGGGGGACGCGAGTCTCAACAACAGTGTAGCGGGATCGGCTGGCGATTCAAAACCGCTTAACCTGCACGTTTCGCGTGATGCTTTCTGGAGCCAGGAGGGCGACGCGGAATCTCATATTTTCGCATTAGGGCAAGTACAGACGCCGAGCGCGTCCCGTAGCGATTTGCGATCTGCACTGCGGTCAATTCATCGCCATGATAAAGCTGTTCAAGCGTTGCCTTATCGAGCCGCTTTCGCAGCTGCTGTCGTACCATTTGCTACCCCGTTCCCTTGGGTGCCGAGGCTATCGAAAGTTATGTCAGCTTTCCACCCAAATGGGACTCTAAGCGAGTGTCGGTTTTTCGACCCAATGGGGACACCTGCTACTATGTTATGCCTTGGCGCCTTTAGTGGAGGCAGAGTCTTATTGCTCGGCTTGGGCATGGCTGCCCTCGTGTTTGACACTTTCCGACCCTTCATTCGGGATGCGGCGAGTAGGAACGACGCTGATGCCGAGCAATCGTCTCGAGACCTAGGCCAAGCGAGACAATCACTCCTCTTTCTCGTCGGACTTGCGCTCCTACTGATCGTTGGGCTTTGGCTAGGATCGGGGCTGCCAACTTAAGGTCAGTTTCCACCCAAAGCTGCTCCTAGCGTAGCGTCCAATTTCAACCCATTGCGGACATCTCAAGGTCGTAAGACTGCTAACCAACGCGAAGCCCTGCTTATTCATCCGCTATCCTCCTCGCACGAGGGAATGAACTCGTCGCCGCCAGCAGAGAGCCTTTTCAAACGCTCTGCTAGGCCACGGTTAAGCCGGGGAGCGAATTTGTCCTTCCTTCAGGTGAGCAATCATTCGAACGCGCTGCGCTTGGCACCGCTCCATTGATACTCGACCAAGTCGATGTGCTCCACTCCCCATCCCGGCCGCGCCTGACGCAGCTCGCCAAGACGTGTGTAATTAAACTACGCGAGCTGCGCCAGCTTGGTCGATCGCTTCTGACGACGCATTACGCCACCGACCGCGGCGAATCCGAGCATCATCATTGCCCACGTTGTTGGTTCAGGCACGGCCGCGACGTGGGCCGTTGCAACAACACCGTCAGCGAAGCCATTGGTGTCCTTCCGACTACTAAGAAAGCCGTAATAACCCTGGCCCGAATTGTAGAAATTGAAGTCGCCTAGTGACATGCTGGAGAACGATAATCCACCAAATGTGACCCAGGCTCCGGTAGAGTACAGATTATTGTCCGCTCCTGCGTAGGTTGACAGGCCAGTGATGGGATCGGTGCCATTGACCAGCCCGTAGATGCTTGTGGCATGACCCGCGCTATCGGTCGTGACGCTGCCGAGTGCGAATATCGATCCGTTGTTTATGTCGAACTGGTAGGTGCCCGCAGGAGCGGGCGCGCCAACGGCGGCCGGGACCGCTTGAGAATGTGCAGTAGAACCGGAAGTGAAAGCAACGATCGTTGCCGCGCACGCAAAAGTAAAAACTCTGAACAGTGACATGATGCCGCCCCTTTCGGGGGAAGGCATTATACAACCTCATTAAATAATCATTTTACGAATATGATTAACAAAAAACTTCACCAATCGATCGTCAAGGGCCGATCGGGCCTAAGACCGAAGTTGCAGCTCAGCTCGCCGGTATTATCTCAGGCCCGAGTTTCAGAAAATTGCGAGCCAACGAAAGCTTCCATGACGCAACCACAAACTCACGAGTTAGGGGATTTCTGATCCTCTGGCCTCCTAGGTCCAGGTCGGCGCCGCGGGATCCCGTATTTTTCCATTAGCGTGAGCACGCTACACGAATAGGCATGATATCGATTGGCAATCTGGACTACCGTCAAGCCCTCCCCATTATAGAGCTGCTCAAGCGTTTCTTTATCGAGCCTCTTTCTCAACTGCTGTCGTACCACTGCTCGCCCTCACTCGCGCGCCTTTCAATTCGATTGACGCGGTCGTGGTGGCATAACACCAGATCGGCGCACATTACAAAATGTTAATGTAAGGCACGTAGTGGGAGCCGCCTAACCCACGGAGGACTACGTGAACATCTTGAAAATGTTGCGAAACGAGGACGGGGCAACCGCTATCGAATACGGGTTAGTGGCAGCACTAATCGCGGTTGCCGCCGTTGGGGCGATATCGGGCCTGGGGACGAAGCTCAACACCACATTTAATAACGTCTCAAACAAATTGAGGTGATTGCGCGAGCTTGCGTAGGCGACACACACTGCCCGATGAATGCCCGCATTTGGGTCCAATCTTCGGATCTCGGACGTCGCGCTTCTAGGTTCGATCCGCTGGGCGAAGCCGCAACATTAGCATTTCGAACACTGCCGGGTGCAACGGGGTCTGATAAGTCAGGCCGGCCATTGATTGCTCAATCCAGCATATGGTGGCCTCTAAAGAAGCCAAGTTATCGAGCTTAATCCAGACCCGCTCGTCGATGAGAGGGCGGTCCACGAACTCGCATCGGCAACCGGACAATGTCATGTCGAAGACTCTGACCGGAAAAGCCAAGCGGCCCGCGCGACGAAGAAGGGCCTGTGTTTCGACCTGCCGCCGGTCGGAGCTACGCGGCCTATAAACCCGTCCCTTTTGATTATCCTCGAATTGGAGTCCCGATCTCCGCCCGGAATACCACCGGACGACCGCGCTAGTAGCGCTTCGGCCAAGCACGCTCAGTCTTACGACTTCACCAGGCTTAAGCGGGACGGTAGTAGTGACTGCGCACCCATCGTAGGAGAGGTCGACGATCTTGATATCTACGATCTCCTTGGTTGGTCGAAGTAGGTAGCCGGAGAGCTCGACCATGCGGCGCTCGTCACGCGCGGGCTGAGCAGCAGCAGCGCCGCCACTCGAGACGACGTCGTCCATACTGTGTTTCTCAGAACTCGATTTCATGTTGCGGTCGCACCTCAAGAACTTCGGCTAGGATAATGCGAACCTCTGAATAGCTATTTAATACTCCGTCGCTCGCTACGACCCCCCGCTGGGCGGGAGCGAGACGGCTGTTTGACACACAGTTGCTCTTCCACGACGCGGGTGCAAAAGGCAGACGCCCCACGACAAAAGCCCAATCAGCACGCAGCCGCACGGCTGCTGGGCCGGAGGCCCTCAGACTTTGCCCTCCTCAACGGGCAGGAGATGCGCTTGACACGAATCAACGGTAATCATGATTCATCCGCCCAACTGCTCTTACCAAATGGTCGAGCCATCTACGTGCGAATAGAAGATGTATCGATTAGTGGATGCAAGGTGCAATGCTCTGAGGTGTTGCCAATAGGTGAAGCAGTGATCCTCAAGGCCGGAAACGAGGAAGTCG
>Ga0213876_10001659_pt1 | contig 13581 bp, 11 predicted proteins | sample BarmaccomBMRX_R9_FD_160113 | JGI IMG/M metagenome (GOLD analysis project Ga0213876, IMG submission 160113) | Root-associated microbial communities from Barbacenia macrantha in rupestrian grasslands, the National Park of Serra do Cipo, Brazil - RX_R9 | ecosystem: Host-associated > Plants > Roots...
GTCCCTCGACCGGCTGCTGGCTGAGGCTGATCAGTTCGAAGGGGAAGGACTGTTCAACCCGGGCAGCGCGTCAACCATTCAAAGCCGCCTGCGGGCGGCTGATTCTATTGAGGCAGCCGTGGCGTCCGTCGATTTTGTCGAGGAAGCTGTGCCGGAAGTGCCCGAGATCAAACGAGAGGTCCTGGGGCGCATTTCCCGCGCCGTTCATCCCGAGGGAATCGTCGGCAGCAACACCTCTACTCTCCCGATCGGCGGCTTGGCCCAGGCGTTTGAAAATCCAAGCCGGTTCCTGGGCGTCCATTTCTCAAATCCGGCGCCATTCATTCCCGGCGTCGAACTGATACCGCACGCTCGAACGGACGAATCCATCCTCGCGCCCGTAGAAGACCTCATCCGCCGTACCGGCAAGGTCCCCGCCCGGCTGAGGGATTCCGCAGGCTTTGTTCTCAACCGGCTGCAGTATGTCCTTTTCAAGGAAGCCGCCACCATCGCGGAAGAAGGCATCGCGAGCCCCGAGGCAATCGATGATATCGTCCGCACGACTTTCGGCTTCCGATTGCCTTTCTTCGGCCCGTTCGTTGTTGCCGACATGGCCGGGTTGGACGTTTACGCCGCCTGTTTCAAAACATTCGAGCAGCATTTCGGAGAGCGCCTGGCCACGCCGAAAATTCTTTCCGACCTGGTCGCCCAAGGTAAATGCGGGACCAAAACCGGGGGAGGCTTCCTGAATATCTCGGCGGACAAAACGGCTGAACTCATTGCGTACCGCAACCGGGCCTACCGGAAACTTGCCGATCTGCTGGTCGAACTCGGCCCACCGCCCACCCCGTAGGGTGACGGGGCGAAACCCTGCTGCCCCTTGGCTGTGGGTGAACGAAAAGGGGCTGTGTTCGTCCTGCAAGAATGGTTGAGCCCAGCCAGGAACTCCATCTGCCGGAACGCGTTACCCCGGGGTGGAGTTCGACCTCCGTCGCCGGCCGCGCGCCTCCGAACCCCAAACTCCGAGCTCCGAACGCTTCCCCCTCTTCCCGCCGTGGCCGCCGTGGCGCCGTGTGAACTCTTACGTCGTGCCCGCCGTGTGACCGTGTGAACGCTTACGTTGTGCCCGCCAACCCGGCTGCGCCCGCTGCGTGACTGAGCCCTGAGCTGCTCTCCCGGCGGCTCACCGTGTGTTAAACCGAATCGCGAGCCCCTCAAGTTTCGTTTCATCTGGTCGTAACAAGCTTTTCAACGAACCAGATTGATTAGTATGGGCTTAAGCGCGAGCACACATAAACGGCCGTTCCCGACAGGCGGCTATTGCTTCCTGTGCGAGTTAGATGAAGTCGAGTTAACTCATTACAGTTCCGTACAAATGCGCAACGTCTGCGAGCCTTGCGCAGAGGCCCTCGCCTGGGCGGAACTGACGTTCCGGCTGGAAGGCATCAGGCGGCCGTCGGACCTGGACCAAAGAGAGTTCTGGGATTCGGACACAAACGCCGCGAGCGGATTCTGAGCGGCGCGGCAGTGCCCGCCTTGCTTTCATCACCCGCGGCAGGTGCGCCCCCGAATCTGCTGGCGACATCGGAGCGCTCCGGAAAGGATTCTCTCCCGCCTTTCATCAAGCCGCCTGCGGAACCGGCGGCCCTACGTCCCGTAAAGCCGGTCACCAAAGTCGCCCAGACCGGGCAGGATGTATTTTTGAAGATTCAATTCTCGATCCAGGGCCGCCGTGAAAACCTGGATCCCCGCATACCGCGTTTCAACCGCCCGCACTCCTTCGGGCGCGCACACCACGCACACGAGGCGCACCTCCCGGGCGCCGTGTCCCAGGATACCCTCGATCGCTTTGAGCGCTGACCCGCCCGTGGCCAGCATCGGATCGAGCACGAAGACGCGCCGGTCTCGCAAAGGCGGCAGTTTGGCGTAATAACGCCGGGCCAGGGCCGAGGCTTCGTCCCGCTCCAGGCCGAGATAGCCCACGCTGACGTCCGGAAACAGGTCCGTGAACGGAGCCAGCAACGCCAACCCCGCCCTGAGGATCGGCACCACGGCAACCGGTTCGGCCAACACGCGGCCCTGGTGGCGTTCCAAAGGCGTGTGCACGGTCACAGCTTGTGTGCCCAGATCCCGGGTCGCTTCCATCGCCAGCAGCAAGCCGAGTTGGTAAGTCAGCGTTCGGAAGGTGACGGGCTTGGTCGTTCGATCGCGAAGGTGCGTGACAATGTGCTCACCAAGGGGATGGTTCAAGACGTGAAGCATCGGGCTGATAATCCAACCACAATGAAGCGAAACCGGGTCCGCTTGTCACGGCGTCAGCGGGAAAAACTGCGGTTCCGGACCCGACGTGTTTGCGGATCAAGCGGGACCGGCATTAGCATTAAACCGTGCGGGCTGAACCGGCCGGAGAAGGAAAGTTGTGCGCCATGGACCGGGGGGGGAAGCCGTCGACTCGGTTTCCTGTTGGCATTCTATGTGCTATATTCCGTCGGTTTCCGGCCTTACGGCGGCCTCTGCGGCCTTGGTTGCTGCCGCTTGCAGCCTTCTTGCCCCGGGTACACCGTTAAGAATCGCCCGTGATCGTGGACGAGGGTAGAGGGACAACCAACCGGGCCGAAGCCGTAACGGTAAACCGCCAAGTGTATGGATCTTAGTAAATTTACCGAAAAATCGCAAACCGCGCTATCCGAAGCGCAGAACATTGCCACGCGCAACCAGCAGCAAGCCGTCGACGTCGAGCACCTCATGCTTGCGTTGCTCAACCAGGAAGGCGGCTTGGTGCCCCGCCTCTTCGAAAGAGCCAAGGTCTCGCCCGATCTGGTGCGGACCGAGCTCGAACAGGAGCTCGCCCGCATCCCGCGCGTCTCGGGTGATACTGCCACCGGCCAGGGCCTCTACGTCACCCAGCGCCTCAACAAGCTGCTGGTGCGCGCCCAGGATGAGGCCAAGCGGCTCAAGGACGAGTACGTCAGCGTCGAGCACCTGGTGCTGGCCATGTTCGACGAGCCGGCCTCCACCGCCGTCGGCAAGATCTTCAGAAACCTTAACCTGCGCCGCGACGATTTCCTGCGCGCGTTGACCGAAGTGCGCGGCCACCAGCGCGTCACCAGCGCCAACCCGGAGGCCACCTATGAAGCGCTCGACAAATACGGGCGCGACCTGACGAAGCTGGCTGCCCAGAACCGGCTCGACCCGGTAATCGGCCGGGACGCCGAGATCCGCCGCTGCATCCAGGTGCTGAGCCGGCGCACCAAGAACAACCCGGTGCTCATCGGTGACCCGGGCGTGGGTAAGACGGCAATCGTCGAGGGGTTGGCCCGGCGGATCGTGGCCGGCGACGTGCCCGAGAGCCTCAAGGAGAAACGGCTGATCGCTCTGGACCTGGCAGCCCTGATCGCCGGGGCCAAATACCGGGGCGAATTTGAGGAGCGACTCAAGGCCGTGCTGCAGGAGATCGTGCAGGCCCAGGGCCAGATCGTCATTTTTATCGACGAGATCCACACTATGGTGGGAGCCGGGGCGGCCGAAGGGGCCATGGACGCCGGCAATATGCTTAAGCCCATGCTGGCGCGGGGCGAGTTGCACTGCATCGGGGCCACCACGCTGGATGAGTACCGCAAGCACATCGAGAAAGATGCCGCGCTGGAGCGGCGTTTCCAGCCGGTGCTGGTCAACGAGCCGAGCGTGGAAGACACCATCAGCATCCTGCGAGGCTTGCGCGAGCGCTATGAACTGCACCACGGGGTGCGCATCCAGGACGCGGCCCTGGTCGCGGCGGCGCAACTGTCGCACCGGTACATTTCCGACCGTTTCCTGCCCGACAAGGCCATTGACCTCATCGATGAAGCGGCCGCCAAGCTGCGTACCGAGATCGAGTCGATGCCCGAAGAACTCGAGGGGCTGCAACGGCGGCTGTTGCAGTTGGAGATCGAGCGGGAAGCCTTGCGCAAGGAAAAGGACCCAGCCAGCCGGGAACGGCTGGATGACCTGGAAAAGGAGGTGGCGGAACTCAAAAGCCAGCGCGATTCGCTCAAGGCCGAATGGGACAACGAGAAGCGCGTCATCGATGACGTGCAGGTGTTGCGCACGGCCCTGGAGCAGGCCCGCACCGAAATGGACAAGGCCCAGCGCCAGGGTGACCTGCGCCGGGTAGCCGAGTACCAGTACGGCCGCATCCCGGAGCTGGAAAAGCAGCTCAAAGCGCTGGAGGCTCAGGCGGACGGCAAGGGCGGGCGCCGGTTGGTAAAGGAAGAAGTCACCCCCGATGAGGTGGCCGAGGTCGTGGCCCGGTGGACGGGAATCCCGGTCAGCCGGTTGCTGGAAGGGGAGAAGGAAAAGCTGCTGCGGCTCGACCAGATCCTGCACCAGCGCGTCATCGGCCAGGACGAGGCGGTTCAGACGGTGGCCGATGCGGTCATCCGGGCCCGCTCGGGCCTCAAAGACCCTAAGCGGCCGATCGGCTCGTTCATTTTCCTGGGCCCCACCGGGGTGGGCAAGACCGAGTTAGCCCGGGCGTTGGCCGAGTCGCTCTTCGACAGCGAGGAGAACATGATCCGCATCGACATGAGCGAGTACATGGAAAAACACGCTGTGGCGCGGTTGATCGGGGCGCCGCCGGGCTACGTGGGCTACGAGGAAGGTGGCCAGCTGACCGAAGCGGTGCGACGCCGGCCCTACAGCGTGGTGCTCTTTGACGAGGTTGAAAAGGCGCATCAGGACGTGTTCAACGTGTTCTTGCAGATCCTGGATGACGGGCGCCTGACCGACAGCCAGGGCCGCACGGTGGATTTCAAGAACACGATCATCATCATGACGTCCAACATCGGCAGCCACTACCTCGTCGAGCACGCAAGCGAGGCGGGCGAGATTGCCGAGCCGGTGCGCAAGCAGGTCATGGGCGAGCTGCGGGCCCATTTCCGGCCGGAGTTCCTGAACCGGGTGGACGACATCGTGTTGTTCAAGCCGCTGACGATCGGGGAGATCGAACGCATCGTCGAGTTGCAGCTCAAGCTGGTGCGGGAGCGCTTGGCGGAACGGCACATCGAGCTGGAGCTGACGGACGCGGCCAAACTCTATGTGGCGAGGGAAGGCTACGACCCGGTGTACGGGGCGCGGCCGTTGCGGCGCTTCCTGCAGCGCGCCATCGAAACGCAGCTGTCGAGGAAGCTCATCGCCGGTCAGATCAGCGACTACAGCCGCATCACCGTCGATCTTGAGAAGGGCCAGCTGGCATTTGAAACGACACCGCTCAAAGCCAAACAGCCGGCATAACAAAGATTAAAGATTGGAGCGGCCGTATGCGACCCGTGACAACGTTAACCACGTTTCAGTGGAGCCTCGTTACCAAGAACCTGCACGGTCACGAAATGCTCCGGAAGCAGATCCACGAAAAGGTCAGCAAGCTCGAAAAGCATCTCAAACACTTCCCGCCGGACGCCGTTCACTTGCAGATCGTGCTCGGGCGGCAACCGAAGAGGTGCCTTCACACGGCCGCGCTCAACCTGCGGCTGCCATCCAACATTCTCCACAGCGAAAAGTCCTCGACCGACGTCATCAAAGCCTTTGATGACGCCGTCGAGGCATTGCTCCGGGAAGTGGAATCCTTGAAGGCGAGGCTTCGGCGCGAGAGGCTGTGGAAACATCAACAACGGCGCGAAGAAGTACATCGCCTTACGGCGACCGGTTTCACCGCCGAGACGATGCCCGACGGTTCCGGTCCGCAGGATTCTGAGGAGGCGCCTTATGGCTAGCTACAACGCTGCCCCCGACCCTGCGGACGATGTTGGGCTCGATGACGCTGCCAGGGTGCTGGAGGCCGAGATTGCTGAACAGAAAGACCGGTACCTGCGCCTTGCCGCCGATTTCGATAACTACCGCAAACGGCTGGCTCAGGAGATCGAGCGGCGCGCTGCCGCCCAAAAGCATGAGTTCATCCGCGACCTGCTGCCGGTCATCGATAACCTCGAACGCGCGCTTGCTGCGAACGCGTCGGCCTCGCCCGATCAGCTGCGCCAAGGCGTCCTGATCACCCTCCAGCAACTGCACGGGTTGCTGCGCGAGCACGGCATTGAACCCGAGGAGAGCCTCGGCCATCCGTTTGATCCGCACCGGCACGAGGCTGTTGCCGGCCGCCGCGACCCGCGTCACCCCGATCATGCCGTGCTGGAAGTTTTCCAGCGCGGTTACCGCCAGGGGAACACGGTGTTTCGCCCGGCCAAAGTGGTTGTCAACGACCTGAGCCGCCCCGAAGGTTTCGGCCATGCCCGTTGAGTTTAAAGATTATTACGCCACCCTCGGGGTGTCGCGTGACGCCAGCGAGGAGGACATCAAAAAGGCCTTTCGCAAGCTGGCGCGCCAGTATCATCCCGACGTCGCACAAGACAAAAAGACGGCTGAAGAGAAATTTAAAGAGATCAACGAGGCGTACGAGGTGCTCGGCGACCCGGAGAAACGGAAGAAGTACGACGAACTCGGTGCGCGTTGGCAGGAAGGTCCCGGCTACGAACCGCCGCCCGGCCGGCAAGGCGGCGCCTGGACCAGCCCGGATGGAACGCAGACGCAGGAATTTCATTTCGACGGCACGGGCTTCAGCGACTTCTTCGAGCAGTTCTTTGGGCGCGGCGGGCGCTACGGCGGCTTCGAGGAGGCGTTTCACCGCGGGCGAGGTGGGGGTGCCGAAGCGGACTTTGCGCAGCACGGCGCAGACATCGAAGGAGATCTCCTGGTCACGCTGGATGAAGTCCTGCACGGCTCCAGCCGGACCATCTCGCTCCAGAGGGTCGACCCCAGGACTGGCGAGGGGCAAACCGAGACCATCCGCGTCCGCATTCCGCACGGGGTGCATGACGGCCAGTCTATTCGCGTCCGGGGCAAAGGCGGGCAAGGCAGCGGCGGCGGTGAGTCCGGCGACCTTTACCTGCGCGTGCGACTCGCGGCTCACCCGGACTTCCGCGTGCGGGGTTCGGATTTGTACTACGACCTGGACCTCGCGCCGTGGGAAGGCGTGCTTGGCTCGAGCGTGACTGTGCCTACGCTCGGCGGCGGCCAGGCGAAGCTGCGGATTCCGCCTGGAACAAACCAGGGCAAGCAGTTCCGCCTGCGCGGCCAGGGGTTGCCGAGAGGCAGGGATGGCCAGCGTGGCGATCTATACGCGGTCGTGGTGGTGCAGTTGCCGCAGCACGTCAGCAACGAGGAACGTGCACTTTGGGAGCAACTCCGTCGAGCCTCCGGTTTCAACCCCCGTCAGGATTGATCAGCACTGCGCGGGGGGTATTGAACTCCGAACCGCTTCCCTCCGCGGTGGCTTGCCGTGTGACCGAATTCCAACCCCCATCAGCTTCGCGCTCCCGCCGCCAGCAAGGGTTTGATTTCTGACTCGAATGTCGCTTGATCCGTATAGCCCTCGTGAGCCGCGACCACGTTCCCTTCGCGATCAATGACGAACGTCGTCGGAATCGCCGATATGCCCCCGTAGTCGGTCAGAACCTTTTCATTGCCCATGACGACGGGGTAATTGATGGCAAAGCGGTCGATAAACGGTTTCACCACCGTGGGCCCCTGCTCATCAAGCGATATGCCGATAATACTTAACCCCTGGTTCGCGTATTTCTTCTGGATTGCAACAAGGCCGGGGATTTCCGCGCGGCACGGCGGGCACCAGGTGGCCCAGAAATCCAGTACGACCACCTTGCCCTTGAAGTCCGCGAGCTTCAGCGGTTTCCCGTTCACGTCGCTCAGTTGCCAATCCGGCGCTGCTTTCCCCGTCTGGTCAGCTCTTGACGGCATGACCGGCAACATGGCGGTCATCACGAACAGAACTGAAAGGACTCGTTTCAACCAACTCGATGAGCGTTTAGGCATAAGGTGAACCTCGATACATAGTGCCTGAGCGATTTAGAGCGGCGGATATTCCTAAGTCTTCTTACGCGCCGCTCTCCATCCCGGGAACCACGCCGTCCGGGCGGATTGCGCGCACGACGGCTGCCTAAGGCTCCCGGTAAGCGGTCCCGTCTTCCGCCGTAGCCGGTCGGCCGGTGTACCGGCCGTGCTTCGGAACGGCGACCTCGTCAAAGCCCCGGGCGAGGGTATGAAGTGCGGTGCGCATTGCTTCTCCCTGCATGGGCCGGCCATGGCCGGTTACCACCACCTCGGGCTCCAGCGCGGCCAGTTTGCGGACCGATTCCCGCGCTGAAACCCAATCCGGCGTGAAATACATCGGCGGCCCGTGCATTTCCGGTTTCTGGACCGCCACGGAGTAGGCCGATTCCTGGCCGGTGGTGATGAACGCATCTCCGGCGATGAGGGCACGGTCGGCTTCGCGCCAGAACGAGACGTGCCCGGGGGTATGGCCCGGAGTGTGAATCCAGCGCCAACCCGGCATCGACGGCACGCTGCCATCCGGGGGCAGCGCGTGCAGCCACCGGCTCACATCGATCGGGCCGCGCGGGAACAACGGCGAGAGCAGGGGCATAAGGCCGCCCCCGGCCAACGCGTCCGGCGGCGGGTACGCAGCGCTGCCATTGAGATAGGGCAGTTCCAATTCGTGAGCGTAGATCGGGGCATCCCATCTTCGGGCGAGCTTTTCCAGGCCGCCGATGTGGTCAAAATGCCCATGCGTCATAATGATCGCCGCCGGCCTTGAATCGCCGCCAAACCTTTCCCGGGCGGCATGCTCGATCAGACCGGTCGTGCCGGGCACGCCGGCATCGATCAGCGTCCATTGCCGGTCACCCGCCCCGGACCGGCCGGCGAAGACGACGTTAACCATCATTAAACGCCGGTACGCGAGTTCGGGCGCGAATTCCGGGGTGGGATCATCGGCCTGCGGAGGTGTATCCGCGCGGGCTGCAGGGTCGAGCGGGACTTGATCTTTCATGCGAGAAACAGAACGCTATCGATCGTACGGGCCCGGTCTGCCGGTTCTTTTCGCCCCTGATTTGTCCTGGTCTTCCCTGGACGGGGTCATTACACTTTCCGGGCTGGTATTGATTTCATGAACAGAAAAGACTTGATCTGGCTCGGCGTTGCCATTCTGGGTGCGATCGCGCTGGCGACGGTGGCCCTCAGGCGCGGAGAAACCGTCAACGCCGCATGGATGGTCGTGGCGGCGGTTTGTACCTACCTGATTGCATACCGGTATTATGCCCGCTTCATCGCCGACCGGGTCTTGAGGGTTGACCGGCTGCGCCCGACGCCGGCGATTCGCCACAACGACGGCCTGGACTATGTGCCGACCAACCAATACGTGCTTTTCGGCCACCACTTCGCCGCTATCGCCGGGGCCGGCCCGCTCGTCGGCCCGGTCCTGGCCGCGCAGATGGGTTATCTGCCGGGCACTATCTGGATCCTTGCGGGCGTGGTGTTTGCCGGTGCCGTCCAGGATTTTACCGTGCTGTTCCTTTCGGTCCGGCGTGACGGCCGGTCCCTGGGCGACATGGTGCGTTCGGAGATGGGCCGTGTTGCCGGAGGTATCGCCCTCATTGGCGTCCTGTTGATCATGGTCATCCTGCTGGCGGTACTTGCCCTGGTCGTGGTCAAAGCCCTGGTTGCCAGTCCGTGGGGCACTTTCACCGTGTTTTGCACGATCCCGATCGCCATTCTGATGGGGCTATACAGCCGCTTCCTTCGCCCGGGGCGCATCGGCGAGATGTCCCTGATCGGCTTCGTCCTGCTCATGGCGGCGCTGATCTACGGGCGGACGCTGTCCGAGACGCCTGCCTTGGCCGCCCTGTTCACCTTGCGGGGCGAGACCCTCGCCCTGATGATCATCGGCTATGGCTTCGTCGCGTCAGTCCTCCCGGTCTGGCTGCTGCTGGCGCCGCGCGATTATTTATCCACCTTCCTCAAAATCGGCACCATCATTGCGCTCGCAGCCGGTATTCTGCTCGTGCATCCGGACCTGAAGATGCCGGCCATCACCCGCTTCGTTGACGGTACGGGTCCGGTCTTCGCAGGCACCTTGTTTCCCTTTCTTTTCATCACGATCGCCTGCGGCGCCGTTTCCGGGTTCCATTCCCTGATCTCATCGGGAACGACGCCGAAGATGCTCGAGAACGAGCGGCAGGCGCGTTTTATCGGCTACGGCGCCATGCTGATGGAATCGTTCGTCGCGATCATGGCGATGGTCGCGGCCGGCGTGATCGAGCCCGGCGTCTATTTTGCGATGAACAGCCCGGCCGGCCTGATCGGAACCACGGCCGCCAAAGCGTCTCAGGTGATCTCCGGCTGGGGTTTTACCGTCACACCCGAGATGATCTCCCAAATTGCCAGGGACGTCGGCGAAACCAGCGTGCTGTCGCGGACCGGAGGCGCCCCCACGCTCGCCGTCGGGATGGCCCATATCCTGTCGGGGATGTTCGGCGGCAGCATTTTGATGGGAATCTGGTACCATTTCGCCATCCTGTTTGAGGCGCTGTTTATTCTCACCACCGTCGATGCGGGTACCCGAGTAGCCCGCTTCATGATTCAGGATCTGATCGGCAGCGTGATCCCCGGGTTCAAGGAGACGAAATCGTGGAGCAACAACCTGATCGGTTCCGTCCTGGCAGTGGCGGGTTGGGGCTATTTTCTTTATGCGGGCGTGCTTGATCCGCTTGGGGGAATCAACACGCTCTGGCCGCTGTTCGGGATTTCCAACCAGATGCTGGCGGGCATTGCGCTGGTCCTTTGCACCGTGGTGCTCTTTAAGATGAAACGCCAGCGCTTTGCCTGGGTGACCATCTTACCGGCGACCTGGCTCCTCGTGTGTACCCTCACGGCTGGGTTTCAAAAGGTCTTCCATCCCTCGCCGGCCATCGGCTTCCTGGCGCATGCCAGGCAATTCAGTGACGCCATGGCAGCCGGCCGGCTCCTGGTCCCGGCCAGGACCGCGGCGGACATGGGCAGGATCGTTTTCAATGATTACCTCGACGCCGGGTTGGCGGCGATCTTCGTGACGGTTATCGTGGCGGTGCTCCTCTACGGCTTGATCAGCATCGGCCGGGCGCTTTCCACGCCGGAGGTCACCGCAGTCGAGGTAGAGCCCGCTGGTTTAACCGCCGGAGGCAGCCATGCGTGATGGTTTTCGCAAGGTTCGAATCGTGGGCAGCTGGGCAGCCAGGACGGCGCGCCTGATGGTCGGCGTTCCCGATTATCAAAACTACGTCGAACACCGTAAGGCGTTCCACCCGAACGAGCCGATCATGACCTACGAACAGTTCTTCCGGGAACGGCAGGACGCCCGTTACGCCTGCGGTAAAGGCAAATTCAGGGGCTGTTGCTAATGGTTGACCCGCGCCTTTTTCGCGGCGTCGATCACCTGCGGTTCAATGTCGGGCGGCAGTTCTTCGTAATGGCTGAAGGTTTCCGTGTGCACCCCGCGGCCGCCGGTCAACGAGCGCAATTGGCTGGCGTACCGGTAGAGTTCCCTGGCCGGGACCTGCGCCCGGACGACGTGAAGCGGGCCGTCCGCATCCGTCCCGATAATTCTGCCGCGGCGGCTTGAAAGGTCCCCAATGACCTTGCCCGTGCAATCTTCGGGGATACGAATCTCGAGCGTATGAATGGGCTCGAGCAGGCAAGGCCTTGCTTTGAGGAAAGCCTCTTTAAAGGCCCAGTAGCCGGCAACCTGGAATGAAATATCGTTGGAATCCACCGGGTGCATCTTGCCGTCGTAAAAATCGACGCTGACGTCCACGACGCGGTAGCCGGCCAGGATTCCCTCCGTGCAGGCGTTCCGGGCACCGCGCTCGACGGACGAGACAAACACGCGGTCCACGCACTGGCCGGAGAGCGATTCGCGGAATGTAATCCCCGAGTCGCGCGGTGCCGGCGCGATCCGTAGCGCCACCTCCGCGAACTGGCCGGCGCCACCCGTCTGCTTTTTGTGGCGGTAAGTCGAGTCACCGGTTGCCCGGATGGTTTCACGAAAGCGAACGCGCGGTTCGATGAGGTCAAAGTGGACGTTGAACCGGCGCCGTAGGCGTTCGGCCACGACATCAAGATGCAGGTCGCCCTGGGCGGCGACGATGGTTTGATGGAGTTCGGAGTCGGTGGTGAACACGAAGGCGGGATCCTCCTCGTGCAACCGGGCGAGCCCCGCAGCAATTTTGTCCTCCTCGCCCTTGGCCTTCGGCTGGAGGGCGGCGTGCACCGTGGGTTTCGGATACTCCGGAACCGGCAGCCGCACCGGCCGGCCCGGCAGACAAAGGGTGTTACCGGTGTGAGTGTCCTTGAGCTTTACCGTCGCCCCGATCTCACCGGCGCGCAGTTCGCCGACAGCGACGCGATCGCGGCCATTCAAAACATAAATCTGTCCAATGCGTTCAGTGACAGCGCGGGTGCTGTTGAACAGGTCCATCCCGGTTTTGACCGTGCCGGAATAAACGCGAAACGCCGACAGTTCGCCGAAGCGTTCCTCGTTCATGGTTTTGAACACCTGCGCGACCGGTTCGGTGCCCGTGAGCGCGACGGACTTTTCCCTGCCGTCGCCGTCCAGGGCGCGAACCGTTTGGCGGTCCACCGGCGACGAGCCGTACTTTGCAACGAAATCCATCAGGCGCGCCACCCCCACGTCAGTCTCGGCCGAAATGCAGAATAACGGGATAAAAAGCTGTTGCTGGACGGCCGCATGGATGCCGCTTCGAAATTCCTCCTCTGAAAGCCCGCCCTGGTCGAAGAACTTTGTCAGCAATGTGTCATCCGACTCTGCAATGAGTTCGATCAACTCGCTGTGCAGCCGGGTGACGCGTTCCTTCCACTCGCCACTCGCAGGCTCTTCCGTGAACCGGCCCCGGCCGGTGGTCTCGTACGCAACCACGTCGTTCCGGAGCACGTCGAGAATCCGGCTGAAGCCTGGTCCGGGGTTTATCGGCACGTTCACCGGAAATACGCGGGCCCCGAAATGCGCCCGGGCATCGGCGAGGACGTCGTCGAAGTTTGCATTCGGTCTGTCCATCGCGTTAACAACCATGATCTTCGGAATGCCGCAATCCGTGGCGCAATTCCAAACCCGCTCGGTGCCCACGCCGATGCCGTGCTGCGCGTGAACTACCACCAGGGCAAAGTCGGCCACGCGTAACGCCGCAAGCGCCTCGCTGATGAAATCAAGGTAGCCCGGCGTGTCCATCAAATTGAACTGTTTGTCCATCCACACGGTGTGCAGCAGCGAGGTCTGGGTGGAAATCTGCCGCTGCCGTTCACTCACGTGGTAATCGGATATCGTCGAGCCGTCGACGATACGCCCCATACGACCAATGGCGCCGCTACAGGCGAGCATGGCCTCACTCAGAATGGTTTTGCCGGATGAGGCGTGACCGACGATGGCAAAATTGCGGATGTCCGCTGAGGGGTGCATTGCCATGACTACGAGCATGAGGCGGAACTGTGGCGCGTGCAAGCTTCGCCCGATGAAACCAGCAGAAACCTGTGCAAGATCGCCCGGTTGCGGCGCAGGGGGGAACTCACCGGCAAAAGCTACCTCGTCAGCCGGCGCCGCCGGCTGCCTGGATCGGATCGGGTTTTCCAGCTTCGCTAACCCAGATCGCCAGGCCCGAAGGCTCATGGGCGGCCCGTGGCGGCGGCAAATGCAGAGTCACACGAAGCTCGTTGCGTTGCTGCGTCATG
>Ga0213876_10001660_pt1 | contig 13578 bp, 13 predicted proteins | sample BarmaccomBMRX_R9_FD_160113 | JGI IMG/M metagenome (GOLD analysis project Ga0213876, IMG submission 160113) | Root-associated microbial communities from Barbacenia macrantha in rupestrian grasslands, the National Park of Serra do Cipo, Brazil - RX_R9 | ecosystem: Host-associated > Plants > Roots...
GGTGCGCCCCGGCCTCAGTCCACTGCATCTGTTGCTTCTTGACCATGCGCTTGCTCACCACTTGGTTGACCGTCGATTCCGCGAACGCTGTGGAAATCGTCTCCCCATGTCGGTACCGATCCCCATAATTTGGGATAAAGTTTTGGTTGGCTTCGATGTAGCGGCCAAACTCTCGCACGGCCTTCACCAGCTTCCTTCGGCTCTCGCCATCATCTTGCGAAAGAAGGTCCAACGCAGCTTCGATGTCCTCGATCGTCTCCAGCGCCCGTGGCACGTTGCCGTGCCAGAGAAACCATTTGACCCGCTCCAGTTGCTTGCCGATCTCGCCGGCGTCCACGGTTTCCTCCGGGACTTCCGCGGGTGGCTCCGCTGGGGCGGCCGTTTCCGGCCCCTCGGCCGGCTCGTTTGCCAGCCCCTTGGCCAATTGGCCCATGACCGTCAGCCGCATCGAAACGTGAAACCAATCCAGCCAGTGTTCTGACTCCGGACTCAGGTAAAACGGCAACTCCCGCACGTCGTCCGCCCCATCGGACAAGAAGGTCACCTGCTGATTGGCCTGCAGGCCCTGCGATTTCAACACTTCGAATAAGCGCCGCTTCGGCTTGGGGTCGTAGGTCTGCACGTACGCAAAGCATTTGGCGGCGCCGTCCTCGGGCACGCTCTTGCCGGCGATGACTTCGAACCAGCCCTCGCCGCGCGACTTCTGGCCCTTGGCGTGGACAAAGCCGCCGTCCAGTCCCACCGTGATGGGCGGCCCCGGCGGGGGCAGCGCATCATAAGCGCTAACTTGTTTCCCGGATTCCGGTCTCTAAGTGTACTTTTCCCTCGTAGATAACGGGACGATGCCTGTCGAACAGACATGTTCAGAGCCTAAAACAATAGAAACAATATTAACTAGGTAAACAAGTTAACGCTTATGGGGCAGCGCATCCCAGTCCCGCTGACAGCCCTCGATGAATGGTCCCTTTTCTTCTCCCAGCTCGGCCTCCATGCGCTCGGCCACCCGTTGCACATTGCGGTAAACGCCCGCCACGTTGATGTTCCCGTCAGTCGGCAGCACCTCGGCCAAGAGCTCCGCGGTCAAGCCGTACGAGGTCAGGGCCGCAAACTTGGTTTCCAGGTAGGCCAACTCGGGCGCGGTTCGCTCCGGCAGCAGCGCCGCGAGCGGGCTGAAGCTGCGGGGCGCCTCGGTGCGGCAGCACCCGCACGGGTAGAGCCGAGGGCTCTCGAGTCGCACCGTGCCGAAAAGCGTCCGGAAGACGAGCCGATGCTTGCCTTTTTGTGGGCGGATGCTGCCGCAGCCCGGGCAGGCAAGCTGCTGGGTCACGTACTCGGCGCTTTGATGCGTGACCATTGCTTGCTGGACCTCCTGGAGCAGGGCCTTGGCTTCCGACAACGTCAGCCCAAGGCGCTCAGGCCGCAGGGCGTGGCGTTCCAGCGTGGCAACTTCCTGCACCGCTTCGGTTTCGCCGGACTCCGACTCGATAATGACCTGTACCTTCAGCCTCATGGTAAAACCCCTCTACGAGTTCATCCATCCCCGGTCGCCTTGGGCGTATTGCCGAAGCCGACGGTTTACCGCCCGCCGGTCGAAGCGATGCAAGGAGAGCCACTCTTGCCAAGGCTGCAGCTCTTCGAGGCAGTCATGAACCGTTGTGAGGTCCCCCGCCTTGAGGTCTTCCCGCAACCCCTCGAGCAGTTCCTCGACGCGCCACGGCGCGGCCGCGCGCCGTGCCAGAAAGGCTTTGGGTCCGCCGCAATCTTCCGGGGGCCCCGCCCAGCGGCCGCCCACACAGACGGGGTAGGGTCGCTCGGCTTTGATCGCCGAGCGCTGCTCGAGGCGCAGCTGGAGCTGCCACCCATCGCCGAAGTCGTACTCGTACAAGAACCGCTCATTGAGGCGAAACTGCAGCTCGGCCAGCTTGATTTGGCGTGCATCATGGCAGGAAAGGCCGTGGAGCCGTGGCACGGCATAGTCCTTCTTCCGGATGCGGAAGCGGTGGAGGTGAAAGTCGGTCCAAGCAAAGCCGATCTGCAAGATAATGTGCAAATCAGCCAGGGTGGAGTCGGACCGGACGAGAAAGCGCCGCCAGAGCATCGGGTGGACGTCGCAGATCCAGGCGTGGAGGAGGTAAGCTTCGGGCTGGGGATCGTGTTCCATGGCGGCGTCAGCCTACCCGCTTGCCAGCGCCTCGGCTCCTTTTAGCCCCCGATTTGAAATGCTCTCGTTTTTCAGGGGCCGGAACAGCGGCCCCTCCATGTCTTCGCCGTGGCCGGCGGCTTGGAGGTAATCGTGGATGCGCTCTAAGCTGAGCGGGTGGGCCGGCACGTACCGGACTTTTGAGCCCTTTCCAAAAATGTGCAGGTGGGGCACGCCCTGGCGGCTTTGCAGGCCCGAGCACCCGCAGGCCGCACAATTCTTCACACCGCAAGCCGTGGTGCAGAAACGTCGCCAGCATGGCTCCGTCGCGCTTGCCCTCGAGTGCGTTGGCCGGGGGCAGCACAGTCCAACAGGAACAGGCCCGGCAAGTAGGCCAGCCGCTCAACGAGATGAACAATTAATGATGCCGTTGCAGATGCACCGCGCTTTGAGCCTGGGCTTGGCTAGCCTCGTCGGCCAATGCTTGGCCTTGGGCGCCCGATGCATGCGCAAGGTAATAATTCACCTCAGCAAGCTGCCGCAGGCAAAGGGAGCCGTCCTGGACGATGCGCTGCACCTGTTGAAGGCCTTGCCAGGTCTGCTGGGCTTGGACGTAGAGCTCCACCCCTGGCCGGGCCGCATCGGCCAGTTGCTGTTGCAGTTGGCTTAGCTGGGTTTGGGATTGCTGCACCGCCGAGGCATACTGCTGCAATTGCTCCAGGTTGCTCTTGAACCCCTGGCCAAGGGCCGCCAGGTCCACCGCCCGGGGTTCGTCCGCGTGAGCCGCCAGCGGCAGTGCAATGGCCAGCGCCGCCGTCGTCATGAATCGTGTTCGGGTCATAAAGATCCACGCACCCTGCGGCGCGACTTTATAACCAAAGCTGCGGTCGTCTGGCAAGCCCGGCGGAAGCGCCGCAAACGGTACGGGCGCGGCCCGCCCGCTTTCTGCGGATGGGGCCGGGGCCTTCGGGGTCCTTAAGGAGCGGCAGATTTCCGGGGGCAAGTCCGATGAGCGATGAATCGGGCTCCCTTTCGTTCGAACCCGTCGTGGCTTGCAGCCCGCCCGAATTTCCCGCTCTCGATTCGGTGGTCCAGGAGCTCAAAGCCCGGCGGCTGCGCAACGGGCTTTCCCAACCGCAGGCCGCAGAGGCGCTGCGGGGCTTTTTCTTCAACGTCACCTTCGGCGCGCTGCGCCACTGGGAGGCCGGCTCCCGTTGGCCCAGCGCCACCACGGCCGACGTCTTGAGCCGCTTGTTGAAAACGCACCCGACGGTTGTCCGCCCCGCGCCCGAGCGCCGTTCGCAACCGGGCAGATCGACTCTCCCGCCTTGCAGGCAGCGATCCAGCGCCTGGAGCAACTTCGCGGTCGGTTCGCCATAGAACGCGAACGGGGTGACCGTGATGCACGGGAAACCGGGCACCTAATCCAACGCGGCCACCAGTGCGGACCTTAGGCGCAAGGGCCGGGGTTGGCCCGCCATGGCTTGGTCCAGCCCCCACAGGATCAGCCTCGCCAGGGTTTCCGCCGTCAACTCGTGCCGCATCGCGCATCGGTTTAGCAATTCCTGAAGGCCACGAACAAGGAAAGTTGGTGGAGAACCCGCGCCGGCGAGAAGCCCCGGCGCCGCGTTCCCCTGGCCCGAGCCCAAAGCGTCTCGGGCGCACCCCTCCGTGCGGGAACCCGGGTTCTGAGTAACGCCCTCCCCGATGCGCCCTGCCGGGCGCGTGAGCCAAGTGCCTCGCTCGCGCTCGGGGGGATCGCCCCGGCTCAGGCCGGCGTCAAGGGCAAGGCGCTTGCGGGTAAAGTCAGCCGGGCCTACCCAGCGGCGCTGCACGCGGCTTTTTAGGCTCTCCCACCTTTAATATGCGGCCCCACGCAGAGCAACCCCGCGTTTCTTCTGGCAAAAAGCACCCGAAGGGATTCCGGAACACTACTTAGTCCCGTACGGGATATTAATGCCGCGCTCGGGATAGTGGCGGTTCTGGAATCCGTCTTCGGAGGACAAGATCGCCAGTTCCCATGAGGGCGGCATGTGGTTCTCGGTCGTGTCGATGAACTTCTCGTACTTCCAGTCCGGGTAGGTTCCATGGACCCGCAGGTAGATCTGCTTCCGCTGTGACAGGACGTTCTTGGTTTTCGGATCCCGGATCTGGAATTCGCCGCGATGCCAGTACTCGACGTAATCACCGATCTGGAACGGTGCGGCGGACGGTTCGTCGCGGGCGATAATGTGCCAACGCGTTCCCAAATCGGCCAAGTCCTCGCGGTAGTTAGCGTTCTTTGGGTCGTCGGGCGAATTGTCGTCGTCGTTGAGCTTCTCACGGCTCCTCGGGTTGGAGCGCGGTACGCGCGGTACGACCTTCGCATAGAAGATTTCCATGTGCTGGTCATTACCGATTCGCCAGGCTCGGCCACTTCTCTTAGGCGGCCCTTGCGTCAGGCCCCAGAACGGCAGGTAGGTGTCGGTTTCCAGTTGGGACGAGTCTTCTCTCTTTCGTGGCTTACTTTTCAGGTTTGAGTTCGGCTGGGGAGAATCGTCGGACATCATGTCTCGCAGGTCGTGCGTGCGATTAAGGACACGCGTCCACGAGCCGCCGTAGGCCCTGAATTCACCCCAGTTGCTGGGGTCTTCGCTCTTGAACTTGATCTTGTTGAGAACCTTCCAGGACAGGCTCTCATCGTTCGCCTCCTCCGGATTCGGATTCTTCTTGACTTCCACTTCCCATGCTTCGATCTCGACCATGTGTTCCTCGCTGATTTGCGGTTGGATGAGCACTAATCGGACTGTAGTTAACACCAATTCCAGATCAAAGAGATAACTTACCTGGGTTTGGCGTGGGAGGTGCCCCTTGCGTAGCTTCAGGTGAATCGCTGGGCGGTGACCCGGTTGAGATCGTCTGGATCCAGTCGTAGCCGCAAAGCGATTTGACGCCTTCCGGCTGCGATGACCCCTTATTCTGACGGATTTGCAGTCACAACGGCCAAACGCTACGCGCTGGACGAACGTTGCGCCGTACCTCGTCGTCGGTAAAAGTCCGCCGCACGCGTTTTTCCCAGTGAAATGGATCCGTCAAACCCTGCTGTTGTTTGCCGCGTTCTTGCTCGGCTTGCGGTTGATGGGCGCAGTGGTCGCCCAGCGGGACGCCGAGGTTTGGCTAAGGCAACCCGACGGTTCGCAGCTGCACTTGAAAGGGGTGGACGTCTCCCACCCTTTCTTTGGCGGCCTCCAGGTCCGCACGCCGGATGGTCACGTGACGGCCTACCCCAACGCCGCGCTGGTGGGCATGACCTTTGAACCTCAGCCTTACTCGTGGCCGGAAAGGCTTGAGATCGCGGGAATCGTCCTGGCGGTTTTGGCCGTGTGGTTCCTGATCGCGTTGCCCGACCTGCGGTGGCTCTGGGAACGTCTGAACCGGAAACGTTTCTAAGGCAATTGGCCTTAAGGTAGCGAAGCCCGAAATTTCGGCAAAGTAGACGGTCTACAGAGGCGTATCCACCGCCCCCTTGCGGGCCTTCTGGCGTTGAAGCGACGGCACGGGCAGGAGGAACTTGCCGGGTCCGTCATTCACCACCTCGGAAAACTGGAAAAGCACGATCCTGGCGACGGCTGAAATGGCCCGCGTCGTACGCCCTGCCCCTCAGCAGCTTACCGGCATTGGCTTGCGGACTCACCTTGCCCATGCTTGCCGGATCCTTGCGCCCGTTATCCACGCTTGGCTTAGACGGACCATTGACGCGTCACACCGCTATAGAATACAAAAGCTTCAGCATTCATCATCAAGGAGGTCACCATGGATCTTACTGAACAGGTTGTCCTGATTACGGGCGGCAGCCGTGGATTAGGTCGGGCCTTTGCCCAGGCCTTGGTCGCCGCCGGCGCACGCGTGGCCATTACCGCTCGCGGAGCAGCTGAGCTTAACGAAACTGCCGCGCAACTCTCCTCCGCGGCCGATCAGGTGGTCGCCATCCCCGCCGATGTGGTCGACCCGGAGGCTGCCCCCCGGGCGGTGGCCGAGGCCGAACAGCGCTTGGGCCCCATCACGTTGCTGATTAATAATGCAGGGCAGTTTCGTGCCTTTGGACCGATCGGCGTGGTTGATCCGGGCGCTTGGTGGAACGAAGTCGAAATCAACCTAAGAGGTCCCTTGCTCTATACCCACGCGGTGCTGCCCGGGATGCGCGCACGCCGACGCGGACGGATCATCAATGTGGCGAGCATCGCCGGCATGCAAGCCATCCCCACGCTCTCCGCCTACGTCGTCAGCAAGACCGCCCTCATTCGCTTCAGTGAGGCCCTGGCCCAGGAAACCGCCGCAGATGGCATTAAGGTCTTTGCCATCCATCCGGGCACCGTGCGCAAGCCCATGAATGCCTACGTCCATGATTCGCCGGAGGTTACCAAGAGCGCTCCGCAGGTGCAGCAGTGGTTCCGGACCCTCTACGCCGAAGGCCGTGACATGCCGATCGAGCGTTCCGTGCAATTGGTGTTGCGACTGGCCGCCGGCGAGGCCGATGCGCTCTCCGGCCGCTATCTTACCGTAGAGGATGACCTTGATGCGTTAGTTAAGCAGTTTGGTGCCGGCGCCCCTGCGGACCAACGTTTGCTTCGCGTCAATGGAATCGCTGCATTCTCTGTGGGGTGATCCAACGGCTTCGATCGAAGCCGCACGGCGCGATCAACCCCTTCCCAATCCTCTTGCACGAATGGTATCCCGCTGCACCCAAAGTCCTTAGCGAATCGGGTTGCCCCGGTTTGGGAGCTCGTGGAAGCGTTTTCCAGAGGGGTGGCTTCTCACCAAGCCGCCCCCCTTGCGTTTTCAGGTCCCATTCGCCACCTTCACGGCTTGACTGCAAACGCCCGGAGGTAGTTTTCGCTCAGGCCGCGCAGGCTCGTATCGGCGTAGATTTGGGTGGTGGTGATCCGCTTGTGCCGCAGGAACTTCTGCACTTGGTCCAGCGGCATGCCGGTATCCAGCAGGAGGGTCGCCACGCTGGCGCGCAGCCGGTGCGGGGTGACGTGCTTATCAATGCCCGCCCGCCGCGCCGCCTCGTGCACTAACCGTTGCACGTACCGCGTCGTGTAGGGGGCGCAACGGTTACTCTCGAAGACATACCCCGTCCGACGGCCGTTCAGGTGCGTGCGGAGTTCTTGCGCCAGCGCCGGCAGAATCGGCACATAACCATCGCTGCCGCCCTTGCCCTGCGCAACGTAGATCTGGGGTGGGTCGAGCGTCAGGTGTAAATCCTCGACCCGCAACTGCACGAACTCGCTCACGCGCGCACCGGTGTAAAACAACAGCTTGATCATGAACCCGTATCGGCTGGAATGGTTGTAGGCAGCCTGGATCAGCCGCTCGACCTCCGCACGGTCGAGCCGATCCACCGTTCGACGGCGCTCGCGCGGCGCTTCCAGGCGCAGCTCGCGGCGGACCTGCTCGATGACGCGCTTGGTTTGATCGTACGTGAGGTGGTGCTTGCGCCACAGCCGCGCCGTTTGCCGGGCAAGATCCCGCAAAGAGTTCGCTTCTTGGATTTGACCGCGAATTCTGCCCGCCTGAACGCCCCGTTTTACCTTGGACATGACGCAGCATAGGCCCAAAAAGTTCGGGGTATGCCCCTGGTGCGAACTTTACGGCCAGCCGAGGTGACGCCTTTGGCGTCGATCACCCAAAAAAGACCCATCTGCCCATCGATTTCAGGATCGAGAGCGCCCTTACTTTGCCGAAAAATTGGCCCTTCGCTACTTTAAGGCCAATTTCCCTTTGCCGCTCGAAGCGACGTTCGTCAAGAACTAGTAGACCATTATCTCGTTGCTCACCAGCCAAGCCTTGCCGTCCGGGGCGGCGACGTAAGTTAAGATTCGGAACCCCTTGTAATGCGCACTTTTCTCCGTTACGTCGTAGCCGCCGACCGCCCAAGGGACGGTGTCGAACGGGGTATGCACCTGGTCTAATGTGTTGAGATGATCCTCGAAATGCCTCAGTTTAAAGAGCGCGGTGTACCTTTTCTCGACAGCTGCTCGCCCGTTAAACACTCCTTCGATCGTGTCACCCGGTGACGGAGTAGTATCTCCGCCGCCACCTCCCCACCTATCACTAGTACTGCGTTCTCGGAGAAGAGTGCCGCGATAGCGGCAGCATCATGTTTGTTGAAGGCGTCATCATATGCCTTGTCGTTGGCTTGAATCGCCGCCAGGATCTTCGGATTAACCTCCTCTTTTTCTTGGGCAAAGACCGGCGCAACAAAGCCGATTGTCAACCCTACAAGGGCAAGTAGTAAGCGCATTTTCATGGGGCTCCTATACGTTTTCTAGACTTACATTGTCGGCCCAATGACCTTGCTGCGGGCTTTTCTCGCGGCGCCGGTAAAAGTGGTGTCGTTCAGAAAAGGGGGATCAACGGTGGTCAAAGGCCCTCTAAAGTAACATGCGAATTGCACGCCGATCGCTGACCGGCGTCAATAAAAAATGCGATGTGCTGCACATGCAGTCTGGAGGCAACCTACGCCCAATAGATAGCTCGCATCTTCATTTGCTTGACGTTGCTTTTGGTCCACCCTCTATCGCAAACGCTTCGGGTACGGAAATCTGCGCACGAGGTGAAACCTCTGAAGTGGGCGTTGGCGCAAACCACGCAAAATAGCGCCCCAAGAATCACGCAAGATAATTTCCCAAATCAAAAACGAGGTTTATCCGGGGGGTCCGGATAGCGATACATAATCCGCCTTTATGTACACGTATTTTCCTGGACCGTTTCGAGCCCTTCCGGTACAAGGTTTGCATGACCCACGACCGCACGCTCGCCCTTCAGCCCGCCGAAAGGTTTCCGCTGCTGGCACCGGCCCCGAAGCCGGCCCTGGGGCCGCCAAGCGGGAGTTCTTCAGGATATCCGTCCACGCGCGAAATGCCCGAGTCACGTACGATCGGCCCTCGGGCGCTTTTTGGCGCGGTGCGAACGCAATTGGTTCCGCTATTGGGAGGACCTTCAGCAGGCCGCAGGACACAGTGTTTTAGGGCACCAACCAAGCTTTACGATCGCAGTGACGAAGCGGTCCTGCTTTGAGGGTGTGGTACAGAATAAGTATTGATCGGTTTAGCTTGTCTGTCCTGAAGGGACGATTCTGATGCCGGTAGAACGTAATTCAGGCGAAATGGCCGAGCAACGCATCAAGGTGGCGGCTCAGTCCAAGGCGTTGGTCCTTGACCTCAGCAATCTACAACTCTCACGCTTGCCCGACTCCATCGGCCAGTTGGGCCATTTACGACGGCTCAACCTCAGCAACAACCAACTGAGCACTCTGCCCAATTCCATTGAACAGCTGACTCAATTGCAGGGGCTTGACCTCCGCGTCAACCGATTAAGCACCTTGCCTGAATCCACCATACAATTGGCCCAATTACAGGAACTGGACCTCAGCAACAACCAACTGAACGCCTTACCCGAACGCATCGGGCGACTAGCTCGATTACAAAATCTCAACCTCACGGAGAATCAATTAAGTTCCCTTACCGACTGCGTCGAACAGCTGACTCAATTACAAGGATTATACCTCGGCGGAAATCGGCTAAGCGTTCTGCCCGAAGCCATCGGGAAGCTAACGCACTTAGAGGAAATGTACCTTAACGCGAATCGCTTGAGCGCTCTGCCCGACTCCATTGGACGGCTTGCCCAGTTACGGGAGCTTTACCTTGGCGGCAATCAGCTAAGTGTGTTGCCCGAAGCCATCGGAAAGCTCGCCCAATTACGACGACTCGACCTCAGCAATAACCAACTGAGTACCCTCCCCGAGTCCATCGGGCGGCTCAACCATTTACGACGGCTCGACCTCAGCGGCAATCGACTGAACGTCCTGCCGGAATCTCTCGGAGGTTTGGAGCGTTTACGCTCTCTTGCTGTGGCCAATAACGACCTGAGCTTTCTTCCCGAACGATTGCTTCAGTTGTACAATTTAGAAACCTTGTTCCTTCACGGAAACGCTCGATTGGGATTGCCCCCTGAAGTCCTTGGCGCCGAAGCCGACGCGGTATGGCATCAGCGTAAACGGCCGGTGCGGGCGGGTGACATCCTGACCTACTATTTCGAGAACCAGCGTGCGGCGCGCCCGCTGAATGAGGTCAAACTTTTGCTGGTGGGCCGAGGCCAATCCGGCAAAAGCTCGATCCGGGACCGGCTGGCGTTCGATTCCTTTGACCCTCACAAGCCAGAGACGTCGGGCATTCAGATCGACCCTTGGCCGCTCACGTGTGGCCGGCAAACGGTCCTTGTGCGCGTGTGGGACTTTGCCGGCCAGGAGATCACGCACGCCACCCACCAGTTCTTTCTGACTGAGCGCAGCGTTTACCTGCTGGTGCTCGACGCTCGGGCCGACACCCAGGACCGGGATGCCGAATACTGGCTCCGGTTGATCTCAGCTTTCGGCAAAGATTCACCGGTCCTCGTCGCGCTGAATAAATCAATAGAAAAGCCCTTCGACGTCGACCGCTTTGCGCTCCAGGAGCAATACCCCTGCCTTCGCGCGTTCGTCGTGACCGATTGCGCGGACCCGCCGCTCGGAATCGAAGAGCTCAAGAAGGCCATCTCGGCAACCATTGAGGGTTTGGACGCGGTGCGTCAGCCGTTTCCCACCATCTGGACGCGGCTTAAGGACGGGTTTTCGAGGATGAAGGACAACTACCTTCCGTTCGACGCGTTCCGGAATCGGTGCGCTGAAGAAGGCGAGAGTGACCCTGCCCGTCAGGAGCAGCTCGCCCGCATTCTGCATGCGCTGGGGGTCATCCTCTATTATGGCGACGATCCCCGGCTGCGCGACACGACGGTGCTCAACCCGCATTGGGTCACCGAAAGTATTTATAAGCTACTGCGCCTAAGGGCTCATCCAGAGGCCGAAGGCACCTTAACCCTGGAGGAGGCACGCGCGGCCTTGCCGCAGGAAAACCCAGGGATGGTGGCCTACCTCATCGAGTTGATGCGCCGTTTCGAACTTTGTTTTCCCGTGGGCGAGGAGCACGAGGACGAAAAGCGCTGGCTGGTGCCGGAATTGCTCCCAAGATTCCAGCCGTCGCTCGGTAACGAGTGGCTCGACTCCCAGGCCGTGCGCCTGCGCTATGAATACAAGGTCCTGCCTGAGGGCCTGCTCCCTCGGCTGATTACCCGCACCTACCCGCTCAGCGCCGATCAGGCGCGGTGGCGCGGCGGCGTGGTGCTTTCCATGGAGGGCGCGCGGGCGCTGGTCCGGGCTAACACCGCAGAAGCCCGGGTAGATGTGACGGTGATTGGGACCGAGGGGGGCCGTAACCGCTTGGTGAAGCTCATCCGCAACCACTTTCAACACCTTCACCGAGACGTGCAAGGGCTCGATTCGAAGGAGTTGGTGGAAGTGGAGGGACGTCGGGGCGTTTACAAAAACGTAAGGGTGCTCGAGGCCGATGAGCGGGAAAACAACGAAACAACGGTTGACGCTGAAGACCGTAGCGTAAAAATCGACCACACGCGCGAGCTGAACCGGATCTCCGCGCCCGCGGCCCGTAACCCGCTACAACCGAAACTGAAGCTTTTCCTCAGCTACTCGCACAAGGACGCCAGACTCCGGGACGTATTCCGGGAAAATCTCGCCCTGCTGGAGGCGGACGGCTTGATCACGCCGTGGTATGATGGCCAAATCTTGCCCTCGGCCGAGTGGGACAAAGAGATCAGGCGGGAACTGCAAGAGGCAGATGTTGTGGTGTTTTTGGTGAGCACGGCCTTCCTCGGCTCCAAGTACGTTCGTGGCGTCGAGATGGCGAGTGCACTCAAGCGCCGAGCCGCTGGCGACGCGGAACTCGTTGCGGTGATTTTAGAGACCGACTGCGACTGGAAGGACCGGGAGTTTACTCGGTACCAGGTGCTGCCGCCCGGCGTAAAGGCGATTCGTAGCTGGCCTCGCCAAGCGGACGCGTTCAACAAGGTTGAGCAGGAGTTACGAAAACTCATCAAGGCAATGCTTGCCAAGCGTGGCATAAGCGCAGCGGCGGGAACAATCCCGTAGAGAAGATCACCCTTATGATTCGAAGTGACCCCCTGAACTCCGACCGTTCGCTCGCCGTCCGACCCGTCCAAAGCTTCCCGCTGCCGATGCTCATCGCCGGTGCCGGCCCCGAAGCCGCCCGGCGCTTCCTGGAATTTTTCACCGTCCCGATCCGCAACCGCAACACCCGCGCCGCTTACTACCGGGCCATCGGCCAGTTTCTGGCCTGGTGCGAACGCGGCGGCTTTCGACACTTGGAAGATATCGAACCCATCCACGTGGCCGCCTACATCGAAAAGCACCCGGGCTCGCCGCCCACGGTCCAGCAGCACCTGGCGGCCCTGCGCATGTTCTTCTCCTGGCTAACGGAGAAAGGCGTCCTGGCCATGAACCCCGCCCGGGAAGTCACGGCGCCGAAATTCAGCCGCACTGAGGGCAAGACGCCGGCGTTCGCTGATGGCGAGGTTAAAAAGGTGCTGGGATCGATCGACGTGAGCCACGCGGTGGGCCTGCGCGACCGGGCCTTTCTGGGCACGCTGGCCTACACGTTCGCTCGTGTTGGGGCGGTGACTAACCTTAGGGTGAAGGACTACTTTCAGAACGGGAAGCGTTCGTTCCTGCGCTTCCGCGAAAAGGGCGGCAAGGAAAAGGAACTGCCCGTCCACCACCGGCTGGAGGAGATGCTGGACGAGTACCTGGAAAAATCCAAGCTCAAGGCGGAGCCCGACGCGCCGCTCTTTCCCACCGCCATCGGGAAGACCAAGGGGCTTTCCCGCCGGGCCATGACCCGCATCGACGGGGCCAACCTCTTGAAGCGCCGGCTTAGAGACGCCGGGATCTCCGGGGAATACTCGCCGCACTCGTTCCGGGCCACGGGGATCACGAACTTTCTGGAGCACGACGGCACGCTGGAGGCGGCCCAGCGGATCGCCGGTCACGCCGACAGCCGCACCACCAAGCTCTATGATCGGCGCGGGCAAAAGGTCCTGGCCGAAGACATGGAGCGGGTCAGGTATTAAAACGTGATAAGCATTAAGGTCACACTGGATCAACGGCTACGTGACATGGATAACGGTTTGATCGCCATCGTTGGAAGCGCGGACGAAACGCGCACCTATAACCCGCCCCTGCTAGCCTGACTTCCTGGCGAAAAATCGGCTCTCCCTCGAGAAACGTGCAATTTGCACGGAAAATGTAGCAAGTACCGGTCCTTTTTCGCCTTCCCGGCACGCAAAATCGTGTTGTTTGGGATCGATAATTTTCGTAGACTTCCCGGGATTTCGCGTACGAGGAACCGCTTTGTAGCCCGAAAAATTCGAAATTTTCCGGTTTCCCCGGGCGGAATCGCTTCGATGCTCCCGAACTTAGGCTAACGGGCGGCCCGGAGCTTCGTAGGGTCGCCCCACACCCGGGTCAAAATCTGCAAAGGGGTCGG
>Ga0213876_10001661_pt1 | contig 13577 bp, 15 predicted proteins | sample BarmaccomBMRX_R9_FD_160113 | JGI IMG/M metagenome (GOLD analysis project Ga0213876, IMG submission 160113) | Root-associated microbial communities from Barbacenia macrantha in rupestrian grasslands, the National Park of Serra do Cipo, Brazil - RX_R9 | ecosystem: Host-associated > Plants > Roots...
TCGGGTCGAATCGCGGTGCGTGAGATTTGTGTTCATGCGCCCAACACGGAAGCGGTGATTTTATCCGGCAACGAGCGGGAACTGGAAAACTATATGTTAGCGGGGAGAGAACTGGGTATGGTCGATTTTCAGACTGCTCTAAAGCAAGTCCAAGCTCAATTAGATCCGGCTGAGTTTAGGACTTATTCGAATATTCGGTAGCAGGCCGGCAGCTGCCTATGTTTGTCGAGCTAACAGAAAACCCACAAGGAAAGATCTGTGATGTTCAGTTTGATTTTGGAGGAGGGCCTCAACGCTCGGATGGCGACTGCGCGCTTAGGCTAGGCACACCTGTCGGTTCGGAACAACGGACAGCTTTTTCACATCATCTGGCCTCACCGGTCGCTGCTACCGAACGGGCGTGGTAAGCGTTACCGTAGAATTCGTTTCCACCAGGGATACCAGCGCGGAATTTTTCCGTCCGGATCAATTGGATGAATCCGGGCTTTTCGGAACCGTTTTTCGCAGTGCTTGACAACCGCGGAAAACTTGGGAAGCGCCATGAGCTCAAATGGTTTCACGCGGTATTCTTCCTCTCTCGACCGGGTGGTTGAACGGTTCCCCATTCCCCGGGTGTAGGACTTTTTCCAGATCAGTTTTTTTCCGATGAAGTCTGCAGAACCTTCGGCGCAGGAGCGATCGGCCGACTTAAAGATGATGCGATTTCGCAGATTCAACAGGGTTACGTCCGCTTTCTCTTTGGTTCCGAGCGGAGGAATGAAAGAGAGCTTGGATTGAGTCGCCAGAACCGTAGTGGTGTTCGCTTGACGAATAACATCGACATTTCCGTCTGACTCACTGACGAAACGCTGGGCTTCATCCTGCCAACAGATCAGAAGATTGTCGCTGGAGAGCGGGCGTTTATTCGGCGGACGAGGATCGAACCGCCGCAAAGCGTGGGTGTAGAACAAGAGCTTCAAGATTGTGGTGATGTACCGGCGCTCGGTCTGGTACTTCTGCGGCATCGCTATGCAAATGATGGCGCCATCATCTAGGTCGGAGAATTCGAAGCTGTTTTCTTCGGCCCCGAAAACTTGGACCAGGTCGGGATTCGTGAAATAGTTCAAATAGTTATAAATAGTAGAAATAACACCGCCCAATTGCTCGGACGGTTGCCGCAGATACCCATTCAAAAAGTGGTCGCTGCATTCGTGGGCTTCCCGGTTCCCGGATTGGGCAAGCGGATCCAGGCGAGATAGCATCGCCCGCAGAATCGGTTGATATTGCAGCGTTTCCAGGAGGTGATGCATGGTCGGGCGCAAACCGAGCAACCGGAAAAGTTGGATCCCGCGACCGATATGGGCGTGGGCTTGAGTCTTAAAAAAGCCTTTATCCTCGCCGCCTCCGGCTAAGGCGGAAGCGGTGTCGACAATAACCGTGGCGTAAGTCGATCCAGGAATCGAATCGTCGGACAGCAGATTGAATGTTGCCGGCGGCTCCCAATCGTCTCCGGCGCCATCCGGTTTGGTCTGGAGCAACCGCAGATCGCCAAGCCGGCCATACTTCTTGGTCATCTGGACCAAGATTTCGTGATAGATGCCCTTTTCATCACAGCAAAGTCCGCCCCAGTCAGGCTCATTCTGAAAGACCGAATGCAAAACGGCGTTAATCGCGAACGTCTTTCCCGCGCCGGTATCACCGGTAATCAACCATCCCCTACAGAAGTCGTTTCGGTCCCAGCTCAGTCCAGCCAACCGAGCGGTGATTTTACGGCGACGCCTTGGCGGGGCACATGCCAACGAGATGGGGAAACAAACGAAGAGTGGCGCAAAGCTGACCCAGGACACCAACGGAAACAGGAACCAGGCGGTTGTAATTAGGAGGCACCAAATGACCATCAGGTTGAGCGAAAGGAGGAAGGAAAAGCGATCCGTTAATTGGCGCCGCCGGATCCAAGCGCTCGCCGTCTCGACCGCTTCGGTCAAAGAAACGGTTCCGATCTCGTAACGTTGGCTCCGAACAATCTGATTCTGTATGCAGACATCAATCTGGAATCGAGCTTGGGACTTCGTTTGAGGGCTGGGCCGATTTGGCGAAATCGGCCGAGCTCGGACCTGGTAGTCGCCGTGAGTAACCAGGTCGATCGGCGGCACGCCCGGGCTATAATTTGGCAGACGGACGACGGTGCCTTTCTTGGAAAGATAACAGAGGGGATCGTTTCGAGCTGGGGGTGCGGATACCGGATGGGGCAGGTCAGGTATTCCGGAACCGGCTTGGGCCACGATATTATACATTCTTATATAATGTTATGATAATCTGCGGCAGTAAGCAACTGTTCATGTGGAAAAGGACGTGGACTCACACCTGTCCAAGTCAATGACGGGCGCGAGCTAGTGGAGGTGGTGGACCTCGACGGGAATGACCGGTAGGGATGTGCTCCTGCTCATCCGTGGGTTCATGGGTTTTCCGCAATCCCCGAGATGAGCTGGAGCTCATCCCTACCGAGTCGCGAAGGGGCTACTTGCCCCAGCGGTTCCCAACTGCAGTGGTGACTGCCTCACGAATAGCGTCGTGGCGCATCGCCCATTGGAACTGATAGATCGGGTTGTCGTACTGTTCGTCGAATTCTCGCTTCATCGCTTCCCCGATTTTGGCCGCATCGACTGGACCTCGAATCCGGCTGACGACATCTTCGACGATCTCGAGGCAATATTGAACCAACATTTTTGCAGCCCGTTGTGAAATGTCATCGAGCTCTTCGGTACAGATCAAGAAAAAGTTCTCCCAAGACACTTTGACGACCCCTTTAAGCCATTGCTCTTTCCCTTCGTAGAAAACCCCCTGCTTCTTATACGATTCCAAGAACTCGTCTAGACTCAATGGCTTTCCGTCCGCCGAAAACGACCACTTCTGAGTTTCCGGTGCTACTGGCCGGGTTTCCTTTGTTGAAACCATTTTATTGCTTCTTTCTTAAAAAATTTAAGTTATAAATAAGACTTTTAACACCGTAATTCCCTCAAAGTAAAGTGCGTAAAAATAACAGAATTTTCGGAACGTTACCACTTGCGGATCTCGAGGATCAGCTTGGTTTTGGCGACGACCTCATTGAAGCGTTCTATAAATTGACCAAAGATGAGCGGACTGTTGTCATGTCGATTGTGGACCGGCTAAAGCCGGGCGTAACCGGGTATGATTTCGAGGATTTTGAGCTACAGCCGGCAGTGCTGAAACTGCTGACCTACCATCGATTGGTCTTACACAATGGGGACAAACAGAACTCCGTCCTCTATGCTAGGTGGCTGAGCTCCGTAACGGTCGTGGATAAGAAGATGGTTCTTCATATCGATCCCGGGCTGCACCGGCATTTGGAACGGCTCAAGACCCATCAAAAGGAGGATTCCGAGCGAGCGGCGGTCAAGCTGGCAAGCCAATACTCCATCCGTCTTTATGAGTGGGCCTGGAAATGGCGGCACGTCAATCTTAAGCGCATTTCCATCCCAAAGCTGCGCAAGGTGCTGGGAGTCGATGAGGTTCGCGACGCACAAGGAAATATTGTGAGCGAGAAGTGCCTGGTTCATTGGCCGAACCTAAAACAGCGCGCGATCGATCGGGCCCTCCAGGAAATCAACGAGAAAACGGATCTAAGTATCCGGCTGGTAGCGGTCGGTCAGGCAAAGTACCGGCGCGTATTGTCGCTGGCTTTTGAGATTAAGGAGAAGAAGAAAAAGGCGCGCACCAACGGGGCTCCGGTCGCTAAGTAAGGGCAGAATTCGCAGTGTTAAGGATTCAGACTGCACTCGCTTTTGGCGGCCTAGTTTCGAAGTGATCAGTAATCAGTGTTCAGTAATCAGAGCGAACCAACGACTCAACTTCGACTGATTACTGTCCTACTGATTACTGATTACTTCTTTCGACCGAAACCGGACCGACACGATTTCAAGTAGGACAGACACACAATGGCGGAAGAGGAGCCGTCACCTTTCCAGGGATCCTCGTTGGGGCTTTATCCCGAGGAAGCTTCCGCCATTCAGACGATCCCTTTGAATTACGGTTACAATTTTGCCGAACCCCCTTATCCAAAAATAAACTGGACCCTTTTGGATCTGGTTTCTCATTCCCGGTTCCCGATGTGCCGCACCGACCTGTGCGACAAATGGAACTACCAGCAAATCACGGCAGAGAATTTTCCGTTGGTGGTCGATGCGGCTCAGGTGTCTGAACCGGGGATTTTGAGTGCCCGGACGGTGGCCAAGGTGATCAGCTATTGTCTGCTGATCGCTGAGTCGACTGCGGAGTCGCTGCCTGCGCTATCCAGGAAGATGGACTTCTTTGCCGATGACATTCTGGAAGCGATCGTCGAGCGTCGCCGGGACTTCGAATCCCGCCTTGGTGAGAACTCACCTTGGGCTCATTTTCTGATCGCCGCGCGCCATCCGATCGTTCGCTGGGCAGTCAATAACGCTCTAATGAATCGGTGGGGAACCAAGGAATACCCTCCGGTTGGGTGAGGGGAATTTACGTTCGGCGGTCGGCGTTTGGCGTTCGGCGATTGCAACGTAGGGTGGTTCTTGCCGAGGCGTGATTAGCTCCATAGGAGCGAAATCTTATAACCTAACAGCCAACACGCCGGTAGCTCCGGGTATTTCAAATTTCGCGGGACAGTGCCAACTAATTATATTATTGTTATATATAATCATGGCTTTCTCCTCCTTCCTTTCACGGCCCGAGGACCAAACCTATGTCGTTCATCCTGGCAATTCGCCGGGGACTTGTTGCACCTTCGAACTGGCTTCTCCGGCCAGGAGCAAGACGATCCCCTACGCTTATCTGCAAATGATCGATACGTTGGACGAACATCGCATTCTGCTGCGATATGCGTTCGCCGATGTTGAGCTGATTACCACCCGTACCTTTAGCGCCAAGCGCCAGTTTCTGGACGATCTAGCCAATTTCCGGGTGGCGACCATACGCGAGACGAGCCAAATGAAAGTCCGGATCTTGCTCGAACCGCCGACGGATAAAACCGAAAGCTTCTGAATAAGCACATAGCCAAAGAGTCTCGTCTAAGGTCGGAGTTTCGGGTCGCTCCGGGCGATCCCGGTCCGGCCGTGGTCGGAGCGCTACCGGCGTTTGTTATTGCTGGCTGGTCTGGAATCGGCCGAGCTGCGGTTGCATCAACGAAAGCACCTCACCGACCAGGAAAAGAGATCCAGTAACCAGGATCGGCTCTGCCAGCTTATACGCCGCTTCCACTGCTTCCAGTACTCCCGGAAACACTGCGCTCGAAATCCCGGCCGGCAGCCGAATACTCGCCGGGTTTTCACCACGTGGGTTATTGACCGGGACGAGAAAAAAACGTGCGGCGATGGGCGCCAGAGCCGAGAGCATCTTATCGAGTTCTTTGTCATGCAATCCGCCAAACACGATCGTGGGCGAGGCAGCCGGATAGCATTCTCTCCAAGTCTGGACTAGGCATTCGCTGGCAGCGAGGTTGTGAGCGCCGTCTATGGTGACTCGATCATCGAGCGCCTGAAAGCGGCCTGGCCAGAATACCGACTTCAGGCCGGTCTTCAAGGCATCCGGTGGGATGCCTAGCTTCGCGACCGCAAGCGCATCGCGCACCAAAGCTGCGTTTAATCGTTGATGAGAGCCAGCCAAACCGATTTGTAGATCTGCGATTGGCTGTGTGACATAAGTCACCGGTGAGTTTAGGGATGTCGCGACCTCGTCGATCACCTCTCGGACGTCCGCAGTCTGAGCTATCGACACCGCAGGCACTCCCGGCTTAATGATCCCTGCCTTCTCCCTGGCAATTTTGGCTCTCGTGTCGCCTAGGATTTTCTGATGGTCCAAGTCAATCGAAGTGAGGACCGACACCAACGGTGTGATCAGATTGGTGGCGTCTAGTCTACCACCCAATCCGGTTTCCATAATCGCGAGATCAACCCGCTGAGTTGAAAAATGCAGAAACCCCAATGCGGTGGCGAGCTCAAAGAAGGTAGGGATACACCCGGACTTAGCGATCGCTTCCCGGATCACATTAAGTCCAGCCAAAACCTCATCATCAGTGATCGGTTGTCCCGCAACTTGGATGCGCTCATTGAATCGGACCAGGTGCGGAGAGGTATAGAGGCCGGTTCGCAAGCCGGCGGCCCGAGCTACCGAGTCCAGCATGGCGGAGACGGACCCTTTCCGTTAGTGCCTGCAATGTGAATACACGTGAGCTGCTGATGGGGATTGCCTAAAGCCTCTAATAGGAGGCGAACGTTCTCGAGACCGAGTTTAATCCCCGAAGCTTGGGTACTGTATAGCCAGCGAATGGCTTCTGTATACGACTCTTGCACAGCAATTCGCGTCAGCGAGATGAGAGGTGACCCACAAGCCGGCTAAGAGTCGTTCTGATGTCGGGCCGGCGAACAATGAGGTCGATGAAGCCGTGGCGTTGCAGAAACTCTGCGGTCTGAAACCCTGGCGGCAGATCTTGGTGGGTCGTTTCCCGGATAACCCGAGGCCCGGCGAATCCGATCATGCATTTTGGCTCCGCCAAGATGATGTCCCCGAGGGAAGCGAAGCTGGCCATTACGCCGGCCGTAGTCGGGTTGGTTAGAACGACGAAATAAGGAAGGCGAAGCTGGGCATGCCGTGCCAAGGCGGCACTGGTTTTGGCCATCTGCATCAGACTTAGCATCCCTTCGTAAACACGAGCGCCGCCGGACGCCGTAACCACGATAATTGGTCTCCCTGTTTTGGTACCTTTTTCCACCAGACGAGTGATTTTCTCGCCTACCGCTGAGCCCATGGTAGCCGCCAAGAAATTGAAATCCATTACGGCCAAACCAACATCATGGCCACTGAGACGACCGAACCCGGTAACAACTGCGTCCTTTAGTCCGGTCTTTTCGCGATAACTCTCCAGGCGCTCGGAATAGCTGGCGACTCCCGTAAACTTGAGGACGTCCATGGAAAGCAGGTTCTGGTCAAATTCTTCGAACGTGCCTTCATCGATCAGGTTGTCGATCCTCTCCCTGGCTGAAAAGGTAAAATGATGGTCGCACTTGGGGCAGACCTTAAGATTCTGGGATAATTCCAGGTTGTGGATCACTTCACCGCACTCGGGGCATTTTTGCCAAAGACCTTCCGGCATTTCGCGCTTTCGATTGGTTCCTTGCTTGAGAGTCGGTTTCTGAAAAATCGGCATACGTCTATCTACGGGCGACGGTAATTGCGCAGACGGATTGAGCGCCGTTGCTTTTTAAGACTCGAGCACATTCGTCCAACGTCGAACCGGTGGTTAAAACATCGTCTACCAGGAGCAGCCGTTTGCCAAGCACGCTGCTACCTTTGCGCAACTCGAACGCATTCTGCAAGTTTTGGAGGCGTTCTTTCCGGGAGAAGCGCGTCTGCGATTCAGTATAACGTGACCTGCGAAGGCAGAAGCATACGGGTATCCGCCTCCGTTTACCCAGTAGTTCAACGAGAGCGGCGATCTGATCATAACCCCGTTCCCTGATCCGGGTGGGATGCAGTGGAACCGGGACTAATCCGTCAAAAGGCTGGGCGCTGACCCTGGGATCACTTAGCGCTTCCTCTAACCAGTTCACCAGGAGGTTTCGCAAATGAAATTCCCCCGAGTATTTAAATCGGTGAATCAAATCCCGTACGATCTCAGTCGCTTGATAGCGGGTCGCAACGCAATCAAACGCGGGGGGATGATCTTCGCAATCCGGACAGGCGAACGGGGCGTTGAACTCGCCGGGGTAAGGCCGGGAGCAAATCTGGCAAAAAGGAGCTTTGATTTTGACAGCTGATTCCAGACAGTCCCGGCAAAGCCAGCCCTCCTCTAAACTCGCGCGGCAGGAAATACAAAACGGTGGATAACACAGATCAATCACCGTTTGATAGAGCGTGTTCAGAGCCGTCTGCACGACGAAATAGTAGCCAAACCAGTAACCAGAGCAAAAGGAGGATCGCGATTGCGCCAAACCCAGTCGTCAGGTCCGGTCCGAACCAGGGCGGGAAATCCGCTAAGTGGTGGGTGAGTTTATTGAAACTCATCTTGGCGAAAACCACCCCGGAATGCAGCCCAATGGGCAGCCACAGTGCTCCCGTTTTAACCGTGGCGTGGGCGAGTACTAATCCCAGGACGAAAATCGTCACGAACCCACCGATTAAGTCGAGCGGTTCTAACAAATGCTGAATCGATTGAAGGAGAAGATCGAATCCGGAATGCCAGGTGATAGGTTCGGCGCCGGTTGAGCTTGGCCTTAGGGGGTGAATGATCGAAAAGATAGCGGAAACGAAGATAGCTGCCAGCCAGGTAGGCGTGGTTTGGCGAAACAAGCCAAAGATGACGCCGCGAAACAAAAATTCCTCGATTACCGCGACGCTGACCGAGGTGAGCAAGAGGTTAGAGACCAGATTCCAGGGCGGACGAACTTTAAATTCAGCCAGCCCGATCTTCATGGCAAACCATCCCCAGAGAGCGATAACGATCCCTGCCAATAGAAATCCCGCCGGCAGTTGCCAGCTCCTCGACCAGGCCCAGGTTATTTTCAGGTCGTGCAACCGGCGCATCCCGATCCATTGAATCACCGGGAAAGCCAGAAGAGCTGCCGCTAATAAGACGGCCCGGGCAAAGAACCGCGAAAAGTCGGTGTCTTTAAGAAACCCGAGGCCGGGCAAGTCGGACAAGGGCTGGCTGCACCAGAAGAGGACTGGCGCCAGGGCGGCACCCACAATCAAGGTGCCGAGGAGAAAAACCAAAATCTTCCTTCCGGTAGCCAAGGGAACGAGCAAATAGCGTGGACTGCCCGGTCGCGCAAACTAAAGTTATATCGAATGCACAACCGCCATGCCTGGGTAGATAGGAATGAAGATGGGACCAAGCGCGAAGTCCGGGTGGTCAAATCCGGAGGAACCTGGCGTTTTCAAGCCAAGAGTTCGGAGGACGAAAGCTGGACCTATTACGACGAACCCCCTCTGCCCGACCTGGAGCAGTTTCACGAGGTCCTTCAGAGAAAATACCAGCGACGGCGTGCTTCGCACGAGGACGTCATCTGGGCGGAACGCGAGATCGTTCGGTTGCGGAACCGGAATTAGGGAAAGCTCAATGCGGCTCCCCTCCTGCCTGGGTGCTGGACGAGCTCAGGGGGATCAGCATAAATCTTCGTGGCCTTTGCGGCCTTGTTGTGAACTTATTTCTCTTTGTGACACCTGATTTTGATCAAGCAGAGGAATGGGAGAAACGGCACGTCTGGCATCCGTTTACCCAGATGCGGGAATGGACGACGCCCGACCATCACCCGCTGTTTATTGTTTCGGGTAACGGACCTTGGCTGCGGGATGCGGCCGGCAGGCGGTATCTCGACGGCAATTCCTCGATTTGGACCAATATCCACGGTCACAATCACGCGCGAATTAACGGCGCGATTACCGAGCAGCTATCCCAAATTGCGCATAGCTCGTTCCTAGGGCTGACTCATTTGCCGGCTGCGCGATTGGCCAAAGAGTTGATAGACCTGCTTCCGGATAGCGGCCTCATCCGTGTGTTCTATTCCGATGATGGTTCCACCGGAATCGAGGTGGCCATTAAGATGGCGGTCCAATACTTCAGGCAGACCGGTCTTCCGACCAAGACCGGCTTTGCTGCCTTTAACAACGCTTATCACGGGGATACGCTGGGAGCATCGAGCCTCGGCGGCATCGCCAACTTCCATGACCGGTTTGCTGCTCTTCAGTTTCCGGTGACGCGGGTAAACGGCTTGGAGGAGCTGGACCGGGTAGACGGTGGAACCTTGGCGGCGGTAGTTATTGAGCCGCTGATTCAGGGTGCGGCCGGAATGCGGACTTGGCCGGCGGGCATGCTGCGACAGCTGCGCCAATGGTGCGACCAGCAGCACGTGCTCCTGATCTTCGATGAAGTAATGACCGGCTTCGGAAGAACGGGCAGCATGTTTGCTTGCCAGCAGGAAGGGGTTGTCCCGGATTTTCTGGTTCTGGCAAAAGGGTTAACCGGCGGTTACTTGCCGTTGGCGGCAACGCTGACTACCGAGAAAATCTATGACGGGTTTCTGGGCGACTTCTCGGAATCACGCGCCTTTTTTTACGGACACAGTTACACTGCCAATCCTCTGGGATGTGCGGCTGCCCTCGCCAGTTTGCAAGTATTTCGGGAAGAGAGAGTTCTGGAACACGTTGCCAGCGTGATCCCAGTTTTGGAGGAAGGACTGGAGCAATTAAGGCAGCTGCCTTGGGTGCGAGATGTGCGTCAGGTCGGTTTGATCGCGGGAATTGAGGTCGGAGCAGCCAATGGCGACATGTTTGACCGGCGGGAGAGAGTTGGCGCGAAGATTTGTTCGGCGGCGAGAGAGTTCGGTTTACTGACTCGGCCCATCGAGGATGTGGTGGTGTTTATGCCGCCTCTTTGTGTTTCTGCGGATGAAATCCGGTTTGGGATCGAGACGATTGGCAGAGCGATTGAAGCGGCGTGCGGAAGTAAGCGGTAAGCCATCTATCGGCAGGGACGAGCTCCTGCTCGTCCGGAGACTTACCACTCCAAACTTTTCTCTAGCGATATTCGGACGAGCAGGAGCTGGTCCCTGCCGATAGAGCGAGTCAGCGTTTCAGGGTGGCGACCCCTATTTGCCGCGGGGCGCCACGTCTATCTCCTCCAGGCGAGACAATAACCCTTGGCTCCGGGTGTCTTGTGGATCCAGGCTAAGAGCGGTCTTGACACTGGAGAGGGCTTCAGTGGTGCGGCCTAGTTTTTCCAGCGCTAGAGCCAGGTTCCCCCAAACCGCTCCCGTCTCTGGAAAAAACTCAGTGCTTCTGCGAGCGGCCATTTCGCATTCTTCCCAGTGCTCGGTCTCCGCCAGGCACCAGGAGAGCTCAAGCCAAGCTTCACCATTGGTTGGAGATAGCTTTAGTACGTTAAGGAATCGATCGCTGGCCTCGGCCCATTGCCCGATAATTCGCAACCCTAGGCCCGAGACGTAAGCGGCCAATAACTGGTGCTTACCCGGGATTTCGAAGAACCGGTCGGCCTTTACCGCCAGGCTAGAGATCTTTTGATGTACCTGGCCGGCCGTAGTCTCGTCCTGACGGGCGTCGGCAGTTAAAAGGTCTTGTTCAAGCTCCCAAAGATAGTTGCCCATCTCGCGGAGCTTTGTGTTGTAATCGGCTTCGGTGAGGCGGGTATAAGGGCCATCCATAACGTTAGCAGCGAGCTCCTGCTCGTCCGGGTGCCGGCGAAATCTGGCCACCGAAAATTACGGATGAGCAGGAGCTCATTCCTACCGTTATTCCGTCTGCTAGCAATTTCAAAGGTGCTAAAGACGAAAAACGAGGCAAACTGAGGTTCAAAGGCCTTGTTTCCTAAAGAAAGGGCTTGATTCAGAGCACGTTTTAAGAGCGTTATATTCATAGTCGACGCCGATGAGCGCAAAGGTTCTGGCATTTATCAACTTTAAAGGCGGAGTCGGCAAAACCGCCTGTGCAGTGAATATCGCGGCTACCATGGCGAAGCTGCACGATAAAAAAGTGCTGATCGTCGATCTGGATCCGCAATCCAATTCTAGTCTCTGGTTAATGCGTCCCGACGTTTGGCGCGAGCATGTGGCGAAGGGCAGACGCTCAACGTTTGAGATTTTTGACGATGCCATCCAGGGAAAAGATCGATTCAATTTCGATGAGTCCATTGTAAAAGGTGTGACCACTTGGACTGGCTTTGTTGAGCTTCCGCAATTGCACCTGCTACCGGCCTCGGTAGAACTTTTGCGGGTCGAGGATCGCATCCATGAGCTGCGGGCCCCGGCGGTCTATCGGATCTTGGACCGCGCGCTGAAAGAGTATATCGACCGGTATGACTATGTCTTTTTTGACTGTCCGCCAAACCTTTATACGACAACCAAAAACGCCATCTTTCTCTCGCACAGCTGTGTGGTCCCGTATGTCCCGGATTATCTGTCGCTTTCCGGGTTCCAGGTATTAGCTGAGTACATCGAAGAGCTAAGGGGCAAATACACTGATTCTAACGGTGAACGGCGGCACCCGAACGTGGGCGCCGTAGTGGTCAGTCACTATCGCCAGACGGGGAACGTCTTTCGTTTGGCGATCAACGAACTGGAAATCATGCTGGCCCAGCTGCACGAACGGCACATTCTCGAGTCGGGTGCAGGTCTATTGCAGCCTTTTATCCGCCATTGTGTCCGGGTAGCGGAGTCTACCAGCGAGCATCTTCCAGTAATATTGTATGCACCTGGGTGTATCGGGGCGCAGGATTATAGCGATTTGACCCAAAACTTTCTAACCCACTTTCAGCACAGAAAATGAACTATCAGGAGCTAGCGGGTAAGCTTCTTCACGTTGCCGAAAGGCTCCAAAAACACGGCAACAAGCTTGAGGGCGACGTTATCGGCAAATCCGCGGTAAAGCTGGCGACGGACATCGAGCAATTTGACGCCACTTTGGACGGGTTTCTGGCCAGCCGGAAGTCCGGCGAACTATTGCTGGAGACTCTCCTGAGGTCGCCAGCGGCCAAGAAACATCTGTCGTTGGATCTTCTAAGGAAGGCTTTGAGAGAGGCCTGTAGCAAACGTTTGAAAGCCGAAGAGTTGGTGGCAGCCAAGAGAGAGTTTGTTGAAACGGTCCATGAACAGGACCGAGCCGAGGCGGCTTCCAAGTTCCTCAAGCATGCCTTTGCGGAGGCGGCATATGTCGCGCCCGCCGGCAAAGAGAAAGGGCAGCTTCAAAAAGAATTCTACGCGCTTGGCCGGTTGTCGGAAGACGAATACGCCACCACCATCGCTAAGCGGACATTTGGCGAGTTGCGGCGACTAGCCGCAACCAACGGTATCCGTTTTACCGATAAAACGACCAAGCCGCACTTGATCAAACTGATCCGGCGTTATGCCCGCCGGTTGGCCGCGAATTTGCCTTCGGTGGCGGCCTAACTTCGAACGCGTTGGATTTGTGACTGATCCGGGGTAAAGCTAGGCTTCCCTATGCATTCTGACCTCGATCGAGTCCTCTTACGCGAAGACGAAATCGCGCGCCGGCTTGACACGTTGGCTGCTGAGATCACTGGCGACTATGAAGGGAAAGATCTTACTGTCCTGGCGATTCTAAACGGGAGCCTGATCTTTATGGCGGATTTACTCCGCAGAATCCCTTTGCCGCTCCAGATCGATTGTCTCCGGGTGCGGAGCTACTACGACAAAATGGAGTCCTCCGGTCAGGTCGATTTTGATCGGGCGGCGTTGCCTAATCTGGCCGATCGCCATGTGCTTCTCCTCGATGATATCCTGGACAGCGGGCATACCTTGGCTGCGATCGTCGACGCGGTTCGGCAGGATGTCCGCCCTTTGAGCGTCAGGAGCTGCGTTCTTCTGCGAAAAGTGAAGAAGCGGGCACGCCCGATCGAAGCGGATTACGTTGGGTTCGATATCGGAGATGAATTCGTTGTTGGGTACGGGCTGGATTATCAGGAACGTTATCGGAATTTGCCTCTAATCGGGGTTCTCAGGCAGCCATGATGTCGATTCACTTGCAATATTTTTCCCAGCTCCGCGATCTGAAAGGTCCGAATGAACTAGACCTGT
>Ga0213876_10001662_pt1 | contig 13571 bp, 8 predicted proteins | sample BarmaccomBMRX_R9_FD_160113 | JGI IMG/M metagenome (GOLD analysis project Ga0213876, IMG submission 160113) | Root-associated microbial communities from Barbacenia macrantha in rupestrian grasslands, the National Park of Serra do Cipo, Brazil - RX_R9 | ecosystem: Host-associated > Plants > Roots...
GGCTGAATAAAGTCGCCGGTTACATACTCGTGCGCGTCATGTAGTTTGGCTTTTAGCTTTAGGGCGGCCGGCACGAAATGCGCGACTAATAGCGAGTGCTCCGCGATGCTGTAGAAGTGACTGACGGCGCCGGTAAACCGGCATTGATTTGAGAGATGGTGCGCGATGTCAGCGAGTCTGATCGCTTCCGGCTGGGGATCTAGCAGATAAAGGCGCACACCGGAAGGAAAGTTCTTTACCCACGGCTTGCCGTTATAGTCAAAGGGCATCAGGCGCGCCCTTCCGTGTGTGCGGTTATGTGTGCAATAAGCGCCGAATTGTCACAAAAACCGCCAAACGGCGACAAGCGCACCATAGCATTATCAATGGTTTGCGCTGGTGCCGTTAGTTTACCAAGGACGCGCTCTACCAACTGAGCTACAACGGCGCCGTTCTGATCGTTCCAAATGGTGGACAGGGAAGGATTCGAACCTTCGTACCTCGCAAGGAGGGACAGATTTACAGTCTGTTGGCTTTAACCACTCACCCACCTGTCCGGGGTCTCCCCGTCTTGTCGGACGGCGGCCAACGAGATGAGAATAGCACATGCTGCCGCTCCTCTCGGGCGTTAGTAGGCGTCACAGTGTTACATATGAACGCTAACGGATGTCCCTTAGAGAGGGGGGCTTTATGCATCTTCTTAAGGGCACGATCCTGTTTGTAGCCGGTTTTTGTCTACTGCTGGCCAGTGGACCCATCGCTCCCGCCTGGCAGAAAGCGTTCAGCGAATGGACCGACAAGGACGCTCAACGGATCATGACCGATTCACCGTGGGCGAGGAAGACGCCGATGCCCGTCGCTGCCCGGCCTGGTATCGCGGTACTTGAACCGGGCTCTAACGGCGCACCGCCTCCCTCCGCTGCTCTCGGCAATCCTGCCAACACGACTGCGGGTACGAATATGATCGTCTCGGCCAATCCGGGAAGTGCTGGGCCTGCAGATCAGAACGGTTTGCATACCACCCTCCCTACCGTGCAGACACCCTCCACCGTTGCGCCGAACGTGCCTGCGCCCGAGCCCGCCTCTATCAGCATTATCTGGGCGAGCGCCACGCCCGTGCGTTTGGCCGTGCTGAAGCTTCAATCCGGGCCAAACACTCCTGCTTCCGGCGAGATTGAGCGCGTCAGCAAGCCGCGTGAAAACTATGTCATTGCGGTAGCCGGCCTCGCCCCGCCTGACGCCGATACCGACCTCGTGGGCCTTGCCAGAGAATCGTCTCTGGGCGTGAGGGGTAAGCCCGTCGCGGTGGCTACGAACTGCCATTATCGCCGAATCGGCAATGCCGACGTATATTTCTTCCGCTTCCCGAAAACGGCGCTACCGATCACTGCTGATGATCACCAAGTGGAGTTCAAGGCGAGATTCGGCCAGGCAGAGATCAAGCACAAATTCGATCTAAGGGAAATGCAATACGATGGACAACTCGCGTTGTAGATCGGCCGCCACGAATTACTGCGCCTCCCGGTCGACAATTCCCACCCGAAACACGGGTTTCGTCACTTCGTTCGGGTCCATCTCGTAGTTCTGCTGCGTCTTCGACGCGTCATAGTCGCGCCAAAGCCAGATCATCTCCGCCGGGAACTCGGCCGCCCCATGTGCCGAATTGTGCGTCCCCTTGCCGAAGCTGAAATGGAAATCGTATGCCTTCAACTTCAGTGCATTCGCCATCCTGATATTCGCGAGCGGCCAACTGCCATAGCGCTCGTTTTCCTGGTCATTGGCGCCATCTTGCACCCAGACGCGGATATTCCGCTTCGGCTCACGCAGAATCTTTTCCGGATAATCCTGCCCGCCGTCGTGAATCGCCGGATCCTCCTTCCACTGAATGGAAGTAAAGCTCCCGATCCAGGTGAGCACTCTACTAAACTGTTCCGGCATCTGCCATGCCGCATTGAACGAGCAGATGCCACCGGACGAAAGACCGGTGATCGCGCGACTATACGCGTCCTTTCGAAGGCTGTACTTGGCGCCGACGTCACGCAAGATTTCGTCGCGCAGATAGCGCACATAGCGGTCGCTAACGGTGTCGTAAAGCGTGCTGCGCATCGAATCTTTCAACGTGCGATGCCACTGCTCGGAGTACGCGTTGACGAAATTGTAGGTGAGCGTGCCGGGAGAATCACTGATGTCGCCAGGATCGATGAAGACGCAGATCATCACCGGAATCTTTTTCTGCGCAATTAGGTTGTCGATTACATTCAGTGCAGGATTATTCCCGTCCCTCTTGATGTAGCCTGACCCATCTTGAAAGACCATCAACGCCGCCGGAGTATTCGCTTCATATCGCGCTGGAACGTAGATCCAGTAATTCGCCTTCATGCCATTGTAGATTTTGCTACTGTGTGAGATCGGACCGATTAACTGCCCGGAAGGGACACCCGGCTGCAAATACGAAAGCGCCCCGAATGCCGGCAGATCTGTCCGACCGCCGAAGTTAGCTCCGTTGACAACGTAGTGAAACTCGTGAAGTGCGCCGACCCCGGGAATCTGGGTGGCCGCGTACCACAAGTCGCTGCCGTTGACGGGCCGCATTTCGGCCCCTGAAGCGTCATCAATCATCAACTGCGGCTTCGCAGAGGCTTCAGTCACGAAGAAAAAGGACGGTCCGTACGCCAGCCATGCCGTGCCATACTTCAAATCTTTTGCGTCGAATGTTGCCGTGATCGCGTCACGCAAACCTGAAAGGTTCGAGTGTGCAAGGTCGGCCAGTTGAGGCGCGGTGAGTTTCTCGGCTGCATTGGCGGAAGCGACGCCTACGACAACGAAAAAGATAATTGTTCGCACGACACGAGCACTATATCGCGGACGCGAACTCAGCTTGCGCGCTCAAACGATAATGGTCAGTATGGAAGATGTCTTGACGATTGCCGGACGCAGCTTTCGGTCGCGGCTGTGGGTGGGGACGGGAAAGTATCGAAGCAAGCAACTGATGGCGCGCTGCCACGCGGCTTCCGGCGCGGAAATGGTGACGCTCGCTGTCCGCCGCGTGAACCTAACCGACAAGTCGAAGGAATCGGAACTGGATTTTCTTGATCGATCGAAGATCCACATTCTGCCAAACACGGCCGCCTGCTACACCGCCGAAGACGCAATTCGAACAGCACGGCTGGCGCGTGAAGTAGGATTATCAAACTGGATCAAGTTGGAAGTAATCGGCGATCAGAAGACGCTCTTCCCCGACAACGAAGGCTTGCTTGAGGCGACTCGTGTGCTGATGAAAGAGGGCTTCGTTGTACTGCCCTACACTACCGACGATCTCGTGAACGCCCGCAAGCTAATCGACGCGGGCGCGGCAGCTGTGATGCCGCTCGCAGCGCCTATCGGCTCAGGACTGGGCATTCAGAACACCACGAATCTGAAAATCCTCCGTGAGGCGATCACAGAAGTGCCGTTGATCGTTGACGCCGGAGTGGGTACAGCCTCCGATGCGGCCATTGCGATGGAACTGGGATACGACGGTGTGCTGTTGAATACCGCCATCGCCGAGGCCGAAGACTCTGAACGCATGGCATACGCGATGAAACTAGCGGTCGAGGCGGGCCGTGCGGCATTTCTGGCCGGACGCATGCCTCGGCGGGAGTATGCAGTCGCGAGTAGTCCGCTAGTGGGAACTATCGCGGCCGCTCGCTAGCATACATTTTCGCCAGATGGGCGCCACCTGCCCGGTAACTACACGATCTTGAAGCAGTAAGCGTAGTCATTCGGTTTCTCTGATGGAAGCGAAATCGTCAGGCCGTTCTGGTCACGTGTAAATTGCAAAGGGCCATTCACCCCCAGTAACCCGACACTCTGGATCGGTTTCGAATAACTCACCTGCCCAAGCGTCTTGATCAGCAATTTTCCGCTCTCCGGCCACCCCAATGCGGTGGCGTACAACACGTTCCCTTTCGTCGCGAAGCGGATATCGCGCGCATCATAGGGGCGAGCTTTCGACTCGTTAAAATTCGACGAATTCTCCACATCCTGCGGGCCCTCGCCAAACACCTGAAACGGCCGCGTGCCGTAGATTGATTCGGAGTTCACGCTCATCCACGATGTGAAGTCGCTGATAAACTTCCGCTCGTCTTCATCAATGCTGCCATCGCCGCGCACCGGAATATTGAGCATGAGATTTCCGTTCTTGCTGACGATATCAACCAGCATGTGAACCACGGTTTTCGCCGTCTTGTAGCGATGCTCCTCAAAGATCGCCCGATCGTAATGCCAATCGCCGATGCAGGTATCCGTTTGCCAGGGCAATTCGAGAATCTTATTCGCGCGTCCACGTTCAATGTCGAGCAGTGTGGCGCCAACATGCTCCGGCTTCGGGCTCTTCGTCGTTAGAACACGTTCGACCTGACCGTTCTTTTTCACGCTGCTGTTGTAATAGTGGGCTGCAATATCCAGCCCCGCCTGACCCAGCGGCAACTCTGTATCGTCGAAATACAGCAAATCAGGCTGATACTGATCTACCAAATCCTGACAGCGAAGAAACCAGCTATTCACGAATTTGGGGTTATTCGGCGGCGCTTCTTCGTGCCACACGCCGTCATGCGCGTCGTGCCATTTGTTTTGCCCTGCAATCGTGTTGATCGCATCGGGAATGACGAGATTACGTCCCGTATACAACTCCTGCGGATCAAGACCGTCCCACCACTTCCCTCCTCCGTCTTCTTTGCGCAGCCGGTAGGCATCGTAACGGACATTCGCTTTTGGGCCTTCGGCGTCATAACCGTATGCAGTTTGAAACCAGTGCCAGGCATGCGAGGAATGATTGCTGACCCCGAAGCGCAAGCCGCGGTCGCGCACAATCTTGCCCCAGGTTCCGACAATGTCCTTCTTCGGACCTATGCGCGTGGAGTTCCAGGCATGATGTGCAGACGCCCAGCAATCGAAATTGTCGTGGTGAACCGCGAGCGCCATGAAATATTTCGCCCCCGCCTTCACATACAGGTCGATGAGCTCTTCCGGCCCCCAGCGCTCCGCTTTCCAGAGATTGTCGATCTCCATGAAGCCGGTTTGCGATGGGTGCCCGTAGTGGTCCAGATGATGCTTATACTGGCGCGAGCCTTGCATGTACATGTTGCGCGCATACCAGTCCCCTGCTTCGGGCACGCACTGCGCCGACCAGTGCGCCCACATGCCGAACTTCGCATCGCGAAACCATTCCGGCGCGCGGTACTGTTTAAGTGATTCCCACGTCGGCTGAAATGGCCCCGGGGCAATCACACGCTCCTTGTCCTGCCCGAACGCATAAGGAGTACTCAACAGGGCCCCTGCAGCGGCGCTTCGCTTCAGGAGTTCACGGCGTGTCGTTTTCATGAGCTTACATATTATGACGCGGCCGTTTCTAGGTTGATACGCTGATGAACTAAACAATAATGCCCGCGAGTTACATCCTTGCACTCGATCAAGGCACCACCAGTTCACGCGCCGTGTTGCTCGGCCATGACGGCCGCGTACACGGGTCAGCGCAGACCCCTTTTCAGCAGATCTTTCCCAAACCTGGCTGGGTAGAACATGACCCGGTTGAAATCTGGTCATCGGAATTCGGGGTCGCGATGGAGGCGCTCGCGCAAGCAGGCGTAAGTGGCCAATCTATCGCTGCCATCGGCATCACCAACCAGCGCGAGACCACGATCGTTTGGGATCGCAAAACAGGCGAGCCCGTCTACAACGCCATAGTTTGGCAGGATCGCCGCACCGCCGGTTTCTGCGATCAATTGCGCGACCAGGGCCATACCGGAGTGATTCAACAAAAGACCGGACTCGTTATTGATGCCTATTTTTCGGGCAGCAAGGTGCGATGGATTCTCGACAATGTTTCCGGTGCGAGAGACCGTGCCAATCGCGGCGAACTCTGCTTCGGTACCGTCGATAGCTGGCTGATTTGGAAGCTGACGGAAGGTGCGCGGCACGTCACGGACGTAACGAATGCGTCGCGCACGATGCTGTTCGACATTCACAAGCAGGATTGGGATGACGAACTGCTGGAACTGCTAGGCGTTCCTCGCGCGATCCTTCCGGAGGTAGTTGCATCAAGTGAAGTCTGCGCGCAAACATCCGGCGTGCTAAAGGGCATTCCAATCGCTGGAATCGCAGGCGATCAACACGCCGCGCTGTTTGGCCAGATGTGCACGCGCGAAGGCATGGTGAAGTGCACGTACGGCACGGGCAGCTTCATGCTATTGAATACCGGGGAGCGCCCGGTCCTGTCAAAAAACAAATTGCTGACCACCATCGCATGGCGCGTAAACGGCAAGACTTTCTACGCCCTCGAAGGAAGCATCTTCATTGCAGGAGCTGTGGTTCAATGGCTGCGCGATGAGCTTCAGATCATCCGCAGCGCGGAAGAGATTGAAACTTTGGCCACCAGCGTTCCTGATACCGGCGGCGTATATGTTGTGCCTGCATTTTCAGGTATGGGGGCGCCCCATTGGGACGCCTACGCGCGTGGCGCGATTCTGGGCCTCACGCGGGGCAGTAATCGTGCGCACATCGCCCGGGCGGCACTGGAAGGAATAGCGTTTCAAGTGGCTGATGTTCTAAATGCAATGGAGACAGACTCGGGCGTACCCCTTGAAGAGCTGCGCGTTGATGGGGGCGCAGCTCGCAATGATCTGCTCATGCAACTGCAGGCTGATCTGTTGGGCGTTCCCGTAACGCGCCCGTCCAATCCGGAAACAACCGTCTTGGGTGCGACTTACCTAGCCGGTTTGGCCGTCGGCTATTGGCCCGATCAGGAGACGATTGCCAAGCAATGGCAGAGGGACCGTCGATTTACACCTCAAATGAGCGCGGAAGAACGCGACAGGCGACACCGGAAATGGTCACGCGCACTGGAACGCGCGCGTGATTGGGAAACCGATTGAGGATTGTCGCGTGAGCCTGCGGCGCGAGGACGTGCTGCGCGAGATCGGATCGGTCACCGAATGGGACATCATAATCGTCGGCGGCGGCGCAACGGGTCTCGGCGCGGCTGTCGAAGCGGCCTCACGTGGTTACAAAACGCTGCTGTTAGAGGCTTACGATTTCGCCAAAGGAACGTCCAGCCGCAGCACGAAGCTCGTTCATGGCGGTGTGCGCTATCTGCAACAAGGGAACGTCAAGCTGGTGCTGGAAGCTTTGCGCGAACGCGGGCGGTTGCTGCGCAACGCTCCTCATTTGGCCCATCGGTTGGCGTTCATCATTCCGGCGTATGCATCATGGGAGCTTCCGTTCTACGGGATTGGTCTTACGCTTTATGATTTCCTTGCGGGGCGCCAAGGTTTGGGGCACTCGCGTGTGCTTGCAGCCGACACGGTCAAACGCGAGTTACCAACCGGGCGCCGTGACTCGCTCAAAGGCGGCATTCTCTATTACGATGGCCAGTTCGATGATGCTCGGCTGGCCGTCACACTGATGCGCACTCTTTTCGACCTAGGCGGCACGGCTCTGAATTATGCGCCAGTTCACTCGCTCCGCAAAACGGGCGGACGGGTGTCGGGCGTGCTCGCGCAAGACAAAGAAACAGGCTCCATTCTCGACCTCAGCGCAAAAACGGTCATCAACGCGACCGGAGTTTTCGCAGACGGCATTCGGCAGATGGACGAACCGGAAGCGCAAGCAGTGGTCACTGCCAGCCAGGGATCTCACTTTGTTCTTGATCGCAGCTTTCTGCCGGCCACATCGGGCCTGATGATCCCGCGCACGTCCGATGGTCGCGTGCTGTTCGCTATTCCTTGGCACGAATCGGTGGTCGTCGGCACGACCGATGACCCTGTGCCGCAGCCCGATCTCGAACCGCAAGCTATGCGCGATGAAAAACAATTCTTGATCGCGCACATCGAGCGCTTTCTAGGACGGCGGCCCAGGCCTGAGGACGTTCTGAGCATGTGGTCCGGCCAGCGGCCACTCGTGCGGCAGCAAGGCGCCTCCAATACCGCCGCGATTTCACGCGACCACACCGTTCTGATATCGCAATCAAAGCTGATCACGATCGTCGGCGGCAAATGGACTACTTACCGGAAAATGGGCGAGGACGTCATCGATCACGCCGCGCAGATCGCCAGCCTCAAATCAGTTGCATCGCGTACCAAGGAGCTACGGCTGCACGGAGCGATGGATCGGCCAGAGAGCGATAACGAATGGCAACGCGTTTATGGTGCGGATTTGCCGCTGCTTAACCGGATGGCTGAACTTGACCCTGAGCTAGATGCCTTCCTTCATCCCGCACTGCCCTTTCGGCGTGTCGAAGTCATTTGGGCTGCTCGTCACGAGATGGCACGGCAGTTAGAAGACGTATTAGCGCGCCGAACCCGCGCCTTATTCCTGAACGCACGCGCCAGCCTGGAAGCTGCGCCGCTTGCGGCCAAACTCCTGGCGCGCGAATTGGGGCGCGATCTGCAATGGGAGCGCGAGCAGGTCTCTGAATATGCGCACTTAGCCGAGCAGTACATTTGGAAACAGTAACTTAAATCGGGGAGCGAAATGCTAAGTCCGGCAATTGTGGGCGAGTTTGTAGGCACGACGGTGTTGATCCTTCTAGGAAACGGTGTTGTCGGCGGCGTGCTCTTGCGTCGCTCGAAGGCGGAAGGAGCAGGTTGGCTCACAATCACAACCGGCTGGGCGCTCGCGGTGTTCGCCGGTGTCGCTGTTGCCGTTTCGATTGGTGATTCCGACGCCCATCTGAACCCGGCGTTCACCGTGGCCTCGGTGTTGATGACCGGGCACGCGGAGCGCCTGGCGACCTACATCCCGGCCCAAATACTTGGCGCTATGCTCGGGGCAATATTGGTTTGGCTTTTCTACCTGCCGCACTGGGCAGTCACGGACGATCGGGGGAAAAAGCTCGCCTGCTTCTCCACCGGGCCCGCAATCCGTCGTTACGGCAGTAACTTTCTGAGCGAAGTCATCGGCACTTTTGTGCTTGTGCTCGCCGCATCCGCATTGGTTTCGAAACGGCTTGCACCCGGCGGCGTCGCTCCTGGTTTAGGACCCCTCCTGGTGGGCGGAGTGGTTTGGAGCATTGGGTTGTCCCTCGGCGCCACGACCGGCTATGCCATCAACCCAGCGCGCGATCTCGGCCCCAGGCTCGTGCATTCACTTCTCCCAATTGCCGGCAAAGGCTCGTCCGACTGGAGCTATGCCTGGATCCCGATTTTCGGACCGATTTGCGGAGGCGCCGTCGCGGCACTGCTCATTCAGTGGCTGGGTATCTGAGACTTCAACGATTGCCGGCTGCTTGACGGACTCCTCTAATGCCTCCAACCGCTTCCATAATCTCCCTAATTCGCGCTCCTGTGCGTCCATTGTTTTTTGCTGTTGAGCGATGGTGGCACGCTGCTGTTGGATTTCTTTCAACAGCAGGACGGGGAGTTCCTGATATGCGATGGCGAATGGTCGGTCTTCTGAATCGCGAAAGACCAGCTGGGGATACACTTTGTCCACTTCTTCCGCAATTAGTCCGTAGTGGAGACGCTTTGATCCGTCTGCATCAGGGCGGTAGTGAAACATAACAGGGCGAAGCTGCGCCAGTGCCAAGCTGACATCCTCGATATTCTGAATGTCTTCCTTGAATCGAGCAGACGACGTTTGCACGCCAAGTTGACCGTTTCCGTTAATCAGCACCGGGACGCCGGAAATAGTCGAACTCGTAACGCCCGCCAGGTATGTGCTGCTCTGCGTTGCGGGATCCCCGATGCGGATAATGCCAGAATCGCTTGCGTTACCGCTGTTACCGATGTCGATGTTGTAGTTCCCTCCAGTGATAGCGTTGCCGGCCTGATAGCCAACCGCGATATTCCACGATCCGGTTGTATTGCCGTATAGCGCGCCTGTGCCGAGGGCCACATTATTACCACCCGATGCCGCGTTCCACAGGGAACTTGCGCCAACGGCAATATTGCCCGAACCGGTTGTGTTCGAGTTGAGCGCCGCGAAGCCGAGCGCAGTGTTGTCGTTTCCAAGTAGGCTGTTTAGCAGCGCCTCAGTTCCCACGGCGGTGTTCGCATTACCTAAAGCATTCGCCAAGAGCGCACTCGCGCCCACCCCCGTGTTATTGCTGCCGGTTGAATTCGCAGCCAGTGCGAACGACCCAACGGCTGTATTCAAAGATCCGCCGTTTACCTGCAGGGTGTTGTAGCCCACCGCCGTGTTCTGAGGTCCGGCATTGGACGCACCCGTTCCCAGCGCAGTGCTGGTGGAATTGCTCTGGGCAACGAAGTAACCGTTGATGTCGATAATGACGTCGGCCGTATTATCTACATAAATGCTGATCCCTCCCTTGGCTCCCGCGGCTACTATCGCTCCATTCGCTACAGCAGCATCCGAACCATCATTTAGCGTGGAGACAAGCGGCTGGGTTTGACCTGCAGGCCATACAGCTAAGTAGCCGAGAAATGAACCCCACGGAACAGCAGTGAGATTAAGCGAATATGCGGAGGCATTTCCCGGGATTCCACAAGCGCTGGAGGGTATGGGGAATATCCGGCTCGTGCCGCCTAACATGGCGGGTCCGCCAAATGGTCCAGTGGGTAACCGCGTGTCAGCTATCCTGCAGGGCACGACCGGAATAAAGCTCGAAGCTGTCTGTGCTGAAAGTTGCCTGGCCCATAAACCACCGATGACGAAGACCGCAATGGAAGCCCTTTTCAAAATGCCTGCTCTTCCATTTGTCAGTGGTCGAATTCGGAGTTTGTCTCACAAAAAAAAGTGATCGTTAACTAGACAAGAAGTTTCGCCGTTGGGCTCAATACTGCTTCTTCTGCCAGCGTCTTAGATTCCGGCGGCGCCTCCAGCCATGAATGAACCCGAAAACGGCAACGCCAGAGAGGCTCGCCGAACTGATGATTGACCCCAGCTCTAAGCTCCAGGGGCGGTAGGTGAAGCGAACAATGTGTCTACCGGCTTCCAGAAAAACACCACGGAAGAGGTAGTTCGCACTGAATGCTTCGCCGGGTTTGCCGTCTATGTTCAGACGCCATCCTGGAAAATCACTGTCGTTTAGCACCAGAATTCCTCGTCTTTGCAGAGAAGCTACAATCTGTACTTCGGTCGGCTCGTATGAAACGATTCGGGCTGCGTCCGCTGGCATGTTACTGCTCGAATCGCCTAACCTGCCGATCAATTCGAGCTGATTCGGTTTCAGCTCAGCGCGGTTCAGCAACACAGTGCCGAAAACATCGAATCCAGGATCTCCAAGGCTCTTGAGCACGTCAGATTCATTGGGACGGACCGCCGCGTGATAGTAAATGGCGGCACGAGGCAGCACATGGTTGTACTCATAGATATTCACTTCATGATCGTAGACCCGCGTGAAGGGCGATACAGACGAAGTGTCGTCAAACTGAAAGTCAGACCAATACGTCCAGTCGCCGCAGATGTCGCCTTTGGGTCCACCATTTGTTGAAAATAGCAGATCAACTTTTTGTCTATAGTACGAAGTGAGGTCGATAGCACTACGGTTCCATTTACGCAGACTAACTATATGTTTGGGGTCTATAAAACTCGAGAAAAGACGTTTAGCTGCTCCCGACGACGTTTTGGCTTCTACTGTGAATTCGGCGCCATCGCCGCAGGGCGCAGCGAAAGCTTCCGGGGGGATTCCGTATGAAAACCGTAAACTCTCGCTTGGTCGATCGACAGTTAGAGTGTAATGTAGTTCCAAGGGCGCTTGTCCACCCAAAGACATCTTGACTGCCCCGCCGAGGTTCAGGGGAACCAATTCCACCCTGGCTTTGGTTGGTTGCCTGATCCCGACATTTCCCTGGTCCACCATCTCGTCGATAATATCTTTTTTCCCCAGGGACGCACCCGCCGGAGTCACAACATACTTTGTCGAGGATAACTGCAGCAATCGCTGTTGTAGATAGTCCTGAAATGTGAAATTGGAACCACCCGCACCAGTGAAACGGTTGGCAAGTTCATTTGCATCAGAAGGACGGGGCGCTAGGCGGAGAAAGCTCTGGACGAAGGGTAGATATTTGCGGTAGTACATCGCATCGAGATCGCGGACGTCAAATAGACCAAAGGCGGAACTCCAATTCGGATAGAGGATTGCATCTTCGGCAAATATTCTGTTTTGCCCGGCCAGTTGTTTCAACTTGTCGATATAGGGAGCTCCAGCGTACGGATTACTTGACATTGTTGGCAAAGAATTCCACACGTAGTAGGTCGGAACGATATAGTTGAAAATCATCTCGCAGGCAAGAATTGCCAGAACGAAAGATGAGAGCACGAGCGAAACGGGTCGGCTTTGCAATCGTTTTGACACCGACTCGCTGTTAAACAACATCAGGCAAAGCGAGAGAAGGGTGAGCAGGGCGAGCGGCAGTACTATTGACCATCCCACTATTTCGAAGATCGCCCCGCCCGCAGCGATTTCTTTCGCAAGCACATCCTTAGAAAAACTCAATGCAAGTGCTATCGACACGTAGCACAACGCGAGCGGTGTCACTTGTTTGACTGGCGTCATGCGCGGGTCCGATAGCCTCTCGAGGCCGATCGCACAGAGGAATGCCACCGCAATTGATAACAGAGGTTCTTCATACTTGTCGTAAATAATCAGATTGAATAGGGGCAACGAGCCAATCCAATTTACAAGAAAAAAGCCATACCGCTTGGAAATTACCGCTATTACTACTATTCCGAAGAAGACCGTAAGTTGGCTCAAGGTTCGATCACGTAGGGTCTGCCGCCAGAAAGTACCCATAATTGCGGCGATGATTAGCAGCAGACTGATCACGCCGAAGTAATTAGCGCACGTGAATTGCCCCTCAGATCCATACGTTCCATAGATAAACGGCAAAAGATACGTGAAGATCGAAAGGTTAAATGAATCGTGTAGTAACCCAATCACTGAGTGGGTATTCCCAAACTGATGGACATCGTAGGAGTAACGCAAGAACTGCCGGAAAGGTAGCAGTACAATGGCTGAGAAGCAGCATCCCGCGATAGTCGCCGTCGCCAGATAAGCGACGCGGTTAGAAAGCCCTGCCCATAAAGAACGGTCTGTTGCGATTCGGAACAGAAAGTAGGCGTATGTCATCGCAAGAAGCAATAGACTGCTTTCGGGCATGCCGCCGATGAAAACGAAAAAGATTAGAACCGCAAACCACATGACTGTGCGGAATCTGGGAGTCCGAAGGATGCACTCGCCGCCCCAGAGTGCTGCTGGCAACAGGACCTCCACACTCAAATGCGGCATCGTTACGAACAGCATGTAATAGCCAGCCAGCATAGAACTGATGCCGGCTGCGATCGCTGGTACGAAAGAAACGAATAGTCGCGCATATAGGTAGGCGAAGAAGCCCGCCACGAACAATCGGCACAAGATGTACCAGTTGTAAGTTCTAGGCGAGTGTACGAGCGCAAGCACAACAGTCACAGGGCTGAACGCCTGTGACTGCATATTTGCGGCTAACGGAGCGCCAAAACCTTGATAGGGGTTCCAAACAGGAAGCGTCCTGTCATCCACGTATTCTTTCTTAAGCAGTTGGAGCCAGGGCTCCACGCACCAGCCAGGCGATGCTGGGTCGTGTGTACGGTAATACAGCGTTGGTACCGGCTTCCCG